>Ga0335069_10002515_pt1 | contig 28168 bp, 18 predicted proteins | sample Lox_Sample_11_FD_206714 | JGI IMG/M metagenome (GOLD analysis project Ga0335069, IMG submission 206714) | Soil microbial communities from Loxahatchee National Wildlife Refuge, Florida, United States - Lox_Sample_1.1 | ecosystem: Environmental > Terrestrial > Soil > Wetlands | place: USA...
CGACCTTGACCGCGACCGCCGGGACAAGAGGTTCCTCGACCGACGGCGGCACCTCCAACGGCATTGGGCTCGCTATGAACGACACCTATCTTTATGCGAGCTTCACAGACTCGAGCACGATTGGCACTTTCCGTGTTCACCCGAACTGCAGCCTGACTTTCGTCAACGACACGGCGGTATCGGGCCTGGCGCAAGGCACCGTCAACGGCATGGCGGTGCGCAAGCACTTGCTCGTGCTCACTTATACGGACGGTTCTGTCGAGTCCTTTGACCTGACCAGTGGTCCGCCCGTCTCGCACGGCGACAAGCAATACACCACGGCGTTCAATACCTCTCATGGCGCGAGCTACGCGAACTCGGTCGACATCACCAGCGACGCGCAGTATGCGATCTTTGGCGACACAGCGACGTCAGTGATGGTGGAAGTTTCGAAGATCTCCTCGGGAACGCTGACGAAAACCAGAGTTTTCCAGTCCGCGGCCGGAATCAACTCCAGCAATGTCCTGCTGAGCCCTGATGAAAGCATTCTCTACGTCGCCGACACGCAAGGCGGCAGCGTGAGTGCGCTGTTCTTCAACAAAGAGATTGGCCGGGTTACACCGGGCTGCACCTCTGCGACCTTACGCGGCCTCTCGCGAAAGTGGTCGTACCTTGGCGCACTGGCGCCGCTGAACGAGAGCGGGCACGGCGGCGGCGTGTACGTCGCGGAGTTCGGTTCGGCCTCGGGCATCGGCATGGTCAAACTCGCTCTCGTGGATGGCGGCTGCACTCTTACTGAGGCGAACGGTTCCCCCTTCCCCGATCTCAACAGTCCCGGTCTCTTGTCGATCGGGACGTTTCCCCCGCGATCATTTTGAGCACGTAGGTAATCCTTTTTTGGCAAAGACTCCGTGGGATGTAAGGACATGAGCATGGATCGAATTTCGAAGTGGCTGCTGGGCGCCGGGTTCTGGGTTGCGCTGTGTTTACCGATGTCCGCGCAGTGTCCGAAGCGGCCAAGTCCGGGAACCCTCGTGCAGGACCCAGTGAGCCTTTCGTCGGTCAATGGTGTTCTCACGGCGAAATTGGTGATGGAACGTTCCGTCGACGATGCCGGCTATACCCACTACTGCTACAAGTACAACTCAGGCTCACAGATCATCGAGTCACCTACTCTGCGTCTGAACCCCGGCGATCGCCTGCAACTCGAGGTGGTGAATCGCATCAAGGACACGGACGCAAGCCACATGACCATGGCGGCGGAGAGCGGAACGACTTGTGGAGACGGCGGGGCAATGACCGTGGACTCGACCAACGTTCATTTTCACGGGCTGAATGTTCCTCCGAAATGTCATCAGGACGACGTGATCCACACTCTCATTCAGCCGGGCACGCCGGGCTTCGAATACAACCTCGAGATTCCTGCGAGCGAGCGCCCGGGTCTTTATTGGTATCACCCGCACGTGCACGGCTTTACCGAGTTCCAGGTCAATGGCGGTGCCGCCGGCGCGCTCATCGTGGAAGGAATGGAAAAGTACCGGCCCGAAGTGAAAGGGCTGACCGAGCGTGTTTTCGTGATCCGGCAGCAGTACCTGGTTCCGTGGATTCCCGGCCCGTATCAGCTGACCGTGAACTATCAGGTCTCTCAAGCCATCGGCGCGGCCAAGCCGGTTATCCAGATGAAGTCTGGAGAGCGGCAGTTCTGGCGCGTAGCCAATGCTACGTTGCAGGACTTCCTTCCCCTGCAGGTGCAGGTCAATGGCAAGCCGATCGCTCTCGAGATTATTGCGCTGGACGGTTATCCGCTCGAAAAGACGCGCAGCCAGGACACCATTCTGATTCCGCCCGCGGGACGCGCGGAATTTATCGTAAAAGCCCCAGCGGACGGAAGCAGCGCCGTCTTTTACACGGGAGGATACTCGACGGGACCGACCGGAAACCCGGATGTGCAACAGGCGCTCGCGACCATTCAGGTCACGGGCAAGGCTGCGGGTGCGCAGTCCTCAAGTACCGTCTCAGCCGAGGGGCAGGCATCTTCCGGACTCGTCGATCAGGCTGTGACCGCGACTCGGAAACTTTATTTCTCCGAAGAGTTCGGCGGAACGAATGGACCCATTCAGTTCTACATCACGGTCGACGGCCAAAAACAGAAGGTGTTCGAGCCGAATGAGCAACCCGTTATCAAGACGAAGGTGGGTGCGGTCGAGGATTGGGTGATTGAGAATCGCGCGCTGGAAACGCATGCGTTTCACATCCACCAGATTCACTTTCAGGTTCTTGAGGTTGATGGCAAGCCGGTGGCTCATGAAGACATGAAAGACACCATCGAGATTCCTTACTGGGATGGTAAGAGCCCGTATCACAGCGTGAAACTGCGAATGGACTTTCGCGATCCCACCACCGCGGGAACCTTCGTCTTCCATTGCCATATTCTCTTGCACGAAGATCTGGGCATGATGCACAAGATCCTCGTCGAACCCTAAAAGCACGAAAGGCAGAATTCATGGGCATACGAGCACGCTCAATGGCAGCGGCCGTCCTGGCATTTCTTCTGGGATACGCGATGCAGGGAAATCACGAAATTGCACACGCGCAAGATCAGTATCCCGATCATTCCTTAAATCATTCGGCGCTTCATGCCACGCCTATCGTTCCGAAATCCTATGGACGACTCGCGGCCGCGATCCCGGATTCGATTGGCACGGGACTGGTGTTCGAAGCCGCCGATGGGACCATCCGCTTTGTCAGCGTGAACGGAATGAAAGAAGGCGAACTGGCTCGCTACGACACGACCCCCTCCCAGGGCGGCATCCCGCGGTCGTACGGTCATCTGGTGGCAGCGGTCGTCAATAACGGCTCGACGGGACTGGTCTTTGAAGACCAACAGGGGGTCATTCGTTTCGTCACCATCACCGGCCAGGTGGAGCAGGAACTGAAGCGCCAGTAGTTCTGAGGCCGTAAACTCGCGGGGCCTGGCAGGTTTGCACCGCCAGAACAAAAGCTGCCGCAGAACACCGTTCCGCGGCAGCCCTCGCATCCGAGACTCAACTCAATCTAGTCTCCCGAGTGAACGACCTCCAGTTCGCGGCGGGCAAATTCTCCTTCCACCGCTTCGCGCCGGTCGAAGGAATGTCCGGTAACCAGTCCCAGGACAAACCATCCCAACACGATCGCCCCGAAGGCGAATAGCGAATCCCCGAACATCCTCATCCAGCGCAGCCGGGTCAGCAGGGGCGTCTGCAGAAATTCGGCCGACCGCGCGTACCATGTGCCGAATTCAACCGAGGCCCAGGCTTGCAGCAAGCCAACCGGCAACATGCTGAGCAAGACCATGGCGGCGAGCCCGAGGTTCAGCGACCAGAATGCCATGGCAAGTGGACGCTCTCTCCACGCCAATCCAGGGCGCAGGGCGCGCAGGCAGAACAGCATCAGCCCGAGCCCGAGCATTCCATACACACCGAACAAAGCGGTGTGCCCATGCACCGGCGTGAGGTTGAGGCCCTGCACGTAGTAGAGAGCGACGGGCGGATTAATCATGAAGCCGAACAATCCGGCACCCACGAAATTCCAGAACGCCACTGCGACGAAGAAATAAATCGGCCACTTGTAGGCGCTCACCCAGGCGCTTTCCGCGGAACCGCGGGAGAGCCGGATGTTCTCCCAAGCCTCGAACCCGACCAGAACAAGCGGGACAACTTCGAGTGCGCTGAAAACGGAACCCAATGCCAGCACCGCGCTGGGCGCTCCGGTGAAGTACAGATGATGGAACGTCCCGATGATGCCGCCCGAAAGAAACACGACGGTCGAGAACAAGACTGCCCGTGTCGCTGACGATACCGACAACAACTTGAGCCGGGTGAAGAGGAACGCGATGACCACCGTCGCAAAGACCTCAAAGAAGCCTTCGACCCAGAGATGCACCACCCACCAGCGCCAATATTCAGCGGTGATGAGCGGGCTGCGCTGACCATACATCAGACCGGCGGCATAGAACACCGGGATCGCAATGCTCGACACCAGGAAAAGCATCAACAACGAGTAGTTCTCGTCCTTCTTTGCAAGGGCCGGCTTCAGGCCGCGCCACATCAGCCACAACCAGAACAGTAAGCCGCCAAAGAGCAGGATCTGCCACACGCGGCCCAGGTCAACGTATTCGTAGCCTTGCGAGCCGAACCAGAACCAGAGATTGCCGAGTTTCTGCTCGATGCCCATCCACTCGCCGGCAAGTGAACCAACCACGACGGCAATCAGCGCTCCGAACAGAATATTCACGCCGAGGCGCTGGCCCTTGGGTTCAATTCCGCTCACCGCAGGCGCGATGTAAAGACCGGTCGCCAGCCAGGAAGTCGCAATCCAAAAGATCCCGATCTGCAAATGCCAGGTGCGCGCGATCGAGTACGGCAGCCATTTTGCTAGTGGGATGCCGTAAAATCCTCCCCCTTCAACGCCGTAGTGCGCCACGATTGCGCCCAGGGCAACCTGCACGACCCAAAGCGCGGCCACCACGAAGAAATACTTCACGGTCGCCTTCTGCGAGGGAGTCGGCTTTAAGCCGAGTAGGGGATCATGCCGAGGCATCGATCCGGAGATGGGAGCGTGCTCCTGGGAGGCGAAGTACCAGACCATCCCGCCCACTCCCGCCAGAAGCAACACGAAGCTGATTACACTCCAGACTACCGTTGCTCCGGTCGGGCGGTTCCCGATCAGTTCCTCGTGGGGCCAGTTCTGTGTGTAGCTGACATGTTCGCCCGGCCGATCGGTGCTGGCAGCCCAGGCAGTCCACCAGAAGAAGGTTGCCATCTGGCGCTGCTTCACGGGATCCTTGAGAGCACCAGCGGGAATGGCATATTCGCTGCGGCCGTTTCCGTAGACGTCGGCGTAGTAGGCGGCAAGTTCTTCGAAGGCCTGAGCGCGATCCTGGTCGAGAACAATGGTGTCACTGGCGGCGTTGTAGGTATTACGGCGAGTAAGTTCCGTCAAACGCGCTTGCAAACCCGCGCGCGACTCCGCCGGCAGCGCTTCATAGTTTGCGAAGCCTTGCTGGCTGGCCCAAGCGTTGAGAACAATCACGGATTGACGGTGCAGGTAGTCGGCGCTCCAATCTGGAGCCACGTAGGCACCATGGCCCCAGATTGTGCCAATCTCCTGTCCTCCGGTCGATTGCCAGACGTTCTGGCCGTCGCGGATGGTCTCGCCGGTGAACAGAAGGCGCCCGTCCACCGTGACGACCTTCGCCGGGATCGGCGGCCCATTGCTGATGGCTTTGTACCCGACGCTTCCCAGAACCGCGAATGAGGCAAGCATAACGACTCCCAACGCGATCCAGAGCTTCTTATAAGGCATGGATGATTCCTCCGTTCGATCGATCTCGGCCTGACGTAACGCGGCGCCGAACGCCAATCGCTGTGCGATCTGTTCCGTCACGATTCGCAGCGTACGAGCCCGCGGCATTCGACAGCGATGACTTTTGTCACGGGCCGGGCTCAGCACGTGTCCTTTGTGGAAGGTCGTTCTGGGGAACGCACCCCGGGGGAATGCCAACAAAAGGTATGTGGCTGAGACTTTGGTCACAGCCGCGCGAAGACTTCCCGGTTTCAATGGATCCATGAAATCGGAAAAGATCAACTTCGACGAACGGCCTTATATCGCGATCTGGGAAGTGACGCAGGCCTGCGACCTGGCCTGCATGCACTGCCGAGCCTGCGCGCAACCCAAGCGCCATCCGCTGGAACTCACCACGGAAGAGGGCAAACGGCTGATCGATCAGATTGCCGAAATGTGTGTCCCGGTCTTTGTTCTGACGGGCGGGGATCCGATCAAGCGACCCGATCTGTTCGAACTGATCGAGTACGCGGCGGGGAGCGACGTGCGGGTTTCGCTGACGCCGAGCGCAACACCCCTGCTTACCCGCGAGATCATTCACCGCTTGAAAGCGTGCGGTCTCGCGCGTCTCGCCGTCAGCCTCGACGGATCGAACCGTGAAGTACACGACGCGTTCCGCGGAATGTCCGGATCATTCGATCGAACAATGGAAGCGATCGACTGGGCAAACGAAGTCGGCCTGCCGGTCCAGATCAACACCACCTTCAGCCGAACGAATTACGCAGATTTTGAGGCAATCTCAGAGCTGATTTGCGGGAAGAAGATTACGCTCTGGAGCGTCTTTTTCCTGGTGCCGACCGGGCGGGGCAAGCTCGGCGAGCTTCTGACCGCTGAGGAGTTCGAAGATATTTTTGCCAAGCTCTACCAGCTCTCCAAGCGCGCACCGTTTCACATAAAGACTACCGAAGCGCAGCACTACCGCCGATACATTCTGCAGCAGCAAGTGCAGGAAAAACGAGAAAAGACGCTTGCCATGGCAACCGCCAAGGTCACCGACACGATCGGCAGAGCGCCTCGCGGCTTGAATGACGGGAAGGGATTCGTTTTCATCTCACATACAGGCGAGGTTTACCCGAGCGGCTTTCTACCGCTGTCCGGAGGAAATGTGCGCTGGCGGCCGCTAGCCGAGATTTACCGGGATTCGCCGATTTTTCTGCAGCTTCGCGACCCTGACGAACTCAACGGCAAATGCGGAGTCTGCGAATTCCGACATATTTGCGGCGGATCTCGGGCGCGAGCTTTGGCGGTGAATGGAGATGCGACGGCGGAGGAACCCTGCTGCGTCTACCTGCCGAAACATTACGTTTCGCCGGCGCTGCCTGTGCAGCCGGCGCCGCCGGTTTTGCACGTGACCTGATTCACTGAACGGCGGACTTGCAAAAGTGTGTGAGAGCTGAGCGCGCGGCAACTTGATCTCAGCTGCTGGAATAATTTCCTTTGAACCCGGTTATCTCCTGCGAGAGTCAATTTTGTTCCTGGAGGATTCAGATGACCGTAGTTCAAGCGTGCCCATCCGGCAATTTTCGGTTGCGAAAACTCGCCTTTCTCGCAAGCGCACTTCTCATTTTCGTTTCCAGTGGCGCGGCAAGAGACCACAAAGCCATCAGGGCAAACAACAAACCCCACGTTCTTGCCCATATTCAGTTCGATGGGATGTCGGAAGTGGATATGACAATCCAGGCGCGCTCCGATGATCGCTATTTCTTGTATGTGCAACACGCAAAGGGAGAAGGCGCTTCCATTATCGACATCAGCAAACCCGAGAAGCCAAGGGTTGTAGCCGCTCTGCCGGCAGCATACCCAAGCCGTGACAGCAGGATCGCGATTACGGGGAACCTGGCTATCGTCTCGGACAATCTCGTCGGCTTGCCGCAAAGCAGCGAATCTTCGAATGATGACCTTGTGCTCTGGGATACGACGGATCCGGCCTCGCCCCGGCTCGTACATAGATTTTCGAAGGTTGTGAAGTGGACACAAGACGATCGGGACTTCGTTTACGTTCTAGCTGACGATGGCCTTTGGATCGTATCCCCGTCCGAACAGGCGTCGAACATGCCCCTCGCATCAAACTACGGAGTGGACTAGATGTCGGGGGCAATGGTAGGTGGTTATCTAAGAGAAGATATTGGCCAGGACGTTGAACCGGTAACGCCGTCTTTTCAGAGCTCGCAACATCAATGCATTCAATAACTAAGTACACGCTCTAAATTTGGACTGAAATCGTTGGCTAACCAGTACGACCCCGTTCGACCTTTTCTTTGGGCACTCTGATGGAGCGTTCGCGTTCTGACACGCTTCCCTGCATCGAGCTGCCTCGCTACGTCTTCGACAACTCAAGCTCTGCTTTCGCGGTGCTGGATCGCAACAGGCTCGATCGGTACACATAGAGCGTCATGGCTTTCAAATAGCGGTCTCTCCATCCCCTCCCAGGCTCGGCCTCCCTGCCCCGACCTGTTTGCCTCTGGCTTAAGCTGGCAACGAGGCTTGTGGCTGCCCAATTTGCGCACGCCAGAGGTGAGGCGTATAGTCTCTGTCCGTCCGAGATACGAAGGAAAAGCAAACGCCGAGGAGGGCATGATGGGAATTATCGCGTGGATCGTGGTAGGACTCATTGCTGGCTGGCTCGCGGGACAAGTTATGAAGGGTGGCGGCTACGGAACCGTGGCCGACATTATTCTTGGTCTTCTTGGCGGTGTTCTAGGCGGCTGGATTTTCCAAAAGCTCGGAGTCTCCGCTGGCGGCGGCATGATCGGGTCGATCATTGTCGCTTTTGTGGGTGCAGTAATCTTGGTGGGAATCACTCGATTGCTAAAAAGGGCTTAACGTAACGTTGTACAGAACGGCACGCCGACAGCCGAGATCTTTGCCCTGAAGTCATTCGTATGTACTCAGTTACGCCTATAAGCTGTCTATCCTTGGGCAGAGGTCTCTGGAGCGCCGGTCGGGATCGCAAATCCTGAATCAGCGTCTCCGCCGCACAATCTGGTACAGCCGGATTCGACGGTCTATAACCAGGTCACCCAGACAATTCGAAGATGGCAGCTCTTCAGCAAGTGTTAGTTTCGCGCAATGCTCATGCTGACTCTCTGCGAAGCCATTTTTACGATCGGTCGTCACGTTGACTCGGTGGATGAAATAGCAGGTTTCCCGGATCCTAAAATGTCCGAAGGCGTGTCGGCGTATAAGTTGGATGGGGCGGTGCCCCTGCAAGAATGGCAGCAAATGGATTCGTTGGTGGCTTTAATGACAGATTGCGGTAGACGCGACTGAACTTACCCTCATCGGACCTGCCCTATCCTCCTCGCACACTTAATCGACCGTCGCTAAAACACCCATGCGAATCCCACTCTCGGTCCGAGATTCTTGTGGTTCGGGTGCCAGAGATTGTGAATCGCATGATTCGGAACGCTCAGAACCTGCCATTGTGGATCCGTTGCGCAAAGTTGGATCCAGCTCCTGAAAAGAAATTTGAGGCCAGATTGTGGTTGTTGCTGTACTGGCCGCCGTTCCCATTCCGTGGGAGCGAAGCGAGCGCTCATCGTCGTTCCTAGTGTATGTAGAGTAGTAAACAGTGATGTGCCGTTTCTAATGCTTTAGCTCCCCTCCCGCCCATTCATTGACTTGCCACACTCATGCACGTAAGATTTCGCTCCAATCGAATGATCGGCGAGACGCTCAGCCACTACCGAATTGTCGAGAAGCTCGGCGGCGGGGGGATGGGTGTTGTCTACAAGGCTGAGGACACACGTCTGCACCGGTTTGTTGCGCTGAAGTTTCTCCCCGACGACGTCGCAAACGATCCCCAAGTCCTGAACCGCTTCCAGCGCGAGGCGCAGGCGGCTTCTGCCCTGAATCACCCCAACATCTGCACGATCTACGACATCGGTCACGAAGCTGGCCGAGCTTTTATTGCCATGGAGTTTCTGGACGGTACGACTCTGAAGCACATGATCGAAGGCCGTCCTCTGAAGATCGCACAGTTGCTCGATCTGGGCATTCAGATCTCCGACGCTCTGGATGCCGCCCACTCTGGCGGCATTGTGCACCGCGACATCAAGCCGGCGAACATCTTTGTTACCCAAAGAGGTCAGGCCAAAATTCTGGATTTTGGGTTGGCGAAGCTTACGCCGCAAGGCAACCACCCAGTGGACGGATCCGCGGCCACCGTGGGCTCTGCTGCACTCAGCCCTGACCAGCTAACCACACCAGGAACGGCGATGGGAACCATCGGATATATGTCGCCGGAGCAGGCGCGCGGCGAGCCCCTGGATGCGCGCACTGATCTGTTTTCGTTTGGAGTTGTGCTCTACGAGATGGCGACCGGCAGGCAGCCCTTCTCGGGAACGACGTCGGCGGTGGTCTTTGAAGCGATTTTGAACAAGATCCCTGCCCCGCCGGCGCAGTTGAATCCCGGTCTGCCTCCACAGATCGAACCGATTCTGAACAAGACCCTCGAAAAAGATCGCGAGTTGCGCTGCCAGAGTGCGGCCGAAATTCGCGCGGATCTGAAGCGGCTGAAACGCGATACCGATTCATCACGTAGCGGTGTGCGTGGTGCGGCTCTGGCAGAGCAAACGAGTGGAGCGATGCCAGCTGTCCTTACGTCGCCGGAAGCTCCACGAAGAAACCGCTTCCTGATTCCGCTCCTGGTTGGCTGCGGTTTGCTGCTGACTCTGGTCATTGGGGCGCTATTGGGCAAGCGGTTGTGGGGGTCTGGGGTTGCTAGCGCACCGCTGTATCACGAAATCACGTTCCGGCGTGGCGAAATTCGCTCCGCACGGTTCGCGCCTGACGGGCAGACCATCCTGTACAGCGCGGCCTGGCAAGGAAATCCTAGCGAAATCTTTGCCGCGCGCCAGGGCACGGTCGAGTCGCGCTCCCTCGGACTGGGTCATGCCGAGTTGTTGGCAGTTTCATCGACGGGGGAGATGGCATTGTCATTGAACAGTCATCCCGCCGGAACCTGGGTACATGTGGGAACGCTGGCGAGGGCGCCGTTGGCCGGTGGCGCGCCGCGCCCGATTCTCGAGGATGTTGAGTCGGCGGATTGGTCGCCCGACGGGAATAATTTGGCGGTTGTCCACAACGTCGCTGGCCGAGACCGATTGGAATATCCAGTGGGGAAGGTTCTCTACGAGACCACCGGCGGGTGGATCAGCTACCCGCGGGTCTCTCCGAAAGGCGACTACATCGCTTTCATCGATCACACGAACCAGGGCGATGATGGCGGATCGGTGGCCGTCGTTGATCTCGCGGGTAAGAAAAAGAATCTGACTCGCGACTGGTATGGGACGGGCGGTCTGGCGTGGTCGCCGAACGGCGAGGAGGTCTGGTTCACGGCCAGCGAGTTGGGAGTGGATCACTATCTTTCCGCCGTCAATCTTTCAGGGCAAGAGCGGCTGGTGACGCGTATCCCCGGAACATTGGTCGTATTCGATATTTGGCGGGACGGACGTGTGCTATTGGCACGCGCCGGACGACGGCGCGAGATGATGGCTTTGAGTGAAGGCGCGCCCAAAGAGCGCGATCTCTCCTGGCTTGACTACTCGTATCCCGCAGACTTGTCGCCGGATGGCAAAACGGTTCTTTTTGATGAGGAGGGGGTGGGCGGCGGCGTGCAGTACGGGAATTCCAAAGAACTGACCTACGCCGTTTACATTCGCAGCACGGATGGTTCTCCAGCAATTCGACTTGGGGAAGGAGTAGCGGACGCACTGTCTCCCGATCAGAAATGGGTGATTGTGCAGACTCCGGCGTCGCCCGAGCAGCTCCGCCTTTTGCCAACAGGGGCCGGCGATTCTCAGACGCTGACCAACGATGCGATCAACCACCAGTGGGCACGCTGGTTCCCGGATGGCAAGCGTTTTCTCTTTTCCGGAAATGAGCCGGGCCGCGGCGTGCGGCTCTATGTGCAGGATATGCACGAAGGCAAACCAAAACCGATCTCACCCGAAGGGGTGGACGCAACCGCGTTTGCGATTTCACCGGATGGCCAGAAGATCGTGGGAATTGGGCCTGACCAAAAGGCCTACTTCTACCCGGCTGGCGGCGGCGAACCCGAACCTGTGAAGGGTATGGAGCCAGGAGATATTCCGATCACATGGAGTCAGGACGGCCACTCTCTCTACCTCTACCGAACCGGCGAAGTGCCGGCGCACGTCTATGAACTGGAGTTCGCCGTCGGAAAGACGAGGGTCTGGAAACAGGTTATCCCGGTCGATACCACCGGCATCTCAACCATTGGACCGATTCTGACGACACCCGACGGCAAGACTTACGTCTATGGCTTTCATCGCACGCTCGGCGACCTCTATTTGGTGGAAGGCCTGAAGTAGGTTGAAGAGCACAAGCCCGGCTTAACCTTACGCAAAACCGCTGGCCATCGGACCGTCCCCAAACTCGGCAGAATCTGGACTTCGAACATCAAGTTTTGCATGTCCGTAGGACTTGCGTCTGGGACAGGTTTGGTCCTCCCCAGCCGATAGGCTATGCGCCGTCTGTTGCGCGACTCATCGCAATAGCTGCTGACTGCCATGGATAGCAGCACGCAGGCCCGGCGCTCGCTGACCGCGTGCTGTAGCAGCGGAGCGCTCGCCCCCAGGCAGCGCGAATGCTTGGCCTTAGAGGTCGATACCAGCTTCGCCAGCCAGCACGTGACCCACTTGCGGCAAGGGATCATCCCGGAGCATGGATGTCCACAATCGATTCGCTGCGAATCGGTCCGGAGTCGACCGGTCGCCACTTCCTCGTTGGCGCCGGGAATGGCAGATCGAGGTGGTGCTCATTTAACCATGCAAGCCCGCACACAGCGCGCAAGGGGAGAGCTTTCATGGATAACTGCGCGGGGAGTGCTCGCGTCGTCCGTCTCCTCCGGTATACGAAAGCCCTGGTAACTCACGAGAAGGCTCTGATCACTGCTGAGCGAATGCTTGTGAACTACAACGATCGAATCAGATCGTGATTGTTTCGAGCCCGTTCCCTCTTGGGCCCTTTTCACGAATACGGAGCAGAGCCGCGAACACAAATCCAAGTATGCCCAAAGTCGAGAACACCAGCATTCCCGGCCGGTAGCCCGCGAGATTGTTAAGGCCCGCGTGACTGTGGTCATTGGCTCTCCCGATAATGAGGTTCATGGCGAAAAAACCGGCTTGCTCAATCAGCGTCATCAGGGCGTACGCCGTGCCAAGCCAGTTCTGATCCACGATGTAAGCCACCGAGGGCCACATGACTGCCGGAATTACCGCGAAGGCGATTCCCATCATGCAGAGCGGAACAAAAAGCGGAACATCGGTATACGCCATTAGAAAGTAGACCGGGGCCAACAGCAACGACGCGAGCATCATCAGCGACGCACGCTTCCCGATCTTGTCGGACAACAGACCCAATAGTGGCGTTGCGACCATCGCCGAAAGAGGCAGCAAGCTGCTCAACATGCCTGCCTGCTTATGCGCGAAGATTCGTATCGCTTCTGGCGCGGCAAGGCCGCCTTGCGTGCTTAGAATGCGGTTCGTGAAAAAATCGATGGCGAAAGTTCGGAACGGGAAGATCGCGGTGTAGAAAGCGAAGCAGATTCCGACCACATACCAATAAGAAGGATTGAAGTGCAGAATCTGGGTGAAGTTGAGCTTCGGCTTTTTAGGGGAAGTGACCGGCGCGGGTTCATGCCGGTTGCGGGCATGGCTCTCGAGGATCCAGTAGACCCCGGAGAGAGTGACGGCTAGAAAACCCGCGCCTGCGGCGAGCAGCAGCGGACCCTGCCAACTCGGCGCGCCGGCCGCGCCATTGGGATAGAAGATTTTGCTTGCCCAGGTCGGCGAGTTGTCGGCTGCTACCGAGCACAGACGGGCGATCGTGATTTTGATGCCGAAGGCGAAACTGAGTTCTTTGCCTTTGAACCACTTTGCGATCACTGTCGTCGCGGCGACGACGAGCGATTCTCCGCCGAGCCCTAAAACTGCCCGGCCAGCGATCATGAAGGCTGGCCGACCGCTCGCTGCGGTCAGGGCCGCTCCACAAAAGCAAATCAGCGCAAAACAAGTGATCGCCTTGCGGGTTCCCACTCGATCAATCACCATACCGCCGATCAACAGCGTCAAGATCGCGGTTACGGCATAAGCCGAGTTCAACCATCCAAACATTGTGGCCGTGAAACCAAGACGCTCAATGAACACGTGCTGGAGCGGATTGATGCTGTCATACATGTAGTAATTGCAGCCCATGGTGAGGCTGACGAAGAGGAGCACGATCCAGCGATAGAGAGGCGAGGGTTCCCAAGGAGCGGCTTCCATGCGCGTTGCGGGAGTCGTGCCAGAGGTCATCGCGATTTCCGCTGCGCAACTTGATCGTTCGTTACCGGGAAGGCGTGCTCGCGCAAGAATGCTTCGCACAGGGAACGATTGCGGTAGGACTCGGTGCCTCCGGCGGCCAGAGTGGAGAGTGAGCCGGCGATGTTGCCCGCGCGCGCGCAGGTTGCGAGATCTTTCCCTTTCAGGTAACCGCACAAAAAGCCGGCATTGAAACTATCGCCTGCGCCGATGGTATCGACCGGATTCACAGGAACGCCGGGCACATCAATGATCTGATCGAGATGCTTGACCGTGCAACCTTTCGGGCCACGCTTCACGACGATGGTGGGAACTTTATCGTCGATGACTCGAAAAGCTTCTGCTAGCTCGGATTGGCCGGTCATGCGGCAAATTTCGCCTTCGCTCGGCATGAAGATGTCGACCAAGGGCAATATCTGCTGCAGCGGCGAACCCCAGGTGTTCGCCGGATCGTCATTTGTGTCGAGCGAGATGGTCAAACCAGCACGTTTCAACTGGAGCAGAAATTCCGGCAGCCCTGGATGCAGCCCAGTTTGCAGATATAAAGAGGATAGGTGAAAGTGGCGCGCCTGAGCCAGCCTTTCGAAATCAAGATGCGCGACGGTGAGCGCGGAAATGCTTCCCAGGTAGCTGAGCGCGTGGCGCTCCGCGCCGTGCGGGAGCAAGATGCTGACGCCCGTCGTGATCGCTGGGTCGACGACGACATCCGCCGTCTCAACCCCTGCCTGCTGCAAGCGGTCGCGAGAGATTCGACCAAAATCATCGTCTCCCACTAGGGACGCGAAACGGACTTTCAGGCCTAAAACGGCGGCGTTGTGCGCCACAATGGCCGATGAACTGCCGAGCGTGGAAATGAATGCAGTGCCCAGCAGATCGCGTTCGGTCTCCATGACCAACGGCAAGCCGTAGAGGATGAGATCCAGATTCAGTTCGCCGGCGATGGCGAGATCAAACGGCTTTTCGAGTTTTGCTGGCTGCGTCATTCGTGTCTTCGATGATTCGCGAGCCGCGTTTTGCGTTTTTCTGCGGCTGAGCGCTTGATCAAGAAACTTATGTTCCAACGTGCTTCGCCTTGATGCGTTGAATCAGGAAGTTCGAGAAAACAATGTCATACCCGGCTTCATCGATGAGCCGATCGATCGCAGCGTTTTCGCCGTACGCGGGTCCGGTCAGAGACACAAAGGCCCGGACCGGATGACCGAGCTCTTTCACGAAGTCCTGCTGCGAACCGATTACTTCAGAGCGCTGCGTCGCGGGATCGAGTTGCGAGAGCAGAGTATGCGAGCGGGTGTGGCTGGCGATGACGTGCTTCTTGTCGATCTGGCGCAGTTCGTCCCAGGTTAGCGCGTAACGGCCATCGGGGTATTCGTGGGTGAGCATATCGATATCGTGATGCTCGGCGTAGTTGCGTTGATCGGGCACGGGCGTGTTCAGGAAACCTGTGATCATCCAAAACCAGCCCACGAAGCCGTATTTTTCGAGGATCGGCAGGAGAACATCGTAGCTGTTGCGGTAGCCTTCGAAGACCGAGACGATCAGGCCGGGTTTTGGCTTATGCCATTCGCCGGTCACGAGATAAGTCTCAAGCTCGTCCTGATTCACCGGCGAAAAATGCTGACTATATTGCGCGATCTGACGTTCATACAGGGCCGCCTGGGCGCGCGACGTATTGTGAAAATTGACTGCACGGATGACGGGACGAGTAGCGAACAGGTCGGCGAGATTTTCGGCGTTCTGGCTGAAGGTCGGCGCCGTGCTAACGGGCTGGGTGTCCGCGGCAGGATTGAGGAAATCCCGGTCGGTCATCAATTCGATGACCTTGCCAACGTCTAACGGACCAGCATCAGGCTTGATGCGGAGATAGGCCTCGGCGTTCTGCCGAAATTCGGATGAGAGCGCGGCATTGAAGGGCGTCAACTGGACGGGATGCTGCTTCAGGCAGGCTTGCTTCGCCACCAGATCGTCGCAGGCCAGAAAAACGGGAACGCCTTCTTCGGAATATTCGCGGGAGGCCAGGCGCGCAAAATCTTTGCGAAGGCCATCGTCGAGCCGTTGGCGAGCAGCATTTTTCGATTGCGTTGCTGTATCGCCCGCAGCTTGCAGCGCGAGTGGAGAGAGTTTCGAACCGAAGGCTCGAAGGCCGCCCAGGGCCGTAGCACTCATCGCGAGAAGTGCGTTGCGCCGGTTCATCATGAATTGCATGCTCCTAATTATGAAATGCAGCGCCAGGAATCGCTCGATCACTCATGTAACAGCAAAGCAACAGCGAATCAGATTTCTTTGTCAAAAATTGTCGCGCGGCACGTAAGAACCGCTGCCACCGACCAGGAAATCGAAGTCTGCGCCATCATTCGCCTGCATGACGTGGTCCACATATAGCCGCGTATAACCGCGATCGGGATGTTGGGCTGGAGGTTGCCATGCTTTTTTTCTTCGCGCCAGCTCTGCGTCGTCGACTTCGAGCGTCAAGCTGCGCGCCTCTACATCGAGCGTGATCCGGTCGCCGTTTTGCACCAGCGCCAACGGGCCGCCGGCCGCCGCTTCCGGCGCGCAATGCAGCACAACCGTCCCGTAGGCGGTGCCTGACATGCGGGCATCGGAGATGCGCACCATGTCGGTAATGCCCCGTTTCAGGATTTTTGGCGGCAGGGGCAAGTTCCCAACCTCGGCCATCCCCGGATAACCTTTCGGGCCGCAATTTTTCAGCACCATCACGCAATGCTCATCGATGTCGAGCGCATCGTCGTTGATGCGGGCGCGCAGATCTTCGATGGACTCGAACACGACGGCCCGGCCGGTATGCTTCATCAAGCTGGGCGACGCCGCCGAAGGCTTCAGCACCGCTCCATCCGGAGCGAGATTGCCCTTGAGCACCGCGATACCGCCTACCGGCTTGAAAGGTGTAGCGAACTGGTGGATGACGTCACGATTCCAGCACGGCGCGTCCTTGTTATTTTCCCAGATTGTGCGGCCGTTAACAGTAAGCGCGTCTTTGTTCAGCAAATTGCGCTCGCCTAGCTCGCGAAGGATCACCGGCAGGCCGCCTGCCTCGAAAAAGTCCTCCATCAAAAAATCGCCCGAGGGCATGATGTTAAGGAGGCACGGAACATTCCGGCCGAGACAATCCCAATCGTCCAGCGTCATCGCAACGCCCAGACGGCGCGCCAACGCGATGAGATGGATCACCGCGTTGGTGGAACCGCCGATGCCGGCATTCGCGCGCACGGCGTTTTCCAGCGCCTGGCGCGTGATGATTTTCGAAAACACCACGTCCTCGCGAACCATTTCGACAATGCGCCGCCCCGCCTCACGCGCGAGCAAATTGCGGCGCGCATCCACCGCAGGAATCGCTGCATTGCCCGGCATGCCGATGCCTAGCGCCTCGACCAGGCACGCCATGGTCGACGCGGTGCCCATGGTCATGCAATGTCCCTGCGAGCGGTGCATGCAGGCTTCCGCCTCGTGATATTCGGCGAGCGTGATCTCGCCCGAGCGCAGCTGCTCGCTCATCGAGATCGTGTTCGTCCCTGATCCGATGTAAGTGCCTTTATAGACGCCGCGCAGCATGGGACCGCCGGAAATACCGATCGTCGGCACATCCACGCTGGCTGCACCCATCAGCAAGGCGGGGGTTGTTTTGTCGCAGCCCATCAGAAGGACGACGCCATCCAGCGGATTGGCGCGGATCGATTCTTCCACATCCATCGAGGCCAGATTGCGATAGAGCATGGCGGTCGGACGCAGCATGGTTTCGCCCAGCGACATCACTGGAAACTCGAGTGGAAAGCCGCCCGCTTCCAGCACGCCCCAGCGCACGTGATCGGCGATTGTTTTGAAGTGCGTGTTGCAAGGCGTCAGTTCGGACCAGGTATTGCAGATGCCGATGACGGGCCGGCCATCAAATTGATCCTGCGGCAAGCCGCGGTTCTTCAGCCACGAACGATAGTAGAAGCCGTTCTTATCTTGCCGCGCGAACCAGGATTGGCTCCGTAGTTTTTTGCCGCTCACTGCGCACGCTCCTTCCCATGAACTGCTTCATAAGGATTGATCACGCTTTGATGTTGTTCGCCCAACCCTTCCACGCCGAGAGAAACCCGGTCTCCGCTCTTGAGATAGACCGGCGGAGTTTGCCCCATGCCTACTCCAGGAGGCGTGCCGGTAGCGATCACGTCTCCGGTTTGAAGGGTCATGAAGTTCGACAAATAAGCGATCAGGTAGCGCACGGGATAGACCATGGTTGCAGTCGAGCCGTTCTGGTAGCGGTGGCCGTTGACCTCGAGCCAGAGCGAGAGCTTCTGCGGGTCGGGAATTTCATTGGGGCTGACCAGCCAGGGCCCGATCGGCCCAAACGTGTCATGCGACTTGCCCTTCGTCCATTGACCTTGGCGCTTCAATTGGAACTCGCGCTCCGAGAGATCGTTCACTACGCAGTAGCCGGCAACGTGATCGAGCGCGCGCTCTTCGCTGACGTATTTCGCCGGGGCGCCAATCACAAAGCCCAACTCAACCTCCCAATCAGTCGCCTGGCTGCCGCGCGGGATCTCGATGGCATCATTCGGTCCCATCACCGCCGAAGTCGCTTTCATGAAAATGATCGGCTCGGGGGGAATGGTCATGCCGGCTTCCGCTGCATGGTCCGAATAATTGAGCCCAATGCAGATGAATTTCCCAATGCCTGCGACGCAGGGCCCAATGCGCGGCGTGCCGGGCACGAGCGGCAGGCCGTTCGCGTCAAGCGCAGCGAGCCTCGCCATGCTGGCGGGCAGCAGCGCGCTACCGCCAAGGTCGGAGATGTGGCCAGAAAGATCGCGAATATGGCCGTCGGCGCCGACGAGTCCCGGACGTTCTGATCCTGCTGGCCCGTATCGAAGCAGCTTCATGTTTCAGGTCCCTGGTGTCCTTTCGCTCAGCCAACCCACACAGCCAGCGTGATCGCGGTTGCTCCGTCTGCAAACTGCAACATGGGACGCTCCCCGGGGGCAACGGCGATGGTGTCCCACGATTCGAGAGCAACCGGCTCGGGAGAAGACGATTCAGGCGGCGGAATGCTTGCGTTCCGAATCATCGCAGCCCTCGCCGCCGGCGTGGTCCGCACATGGATCAGTGCTTCGCTATTCGCCTCTGCGTCCTTGCGGGGCGAGAGAGTCCTGTTCTTTGTTGCGCCCGTCACCTGCAACACTCGAATCCGCAACCGCTCCGCATAATTCATTCCTTCCAACAGGAGGCCGCTATTCTGCCGAAACTCCGATTTAAAAACCCTGGGTAGTGAACCCCGGCCGCTGGGTGTGGCCCGCGCGTATGCGATCTCGGCGTCCGTGCGGGGTATGAGCTTGTACGCACCGTTGGGCGGAAGGTAAGCGGCACATGGGTGGCTCTCTGCTCCGAAAGCAGAAAGCGTGAAGGGATGTTTGCCGTGCAGCGAGTCGCCTTCACTCATCGTGAGGTCGACCGTGCCGTGCAGGACGACGATGAGAACCTCGTCTTCCTCGGCGTGCCCATCAATCACGGATTGCGCGAGAAACCGATAGATGCGGAGAGATCGCAGATTCGCAAACCCGGTTTGCGTCCGGTCGATGTCGACCGGACGCTGGACGGGTTCGGGCACTCCCGCTAACGAGAGCCGCCGGTCGAAGTCCGCTTTGATCAGCTTCATCGATAAACTCCACAATAGTTGCGACCGGGCAGACTGCGCCCCTTGCGAAGCACGCACGCAGACCTGGCTCAAGCGAATTGCGGAAGATGCGCCTTGTGCGCTTCCACGAGGTCACGCGCCAGCGCCGCCGCAGCATCGGGATCGCTGACGGAGCCGTCAGTCAAAAGGGCTTCCACCAGCAGATCGAAGCTGCCCGTGAGGGCCGCCTCGACCGTCACCTCGATCGCAGCGATCTTCGAGAGCAGTTTGGCAGTCAGCGCCGGGGGCAGGGCTTTTGACTGAAGCGGCATGAATCCGCCTGCGCCCGCGGCGGCGGGCATTTCCAGGACTGCGTAGGAAGGCAGATCCGGCACAGCGCCATGGTTCGGCATATTTACGGAAAACACTTCTTTGCGGTCGAGTTGCAGCGACCGCATCATCTCCACCAGCTGCTCGGACTCGCCCGGCACATTTTCGAAATACGCAGGCGGCAACGGATCGGCGGACCGCGCGACGGCCAGCATCTCGTCGAACCAGGTATCGCCCAGCGCGATTCTGCCGTCGATTGAGAATGCATCCACGCCCAGCGTTCGTCCGTAGTATTGGCCGTGCGGAAAACGCTCAGGATAGAACTCGGTGATGTGGCGGTCGATGGCGACGGGGAAGACGCCGTAACGCTCGAAGATCGACCAGGCGAACGGGTCATCCGAGTAGCGCGGCGGCCTTCCCGTCACGGTATTTGGCCAATCTGTTTTTTCGCGAATTTCTTTTTGCAGGAGCGGACGCTGCTCATCGAGCTTGGCTTTTAGCATGGGCATCGCATCCTGGCCATTGCAGCGAATCTGCGTCAGAAATGTAAGGTGATTCAGACCAACGCCGAAGCTGGAGATGCTGCCTTCGGGCACGCCGAGAAAGCGGGCCAGGACGCCTTCCACAGAATGCACGCCATGGCAGAGGCCGGTCACGGGAACGCCGGTCTTGCGGCGGATCGCGCGGCAGACCGCGGTCATCGGGTTCGAATAATTGAGGAAGTACGCGTCGGGACAGAAGGCGGCCACGTCTTCGGCAATCGCGACCATCTGCGGGATCATGCGCATCGCCCTTGAGATCCCGCCGGGCATCATGGTGTCGCCGACCGGCTGAAAAATCTTGTGCTTCCGCGGCACCTGTACGTCGAGTTCCCATCCGCGCCGGCCACCGACGGCGATCGTAGTGACGACGAAGTCGGCGCCGGGCAGAACATCGCGACGGTTGGTGGTAGCGACGACTGGGAAATCGATGTTTTTAAAGGCCAGCATCTTGCGAACCAGTTTGTCGACGGCGTCCAACGTCACCGGATCGATATCGACCAACGCAAGTTGCCAGCGGTCAGCCTGGCCGCTCAGAATCAGGTCCGCAACCAGGCGCTGCGTGAACACCGTGCTGCCGGCGCCAATGAGGACGAGTTTGAAACGCTCGCTCACGAGAGACTCCTGAAATTTCGACAAAAGCCGGATTCAAGTTTCATTCGCAGTCCGAAAAATTTGCCATCTGATCTCATTGCGATTTCGCGGCCGCGCATGCAGTTGGATTGAGGGCGTCTTTCGGAACGCCGCCTTCGAGAACCTGTAACGCATTCCGCGCCGCCCGCAGGGCTGCTCCGGTCTTGCCGCCTCGGGTCAAACCTGCTTGATGCGGGGTGAGCACCACGTTGTCCAGCGCAAACAATGGGGACTGCAACAACGGTTCGTCTTCGAACACGTCGAGTCCGGCGCCCGCAATCTGGCGCTTATGTAACGCCTCGATCAAAGCGGCCTGATCGATGAGCTCGCCGCGCGCGATATTGATGAGGTAGGCCGAACGTTTCATCAGGCTCAGTTCTCTGGCGCCAATCATGCGCCGCGTCTCGCTTGTGAGCGAAGCGAAGAGTCCAACGATGTTGGATTGCCGCAGAAGCTCGTCGAGCGAGCAGTACTCGATTCCATATTCCCGGGCCAGCGAGGGATTCTGTGTCCGCGTGTGCACGAGAATGCGCGCCCCCAGCGCTTTCGCGCGTGTGATGAAGGCTTTCGCAATTTGCCCGAACCCGATCACGCCCACGGTCGAGCCGCAAACATCCATGCTCGTCATTGTGCGGCTGGTCCACACCCCGGCCCGGATCGCGTGGTCGCCAGTGAGAATCTGACGCACTGTGCAGAGCATGAGCCCGATCGCGAACTCTGCGCACTGGTCGGCGTTGACGCCTTTCACGTTGGTCACGAGCACGCCCCGCCGCGTGGCCTCGGCGACATCAACGTTGTCAGAACCCGAAGTGTGCAACGCGATGACGCGCAGTTTCGGCGCCAGCGCGAAGGCCGCCGCATCGATACCAAGCACGCGGCCCATAACGACCGCATCGGCATCCTGGAGCGCGCGCCGATCAGCCGGGGCCAGCTCGCTCCAGGGAATCAGACCTTCTACATAGGTGACAGCGTGGCCGGAAGCTTTCAGCAAGGCCACCGCTTCCGGCAGATCGTGAAAGCTTTCGGAGATCACAACGATTCGGGACGTCGCCATTCGTTCACATCGCTCTTTCATGCAACGGACGCCAAGCAGTCCCCATGATTGCTGAAATCTGCATCCGCGCGCAAAAGGACGTTTTTGCCCGCAAGCTTAAAACTCGAGCTTCAGCGAAAGTTGACCCGTCCGGTTGCCGCCAAAGTCGGAGCCACGAGCCTGCGTGATCTGGCCAAAGCTGGCTTGCGTGATGTCGAGCTGCGGGTCGGCAAGATTTGTATGGTTCAGAACATTGGTGAAAGAGCCCTCTGCGCGCAGGCGCACCCGCTCCGAAAAACTGAACGTCTTGCTCAAACCGGTGGAAAGGCTGATCGTCCCGGGTCCCACCAGATCGCCGACACTCTCTGTGCCAAAGCGGCCAATGGGTGCTGAGCCCACGCCGACCGTGCAGGGCGTCACGCCGGTCACTGGCGATGGAGCGACCGATGCATAACCAAGCTGCCCCGGGCACGAAAACGCATTGTTGTTGAACCATTGATTGCGGTTGTGGCGTCCGCTGTTCGGGTTGCCATGGATGTCAGGACGCTGCGCGGCCCCGCCAAGATACGTGCCCGATCCCGTTCCCGACGGATCAATGAGCCCGGCTGGAATGATAGCCGTCAAGTAAGTTCCCGTCTGCAACAGAAGAATGTTACTGAGCTGCCAGCCGCCCACGAACCCGTTGGCGACTCGGCTCATCCCCGAGCCGAAACGCCGTCCCCGGCCAATCGGCAGTTCGTAAATCGCCGTCGTCAGCCAGCGATGCCGGCGCGTGCCGGTGACATTGCCATAGTCCTGGTAAGCGTTGGTGCTATCCGTCGGACTGTATCCGCCCTGCTCATCGACGAAAGAACTTCCAGCGTAACTTCCGTAGCTGCCTTGATTGTCCGAGAGATTCTTGGCCCAGGTATAAGCACTGTTGAAGGACAAGCCATTGGTCATGCGTCGCGAGGCTTCGAGTTGCAGGGCGTGATAGTCGGACTGGGCGGACGTGCTGCGATCGGTGATCTGGTAGAAGTTGGGATAGGGGAGTTCCGACGCGCGGCTGGGATCGTTCGCCGACGTCGTAGACGACGTCGGCAACTGGTTGAACTGGGGCTGCCAGACCAGGTGCCAGGTGTGCATCCCAACATAGGAGATGCGGCCGCCGATGTTGTGGCCGAAATCGTGATCGATCGATAAGTTGGTCTGCAGCGAGTAAGGATCGCGCCACTTCACGTCCACCGCACTGTAGAAGTACACGCTGCCGATGCTCGGGAAGAACGTGTTCGTGTTGGTCGAGGTGTTAGGAAAAGCGAACGCCGGTCCCCCGCCCGCTACTAACGAGTTGTTGTACTGCGTGAAGTTTGATTGCAGTGTCTGGGTGGTCGCATAGAAAAGCGCGCCCGTGGTCGTGATGTTGTAATAGCCGGCGCCGCCGCGAATGGCGGTGCGGTCGTTCCCAAAAGGCCGCCAGGCAAAACCGACGCGCGGCGTGAAGCGATACATCGGAGCCTCGCGCAACCCTTTCGGCAAGCCCGCTTGCGAACTGGTGACGACCGGCGTGCAGGGCACACCATTGATCGGCTGGTTATTGGCGTAAGGATTGTTCACGCCGGGAGTCACGCACGCGTTGACGTTGGCGAGTTCCTGAATCGAAAGCGTGCTGGCATACCCCGTGGGATAGATGAGCCGCCCCGTCTTGGGGACGGACGGATCGAAATTGCCCGCCAGACCGTTTGCCGCTGCGAAGGCCGGGTGGAATTCATACCGCAAGCCGAAGGTCAATTGCAGGTTCGGGGTCGCCTTCCAGGAGTCTTGCCCGTAAAAGCCAAACGCGTTTGCCTTGCCGTTGTTGTCCTGCAAGATGGTGCTGGTCTGGGTGGTTTGGGGAACGCCGATCAGAAAGTCCGCGAACTCCTGACCGGTTGAAGTGGGTGCGGCCGTGCTGAAGTAGAAGTTGCCGTAATTGGCGGAGACGGTTGAGCCGCCCGCTTCCGTGAATGCGGTCATCTGGCGAATATCGCCGCCGAAACGGAACAAGTGGTTGCCGTGCAGCCAGGTGAGGTTATCGACGTACTGAAAGATGCGTGAGCGTTCCTCGAAGCTGATGCGCTCTCCGATCGAGTAGATCGTGTTGAAGCCGAGGTGAGGCAAGCCGTTGAAGAAGGCGGCAGAAACGCCTTTCAGGCCGGTCGAGCTCAGGAAATTCGGACCGTTAAAGGGGTTGCTGTTTCCGTCGCGCTCCAGGGTAAAGCCGAAGCGGACTTCGTTACTCAACTGCGGCCGGATGTTGTAGGTGAACGTGGTGGCGAGGATCTGGTACTTCGCGTACGACGTGCTATCGGGGAGGGCTAAATCCGTGGGCTGAGTCTGGTTGACATTCTTAAAGGTATACCGGCCGGACAGCGTCGCGCGGTGACTGACGTTGTGATCGACGCGAAAGTCAGCCTGGTTCGAGTTGATGCCGACCGAGCGCGTGCTCTCGTAGTTATATCCGCGTGCGGCGATGGCGCTCTGCAGGGACTCTCCGGGAGGGCCGACATTGGGATCGGGGTAGAAAGGCAGAAACGTCGCTGAACTTGAATTGACGGGGACGGTGAAATTGGGATAGGTGCCGCCCGTGAACGGGTCCACCAGCGGAGTTGACGTTTCCTGCGAAAAATTCCCCTGCTTCATCAGCGCTGTCGGCACCTTGGCCTGAATGATCGCGGACTGCGGGTAGCGCAAGCCTTCATAGGCGCCGAAGAAGAATGTGCGGTTGTGGCCGTCGTAAATGTGCGGGAGCACAACCGGGCCCCCTAAGCTGCCGCCGAAATCGTTGGCCACCTTATGGGGCTTGTTGGCTGCGGTGGTGCCGTAGGGGATCGCGTCGAGGAACTGGTTCTGCAGGAAGTCGTAGACCGAGCCATGCAGTTGATTGGTGCCACCCTTGGTGACGGTCGTGATCTCGCCGGGCTGCCCGTATTCCGCGTTGTTATTGACGCCGTCCACGCGGATTTCGGCGATGGATTCGGCGGAAGGAAAGGCATCGGCTTGGATGTTGTTGTTGGTGACGTTCTGGGCAGAGATGCCATCGACGGTGACTTCGGTTTGCGAAGGCAATCCGCCTTGCAGCGAAAATTTCAGCGTCGGCTGAGGATGCGTGGAGGGCGTCGGCGGATAAGAAGCGGTGTCCGGCTGCACACCAGGCAACGTCTGAATGACGTTGATGGGTGAGGTCGAGCCGGCTCCGCGATAGTTTGCCGGCAAGTCGAGCACCGCCTGGGGCGACAGCGACGCGGAGATTTGAGCAGTCTCGGTGTCGATGACGCCCGCGTCGGAGGCATCCACATTCACCGTCTGCTGGGCCGACGCCGGGTTCAACGTCACGTCATAGCGGAGTTGCTGGCGCGCAGTCAGCGTTACGCCTTTGCTCACGCTGGCGGCGAATCCCGGCGCGGCGGCCCGGACCTCGTACGTCCCGGCATCAAGGTTGACCGCCGTGTAATTGCCCGAATCGTCGGTGGTGACGGTGCGGTCGGTGCCAGTCTCGACGCGGTGAAGGGTGACGGTCACGCGGGGGACGGCAGCGCCGGTGCTGTCGAAGACGGTTCCGGAGATGCTGCCGAGGACGGACTGAGCGGACGCGGCAAGAGAAGTTCCCAGCACCGCGCAAAAAAGGAAAGCAATCCGGAAACGCGCAACACGGCGAATCGCACCGGCAAGGGTAGAGTTCATGGACGGCCTCTCGAGGTCAGGCTCAAGAGGGATACCACACCAAAATCATTTTATGCAAGCCTTTTCTGCAATCGCTTGCATAAATCAATTTCAGAATGGGACAAGTAGTTCTCTGCCTGCTGTTTAACCTGTTCATTTATTGTTTGAAAGCGCTTGCAAAACTCTGATACTATGCCCGCGCGACCGCGGCTGTCGTTCGGCGGCTCCGGCGATCGCGCTGTTTGTGCGGATCGCCTGCCTATCCGCGGAATAGATTTTTATGGCTACGATGAACGAAGTCGCGAAGCTTGCACGCGTTTCTCCCGCGACGGTTTCTCGTGTGCTCAGCAAGAATCCGTTCATCTCGCCCGAAACCGTGAGCCGGGTCATGGCCGCCGTCGAGGCACTGCATTATCACCGGAACGCCCACGCGCGCAGGCTCGCAATCGGTAAGAGTGACCTGTTCGGACTGGTCATTTCGGAGATCACCAATCCTTATTTCTCGGAAATCATTCGCGGCTTCCAGGCAGCGGCCTGGGATCGCGGCTTCGATGTGCTTCTCCTGAATACCGAATACGACGGAAAGCGGATCGAGGCGGTCGTACAAAAGCTCATCGAAAATTCAGTCCGCGGCGTGGCCGTCATGACCTCTTCGTTCGAGGACAAGTTCGTTACCGAACTTGCCGGCAAAGGGATCGGAATCGTCACGTGCAATCCGCTTTCGATCGACCGGCTGATCAGCACCGTCACCATCGATTACAAGACCGGGCTCGCGCAAGCCATTGAGCATGTCGCGTCGCTGGGACACAGTCACGCCGCCGTGATCGCGGGGCCCGAGACAAACAGAACGGCGTCTGCCATTAAGCAGATTCTGGTCGATGGTTTGCGGCAGCGCGGACTCGCCCCCTACCCAGTCACACACAGCGACTATCATTTTGATTCCGGCGCATCCGCGGTCCATACCATTCTCTCGGCGCGAGACATCCCAACGGTGATTTTCTGCGCCAGCGATTTGATCGCAATGGGCGCCATCATGGCCCTGGAAGAAGCCGGCATTGACGTCCCCAATGATATTTCGATCGTGGGAATCGACGACATTCCGTTCTCGTTCCTGGTGCGCCCGGCTCTGACCACCATCCGCGTACCGCGTGAACAACTCGGCAAGGTTTCTTTTGATGCTTTGGAAAAACTCTTAAAGCTCAAGCGGCACAAAGGAGCTCAATACGTGGTGGACACGGAACTGGTGCTTCGCAAGTCCACCGCCCGGGCAAGGAAGTCGTCTCTTCGCCCGCGAGCAAAGCTGCTGCACGGCGCTCGGGAGTAGGACCGGTGCTCACAGAAACGCACACGGTTTTTGCCGTTCCGGATGACGAGCGCAAACCTGAGCCTGCATCTCCGAGTTGGTCGAATGGCCGCCTCGGCTCTCAAATTTATGTCTTATTGAAGGAATCATTGCGTGCCTAATTTCCCGTCGTTTTATCCGAAAGATAGCTTGCTGGCTCTGGAGATCGCGCAACAACCGACGCTGTGGCCCACCACACTCGAGCGCGTGCAGTCGGCAGGTCTTTTCTATGAGCAGATGACCTCACCGGTGGTGCTGACCGGGGCGGGTACTTCGGCGTATGCGGGGGCGGCCATCGCGGAAGCATGGCCCAGTGCGCTTGCGATTCCTACCACCGATCTTCTGATTCAGTCAGCTCAGCAAATCGCGTCTCTCGTGCCATCGTTGCCGGAAGGCGGGACACTCATCTCTCTCGCCCGATCCGGAGACAGTCCCGAGAGTGTGGCCGTCGTCGAGAGGTTCCAAAAATTCTTCCCTCGGGTTCGACACGTCGCCATTGTCTGCAATGCGAACGGGCGCCTGGCTCGAACGCCCGGCGTTCAAGTCATCACTCTGGACCCGAGAACCAACGATCGCAGCCTCGCGATGACTGGATCTTTCAGTAATCTGGTGCTTGCCGGGCTGGCGCTGGTTCATCGCGAACAGCTCAGCAAACAACTGCCGGCCCTCTGCAGCTTGGCCGAAAACCGCTTGGAGCAATCGGCCGAGTTAGTCGCTAAGATCGCGAGTGCCTGTGCGGACCGCGTCGTGATCCTCTCATCCGCCATGCAGGCTCTCGCGAAAGAGGCTGCGTTAAAGATTATCGAACTCACCGACGGCCGCGTCCTCGCGCTGCCGGAGACCTTTCTCGGCCTGCGCCATGGTCCAATTGGATTTTTGCGCGAGGATACTCCGGTTCTCTGTTTCCTTTCATCCGATCTCCAAAAGCAGTTATACGAACGAGATTTAATCGACGACCTTCGAGATAAAGGCCTCGGAAAACTGATTCTGGTGGGCGAAGATCCTTCGCTGGCCTCGCCCCGCGATTGGTATCTGCCCTTGATTGCCTCTTCCCTGCCTGACAGCCTGCGAACTCCCTTTGAAATTCCGATCGCTCAGTTGCTCGCCTATTGCCTCAGTGTGAGCACCAACGTGAACCCCGACAACCCCAGCCCAAAAGGCACCATCACCCGCGTGGTCAAGCCGTTTCGGATTCATAAGGAGGCCCTGCAAGCATAGGATGGTGGCCAGGGACGGAGTTGAACCGCCGACGCCAGCCTTTTCAGGGCTGCGCTCTACCACCTGAGCTACCTGGCCATTCTGATCGGCTTCGCCGCT
>Ga0335069_10002516_pt1 | contig 28166 bp, 17 predicted proteins | sample Lox_Sample_11_FD_206714 | JGI IMG/M metagenome (GOLD analysis project Ga0335069, IMG submission 206714) | Soil microbial communities from Loxahatchee National Wildlife Refuge, Florida, United States - Lox_Sample_1.1 | ecosystem: Environmental > Terrestrial > Soil > Wetlands | place: USA...
CCGGGCGGCTTCGCGGGTGACGTGGACCCAGTTGTGGGCGAACAGAGGCTCGAAGGCGCGCGGGATCAGGAAGTTAAGCGCGGCGTGGCGCTCGGGCAGCTCGGCGACGCGCACGCGGTCCATCGGCTCATTGAGCTGGGTGTTGAAGTCGTAGATCCAGAACTCGTCGAAGTTACAGAGGGCGACGTAAGGCGGGCGGTGGGGGACGAGGTTCAGCCAATAATCGAAGGTCTGCTGGTAGTGTTTGGAGAGCTTAACCCCGCGCGATTTCATTTCGATGAGGGCGCGGCCCGGCCAGACGAAGTCGGCGTACTTGGTGCGCTCGCCGGGAACGCGGACGCGGTATTCGAAGGTGGAGCCTTCCGGCAGGGTATTGGAGTTGTGCCCGAAGGCGGCGAGGAGGTGAAAGAGGAAGGTCTGCGCTTCGCTCTTTTCGTCGCCCTTAAGTTTGGCGGCGAATGCGGCGAACTCGCGCAGGGCCTTTTCCTGGGAAGTCACTGGGCGGTTGAGGGTTGAGAGTTGAGGGTTGAGGGTGCACGCATACCGATGGGGCGAGAGTGGCGTAACGGGCCGCGGCGGGCAAGGAGGTTTGGGGAATGTGCTCCGCGCACCAACTATAACCCCAACCCGGAACCTCACGGTTCTGACTGAGCAGTGGCGAGCCTTTGGCGGGTGCTGCCGCGGCCCTCCTTAACCCCGCGCCGGACGAGTGAGCGCGGAGGGCTGGGCGGCTTGTTGCGGCAGAGCATTCGCATCCGCGGCGTCTTCCCGCTCCGTGGTCGCCCAGCGATTTCAATTGACCCTATTCCAGGCCGGGCCCCAACGCTGCCACTGACATCGCCGGGACCACACCGTATCCTCGCCATATCCTCACCGTAGTACCTCTAATAGGCTATTAGAGGTACTACGGTGAGGATATGGCGAGGATAGGGTGCGGTGACGGTGTGGTCAAAGGGCGCGGAGCCCGTGGTGTGGCGTAAGTGGCGTAGTGATAAATGGTTGGGAACGGGGTTGGCGGGCCGGCTGGCCGGAATGGGGTGAGCGGGCGGAGCTTGGGGCGGGCGACCCCAGGGACCGGCGCTTCGGCGCTCCGTGGAAGTGCGTGTGGCTGATACAACGGGCATCCATTTCAGTTGACGTTGCTCGGAAGCTCCGTCTTGGGCAGCCGCCCAGGCAAACCACGGGCTGCCTACTCCGCTTACCCGACCTGCACCTTGGTCTGGCCGGCCAGGTCGAAGGTAAAGGCGTCGAAGTCAAAGCCGTGGAGGTCTCGGCGGACGCCCGGCACGGTCTGGCCGTTCACCCTGAGCGCCTGCGCTTCCGGTCCAGGGCGCAGCAACAGCAAGGTTGCCTGGCCTAGCGGGCGCGGCGAATAAAGAGTCACGCCGCTGTCCGAATCGAACGTGGCGGTCACCCGTCGGCGCTGGCTTTCCCACCGGTAAATCTGCTCGTTGGTCCACCATTCCAGCCCTTGCGCGCGGCCATAATCGAGCAGTTTGGTCAAGGCGTCAGCCACGCCCGGCTTGAGAATGTGGGCGGGATGAAACAGGAAATGGGCCACGCCGTGATGCCGCATCGCCGAGTCCAGCAGTTGCGGGCCGTATTCCGGCGGGCAGGTCACGACCAGGTCTTGCGTCAGCAGGTTGACCTCCAACACGTTCATGAGCCGCGGTGAGGCACTCTCGTCATCGAGCGGGAAATAGGGTTGCGAGCCGCCCAAGGGGAAGCCGATGGTGCCTTTCTTGCTGGGACCGCGCGTCTGGTCGGAATGCATGCTCACCTCCTCGCACCAGCGCCAGAAGTCCAGCCGCCCTTCCCAGCGCGTATAGTGGTTCTTGTTCGAATAGAGGTGCTCCACGCCGGTGGTCCGCCGCACCCACTGGTGCTGGAACAGGAAGTTCTCCCTGGACCAGCCGGTGTGCAGGCCGCCGCTCCGGGCGTCGTAATGAATGCCGATCTCGAACTCCTGCTCCCGCAACTGACGGTAGAAGCTGGCCGGGTAGCCCCCCGGATAGAGAATGAGCCACGTGGATTTGACCTGGGCTCGGCGCATCACCTCTAACATCGCGGGCGCTTTGGCTGGGTCGTTCCCGTCGGTGTCGTGCGAGATGAGCCCCACGCCATCGAGGCCGCGCGGCCAGTAATAGAGCACCGGCAGAAGGAGCCGCTGCTGCCGAGCCAGGTGGAAGATGCTGCGCAAGATCAGCTCGCGCAGTTCGTCGCTGACGGGTTCGAGGAAGATGGGGCCATGGTCCGGCGCGGCGGGCACTCGGTCCCGCTGCCAATCGAGTACCAGGCCGTCTTCGGCTTTGAGCACGCCGTCGTTGATCGGGGCCGAGCCGTCGGGGGCCGGCTTGCCGTCCTGCAGGACGCTTATTCCCTGCTGGATATGGACGATCGAGAAGACGAGGTCAGGCCCCAACAGCAGGGCCCGGCCTTGGCCGAAGCGGTTTTCCAGAATGGCGCTGCCGCGGGCGAGGGGGTTGGCGGTGTCGGCGTCAGCCAGGGGCATGGCCGCGCCCGGCATGAAGGTGTAGCCGCCAAACACATGCAACGAACTCCGCAGCCCGCGGGTCACCGGGTGATCGCCGCAGACCTTCAGCCAGCCCTCGGCCAGCGGGCGCTCGCCCTTGACGCCAAACAGCTCAGCTAAACCCGAAGTGCCGCCCAGGCCCACGAGGCAGCCGCCGCGGTTGACCCAGGCAAGGAGCGCCTGGCGCTGCTTCACGGTGAGGGGCAGATGCCCGGCGAGCACGGCGACGCACGGCGGGCGATGGAACAGCTCCTCCAACTCAGCCGGGGGCAAGTGCTCGAAGAACAAGCCTGCCCGGCGCAGGATTTCGTCGAGATAACCCCAGGCGCACGCACGTGGGTTCGCGTCGGTGCTGACCGGCATCGAGATGACGACGACCGGAGCGACTCTGGAGCTGCGGCGTGGCCGCGCGAGCAGGCCCGTGGCGCCGGGAGCGACGTCGGCCGAGGAGTATTCCGCACTGGCGGCAGCGGGCGGCGACCCCAGGCCATGCAGCGCGAGGCCACAGCCCGCGGCAGCGGCCTGCCGTAGGAAACGGCGTCGCGGCAACCGGAAGTCGTTGTTCATGCCGGCAGCATAGTAAGCCGGTCCTTGGAGAACAATGAACTCAGCTAGCCGTCCAGCAAATGGGGCCGTTCATGGAACGTCTTCAGCACGAGTTCGCCAAAGATGGTGTTGGCCCACGCAAACCAGGAGCGGGTGAACTTCTTCGGGTCATCCTTGTTGAAGGCCTCATGCATGAAGCCCGTGCCGGCATGGGTCTTCTGCAAGGTGTGCAGGCACTGCTGAATCTCCTTGTCGTCCGTGCTGGTAAGCCCCTGCACGATCAGGCCCAGCGGCCAAATCATGTCCATGCCGACGTGCGGGCCGCCGGGGCCATTGGCTGCCTTGCCCCGGCAGTAATATGGGTTGGCATCCGAGAGCACGAGATGGCGGGTGTTCAGGTAAGTTGGGTCGTCGGGTTTCGCCGAACCGATGTAGGGCAATGAAAGGAGACTGGGCACGTTGCCGTCATCAATGCAGTAGTAATTGCCGAATGCATCCACCTCATAGGCGAACACCGGGCCGAATTGGGCGTGCTGGACAACGGCGTAGCGGCCGAGGGCCTGCTCGACTTCGTCTGCCATGGCGCGGGCTTGCGCGGCGGAATCGGCGTCGTGATGGATGCCATCGAACATCTCGGCAGCCTGGCGCAGGCTGACTACGGCAAAGAAGTTCGCCGGGACCAGGAAGGGGAAGATCGTGGCGTCATCGCTGGGCCGGAACATGGAGAAGATCAGGCCGACGGGTTTAGCGGGGTTGCCATAGCCCCGCAGGGCGAGGGTATCGCTCTGCGCCTCGGTCTTGCGCTGGAAATGGTATGGGCCTTTGCCGTCTTTGCGCTGCTGCTCGCGGAAGGTCTTGAGCGTAAGCACGAGGGCGTCGCGCGAGGGGGTGCCGCAGGGCGAGGTGTCGCCGGTGAGCTTCCAGTAGGTGTAGGCGAGCCGGATGGGGTAGCAGAGCGAATCTATCTCCCATTTGCGCTCGTGGACGCCCGGCTTCATGTCGGTGCGGTCGCCCTTCCAGGGGCTGACCTTGGAGTCATCCTTGTAGAAGGCATTGGCGTAGGGGTCCTTGAGGACGTAGCGGGCGTGGCGGTTGATGACGCCGGCGATCAACTGCTGCAGTTGGGGGTCTTCCTTCATCAGCGGCAGGTAAGGCCAGACCTGGGCCGTGCTGTCGCGCAGCCACATGGCATCAATGTCTCCCGTGATGACGTAGGTGTCGGGCCGGCCATCGGTGACCTCGAAGTCCACCGTCGTATCCAGCGTGTTGGGGAAGCAGTTTTCGAACAGCCAGCCCAACTCCTTGTTGCCGACGGAGGCTTTGACCTTCTCGATGGTGCGCTCGACGGCCGGGCTTTTGAATTTGCGTTTGCCCGGAGGCGTGCGGACGACGGGGAAGCCGGAGTCGGCGGCCCGGCCCGTGGAAGAGAGGAGGGCGGCCGCGGCGGCCAGGGAGCTGTTGCGGAGGAACTCACGGCGATTCATACAGGTGGGGTGAGATTACGGCTGGCGCATCGGGATTGACAAGCGGGTTCAGTTGGAGCATCCCTGCCCGCGCGCACACGCCGCACCGCGCCTGCGCCGTCGGCTGATTTAGGTGCAGACTGCGGAATCCTAAAGCACGTGATATGAGAGCTTCTTCAAGTTACCGGTTCGAGCTGCTCGGACGCTCGGTGAATTCAACGGCGAGCCTGGTCCTGCTGTTGGCTGGCGTTCTATCCTCCACCGCGGCGTTTGCTCGCTCGGAGCTACCGGAGCCGGTGGTTCTGCGCGAGGGCTGGCAACTGCAGCACGTGGGCCTGGCGCCGGACCCCGGCGAGGCGATCTCCCGGAGCGATTACGTGCCCCAGGGATGGTTCAAGGCGACGGTGCCGGGGACCATCCTCACGAGCCTGGTGAATATCGGGATGTACCCCGAGCCGCTCTATGGGGAGAACAACCGCACTAACACGATCCCGGACACGCTCTGCCGCACGTCTTTCTGGTACCGCACGACCTTCACGCCCCCAGCTTCGTATGCAGGCAAGCGCGTCTGGCTCACGTTCAAGGGCATCAACTACATTGGCGAGGTCTGGGTGAACGGCGCGCAAGTGGGCAAAATCGAGGGCGCCTTTGCCCGGGGCATCTTTGATGTGAGCACCAATGTGTCGGTAGGCCAGCCGAATGGCCTGGCGGTGCACTTGTTCCCGGAGCCGCACCCCGGGGTCAGCCACGAGAAGACTATAGCTGATGGCACCGGGCGTAACGGCGGGGTCACCGGGCTGGATGGTCCGACCTTCCTGTGCAGCATCGGCTGGGACTGGATTCCCACCATTCGGGACCGGGATACGGGTATCTGGCAGGACGTGGTGCTTTCCGCCAGCGGCCCGGTGGTGTTGCCGGACCCGGCGATCACTTCAGACCTGCCGCTGCCGCGCACGGACAGCGCCGACCTCACAGTGCAGGCCACGGTACGCAACGCGACGGATAGCGCCCAGACCGGCATCCTGGAGGGCAAGATCGAGGATATCAGTTTCAAGCAGGAGGTCTCTCTTGCGCCTCACGAGATGCGCGCTGTCATTTTCAGCCCGACCAACACCCCCGCGCTGCGAGTCAAGAACCCGCGGCTTTGGTGGCCCAACGGTTATGGCCGGCAGGAATTGTATCGCTTGCACCTGAGCTTCTCGGTGGGAGGCGCGCTTTCCGATGAACGCGACGTCTCGTTCGGCATTCGCAAGATGACGTATGCCTTGCCCGGGTCGGATAACCTGGCGCTGTCGGTGAACGGCGTGCCGGTGATTGCCAAGGGTGGCGACTGGGGCATGGACGAGGCCATGAAACGCAACCCGCGCTGGCGGCTGGATGCCATGATCCGCATGCACCAGATCGCCAACTACACCATGATCCGTAACTGGGTGGGCCAGAGCACGAGCGACGACCTGTACGACCTCTGCGACCAATACGGAATCCTGCTGTGGGATGAATTCTTTGAGCCGCACCCCGCCGACGGCCCGGTGCCGGAGAACATACCGCTATATCTCGCCAATGTGCGGGAGAAGATCCTGCGCTACCGCAACCACGCGTGCATCGCGCTGTGGTGCGCGCGGAACGAAGGCGACCCGCCCCCGGCCATCGGGGACGGCATCCAAAAGCTCATCCAGGAGCTGGACCCCACCCGGCTTTACCAGCCCAGCTCGACCTCGGGCCGCGGCGTCAACTCAGGCGGCCCTTACCGCTGGCGCACGCCGCGCGAGTACTACGCGTACAATGAGGCATTCAAAACGGAGATTGGCTCCATGTCGGTGCCCACGCTGGAAGCCGTGCAGGCGATGATGCCGGCGAAGGATTGGGGGGTGGTGAACGACGACTGGGCCGAGCACGACTTTTGCGCCGGAGCGCAAGCCGGCGACCGCTATCCCGAGATCATCAGCAGCCGATACGGCTTTCCCGGCAGTTTGGCAGACTTTGTGCGCAAAGCCCAGTTAGCAAACTACGAGGCGTTCCGTGCCATGTACGAGGGCCGCTTCGCCAAGCTGTTCCACCCCGAGACAGGTGTCATTACATGGATGAGCAGCCCCGCGCAGCCGAGCTTCGTCTGGCAGCTTTACAGCCATGACCTCGAGCCCAACTCGTCCCTCTACGGCGCGCGAAAGGCCTGTGAGCCGATCCATGTGCAGATGAATCAGGACAACTGGCACGTGATGGTCATCAATAACACGCCGGAGACGTTGAAGGGGCTGAAGGTGACGACGTCGGTTTACAACCTGGATGGCAGCCGGCAATACCAGCATACCGGGCCCGTCCCGCCGACACACAATGGCACGGTCACCGCCGCACCGAGCGCGGCCACGGATGCAGGGCCCATCCCATTCCCTGACAATCTCTCGGCGGTGCACTTCGTGAAACTGGAACTTGCGGCCGCCAGGGGCCGCCTGCTCTCCGAGAATTTCTACTGGCGCGCGCTGCCGGGGGACGAAGACAACTTCACCGCCCTGAATCGGCTGCCGATGGTAGGGCTCGACGTAGATGCCAAGCGGCACGATGAGGCGGGCACGTGCAAGCTGGATGTTCAGGTGAAAAACCCGTCGCGCGATATAGCGCTCATGGCACATTTCCAGTTGCGCCAGGCACTCTCAGGCAAGCGCGTGCTGCCGGTGTTCTATAGCGATAACTATCTCTGCCTCCTGCCCGGTGAGAGCCGGAGCTTTACGGCAGAAGCGGCCGTGGCGGACCTTGGCGGCGAAGTGCCGATGCTCGCGGTGGACGGTTGGAACGTGACCGTGATGCCACGAAACGGGACCGGCGTTAGCGTGGGGCCCAATACCGCGGCGCAAGTCCGCAATGACGCTGCGCTGGGGCAACAGCCGGCGACGCTGGCGAGGATCAATTGCGGCGGAGGCCAGGTTGGCCTGTTCCGCTTCGGGCAGCCCGGCTCCGAGCAGTTCGCGCGCGACCGGGATTTCCAGGGTGGGAAGACGAATTCCACCGATCAGGCCATTGAAGCCAATGTGCCGAATGCCGCCCCGCAGGAAGTGTATCAGAGCGAGCGCTGGGGCGCCTGCACCTACAGCATACCGGCGCCGGCCGCCCCCGCGTTCACCGTGCGACTGCACTTCGCCGAAGCCAGGTTTGGCCCGGGTGAGCGCAAGTTCAATGTGGATATCAATGGCGCACACGTGCTGAAGGATTTCGACATTGCCGCCGAGGCCGGCAAGGACAAGGCGCTCGTGGAGGACTTCCCGTCCATCAAGGCGGACGCCAAGGGGAACATCGTGATCAAGCTCTCCCGCGGCTCGGCCGACGAGCCGAAGATCTGCGGGATAGAAGTGATCAGGTAAAGCTCCAAACCTCAACGCAGAGACGCAGAGAACGCGGAGAGACGCAGAGGCAGGAGCGTTGTAGCGCTGAGGCGGTGCGGAAGATAATTGTCAGTTGTAGGCGGAGGGCTACCCGCGCTCTACCGCTTCAACGCGGTGGCCCTTCAGCGCTCTACTCCTTCAAGGCCCTTTTTCTCCGCGTCTCTCTGCGCTGTCTGCGTCTCTGCGTTGAGTATTGGCTTTAGCGCTGGTCCAGTTCGCGCAGCGCGAAGGCGCAGGCGCCTATCGCAACGGCTTCGCTCGTGCCCAGGCGCGACATGCCTATGCCTATCCGTGACAGAGGGTCGTACCTCAGCTTGCGGCTCGTGCCCGGCACCGTGATCTCGCGCGTCTCCCCCTTCAGGAACTTTGCCCGCTGCGCCGCGTCTTCCAGGTTGAACACGACCTGCACGAGCTTGCGGAACTTCCGGCCATCGGGAGCGGTATAAGTGCTGTTGAGTTCATCCACCAGGGCGGGGAGGAATAACGGCCAGGAGCCCGAGACGCCCCCGCCGATTACCGCCAACCCGTCCACGAGCGTTAGCGCCTGGCCCATTGCGTCGCCGACCGATTCACCCAGGCGGCGGAAGGCTTCCAGGGCGGCGGCCTTATTGCCGCTGGCTTTGCCCTGCGCGATGTCGAACAGGACCTTGGGCTCGGGAACCTGGTCGAAGGGCACGCCGGCTTGCTCGCCGTAGGCGCGGCGCACGGCGCGGATGCTGGCGCCTTCCTCCGCGTTCATCTGCGGGGCAAGCTTGTTGCGCAGCAGCCAGACCTCACCCCCGCCCGAGTTGTCGCCGATGAACAATTCCCCATCCCGCACGATGCCCCCGCCGAAGCCGGTGCCGAGCGTGACGCCGAAGAGGTTCTTGTAGCGCTTGGGGCTGCCCGCCTTCTTCAGCAGCCCATTGACGTAGGGAAGAAAGCCCGCGATAGCTTCGCCATAAACGAACAGGTCGCCGTCGTTGTTTATGAAAGTGGGGATGCCGAACTTCTTTTCGAGCATCGGCCCGAGGGCAACGCCACCGCGGAAGCCCGGCAGGTTGCCCAGGTCGCCGATGATGCCTCTGGGGTAATCGGCCGGCCCGGGGAACGCGAAGCTGATCGCCGCCGGTGGCTTGGGGCACAGTTTCTTCACGCGCGTGAAGCCCTCCACGATGTTGGCCAGGCAGCGGTCCAGGTTATCGCCGTTCGACGGCATGGCGACAGTCTCGGTGACCAACTTCAGGCCGCGTATGGCGGCGAAGCGGAAGTTGGTGCCGCCGGCGTCGAGGGTCATGACGATGCGGTGGTCGGAAGGGGTGCTCATAGGATCAACGAGAGGTTACGGGTTTCAGGTGTGGTGAAACGTGTTGCGTGTTGCGCGTTGCGTTGGTGCAGCAGGGTGATTTTCCGGGGCCGGCCTGCCCGAAGCTTGCGCCGCTAGGCGCTGACGGCCTCCGGCGGCTGCGGGGTCGCGGACGTCTTCTTGCCGCCCTTCAGCGAGAGCAGGAACAGGTAAGCGAAGCAGCAGGCGGGAACGACGAACGCTCGGGCGCCCCAGTTCTGGTCCAGGAACCAGCCCATGAGCAACGGCACGACAGCGCCGCCGGAGATGGCCATGCACATCAGGCCGCTCAGCTCGTTCGCCCGCTCTGGCCGCTCCTCAACCGTGATGGAGAAGAGCATCGGCCAGATGTTGGCGAAGCCCAACCCCGCGGCCACGACGCCCGCAAAGGAAACCTCCTTGGACCCGAGCAAAAAGACCGCCGCGCCGGCCAGGCCCAGCAAGGCTGAAATACGGAAGCAGGTGCGCGGGCTCATGATCGTCAGCACGGCGCTGCCCAGCAGCCGGCCAATGGTGAGCACGAGGAAGAACATTGTGGGGCCGAAAGTACTCGCGGTCTGCTCGTCAATGCCGAAGCTCATGAAGGTAGGCTTGAGAAACCTCCCCATGCAGGACTCAGCGCCAACGTAGAGGAAAATGCCCACCACCGCCAGCAGGAACACCGGTTCTCCCAGCAGGCTCAAGCTCGAGCCAATGCTGGGCGGCACCTCCGCCTTGGTCTCCTTCACGCGCACGAAGGCGACGGACACAAAGGCCAGGGCCATCAAGGCACAGAACGGGGGAAAGGCCCCGCGCCAATCCATGCCCTTGAACAACGCCAGGGTGGTAATGGCCGTGACCAGCCAGGTGGACGCCGTGCTGCCGATGCCCTTAATACCTTGAGCGAAGGCCAGGTTTCGGCTGTAAGCGCCCTCGGCGCTGACGTCGCGCATGATCGGGTTACCGGCCACCTGGAGGAACGTGGTGCCGACGCCGAGCGAGAAGATGCACGCCAACAGGATGGGGAAGCTGGGCGCCCCAAAAGACGGGATCACCAGTGCCAGGGCATTAATGCCCAATCCCAGCAGCAGCAGCTTCTTGCGGCCAACCCGCGCCGCCAGCAGCCCGCCCGGCACGCTGAACACGGCAAAGGCGATGAACACCACGAACGGCAGCAGCGTGGCCATCACATTGCTGAGCTGGTAGGCGTTCTGCACCCGCTGCGCGTTGGGTCCCATCGCGTCGGCCAGGCCCATGAGGAAGAAGGCGAGGAAGATCGGAAGTGTTCGCATATAAGTGCTCCTCTCTATTCTATGTTCAGGTTCTTCAGATGCCGCAGTTTACGGAACCGCTTCGGGTTGTATAGCAAATTGGAAGGCCCGTCCTTCGGATTCACGCTGTCTCATCTTCCGGGGCGCTCTCCGCCTGGAATTTCGACTTTGCTCGGGCGGGCCGGCCATTCCATATTGCCGGTATGCCAAATGACACCCTGCTACACTTGGATTTGCCCGGCGTCCGCAAGCTGAAGAGCGGCAAGGTGCGGGAGATCTTCGACCTGGGCGATCGCCTGCTGTTCGTCGCCACCGACCGCATCTCGGCCTTCGATGTCATCATGCCCAACGGCATCCCCCGCAAGGGTGAAGTGCTGACCCAGATTTCATACTTCTGGTTTGGCCAACTGGAGGCCTTCCAGCCTAACCACCTGCTCTCGCGGCCAGGCGAGGCTTTGCCGGCGGCGCTGCAACCTTACGCCGCTCAACTCGCCCGCCGCAGCATGCTCGTCAAAAAGGCCACCCCTCTCACCATCGAGTGCGTCGTGCGGGGCTACCTCGCCGGCTCCGGCTGGAAGGAGTACCGCGAAAAGCAAACCGTCTGCCGCATCCGCCTTCCCGCAGGGCTGAGGGAATCGTCCGAGCTGCCGGAACCTATCTTCACTCCGGCCACAAAGGCCGAATCCGGGCATGACGAGAACATTTCCTTCGCGGAAGCCGCCCGGATGGTGGGCAGCGACATCGCCGAGCAGGCCCGCGCGGCCAGCCTCAAGGCGTATAACTTCGCCCGCGATTACGCCCGGCAGCGTGGGATCATCATCGCGGACACCAAGTTCGAATTCGGGCTGCTGGGCGGGCAGCTCATCCTCATAGACGAGGTGCTGACGCCCGATTCGTCCCGGTTCTGGCCGGCCGACCAGTATCAGCCCGGCCAGGGGCAGCCGAGCTTCGATAAGCAGTTTGTGCGCGATTACCTGGAGACGCTCGACTGGAACAAGACGCCGCCCGGGCCCATGCTGCCCGCGGATGTGGTGTCCCGGACGACGGCGAAGTATGTGGACGCCTACGAGCGGCTGACGGGGAAGAAGCTGTAGTTTTGGCGTGGTTCAAAGGGACGGCGCGTGCAAACGCTCGTCGAGGACTTCCTCCAATACCTCCGCCACGAACGCGGCCAGGCGGAGCACACACAAAAGACCTACGCCGGCTTGCTAGGCAAGTTCGTCGCCTGGGCCGGGGAGCAGGGGCTCAAGGACTGGAAGGCGGTCGAGCTGCGGCATCTGATGGCCTTCCTGGACCACGAGCGGAAGCGGGGGTTGGCCAATCAGCCCAAGGAATCCACCCGGCGCCTCAGCAGCGAGAGCGTCTATCTGGAAATCGCCGCGCTGCGCGCGTTCTACCGCTATGCGGAGATAGAGAAGCTGCTGCCGGAAAACGTGGCGGAGAACCTCTCGCTGCCGCGCCGCTGGCACCGGCTGCCCAAGGCGCTCACGAGCGCGGAGATCGAGAAACTGCTGGCGCCGGAGAAGCCCGAGACGCCGCAGAACCTGTGCGACCAGGCGGTGCTGGAGCTGGCCTACTCCTCGGGCCTGCGGCTGGCCGAGTTGCGCGGCGCGCGCCTGGAGCACCTGCATCTGGACGCCGGGTTCATCAACGTCATCGGGAAGGGGAACAAGGAGCGCGTGGTGCCGCTGGGACGCAAGGCCGTGGAGGCGTTGAAGCGCTACATCGAGGTGGCCCGCCCGCAGCTCGTGCGCCCGCGTTCGCCCGGCAATATCTTCCTGACAAAGCGCGGCACCCCCTTCGCCCATGTCACCCTCTGGCTGCGGATCAAGCAGCGGGCGCGCCGCGCCGGCATCTCCCGCAACGTCACCCCGCACATGCTGCGCCACAGCTTCGCCACGCACCTGCTCGAGCACGGCGCCGACCTGCGCGTTATTCAGGAACTCCTCGGCCATGCCACGATCGCCACCACGGAGGTCTATACCCACGTGAGCGGGAACCGGCTGCGGGACGTGCATCGCAAGTACCATCCCCGCCCTTAGCGCGAATAGTTCACGCTGGTGGGGACGCCTCGGCGAGGCGACCAGCTTGTCTAGGAAGGCGTCGGCAGCACGGGCAGGAGGATGCGGAAGGCGGTGCCCTGGCCTGGCTCGCTCTGCACGGAGATCTCGCCGCTATGCTCTTGAATGATCCGCCGGGTGATGGCCAAGCCGAGTCCGGTGCCGTGGTCTTTGGTCGTGAAGAAGGGCTCGAACAGACGCGGCAGGTTCTCCGCAGGAATGCCGGCGCCGGTGTCCCGGATCGTGAGGCGCAGTTGCCCGTCCAGGGTTTCAGTCGTAACGGTGAGGGTCCCGTTCGCCCCCATGGCTTCCAGAGCGTTGAGGAACAGGTTGACGAACGCCTGCTGTAACTGCACTTCGTCCCCCTTTACGCGGTCGGGCGCCGCCAGCAATGAACGGTGCAACGTGATGGCCTTGTCCTCGATTCGCGGCTGAACCAATCGCAGAGACTGCTCGAGTATATCGTGGAGATGGACCTCGCGGAAACTTGGCTGGGTCCGGCCAACGAACCGGAGCATGCGCGTCACGATGGCCTCGATCCGGCTGATCTCGCGTCGGGCTACGCTGACCAGTTCGGCGTCATGGTAACGGTCGAACAGGAGGTCGAAGAACGTTTTGCCGGCCACGAGAGCGTTCCTGATCTCGTGCGCCATGCCGGCCGAGACCGTGCCGAGACTGGCCAGGCGGTCGAAGTGCCGGAGGTTGGCGTCCAGGCGTCTGGCCGCCGTAATGTCGTTCAGCACGAGGACCGCGCGCACGCCAGCCGTTGCGGCAGGCAAGGAATGGACAGTGACCGCAACCATGACCTTACCGCGCGCCCCGGCGGCGAGCTCAACCTGGCGGCTGGTAACGGGGCTGCGGGATGAAAGCCCTTCACGAACGAGGTCCTGAACCGGCCCGGGCAGGATTTCCAGCGGCGCTGCCGGCTTCGGCATCGCTGCCAACGCGAGCATCCGCGCGGCTTCCTCGCTGACAAACACCAGCTTGCCTGCTCGATCAATCAGCGCGATCCCACCGCCCGGCACGCCCAGGCAGGAACCGAGGAAAACTGCTTCCTCGGGTCCTGGCTGGAGCCTGGCCAGCGTTCCGGATGACATGGCTGTAGGTAGTTCGGGCAACGATAAACCGCGGCGACGCAACAGCGCACCTGACGCGGGATTGGCCCATAGTAGCTCATAGGCTTTGGGCGACAAGTCAAAATGTGCCCGACAATAACCGGAGCGCTTGGGCAGCACCGTGCTCTCTGGCGGAGCATCAGCCGCCCAATGAGGCCGCGAGATCCAGGCCCGCGAGTTGCGCAGGCTTTACCACGAGCCGTTAGGCCTCAGAAGCGATAGCCGACGGTGAAGGAGAGGGTGGGGGTCATGAGCCGATACCGGCCATTGACGGTCGAACTGACCGGCGGTTCCACAGTCACGTTCTGCCAACTGCTAACGATGAACTGAAAAGCCAGCGCCCACGTCCAGTTCTGACCCTTATAACCGCCTCCGACGCTGCCGATGTGCAAGTCGGCATCCGTCAGCAAGGGCGTGTAGTGCTCCTCAGGGGTGGAGCAGGGGCTATAGAAATAGCCGGCGCTCAGGAAATAACCCTTCCCGAGGTAGCGGGTCACCCCGAGCTCGGGCATGAAGGTGGACCGCCACTCGAGGGGCCGGTTGTTTACGCCCTGGATGGTCAGGTATTGCACGGAGTTCCAGTCCGCCCAATCTAGGTCGAACTCGAAATTCCAGTTGGTATTCGGCCGGAACGACACCCCCGCGATGGCGATCTGCGGGTAATCAATCGCTGCATCGGTATGGAGGCCCAGGTTCGGCAGCGGCGGCGAGGGAGTTACGCTGAAGTCCCCCTCGTAGTTCATTTTGCTGCTGCTGCGGTACGACACGCCCAGGGACCATTTCGGCGCTGGTTGCCACAGCACACCCAAGTTGAAGCCATAGCTCCAATTCCGGCCCCTGAACTCGGCCTGGTCACCCGGAACGATGTAGGGAACCGGGAAGACTCCCTGGAGGGTGTCCAGTTGGGAGTAGTTGAAGGTTGGGCCTATACCAATTGAGAGCGTGGGCAGTGCTTTCCAGGACACGACAGGGTTGATTGTGAGATAGGTAACATTGGCCCTGATTCCTTCCTGGCGAAAGGGCACATCGTTGGGCCAATTGACGTTGAAGCCGAACGGCTCGTATATGCCGAGGCCGAACGAGAGCGGGAAGTCCTTGGGCGTGATGACGTATTGCAGCGTCGGCACCGGGAGGACCTCGGGTTGGTTATGGAAGCTGGCGCCGGTCGGGCTTTCATAGTCTCCATAGATGCCCAGGTAGAAGAGAGAGCCGAGCTGAAAGTTCTGGCCTTCCAGTTGGCTGATGCCCGCCGGGTTATAGTAGATCGCAGAGGGGTCGTCTGCCGTCGCGACGAAGGCGTTGCCGCGGCCGATAGCGGCGGCGTCCTGGTTGGGAATGCGGAAGCCGAGCCCGTTCGCTTGCGGGGCGCAGATTATCCACGCGCAAAGGGCCATCACGGGGACAGCCCAAGTGCAACGCTCGGAGACGGCAGTTAGGGCGAGGGGCGGTGTGCCGCCGGAGACAGGCTTTGTGATCTTCACCATAGAGTGTATCAAGTTGCGTTCTGCCACTGTCCACCGGGCCTCAGCAGGATACTTGCCAAAGCCCGGCCCCTGGGTGGCAAAGCGTGGGCTAGAAAATAGTGTGCTCCTCAGTGAAGAAGACCGAGCAGTTGGGTAAGTCGCAGAAAGTGGCTTCGTCCCTCGCCAGGATCATGTTGGCCTGCTGCGCCTCGGGCGACTGGGCGGCGGCCAGCAGGTCCTCAAACTTGTCGAACCATAGCTCCGTCACCCCGTCGTAGGGAGGCTGAGTGCCCCGGGCCTGCTGGGCCAGGCCGTTCAGGGGAGTGTCCAGCGTGTGGCTTTGGACATAGCGTTTTGCGCGCAGCGCTTTGGCCTGGCTCCGCACTAGCGGGCCATGCTTCTCCAGCCAGTATTTGCGAAAGGCCTCAGGACTGACGTCCGGGCGCCGGCGAACTACGTACACAAACTTAATCATGCCGGGCGTTCTAGGCTATCGCCGACCAGTGTCAAGCTTCTCTCGGGCTGCTCCCGCGTTCCAGATATGTGCTGATCTGTCCCGAAGTGAGACAGGTGCACCGTAAGCCGCGGAGTTGTTCGGCTCAAAGTGCTCGGAACCCACGCCGCAACCGGACCGCAATACGGAGCACTCAGAATCCGCCGGGCCCCCAGGCGCGGGAATTGATTTATCTTCTGTTTGGCTCGAAAAATGGTATCACGGATGCGCATGAGTAGTGAACTGTCATCCAAACTTTGGTGTCCCGTGTAGATTCCCGGACGCCCTCAAGATTTGAATGGTCGCTACCGCTTCAGAACCGTCGGGCCGTTTTGCCGTTTTCGAGAACGGCCAGGGCGTGGAGTGCCGGGGGGCCTTATCGCGATTTAGTCGGCACTCGGTGGTCTTCGAGATCAGTCCTTTGGATGGAGGGCTCCGGACCTCCGAGGTGCTGAAAGACTTCAGCATTCTCTGCGACGACCGCAAGCTCTACTCCGGCCGGGCGGTCATTACGAGCTTTGTCAATACCGGGCTGGCCACGGTGTGCGAGGCGAGCCTGGAGGACTCGTGGGACAATCCCGAAGCAATGTGGCCTGCCGGCGAGGTGGAGTTGCGCAATGAGTTTGGCGCCTTTATCCAAGAGTGGCAGAAGCTGTATCGGGTGCTACCTGAGTTCAAGGCCACCATTGCCGACTTTCAGACATTTCTCACGGATCTAAGGCTCTGGCTGGAGCAATTGGAGCTGAAGTTGCGTTCCTCGACCGCCGCAACTCCACCCGAACTGCAAGCCAGCGTCGCGGCTCAACTGAGCGCTCCGGTGGTGAATGCGATTGACGGCTTCATCGTGCGCTTCGAGGAGATCGCCAGCCGCCTGGAACCTGAGGTTGGGCCTATCCACCGGCTTTACCTGCGGCGCCAACTGCACCCGCTGTTGCTCTGTTCGCCCTTCGCCCACCGAACCTTTAAGAAGCCGCTGGGCTATGCCGGGGATTACGAAGTCGTGAATATGATGATGCGGCCGCCTCACGAAGGCGGCACGATCTTCGCCAGGATCATCAACGCCTGGTTGCTGGGACAGGCACCGGTCCTGGCGCACCAGAACCGGATCAAGTACCTGAAACGGACGTTGCTGGAGGAGGCCGCCCGGGCCGCGGCCCAAGGCCGCCGCCTTCGCATCCTCAATGTCGGCTGCGGCCCGGCCTTGGAAGTCCAGGAATTCATGCGCGAGCAGCCCGTTTCCAACCAGTTGGACTTCGACCTGCTGGATTTTAACGAAGATACGCTTCGTGATTTGCGCGCCTGGCTGGAGCGCATCCAGCATGAGCACCACCGCCAGAACCGGCTCCGCTTCATCAAGAAATCGGTGTATCAGCTCCTCAAGGAAGGAGGCCGCATGGCCAGCGGCGCGAGGCAGTACGACTTGGTCTACTGCGCCGGGCTGTTCGACTACCTGTCAGACCAAGTTTGCGAGCGGCTCCTGAGCATTCTGTATGACTTGCTGGCACCGGGAGGCCTGTTGCTTGCTACGAATGTCAGCGACGCCCTCAACGCCTCCAGGCCGTTCCGCTACTCGCTGGAATACATACTCGATTGGCACCTCATATATCGTGACGGGCCGGCTCTCAGAGCCCTGGCGCCGGCCAACGCCGCGCCCGATAAAGTCAAAGTCCTTTGCGAGGACACGGGCGTTAATGTGTTTCTCGAAACCCGGAAAGCCAACGATGTCTGAAGGATTCTCAAGTTCCGCAGAGATTCGCAAGGCGTTTGCCCAGCACGACGAAAGGGTCATCCTCAACAACATCAAGGTCGGCTGTGTCATTGGCATCGTGCTTATGCCCGCCGGCTATTTCATGGACCTGTATAAGTACGGCTCCATGGCGGGCGATTTCCTGAGGTTCAGGCTCATGTCCGCCCTGCTGATCGCCTTCTTCTTCGGGGTGCTGTTGACGCCTTCTGGACGAAGGCATTACAGGCTGGTGGGGATGACCTTGCTGGCAGTCCCAGCCTCGTTCATCGGGGCGATGATCTACTCCACGCACGACGCCGGGTCGCCTTATTACGCCGGCCTGAACGTCGTGCTGCTGGTTTTGGCTTTCGTCCTCCACTGGACTTTCCGTGAAAGCCTGCTGGCCGCGGCGTTGGTGATTTCGGTCTACCTGGCCGCCAGCCTTCCCAACCAGCCCTCCCGTGTAATCGGCGAATTCGTCAATAACCTGTTCTTCCTCGGCTGCACGGCAGTCGTGGCGGTGACCGGCACCTTCTTCCACAATCGCTCCCGCTTCCGGGAATTTGCCCTGCGCTACGAGCTGGACCGGAACCGCCAGGTGCTGGAGGAGAACAACGCCAAGCTGCGCGAGCTTGACGAGATCAAGAACCGCTTCTTCGCCAACATCAGCCATGAACTGCGCACCCCGCTGACCTTGCTCATCGCTCCCCTGGAAACCCTCCTGCGGCGGCGCGATCTCGACTCCGAGAGCAAGGACTTGCTGGCCACGATGCACGCCAACGGCCTGCGGCTGCTCAAACTCATCAACGACTTGCTCGACCTGGTCCGCCTGGAATCCGGGCGCATGGAAACCAAGCTGGAACCAGTGGACATGACCGAGTTCATCAAGGCCATTACCAGCGCCGCGCGCCAGGTCGCGAATGACAAGCAGTTGCGTCTGGAGAGCTTCGTCGGTGCTGATCTTGGGACGGTGCTGGTGGACCGGGACAAGCTCGACAAGATCGTATTGAACCTGGTTTTCAACGCGCTGAAGTTTACACCCGAGGGAGGGCGGGTGGAGTTGCGCGCGGAGCAAAAGGGGGGACGATTCCTGCTCAGCGTGAGCGACACCGGCATGGGCATTGCCGAGAAGAACCTGCCGCACGTGTTCGATCGGTTTTGGCAGGCGGACGGCTCCGCCAAACGCAAGTATCAGGGCATGGGCATTGGCCTGGCGCTCGTCAAGGAGCTGGCGCAAATCCAGGGCGGGGAAGTCACCGTGCAAAGTCAGGAAGGCAAAGGGACAACCTTTACCGTTGGCCTCCCTCATCGCCCGGCGCAGCCGGCGGTCCTGCCAGCGCCCGAAGCGAATCCGAACGGGGCCCCGATCGAGGCGGGCCAGGCCGGTATCGCCTCCGAGGAATGGCTGGTCAACCTTTACCGCCGGGCCGAGCTGTTCCCAGCTCTCACTCCTGTCCAGCAATCGCAGCCGCCACCCGGACCCTCAACCAACGGGGGCCGCCCCGTGGTTCTTATCGCCGACGACGAGCCGGACATGTTGAGCTTCCTGAGGTCGCAGTTGAGCTCGCAATACAACGTGCTGGAAGCGGTAGACGGTCAGCAGGCGGTCGAGAAGGCCAGCCAGTTCCTGCCCGACCTCATCCTGCTGGATATGATGATGCCCGAGAAGGACGGGCTGCAGGCCTGCCGCGAGATTCGGGAGCAGACGCCGACCCAGAACATCCCGGTGGTGCTCCTTACGGCCCGGGCCGACGAGGAGACCAAGCTCAAGGCCCTGGAGGCCGGGGCGAGCGATTTCCTGGCCAAGCCGTTCTCCACCACTGAACTGCATGTGCGCATCCGTAACCTCGTGGAATCGCACCGGTATCAGCGCAAGGTCTCCCGGCAAAACCTGGTGCTGGAATCCACCATCGAGCAACTCAAGGAGACGGAGACGCAACTGGTGCAAACGGAGAAGCTGGCTTCGCTGGGCCGCATGAGCGCCGGCATCATCCATGAGATCAACAACCCCCTTAATTTCGCCACCACCGGCCTCTTCACCCTGCGCAACAAGGGCAAATACGTCGCGCCCGAGCAACAGGAGGAATACCATGACATTCTGAAGGATGTGGAGGAGGGCATCAAGCGCGTGAAGAACATCATCTCCGACCTGCGGATGTTTACGCATCCGGAGACCGCCAGCCGGGACCAGGTTGAAGTGGCCGAGACCGTCGCTGCCGCCCTGCGCTTCCTGAGCAGTGAGTGGAAGGGCAAGGTGCGCATCGAGCAAGACCTCTCCGGACACCAAACCATCTGGGCCAACCGGAACCGGCTGATCCAGGTGCTGGTGAACCTGCTGCAGAACTCGCTGGACGCGCTGCAGACCAAGTCGTTCGTGAACGAGCAGCCGACCATCTGGATCCAGGGGCGGCAGGAGGCCGGCAAGAGCATCCTCGTCGTGCGCGACAACGGCAGCGGCATCGAGCCCGAGCACCTGGCCAAGGTCTTCGACCCGTTCTTCACCACCAAAGAGATTGGCAAGGGCATGGGCCTGGGGCTTTCAATCTGCTACCGAATCGTGCAGGAGTATGAGGGGCGAATCACGGTCCGCAGCGAACCGGGCAGGTTCTGTGAGTTTACGCTGGAGTTCCCGGCCAAAGGATAACACCTGATATCACCATAACGCAGCGTCTTATGAACAACCTTTACGACTACAAACGGTTCGCCGTTCTTTACGTTGACGATGAGGAGAAGTCCTTGAAGCAGTTCACGCGAGCCTTCCAGGACCAGTTTGTCATCTTCACCGCCGCCAGCGCCCAGGACGGGCTCAAGCTGCTTGAGGAGCACAAGGACGACATCGGGCTGCTCATGACCGATCAGCGGATGCCCGGCGAGCAAGGCATCTGGCTGCTGGAGAAGGCCCGCCACCTGCGCCCCCGCATCATTCGCATCCTGGTGACCGCCTACGCCGATACGGACGTGGCGATCGCCGCCGTCAACACGGGGGCGGTTTACAAGTACATCACGAAGCCCTGGGACCCGCCGCAGCTCGAAAGCACCCTCAAACGCGGCCTGGAGTTCTTCATGGTCCAGCGCGAGCGCGACCAATTGCTGAAGGAGAAGATGTCCGTGCTCCATAACATCATGATCGCGGATCGGATCATCAGCCTCGGCCTCCTCGCCGCCGGTCTGAGCCATCACATCCGCAATGCACTCGTGGCGGTAAAGACGTTCCTCGACCTTGCCCCGGCGAAGATGGAGGAGGAGAAGATGGACCTGAACGGCCTGCGCAATCCCGACTTCTGGCGGGAATACTACCACAACGTCCAGGGCCAGATCGAGAAGATCAACAACATGCTCAAGGACCTGTGGACGGCTTCGGAGCGGCCCGCCTTCGAGTTCTCCCATCGCGTGCAGTTGCAGACCGTGGTTTCCGAAACGCTGGAGCAGCTCAAGGATGCCTTCCAGGCCAAAGGCATCCAGGTGGAGAACCGTATCGGCGATTCGCTGCCCGAGCTGAACGTGGACAAGCCCAAATTCTACCGGCTGTTCGACCTGCTGCTACGGGACGAGATTGCCAGCCTGCCCGCCGGCAGCAAAGTCATCCTCAGCGCCGCGCTCCACCCCGGCTCGACCCGGGACCAGAAGGAAATCGAGGTTCACGTCAGCGACAACGGCCCGGGCCTGCCGAAAGAAGCCCTGCGCCTGGTATTCGATCCCTTTGTCGTCCGCGGGGGCAGCCCGATGGAGTACGGCATCCATCTGATGGCCTGCTTCTTCATCGTCCACCATCACGGCGGGCGGATCGAGGCGCGCAGCGAGCCGGGCCAGGGGACAACCTTTACGCTGCGGCTGCCCACCAATCCCGCCCAGGTGCCGCCCGCCGAGGAGGAGCAGGAGTTCCTCCAGAAGGTGCTCCTGAGCGAGGCGCTCTGGGAGAAGCTCATCTCGTCCGACTGACCGGGCGCTTCGCGCCGGTCGGATTGCGGCAGGCCTCGCTCCCGGGGAGCCCCCGGGGCCTTTACGTAGGGTCCCGAGTCATTATCTGTACTTCCCGTCATTGTGGACCTGCTGCATAGCCGCTAATCTCACCAGCCGAAACCCGGCGTGGAAGAGCCGCGCTCATGGATACCGCAGCAATGGCAAACGCAGTCAACGAAACTCGCCTCCGGCGGAATGCTAATCTAAGGATTGCCCGCCAACCCAAAATGGTACGTAATGACCTCGTGGAACTGTCGCGCCGCCGGGCCGTACGCCAGAGCTTTCCAGCCCAGGCTGGAGCCGCTGTCCTATGAAGACCTTGCTCGTCGTTGCCCAACATCCGGATTTCGCGGAAGCCGTCCGGGCGGCGGTCAACCCGGAACACTATCGCATCCTTCACCGCGCCAACCCTGACGAGGCGGAGCCGCTGCTCGCGCACGGGCTTATTCAGGCCTGCATTGTGGACGTGGAGCTGAATGATGTGCAGGGGCTTTGGTTCTTCGAGAAGCTGCACCACCGGGCTCCCCGGTGCCCCGTCATCATCTACACCGGCGCCAAACCCTGGGAGTGGGAGGAAGAGGCCTACCTGCAAGGCGCCACCCAGGTGCTCACCAAACCCCTGCGCCCCCGTCTGCTTAACGCGGTGCTCGATCGCATCTGGGCCAAGCCCGAAAGCGCTCGCCCCGCGCCTGTCGTGGCCAAGCCGGCGGCACCGGATGCGCCCCGGCCTGAGGAGAGCCGGGTCCCGCCGGCCACGGCCCAGACCCTGAGCGTGCTGCGTGACTTCTCCGCCATCCTCACGCATTCCCTGGATGCCGAGGGCATCCTGAAGCAGTTCCTGCTGCTGCTGCGCGAAATCGTGGGCGTCAACCGCGCCGCCGTCTTTCTGCGGCAGCCTTTCGCGTCCCTTGACCAGGGGCCCGGGGAAGGCCGCCGCCTCCGGGCAGCCGCCGCCATCGGCTTGTCCTCCGGGCTGCTGCAGCAGTTCGAGCTCTCCTTCGACTCGGGCATCGGTGGGCACCTGTTCCGCCTGGGGCGCATTCTGCGCCGCTACGGCGAGGAGGCCCGCAACGACGTCGAGACCCAGAAGGAGTTCGAGTTACTCGGCGCCCAAGTGGCCGTGCCGATCCTGGACCGCGAGAACCTCCTGGGCGTGGCCGTGTTCGACGGGCGCATCACCGGCGAGCCGCTCGTCAACTCGGAGCTGGAGCTGATCTTCCACCTGCTCGAGCAGTTGGCGCTGGCGGTCAAGAACATCTGGCTGCACGACCAGTTGGCGGTGAACCACCAGATGATGGCAGACATCCTCCGCGAGCTGAGCAGCGCCTGCGTGGTCGTCAGCCGCGACCTGACGATCCTGCACGCGAACAAGACGGCGCGGAAATACTTTGCCCGCCCGGAGCGGCGGAGCGCGGAACTCGAGTTCAGCGACCTGCCCCAGATCCTCGGGGCCAAAATCTATCAGGTCCTCAAGACCGGGTCGGCCTTCTCCACCTTCAAATACGAGCCCGAGGATTCCCCGGGCACCATCTATAACGTCAATGTTGTTCCCTTCCAGCGCGAGCAGGCGGGCCTGCCGGCTTCCGCGCTGCTGGTGGCCGAAGACCTGACGCAAACCCAGCAACTCCAGCGCCTCGAAATCGAGGCCGCCAACCTGCGCCTGGTCAAGAACATGGCGGTGCGGCTGTCCAACGAGATCGGCAACGCCCTGGTGCCGCTCTCCACCCACCAGCAACTGCTGGCCGAGAAGTGGAAGGACTCGGAGTTCCGTGCCTCGCTGAACGTGGCCTTGGCGGAAGGCGTCCGGCGCGTATTGCGGCTGGTCACTCAGATGCGGTTCCTGGCCCGGGACGATGTCGAGGCGCACGAGGCCTTCCCCCTGGTACCATTGATCGAGGAAGCCTACCAGGAGGCCTGCACGTATCATCCGGCCAAGGCCGCGCAGCTCAAATGCGACTCGCCCAGCAAGCCCATCGTCCTGTCGGGCAACCGCCCGGCGCTCAAATACGCGCTGACCGAGGTCATTCTCAATGGCCTGCAAGCCAACGCGGCGGAGCCCAGGATCGGGGTGCGGCTGCACGCGGAGCAGAGCGGCAACGGCCTGCAGGATTTGCGCATCGAGGTCGAAGACAATGGCGCGGGCTTCACGCCCGAGGCGGCGCAGAAGGCCGCCACCCCGTTCTTCACGACGCGCGTGGTCGGGCTCGGCCTTGGCCTGACGGTGGCGCGCAGGATCGTGGAACTCCACGGGGGGAGGCTGGAGATCGTGCCGCCCAAGTCAGGCCACGCGGGCGTCGTCCGCATTTCCTTGCTGCGGGATGCGACCCTCTCCCTGCCGGCTTAGCCCCCTCCGGGACGGGGACCGATCGCGGCCGGAGCACCGGCGTTTTGCCGGCCTACGCCCTCCGCCCCGCCAAAGCCGGCAAAATGCCGGCGTTCCGGCCCTGCGGAACAGCATTTCCAGGCGGCCTGATCAGCAGCCCTCCCCGCCGGTCTCATGTCACTATTTTTTCCCTTGTCAGGCGCGCCGGCCCTGCTAAGGTTCACACCCGTTGGATTTGTCGTGTGTGCTGACTAGTCTGCTGTGCGCCGACTTTGCTAATGAACATGACGTCAACCGCCCCGCTGCCTTCGCCTGCCTCGCTCCCGGAGCTCGCGCTGCCCCCGAAGCGCAAAGGCACCCTCCTGATCGTGGACGACGAGGAGAGAGTCCGCCAATCGCTGCGGGTTATCTTCAAGGACGATTACAACCTGCTCATGGCCGCCGACGGCGCCGCCGCCGTCCGCCTGGCCCAGGAGCAGAAGATCGACGCCGCCGTGCTCGATATCCGCATGACGGGCATGTCCGGCATCGAGGTGCTCGAACGGTTGAAGTTCGTGGACCCGGATATCGAGGTGGTAATGATGACCGCTTTCGAGACGACGGATACCATGCGCCAGGCGCTGCGCCTGCGGGCGTGCGACTACATCAACAAGCCATTCGACGTCTCGACTATGCGGGCGTCCGTCGCGAACGCCATGCACCGTCACACGCTGGAGAGTGAGATCCACACCAACGCCGACAAGCTGCAGCAATTGCTCGGCGAATTGCAGAACCAGAAGATCGAAGAGCAGATGGCCCAGACCCGCGGCGAGATCTACGCCAGCATTATCCACGATATCAACGGCCCTCTAACCGTGATCTCGGGCTTCATTCAACTGCTCAACCAGCGCATCGGCAACGCCGACCGCCTGGAGACGGAAGACCTCGAATTTATCAAGGACCGGCTGAGGACTATCACGCGCCAGGTCACCAACTGCATCGAGATCTCGCGCCGCTACCTGAGCTTCCTGCGCCGGCAGCCCGAGGAGGCCCCGCGCGTGGGGGTGAACCAGCTCCTGGCCGACCTCAGCCACCTGGTGCGCGTGCACCCCAGCCTGGGCTCGAATCATTTCTCCGTGCGCCCGCTCGCCGAGGACATCGGCGTGCGCATCAACGGCACGGACGTCATCCAGGTCCTGCTCAACCTGTGCGTCAATGGCTTCCAGTGCTCGCCCAAGCCTCATGCCGTCGAGATCGAAGCTGCGGTGCTCACCGAGCCGCTCGAACTGGCCGGATTCAAGGATGGCCCCGGGGAACGTTTGCTGAACGTGGAGGGCCTGGACAACACCGCGCCGCTGCTGGCTGTGGCCGTCCGCGACAATGGTGGGGGCATTCCGCCCGAGATCCTGCCCAAGATATTCCAAGCTTACTTTACCACCAAAGGCGCGCGGCAGGGCACCGGCTTGGGCCTGAACATCGTCCAGCGCCTCGTCAAGGAGGCCAAGGGCGCATTGCATTTGCAGACGAACCCTGGAGAAGGCACGACCTTTACAGTTTACCTGCCGGCCGTCCGCCTGGCGTCCGGCTAGCCTGGTTACCTTGGCAGGGAGGCCTCGCCGAGGCACCCCCTTAGTCTCGCCCTATCCCCTCCCTATGCACCCCAGTACCTCACCGTAGAACCTCTGCAAAGTTTGCAGAGGTTCTACGGTGAGGTACTGGGGTGCATAGGGAGGGGCTCGCCCGCGGTTACAGGCGGTTGAAGGCTTCTTCGAAGACCTCCAGCATGAAGTCCGCGTCGGCCTGGGTGATGCACATGGGCGGGGCGAACCGGATGACGCTGCCATGCAGGCCACCCTTGCCGAGGAGCAGGCCGAGATCGCGGGTCAGCTCCAGCATTTGTGCCGTTTCGGCTTTGGCGGGCTCCTTGGTGGCACGGTCTTTGACCAGCTCAATGCCCAGCATGAGGCCCTGGCCGCGGACGTCGCCGATGATCTGGTGTTTGGCCTTGAGCTTCTCCAGGCCGCCGAGGATGTAGTGGCCCAGCTTGAGCGAGTTTTGCTGGAGGTTCTCGCGCTCGATCACTTCCAATACGGCTTTGCCGATGGCGCACACCACCGGGTTGCCGCCGAAGGTGTTGAAGTGGATGCGCTTGGAGAGCACGCTCGCGATTTGCGGAGTCGTCACGACCGCGGCGAGCGGGCAGCCATCACCGATGCCTTTGGCCATGGTGACGATGTCCGGTATCACACCCTGGTTCTCGAAACCCCAGAAATGTGAGCCGGTGCGGCCGAAGCCGGTCTGCACCTCGTCGGCAATGCAAACGCCGCCGGCGGCGCGCACGTGCTCGTAGGCATGCTTGAGGTAGCCGTCCGGGTAAACCACCACACCGCCGACGCCCTGGATGGACTCGGCAAGATAGGCGGCTACGACGCCGGGCGTGGCGAACTCGATAAGCTGCTTTACGTCGGCCGCGTACTTCTTCCCGGCTTCGGGGTCGTTGCGCCCATAAAGTCCGCGGTAGGTATCGGGCACGAGCGCGTGGTGCATGCCGAAGCTGTGCGGCACATTGAACTTCCAGGTGCTGTGGGCGGTCAGGCCCATGGCGGCTACGTTGCTGCCGCTGTAACCGTTGCGCAGGGCGATGGCGTCGTAGTTGCCGGTGTAGGCCCGCGCCATGAGCAGCGCGAGGTCGTTGGCTTCCGAGCCGGAATTGACGAAATAGCAGACCTTGAGGTCGCCGGGCATCTTCGAGGCCAGCTTCTGGGCGAATTCGGCAATGTTCGGGTGCAGGTAGATGGTGGTCGAGTGCTGCAGGGTTTCGTTCTGCCGCCGCGCGGCTTCCAAGACATGCGGATGGCAATGCCCCACGCTGATCGTGACAATGCCACCGAGGCCGTCCAGGTAGCGCCGGCCTGACTCGTCCCAGACATACTGGCCCTTGCCCTCGACGAGCATGATCGGCTTCTTGTACATGAGGAAGATGCCGGGGCTGACGAATTGCTTGCGCAACGCCAGCACTTCGTCCGCAGACGGGCCGCGGTAGGGTTTGGGCTGATAGTTACACGGTGGCAGATTTGGTGTTTTCATTGTTTTGTAAATTGTTTGTGCAATTGCCGGGTGATCCGCTTGGAGGTGGGGAGCAGCCACGAGGAACGCTCGGCGAATTCGAGCGCGCCCACGTTGGGCAGCCCGTCCACCACCACGCTGATCCGGCGGCCATAAACGAACAGGCCCCTCATGCCGATGTTATACGGCCGCACCTCTTTAATGCAGGCGTAAGGCACGGAGAGCTTTACCGAGTCGCCCTGAAACTCAAAGCCTGTGCTGGTGAAACTGAGGTATCCGATATCGTCAGCATCTTCGAGGATGGCGCGCAGACCGGAGCGAATCCGGGGGACTGCGGCGAGCTGCACGGCGCAACGCGCGTCCGCGGGGACAGAGGGCGGGTTCAGGGACCTGACCAGGCGGGAGACGTAGGGGTTCCCCAGCCCGAGAGGCAGGAACACAGCCGCGAGGGCAATCGCCAGCACCGGGATGAGAAGGGTCAGGACGCTGAGCTTCATGACGCTCACGACCAGGATGGCCGCGAAGAAGGGGACGGCCAGCAGGACTCCGTAAGCGCTGACGATGAGCACCGCCGCCAGGGTGAACAACCTGGGCTGGCCGATCTCGATGCGAGCGGCGGTTGAGAGCGCGGCGTCCTGCACGGGGGATAATGAGGCCCGGAATCGGCCCGGAAATCAAGACTTTAGCGGGCCGGTCACTGCGAAAGCCCGAAATCCGAAGCACGAGATCCGAAACAACTTCAAAGGCGCAAACCCGCAATGGCCAAAACCTTCCGCCAGCGTGGGCGCCAGAAGATCGAGGATAGCCGATAGCCGATAGCCGATAGCCAATCGGCGCCCTGTGATGCTTGGGTGCGTCCGCTGCCGGAGCACTGCAGTGCTTGGGTGCATTGGCTATCGGCTATTGGCTATTGGCTATGCCCGGCCCCGGGCCATCGGCTGCGGCTCTGTCGCTCTGTTTCTGCTGCCGAGGGCGGTGCTGCGGTTGGGGAGCGCGGAGGCCGCCCCGGATCGCGCAATTCAACTGTTGACTCGCCCGGGGCCTTTCGTATCATCGGCGGCGCAGAGATGATCTGATCTCATGATTGCACCTGTTCCTCACGACGAGAAGAAGCGGCTCAAGGTCCTCTGGCAGTACGACGTGCTGGACACCGTGCCGGAGGAAGTGTTCGACGATTTGACCGAGCTGGCGGCCCGCATTTGCGAGGCGCCCATCGCCCTGATCAGCCTGGTGGACGAGAAGCGGCAGTGGTTCAAGGCGAAGGTGGGCGTGACGGTGAGCGAGACCTCGCGGGATGTCTCCTTCTGCGCCTACGCGATCACGCAGACCGATTTGTTCATCGTGCCGGATGCGACGCTGGACGCGCGTTTTGCCGATAACCCGCTGGTGGTTTCCGATCCCAAGATCCGTTTCTATGCGGGGGCGCCGCTGATCACTCCGGACGGGCACGCCCTGGGCACCCTCTGCATCATTGACAAGGTGCCGCGCGAG
>Ga0335069_10002517_pt1 | contig 28166 bp, 21 predicted proteins | sample Lox_Sample_11_FD_206714 | JGI IMG/M metagenome (GOLD analysis project Ga0335069, IMG submission 206714) | Soil microbial communities from Loxahatchee National Wildlife Refuge, Florida, United States - Lox_Sample_1.1 | ecosystem: Environmental > Terrestrial > Soil > Wetlands | place: USA...
AACGATCGTCGGTGATAACCTCATGCTTGGTATGGACATCAATGCGAAGCTCGGCCACTATCTGATCGGTTACACCGGCATGACGCTCTACACCTTCGCCAAAGACAACGTCGGCACGTCGACCTGTTATGACGCCTGTAGCGAGCTCTGGCCGCCCTACGTCGTCTCACCCAACGACCGTTACAATCTCCAATATGGTATCAATGCGAATAATGTCGGATTCATCACCCGCGCCGACGGCACCCTGCAGCTAACCTATAACGGCCTTCCACTCTATTTCTACAGCGGAGACGAACGGAGCGGCGACTTCAACGGACAAGGATTCCACGGAGTGTGGTATGTAGTGAAGGTGTAAGATTAATAACTCCGCAGCTGCTTCGCACGTTCGTGAAAGCGGATTCGCTCGAGGGCTTTGGCTTCTATCTGGCGGATGCGCTCGCGTGTGACGCCGAATTCGCGGCCGACCTCTTCGAGCGTGTAACAGACACCATCGTCGGTCAGCCCATTGCGCATTTCCAATATTTTACGCTCCTTCGGCGAAAGCTCGTCGAGGATACCGCCCATTTGCTCGGCCAAGATGCGGCGTGAGGCGTCTTGATCGGGGCTCGCGATTGAATCATCGGCAATGAACGAGCCTAAGGTCGAGCGCTCGTCATCATCCTCGCCTATCGGACTCTCGAGCGAGACGGTATCTTGGTTTATTTTTTGTATCGTGTAGATCTTGTCGACCTCTATTCCCATCTCAGCTGCAATTTCTTCGGGCAACGGGTCGCGGCCGAGGTGTTGGGAGAGCTCACGTACCTTCTGCTTATACTTAGCAATGGTCTCGACCATGTGGACAGGTATACGAATCGTGCGCGATTGGTCAGCCAGCGCACGGGTGATCGCTTGGCGGATCCACCACGTGGCATAGGTCGAAAACTTGTAACCCTTCGTGTAGTCGAACTTGTCGACCGCTTTGAAGAGTCCGAGATTACCTTCCTGTATGAGGTCGAGGAGTGTAAGATCGGGACTACGATTGACGTATTTCTTCGCGATTGAGACGACGAGACGCAAGTTGCTTCGCGCGAGGATACCGCGTGCCTCATCATCATTGAGCAAGATGCGCTTGGCGAGTTCTTTCTCTTGCTGGCCGTTGAGTAGTGGGTACTGACCTATTTCGCGCAGATACATTTGTACACTATCGTAGCCCGCGTCGGAACGGCGATTCTGTAATTTCTTGCGTTCGAGTACGAGATCGGCCGAAGAATCTTCGAGCATGCCACCACCTTCAAGTACATCGATTCCGGCTGAGGAGAAACGCTCATACATATCTTCGAGTAAGATGACATTGTCCTCGATATTTGGAAATTCGCGCAGTATTTCATCGTACGTCACATACCCGCGCTCGCGACCGAGGTTGATCAAGGCCTCGACTTTGCCCGCAAGTTTGCCCGAGCCTGCGGCGCGTGAGAGTTGCGAAGGCTCCTTACGTGTGAGCTTTTTCGAGGGGGTGATGACGACTGGCGCATTGGCAGAACGGTTCGCACTTCGATTGGCGCGCGCCGAAGCAGACCGCCGAGAAACTTTGCGGATTATTGAGCGCTTGACTGCCTTGCGACCTGGTGCTGGGCGCTTCTTGCTGATGGTTTTGGTCTTTTTGGCCATAGGGGTAGATATATATGAAAAATCACAGTAAATGCCCCCCGTTCTCCTAGGCTTGGAGAAGAGGGCTGCGATATATGTCTTACCGTTATGGAGAGCTCTTTATTTCAAAAGAACCCTCGGCAAGGCCAAAAGGCCAGTGGTAAGACGTAAGCGACAATCTACACTGCCGCGTGCAATTGCGCAATGCGAGTTGTCAACACTCTGCAATGTGCCATGAGACGCTCTACTTCGGTCTCATCACCCTGTGCCTCGGCAATCTCGAGTGCCTTTGAGGCAGCCGTTAGTTCACGAGAAAGCTTTTCGGATACAATGACATGCAAAAGAGACTTCGCCGCAGGATCAATTGCATCGACACTATGGAGTCGTTCGGCAGAGAATCGAAGATTCTCTCGTTCCCGCTCGGGCAGAAGCATCAGATGATCGAACATCGCTTCACCAATCGCCTCGCGTAATTCCTTTTCGTATCGTTCGATATCTAAGGTCGGCTTCGTGAGTGCCTTCTGCCACAACAGTATTGAGAACGCTTCGCGTGCTCGATCGAGATGCATGTTGCGGATACTCTCCGGCCTTTTTGTTTCACTAGCGGCTGGGTTTTGTGCAAGTGTCTCAGGAAGCTTCGCAAGTGCTTGCGAAATCGCGGCTTCTGAGACGCCGAGTCGCTTTGCAATCTGATGAAGATATTGTTCGCGCGCTATGGGGCTTTGGACATCCTGCAAGAATGGAAGTACGACCGTTTCTACCGATCGACGAAACACATCGGGACTTTTTGCATGCGCTTGTAAAACATCGAGCAAGAACGTGATGATATCCTTCGAATCGCGTATCGCGACACGCCAGGTGTCCGGACCATCTTTGAGAATGAGATCAGCCGGATCTGAACCACTTGGTAACTGTGCAACCTTTACATTGAGGCCTGAAGCGAGCGCCGCACGCGATGCCTTACCCGCTGCCTTAATGCCCGCCGCATCAGCGTCTAAAGCAATGACAATATTGTCGGTCATTCGCTTGATGAGTGCCGCATGCTCGGATGTGAAGGCAGTCCCCGAGACGGCAACGGTATTGCTCCAACCCGCTTGATGACTCGCGAGCAGATCCATCTGTCCTTCGACGAGCACGGCGCAGCCGAGCTTGCGCATCTCGACCTTGGCTTTGTCGAAGCCATAGAGGACTTTTGATTTGTGATAGAGCGGCGTCTCGGGACTGTTCAAATATTTCGGCGCCTCAGGCGAGGCATGTTCACCAAAGCTGCGCCCCGAAAAAGCGATGACACGTCCAGCGCTATCGCTGATGGGAAACATGATGCGGTTGCGGAATTTGTCCAAGAGCCCGCCACGTTCGTTCTTCTTGCCCATGCCGCTGTCAATGATTTCTTTCTCCGAGAACTTCTTCGTTTTGAGAAGATAATCAGACAATTCGCTCCACTCATTACCGGCGTATCCAACCCGAAATTCCTTGATGGTGGATTCTTTCATGCCGCGGTCGATGAGGTATATCTTCGCCTTCGGATCCATTCGTGATGCATAGAAAATAGTGGCGACTTCCATGAGCTCGAAGAGTCGACTCTTTTCATCCTTTTCTTCTTTGTGTCCGCCGGAATATACAATTTCTACACCTGCTTTATCGGCGAGCACTTTGAGTGCTCCTTTGAAATCGAGTCCCTCGATCGCCTCAACGAACGAAAAAATATCACCACCCACGCCGCAGCCGAAGCAATGATACGTCCCGCGCTCGGGAGAGACGGTAAAGCTCGGCGTGCGCTCGGCATGAAAAGGACAGCGCGCGCGAAGCGTTGCACCAGCTCTTTCGAGCTTCACGTATTGCGATACAACGTCGACGATCGACAATCGGTCTTTGATTTGCTGCACCGTATCTGACATATGGTCATTATGCACTGTTACGAACTCATGTCGTCTATTGACAATACATTTTGATATGATATAATTGAAAGGATTAGCTCTTTGGCATTGCTCAATCCCGAGCAGTCAGATTCGAACTTGAAAGGATCTCCAATGGTCGGCAGCTTCTCCCTCAATCGCTTCTCGGTCGCCGAAAAAATCGCCGACTTGAAGCACTACTATCGATCGTTCGACAGATTCTCTGTCGCCGCAGTTCTAAGCCTCATCGCCCTGGAACCCGTGGGAGTTTACTTCTTCAGTCACGCTGAGGGGTGGAGAAAGACTGTAATGTACGTGGCACTGCCTCTCATCACATTCATACTTAACTTCTGCATCCATGAAAGAAGTACGGCTCTCAAATCTCTGCTTCTGATGATTTGCAGCATCGTACTGGCGATCATCTGGATCATACTAGGATTCTCCTTTCTGGACACAAGCTCGGCCTTCCTGGCTGTCCTCTCAGGATCGTTTTCGATGATCAACAGGGACGCAGAACGCTGACCGCCCCGCAACGACGAGAAAAGCCCCACTTCTCTCGAGTTGCGGGGCTTTTCATTTTATATTTTATAAATGATGTCTTTAGCGCTCCATCGCCGGCTCCGTCTGAGCAGGCGGCAATTCGACAGGCGCCATCGCAGCGAATTCAGCTTCCATTTCGGTGACCATCGCGGCCTTCTTGCTGCCAGCAAATCCGGTTCCGGCCGGGATAAGGCGGCCGATGATGACGTTCTCCTTGAGGCCGACGAGGCGATCGACAGCACCGGAGACCGCGGCTTCGGCGAGCTTGCGCGGTGTGTTTTGGAATGAGATCGCCGAGAGGAATGAGGCGCGCGTGAGCGAGACTTCAGTGATGCCAAGCAGGAGCTGCTTGCCCTTGGCGAGCTCCCCTCCCATCTCCTTCTGTGTCTTGTTGATGCGCTCGTACTCGAAGTCGGTGATTATTTCTCCTGCCGAGACACCCGTGTCACCGGAGGCGACGACCGAGACACGCGAGAACATTTGCTTCACGATGACCTCGAGGTGCTTGCGTGCGGTCGAGACACCTTGGAGCTCATAGATGCGCATGACCTCGGAGATGATGTAGTCTTGCGCACGCTCTTTGCCCGCAAGGGTGAACAGTTCTTCCAAATCGGCGGAACCATCGGTGAGGAAGTCGCCCTTGGTCACAGTATCGCCAACTTTGACGACAATAGTTCGCAACGGGTGGATGCGGTATTCGGTCTCCTTCTTCACACCCTTCGGAGTCTTCGCTGTCGAGGCGACATCCGGGAGCATTGTGATGACGGTCTCCTGACCATCTTTCATGATGTCGGTAATGACGCCTGAAACGCGTGCGAGCGTCGCCGGGAGTTTCGGGTTGCGCGTCTCGAAGATCTCTTCGACACGCGGCAAGCCCATGGTGATATCACCGCCTGCAGTTGCCACACCGCCGGTATGGAAGGTGCGCATCGTGAGCTGAGTGCCTGGTTCGCCGATCGCTTGTGCTGCGATGACCCCAACTGCCTCGCCGATGTCGACGAGCTCGCCGAGCGCGAGATCCATGCCGTAACACTTCTGGCAGACACCACGTGCCACACGGCAGGTCATCGGAGATCGGACGAAGACTTCCTTCGCCGAACTCTCTTCGACCTTCTTCGCATCATCGCGATTCATGAGATGATTGCGCTTGAAGAGCACCTCACCCTCGACGACGATGTCAGTTGCCGGTATACGGCCATTGAGCCTGTCCGCGAAACTGCCGCCGATGTTCTCTTTGCCTGGACGCGGGATCATGATGCCGTCTTTGGTGTTGCAGTCATTCTCGAGCACGACGACATCGTGTGCGACATCGAAAAGTCGGCGCGTGAGGTAGCCGGCGCGCGCCGTGTTGAGTGCCGTGTCGGCAAGACCCTTGCGCGCACCGTGCGTCGAGATGAAGTATTCAATCGGTGTAAGACCTTGCTTCAGAGCACTCGTGATCGGAAATTCGATGACCTCGCCACGTGGGTTGGTGATGAGACCTTTCATACCGGCCATTTGGTGAAGTTGGACGACCGAGCCGCGCGCGCCGGAAGTGATCATGTCGTGCACCGGTCCTTGCGGATCAAGCGCCTCGACAACGTGCTTGCGCAAATCGCCTGAAATCTTTGCCCAGATCTCGATGGTCGCACGACGTCGTTCATCATCAGTAAGCAAGCCGTTATCGAAGTTTTCCTGTTCCTTCGCAGCTGCAGCACGACCACGCTCAAGCATCTCTTCCTTGATCTTCGGCACGATGACGTCAGATATTGACCACGTGATGCCGGCATGGGTCGCATAGCGGAAGCCGAAACGCTTGATGCTATCGAGAATCGCCGGGATACCATCGAGCTTGTAGTGCAAGACGAGATTGCGGACGAGCTCGCCCATACGCTTGTTGGTTATTTCTTCGTTGATGTAGGGGAAATCGTTCGGAAGCACCGAGTTGAAGAGGAGTCGCCCAACGGTCGTCTCGAAAACCTTACCCTCGTAGTGCGCATACTTCTTGTTGTCGCTCGGGAGTACTTTGATCTTCGCGCGAATGTCTATCGCGCCGAAGTCATACGCAGTGATCGCAGCATTGGTCGTCGGGAACGCACCACCCTCACCTTTCATTCCACTGACTGATTTGGTCATCCAGTAGCAGCCCAAGACAATATCGAGAAGCTTCGACGCGACGACGACGTCACCCGAGCCCGGCTTCAAAACGTTTTTGTTGGCAGACATGATGCGACGCGCCTCCATCTGTGCAGCTTCTGAGAGCGGTACGTGGACAGCCATTGCATCGCCGTCGAAGTCTGCGTTGTATGCCGGACAAACCAAGGGGTGCACCTGTATTGCATTGCCTTCGATGAGAACCGGTCGGAATGCTTGGATAGACTGGCGGTGCAAGGTCGGTGCACGGTTCAAAAGGACGTACTTGCCCTTGATGGCCTCTTCGAGAATCGGCCAGACCTCCGGCGCTTCATCTTCGATGAGTCGCCCTGCACCGCGGATGTTATATGCGAGCTCGCGGGAAAGCAGCCCGTGAATAACGAACGGCCGGAAAAGCTCGAGCACCATATGCTTTGGGAGTCCGCATTCATCGAGCGCGAGATCGGGGCCGACGACAATGACCGAACGTCCTGAGTAATCAACGCGCTTGCCGAGGAGGTTTTGGCGCAAGTATCCGTGCTTGCCCTTGAGGTAATCAGCGAGTGATTTCAATGCGCGTCGGCGACCACCGAGAATGCCGAGGACTCCTGCACCGCGACGCATCGAGTTATCGAGCAATGCGTCGATAGCCTCTTGGAGAATGCGCTTTTCGTTGCGCAAGATAACTTCTGGCGCATGAATAGCGAGCAGACGCTTGAGGCGGTTGTTGCGGTTGATGACACGACGATAGAGGTCGTTGAGGTCGGACGATGCATGGCGACCGCCTTCAAGCGCAACCATCGGGCGCAAGGCTGGTGGGACGACAGGGAGACTCGTCATAAACATCCATTCCGGTCGCACACCCGCGCGCTGCAATGCCTCGGCAAGCGCCAAGCGCTTGCGGAGTTTGTCGCGTTCGGCGGCACCTGCCTTCTCTTGTTCCTGCTTTACATTCTTGATGAATTCGTCAAGATCAATCGCCTTGAGAATATTGTACAAAGCTTCGGCGCCGATAGCCGCACGGAACATCGCGCCGTATTTGACTGCATAGAGGTGATACGAAGCTTCGTCGAAGACAACACCACGTTGGATCGACTCTATTTCTTTCTTGGCTTTCGTCGCTTTGTCTTTGAGTTCGGTCTTCACGTCGGCATTTGCGGCAGACTTGGTCTTGATCGTGAATTCTTGTTCAAGATCCTTGAGGAGGCGCGCGCGCTCGCCCTCATTGACCGAGGTGATGATGTAACCAGCGAAGTACACAACCTTCTCGACTTCTGCTGCAGAGAGGCCAAGCATCAAGGCGATGCGCGAAGGAATGCCGCGCAAGAACCAAATATGCGCGACCGGTGTAGCAAGATCGATGTGACCCATGCGCTCGCGGCGCACTATCGCGCGCGTTATCTCGACGCCGCACTTCTCACAGACGATGCCGCGGAAGCGGATGCCGCGGTACTTGCCGCAGTAACATTCATAGTCCTTTTCTGGTCCGAAGACGCGCTCGTCGAAGAGGCCGTTCTTCTCGGGACGCTGTGTGCGGTAGTTGATGGTCTCAGGCTTCGTTATCTCGCCACTTGACCATTCGTGCACACGTTCGGGTGACGCAAGGCGCATCGTGACCGCGTCGAAATCCATTGGGATCGTGTCTTTCTTTTTTGTTGGTGTAGACATACTGATATTGGTGACGAGTAATTAAGCGCTGTTACGTTCGCGGAATTCGATATCGATTCCAAGACCACGAAGGTGCCGTACGAGGACGTTGAAGGTGGCAGGGGTATTGGACTCTTCGATGCGATTGCCAGAGACGATTGCATCGAACGCTGCCGAGCGGCCGAGGATGTCGTCTGATTTGATGGTGAGAATTTCTCGGAGCGAATACGCAGCACCGTAGCCGAGGAACGCCCAGACTTCCATTTCGCCGATGCGCTGACCACCGTTCTGCGCCTTGCCGCCCAATGGTTGCTGGGTCGTGAGCGAGTAAGGGCCGATGGAGCGCATGTGGATCTTGTCTTCGACCATATGGTGAAGCTTGAGCATGTACATGACGCCGACCGAGACCGGCTGTGCGAATGCCTCTCCGGTACGACCATCGAAGAGGATGCGCTTACCGGAAGGATCGACACCGGCTTTCGTAAGCTCATCACGGATCTCGGATTCGGTCGCGCCGGCGAATGACGGCACGACGGCTTGGTAGCCGAGCATGTCTGCAGCGAGTCCGAGGTGGAGCTCGAGGATTTGCCCCAAGTTCATACGCGATGGGACGCCGAGCGGGGTCAAAATGATATCGACCGGATTGCCTGCTTCATCGAACGGCATGTCTTCTTCGGGCAAGATGCGTGAAATGACGCCCTTGTTGCCGTGACGACCAGCGAGCTTGTCACCGACCGAGATGGTACGCAGCTGTGCGACTTCGATATGCACGCGCTTGATGACGCCGCTTTCGAGCTGATCGCCCGTCTCACGCGAAAATACTTTGACGCCGATGATGCGACCGCGTTTGCCGCCCTCCATGCGAAGTGATGTATCCTTCACGTCCTTCGCCTTCTCACCGAAGATGGCGTGCAAGAGACGCTCCTCCGGGGTGAGCTGCGTTTCGCCTTTGGGCGTTACTTTGCCGACGAGAATGTCGCCCGAGCGGACTTCAGCACCAATGCGGACGATGCCGTCCTCATCGAGATTGCGAAGCTTGAATTCGGAGACGTTGGGAATATCGTGAGTCGTCACTTCGGGTCCGAGCTTCGTGTCGCGCACGACACAGACGAACTCTTCCATGTGTATCGAGGTGAAGCGCGCTTCCTTCGCAAGCTTCTCGCTTATGACGATGGCGTCTTCGAAGTTACTGCCGAACCATGGCAAGAATGCGACGCGGACGTTCTGTCCTATCGCGGTCTGGCCATCGACTGATGTCGACGTGTCGGCGAGCAAGTCGCCCTTCTTCACTGAATCGCCAACCGCGACGACGGGTCGTTGGTGGAAGGTTGTGAAGCCGTTGGTGCGCATAAAGTTGACGAGGCTGTAATCTTTCGTCTTGCCCGTCGCGTTCTTCACACTTATTTTCTTTGCATCGCAGTAGGTCACCTCGCCCGCTTCTTCTGCAAGAATGAGGCGGCCGGAATCGCGCGCAGCGACTCCTTCGACACCCGTTGCAACGAACGGTGCCGCGGGCACCACGAGCGGCACTGCCTGCTTTTGCATGTTCGAGCCCATGAGTGCACGGTTGGCGTCGTCGTTTTCGACGAAGGGGATGAGTGAGGTAGCGACGGAGAATGGTTGATTGGTTGCAACCTCTATGTAGTCGACGTTCTCGCGTGCGACGATGGTCGGATTGCCATTCTTGCGTACTTCAACAAAGTTCTCAGTGATCGATCCTTTGTCATCGCGCGGCACCGCTGCGTGCGCTATCGCATATTGCTCTTCCTCAAGCGCATTCATATAGACAATCTTCGGTGTAATGATCCCCTTCTCCACCTTCGCATAGGGCGTCTCGATGATGCCGAATTCGTTGGGACGAGCATAGAGCGACATGTGCAACACGAGACCGATGTTTTTGCCTTCCGGTGTGTGAATCGGACAGACGCGACCGTAGTGGGACGAGTGGACGTCGCGCACTTCGAGCCCAGCGCGCTCGCTCGTGAGCCCACCACGACCGAGGGTCGAGAGTGTGCGCAAGTGTTCAATCTCGTCGAGCGTGTTGTATTGCTGCATGAGCTGCGAGAGTTGATCGGTCGTGAAGAACTCGCGGATGGCCGCTTGGAACGGTCTGGGGTTGACGAAGGAAACCGGGGTCGAAGTCTCGGGATCCACCATCGCCATGCGGTCTTGGATGTTGCGCTTCATGCGCGAAAGACCGACGCGCATGCGCTGTTCAAGCAATTCTCCAGCGAAGCGAACGCGACGGAAGCCGAGGTGATCAATGTCGTCGGCTTGTGCAGCAGGGTCGGCATTCAGCTCGGCGATGTGGATGACGATGCGGATGACGTCTTCGAGATTCAGCGTGCCATTCTGCAAATGCTTCTCATCAGTCGGCAGACCGAAGCGGCGGTTGAAGTGGAAACGACCGACGCGAGAGAAGTCGTAGCGATCGGCAGAGAGAATCGCAGCGACGTGATCGCGCGCGGAGTCAGACGTCGCGATGTCGCCATCGCGCAAGCGGCGATACACTTCGACGAATGCTTCGTCGACCGACTTCGCATGATCATGCACCAAGGTCATCGCGATAGCGTCTTTCCCGGGTGTCTTTTCGAACTTCGACTTGATATTTTCATCAGTCGTAAGACCGAGGACGCGGAGTAAGGTGGTGACCGGGAAGCGGCGCTTGCGGTCGATCTTCACATAGATAGCGCCATCCGGATCGGACTCTATCTCGATCCACACGCCACGGCTTGGAATGACCTTGGCCGCGAAATAATTTTTTGCCTTGTACGGAATGGCTTCGAAGAAGACGCCATAGCTGCGTGCAAGCTGCGGCACGATGATGCGCTCGACGCCATTGATAATGAAGGTCCCGTGCGCCGTCATCCATGGAAGATCAGCGAGGAAGATTTCTTGCTCCTTGGTGTCACCGGTCGTCTTGTTCTTGAGGGAAACGGTCATCGAGAGCGGCGCTTCGTAGGTCTTGTTGGCGCGCTTGGCATACTGCTCATCCCACCGGAGCTCACCGAAGGTGAACTTCACGAGGTTGAGCTCGAATTTCTTACCCGAGTGATCGCTAATCGGGGAGAACTCGCGGAACACGCGCTCCGCGCCTCCTTCCACGAAATCCGTGAAGGATTTGATCTGCGACTCGACGAGACTAGGGAGCTTCACGAGCGGTTCATTGAATCGCCCGAAGTACTTCTGCGGTCGGCCCGCGGTAGTCTGTTTTGCCATAATTACCTGTGCGCACACGGAGCCACCTCCGTACTGCGGTCTCTATGAGTTATGAACACTTTATTAAAAAATACTGCACCTTTTTCGTATCCCTAAAACAGAATCTTCGATTCTGTCGGGCGATTGTCCCTACGGGACAATCTAGCTTTTACTCAAAAGCGCATCCGTAACTCAATCGGCTTGCGAGCAAATATGGCAGGAGTATAGCGTGTTTTTGAGGGGTGTCAAATATGCTTTTCGGATAATAAAAGGAAGGCCCCGCCAAGCAGCGGGGCCCGATCGCCTTAGAGAGAACAGCTCATTCGCCAAAATGGTTTCCCAAGTCAGCTGGAATTCTTGTCGGTGCACATTGCATCACCCGTACAACGGGTCTAGGGGGGAAAGTCCCCACCCCTCCAACGTTACGCCAATTACCCTTGTAGGGTCGCGTTCCCACGCCATTCCCGACGATGTCGAACCTGTGGCCGTCAAAAGTCCTCACCCGTGGAGCCCCTTGGGGAAACTCCCTATTATTGCCAGACATGCTATCAGCCTCTACTCTTTTTGCGTCGTGACATCTTTATGCTTGCCACTAGATGAGATTTATAACCTATAATCGGATTTTCTCAAATGGAACGCGTGGATTTCTTCCACTCCTCAATCTTGGCATGATTCCCGCTTTTAAGGACTTCTGGCACCTTATATTTCTTTCCTTTCCACTCCAGCACATCAGGCCGCGTGTAGACTTCCGAGCTTGAGACTCGGGAATTCTCGAGTGATTCTGCTTTGCCCAAGACCCCGGGCACGAATCGTGCAACGGCGTCGATGACCGTCGCCGCAGGCAGCTCGCCGCCCGTGAGCACGTACGGACCGACCGAAATTAATTTTGCCTTGAGTATCTCCGCGACACGTGCATCAATCCCCTCGTAATGCCCGCAGATGAAAATGATGTGCTTTGACAATGCCGTTTTCCCTTTTCTAGTTGTGCAAGTCTGACTTGCACAAGCAAGGTCTTTTGCCATTGATTCATCGAACTGTTTGCCTGCAGGAGAGAAAAATATCACTTCGAAATTTTTTTTCTTTCCTATCGCTTTTGATGCGGCGCGTAACATTGCATCGGGTTCGAGCACCATGCCAGGGCCGCCACCATACGGCCGGCGATCAACGCGTCCGTACTTATCGCGCGTGTAATCCTTCGGATCGTAAAACGAGACCTTTATCTTCTTTTTCTGTTGCGCCTTACCAATGATAGAAGCTTTGAGATACGGCTCAATCGATTCGGGAAAGAGTGTGACGATATGAAAATGGATCATAAAAATCGGAAGGTAGCCGTCGGGAGTGTGACGGGGTGTTTGGGAGACCCCGCAGGGCTTGTCCCGAGGACAGTACTTTTTTCAGCAGAAAAAAGTTGCTCTCCCAAGCACTCCGTCACCGACCGAGCGGCACTGATCACTGTTCCCCTTTCAAATCCTTAATGACATCGTCCACGGTCGTGTCGCGCACGTACGGTTCGCTCGAGGTCGAAACAGCTTCTACCTCTTCCATTCCTTCCGGCTCTTCTATCTTAAGGTTGACGCGTGCATCGTTCTTCATGCCGACAACGCGCAATATCGTGCGGATGGCCTTCGCGGTCGCGCCTGAGCGGCCGATGACCTTGCCCATGTCATCTTTATTGACCGAGAGCGTGAGCAAGACGCCCATCTCGTCGACAGTGCGACGAATCTTCACATCGTCCGGATTGTCCGCCAATGCCTTCACTACGTATTCCAAGAATTGCTGATCGCGTTCCATAGATTTTCAGTATTATTACTTCGTAAGGGATTCCAAATCCCAGTATAGCAAACTTATTCAGTCGTGCCCGCCAAAGCTTCTGCGTCGGCTGTTTGGACAATCTCCTCCTCTTTCACCGAGGCTTCGGCGGACGAAGTAGGAACTTCCGCAGCTGGTTCGACAGGTTTTGCAACAAACGCCGGAAGTACATTGATTTTCTTACCTGTCGTGATACCCGCACTGATGAGCATATTGTGCATGGTTGCGCTCGGCTGGGCGCCCACTGAAATCCAATACCTGATGCGCTCAGTGTCCAAGGAACGAGCCTTGCTCTTGGGATCGTACGTGCCCACGACCTCAACAAAATTGCCGGTCTTGGGCCCACGGGTATGCTCCGCGACGATAACACGGTACGAAGGGCTGTTGATACGGCCGGTGCGCTGTAATCTGATCTTTAACATAGCCCGAGCACTCTACCAGAAATAGCTAAAAGATTCAAGCCGGCGGGAATCAATCAGCCGGCTTGTAACACCAATCGAGACGTTTCATATAATCTAATCCAGACTTCTCTTTCAATCTGCTCTCCTTCATAACGTTCTCGTCTTGCTAAGGAAAACTCTCTGCGATAATACTCAATACCCTTGTGACGCAGCAAATGATGCGCACTATAAATCCCCATTCGTCTATCGACTTCCTTCAGAGCAGATTCGTCATCGTTCGCACAAAAAATAATACTGCTCCTCCGCATGTCAACGCAACCTGTGACTTTGTTTAGTTCCGGTATTCCAAGAATTAGCTCATAGTAAACAAACATCGCCTCCTCCCGTTGCTCCCATAAGTATATTCCTTCCCTGCAAAATGCAATTCTTCTTCGAGCATAAATAGAAAATAATATGCAATCAAGCCGGAGGGATCAGTTCCCTACCGGCTCAATGTATCCAGAATGGTCAGTCCATCTCGATTCTTCGTTCGACAACTTCGAAGAGGCCGATTGCTTCCGCTTCGTGTATTTCACCTTCATGCTCGAGTCTGAAAATAATCAGGATGCCTCTCGCTTTTACCACCGCTAGCGAATCGCTGAATTCTTGAAACGTCGATGAATCCCCGGTCATACTGACATGACTTGGAGGACCGTGAAAAATGACGGGCCTCCTGAACCTGAAAAAGTAACTTTTCATCTCGACCTCCATAGCTCGCCCTACCTATGTGTACACTCTGTTGCACAAAAAAGCAATCCTTACTTTGCCACCTTCGTGGCTTCTTCAAACTTAACAGATAAAAGTTTAGAAACCCCATCACTCCCCATCGTCACCCCATAGAGCTCGCCTGCGGCAGCCATCGTTGCTCTGTTGTGGGTGATGACGATGAGCTGTGATTTATTCCCAAGCTCGCGGATCATGTCGGCATAGCGGCGGCTGTTGGCCTCGTCGAGCGCAGCATCGGTCTCGTCGAGAATGAGAAACGGCGGGGGATTGACCTGACTCATTGAGAAGATAAGTGCGATGGAAGTAAGCGCGCGCTCGCCGCCGGAGAGCACTTCGAGGCCGTGCATCGACTTCCGCGGCAATCTCACCGAAATCGCAAGCCCCGCATAAAGCTCATCCTCTTCAGGAATTGTATCCTCAATCTCGTCCCGCTCATCCTCATCGAGGCTAAGCCTCGATGCTCGTTTAGGTTTTTCGACGGTGAGCTTGGCTTCCCCACCCCCGAAGAGCTTCTCGAAGAATCCGTGCAGCGCGACGTTGATATGTTTGAGCCCTTCGGTAAATCGTGCATCGATCGTCTTCTCAAGATCTGCGATGATATCTTGCAACGATGCGGCAGACTTCTCCAGATCAATTAATTCTTTGGCAAGAAATTCGTCCCGCTCTTTGGTATTTTTGAATTCCTTCAGCACCGCATCGCCATTGCCGATGCCCGATTCCTCGATCTTTATTTTCAAACGCTCAATCTCACGCCGACGCTTGTCTTGCACACTGCGATCTTCCGAAAGTGCACCCTGCGGGATGGTGTTCTTATCCCACTGATGAATCGCAGCACCGATGAGCAGGATCCCTTCACGAATTTCTTCTTCGAACCGCTCGCGCAACCCGGCAATTTGGCTTCGCGCTTGCTGTACACCAGAGAGTCTCCCACGTGCTTCGCGCAACTTACTCTCGAGCTCGACGACTTCGCGCTCTGCAGCGAACGACGCGTCACGCGCAGCCGCGATTGCAGTGCGCGCCACCTCCAATTCGCGACCAACTTCATGCTCACGTTCCTGGGCGACCTTGAGCTGGCCTGCAAGCGATTCGACATGCCGACGCGCTTCTTCACTCGTCTCCGGTGCGCTTCCCGTGAATCCCTCAATGAATGATTTGATCTTGCCGCGGACGCTCGAAAGGACGCCGCGCACATGAACGATATCATCTGATTGTTCGGCCTGTGCAATCTCTACTTCGATGTCACGGACGAATTGCCGGACATGGGGCACGGGCACTATCTGCTCGACCGTCACGGTGTTGGCCTCGAGAGCTCCCTCCGCGCGACCAAGCTCGCGCTCGAGACGAGCGACCTCTATTCGCACTTGTGAGAGTTTACTCTCGAGCGCGTTGATCTCGACTTCGCTCGCACCGGCAGATCCGCCCCGCGATTTACGCATCTCATCGGCGCGCTGTGCGAGCGAACGCGCATCTGCATCATACTCACGCGCCTCGTCGAGGAGTCGCGCGTCTTCTTGCGTGATGTATGCGTTTTCGCGTGAAAGATATTCGTGAAGCTTCGCGGCGAGCTCTTCTTTAAGCTCTCGCGCCTTTTCGATCTTCTCAACCTGCGCGCGTAGGAAGTTGAGATGCGGTGCGATCTCGCGCCGGAGTGATTTGGTCTTGTCGATATTGACAGCGGTTTCTTCGAGCTTGCGTTCGCTCTCGGCTTTCTTGTGCTGATAGAGTTTGAGACCGAGCGCATCCTCGACCATCTCGCGACGTTCCTTCGGTGAGGCATTGAGAATGCGGTCAGCCTCGCCCTGAGAAATAATCTGATAGCCTGAGCCGCCGATATTGGCACCGGCCAACAAACGAATGACATCCTTGAGACGCACCTGCGAACCGTTGAGCAAATATTCGTTCTGGCCGTCGCGATACACGACGCGCTCGACAATGACTTCCTTGAAATCGATGTCAAGCAAATGTTTGGAATTATCGAAGGTGACCTTCACGCTCGCACGATTGGCACGTGCCATGGCAGGCGAGCCGCCCCAGATGAGATCTTCCCCGCGCTTACTTCGCATCGATTTCATCGACTGCTCGCCGAGGACAAAGCGGAATGCTTCGGCGACGTTGCTCTTCCCCGAGCCGTTGGGGCCGACGATGCCGGCAATCGCGGAAGTGAAGACAAGCTCGGATCTCTTGCCGAAGGATTTGAAACCCGAGAGCTCGATGGATTTGAGGCTTAGAAACATTGCTGGTCATTGTATCAAAAAACAGGAAGCCCCGGACCGTGGTCCGAGGCTTTATCCCTTTGAATAGTTCAGCGCAGTGCTTCCTTCTCTCTTTCTGGTGACCAAACAACCTGAACCTCGCTATTCGCATCAATTTGATGCCAGGTATTGCGCGGCTCACCCCTTGCTTGATTGGGTTCCAGATAACGCATAAAGAGTTCGTCTTTTGCTCCGGGCTCTTCGAGCTTTGCCCAGCTTCCCCGGTAGAGAAAACGTTCACCTAGTCCAAGCGACGCAGCCTTGACCCATAGGTAGCCGACAAACCCTTCGATCATGACAACCTCCATCATCCGTCAAATCACGGGGCGATTCCCTTCCGATACTCTGCCATTACCACCCCTTCGCTGTCAAAGCTTTCTGCGCTGCATCCTGCTCCGCTTCCTGTTTCGAGCGGCCTTCGCCGAGCGCGACACGCTCGCCTGCGATCATGACCGCGACCGTGAAGCGTTTGTCGTGGTCGGGACCGGTCTGATGGGCGAGTTCGTAAGTCGGCGTGACACCCGCTTTGTCCTGCGCCATTTCCTGAAGCTTGCTCTTGGCGTCTTGCCAGAGGCGCTTCTCGACGACCTCGTCGGTCTTGTGGAAGAGCTGCTTGCCGATGAAGTCGCGCGCGGTTACGTAGCCTTGATCGAGATACAAGGCACCGATCAAAGCCTCGAACGCGTTAGCAAGTATGATCGCGCGCGCGCGTCCGGTGTCGCGCGATTCGCCGCGACTCAAGAGGAGATAGTCGTTCATGCCGAGCTTGGTCGCAGCATCAGAGATCGAGACGGTGTTGACGAGCGCTGCGCGATACGCAGTGAGATCGCCCTCGGGCTTGTCAGGGTATTTTGCATAGAGGAATTCAGTGACCGCGAGCTCAAGGACGGCGTCGCCGAGGAATTCTAAGCGCTCGTTGTGTTCCTTCCCCGCGGTGCGATTCTCATTAAGATACGAACGGTGGGTGAAGGCTGTTTCTAAGAGCGTTTGGTCTCGGAATTCGTGGCCGATTTTGGTTTCAAATGTTTTGAAGTTGGGCATACCTACTTCCGATCTTTTTGTGCGAGAAGATTTATCGCACGCGTCACGACCGGCAAAATGTCATCATAAAAGTTCAGATCGCCGACGGAGGCAAGTGGGAACCATTGCGCGTCGTCGAGACCGCCCTCGCGTTTAAGTATGAGATCGACGAACGGGGAGCTCGCGAGGAAGTAGCGCGCATGCCGACGTTTCTTGCCGCCCGTCACATTGCTGTCATTGGCGACGTATTCATTCTCACCGAGTTGCTCCTCGACCGACACATCAAGTCCGGTCTCTTCTTTGACCTTACGCTTCACACCATCCGCATGTGCTTCGCCTGGCTGGAGCTTACCCTTCGACAAGGTCCAGTGCCCGAAGATGTCATGTACAAGTGCGAGATATACTTCGCCAGCATCACGCGCATACACGACTGCTCCGACCAATTCTTCGACCACCATCTTCGCAGAAGGTTTTTGTGTATCGACCTTGCGGGAATTTCCTTCCGCTTTCCCAGGCTCACCGAGCTCGATGTAGACTACCCCCAAGACGCCGTTAACGAATCTTCCCGAGCTTCCGCTGCCGAATGCTTTGGCGAGTTCGATGGCTTCGTTGATAGCGACCTTGGCCGGCACCTGTGTGCGGTCAGCGAACAAGAGCTCCGTGAGTCCGAGGCGCAAGATATTTCTATCAATCGCTGCGATCTTTTCAAGTGGCCATTCGGGCGCCGCACGGACGATGACCTCGTCGATTTCTTTTTGCTTTGCGATGGCGTTCTGCAAGAGTTGCTTCATGAACGGCATGTCGGAATCGCGCGCGCCGAACTCTTTGCCATAGTCAGCAAGACGACCGAAGCATTCGTCCATGCTCAGTGTGCCGCCGGATGAATCCCGTTCGAAGAGTACTTGGAGGACGACTGATCGTGCGAGATGTCTATTTGCCATGTTTCAAAAAAGATCAAGGAGGCAGAGTTTTATGTTAGGTTTTTGCTGCTGGTTCAGGTTGTTTGGTACTGGTATCGCGTCCGCTTTCGCGTAGGTTTGTGTCCTTTCGCTTGGTCCGACGGGCATCACGCTTGGCGCGGGCGACGACATCGATGATGACTTTGCCATTGTACTTGCCACAGTTGGGGCAGGCGCGATGTGAGACGCGCAGTTCGCCGCATTCGCACTTCGAGAGGCGCACGCTCGCTATCGCGTGGTGACTACGGCGCTTGGCCGTTTGGGAACGATTTCGACGCATGCGAACTACCATAGCCGGGATTGTACCTTATTTGGGGCAGTTGGCAACCTTTCCCCACTGCTGTGTACTTTCCCTGCAGCGATTACTACAGAGATCAGATCTCTGTAATTTCTGGGGATAACTACAGAGATCTGATCTATGTAAGTTATGGGGATAACCGCTTGCAAAATGTCGCGCGATGAAAGTTGGAGAGACCGTGATTTTTGATCGCTGCACGATGCGCGATTGTGCCATATCCTTTGTGGATCTCGAATCCATACGGCGGATATTTCTTTGCAATCCGGACCATGAGTCGGTCCCGTGTGACCTTCGTTGCGATTGACGCGAGCGATATGACTGGCTCGGATTGATCGCCGCGGATGATGGTCTTCTGATTCGAGAACATGCTCGGCGCGCGTAATCCGCCATCAAGTAGAACCATCGTCTCCCGAGGTTCAACCTCGGGGAAGTGACGGAGGGCGCGATTGAGTGCAGATTGTACGGCCGGTACAATGCCGTGTGTATCGATCAACGCTGCAGACGAGAATGCAACAGCGAAATCCAACTTCCCTGCTTTGCGTAATAGGAGCATTTTCTTGTACATCACTTCCCTGCTCTTCGGCGTCATTTTCTTGCTGTCCTTTGCACCTGCGACCGATGACCAATCAAAGTCAATCGGCACAACGACCGCACCCACCGCGACTGGCCCCGCCAGCGGTCCGCGACCTGCTTCGTCGATGCCGATGATGTATCGAGGTGTTCGCACCGCCTGAGTATAGCGCTTTGCTATACTGCGCCCATGAGCTTACGTGAATTCGTCCACTTGCATACGCATTCGCACTATTCGCTCCTTGAAGCGCTCCCGCAAATCCCCGACCTCGTCGCCGCTGCCAAAGCCGACGGCCAGACGGCGCTCGCACTCACCGACAACGGCAACATGTACGGCGCAATAGAATTTTATAAAGAATGCAAGAAGGCTGGCATCAAGCCCATTATGGGTGTCGACTTCTTCGTCGCACCGCGCACACGACACGATAAGGAACATCGCATCGACGACCGCACGAGTCGCTTGGTACTCCTCGCCAAAAACGAAACCGGCTACCACAATCTCATAGAGCTTGTTTCGAAAGGCTACATGGAAGGATTTTATTACCGACCGCGTGTCGACCGAGCACTTCTTGAACAATACCAAAATGGCCTCATCGCGATCTTGCCGAGCTTCGGTGGCGAACATGCACACGCACTCAAAGATGGAGTCCCCGACCGAGCCCGCGAGAGTCTCGCGTGGTATCGCAAACTCTACGGCGAGGATTGCTTCGTCGAGATCACGCATCATCCCGAGATTGAAGGTCACGAAGTACGTATGCAAAAGATCCTTGAGTTGGCTCGCGGTGAGCGTGTCGAACCCGTCGCCGCGCATGACACGTACTATCTTAAGGCGGAAGATGGTGTCGCACGAGAGCTCGTCAACAAGATCCGCACGGGCGGCACCTTGAGTCGCGAATTCGAACAAAGTGCAAACGATTTTTCTTTCATCTCGCAAGTGCAGGCGAACAAACTTTTCATCAACACTCTCGATGCGCTCGACAACACTGTGAAGATCGCCCATGCCTGCAATGTCGAACTCAATCTCGGCACCTGGCTCTTCCCCAGCTTCCCCATCCCTTCTGGTACGACACATGATTCGGAACTACGCGATCTCGTCTATACGGGGTTCGAGATGCGGCAGGTCGAGCAATCGCCCGAGATCGTTACGCGCGTTGACTACGAACTCTCCGTCATATCGAAAAAGGGGTATGCACCATACTTCCTCGTCGTCGCCGATCTCTTGCGCTATGCGCGACGCACCGGCATCTTTACCAACACGCGCGGCTCTGCGGCTGGCTCGCTCGTCTCATATCTCTCCGGCATCACAACGGTCAACCCACTTGAATATCAGCTACCCTTCGAAAGATTCTTGAACCCGGAACGTCCGAGTCCGCCGGACATCGACATGGACATCGCCGACAACAAACGCGACATGATGATCGATTATGCACGCCAAAAGTATGGCACCGATCACGTCGCGCAAGTCGGTACCTTCGGCACCATGATGGCACGGGCCGCCGTGCGCGACGTCGCCCGTGCGTTGGGGCTTTCATATGGTATTGGGGACAAGATAGCCAAGCTCATTCCCTTCGGCAAGCAAGGTTTCCCCGTGACGATCGCCGGATCACTCGAGAACGTGCCGGAGCTTATGGAGGTATACAAGAATGACTCCGATGCACGCGAGGTCCTCGATATGGCACAGAAGATCGAGGGTAACGCACGGCATGTCGGCGTGCATGCAGCGGGTGTCGTCATTGCACCCACGCCCATCACCGACTTCGTCCCGATACAGCTCGACCCCAAGGGCGGCAAGACGATAACACAGTACGACATGCACGCAGTCGAAGATGCGGGGCTCTTGAAGTTCGACTTCCTCGGGCTCACCAACCTCTCGGTACTCGCTGACTCGGTCGAACGCGTGCGGGAACGTCTCGGCGTCACTGTCGATATCGATCGACTACCACCGAACGATACGAAGACCTTCGAGATGCTCGCGCGCGGCGAAACCTTAGGCGTATTCCAGATGGCGAGCGATGGCATGACGAATTACCTGATGCAGCTCAAACCCACACGCATCGACGACCTCAATGTGATGGTCGCCCTGTATCGTCCAGGCCCGATGAACAACATCGACGAGTATATAGCACGCAAGAACGGCAGTGCACGCATCACCTACCTGCATCCGAAGATGGAGTCGTATCTCGCGAAGACCTTCGGTGTGCTCGTCTATCAAGACGACTTGCTTATGACAGCGATAGAACTCGCCGGATATTCATGGGGCGAGGTCGATAAATTTCGCAAAGCGGTCGGCAAGAAGATCCCAGAGGAAATGGCCAAGCAGCACGTCATATTCGTCGACGGGTGCGTGAAGCATACCGGCATGAGCAAGGCAGACGGCGAGCGATTGTGGAATCTCTTCGAACCATTCCAAGGCTATGGCTTCAACAAGGCGCACGCCGCAAGTTATGGGAATCTCGCGTATCAGACCGCCTACATGAAGGCGAACTTCCCCGTCGATTACATGGCGGCACTCCTCACCGCCGACGCAGGTGAGACGGAGAAGATAGCTGAGACCGTTGCCGAATGTAAGCGGATGGGTATCGATGTATTGCCGCCATCAGTCTCCGAGAGTATGGGCGACTTCACCGTTGTGCAAGTCAGACTTGCACAAGAAGAAAATGAGGAGCCTGAATGTCAAGAAGGACCTACCCATGTGATTCGTTTCGGGTTGTATTCGATAAAAAACTTCGGCACCGGCGTGGCGGATTCTATTATCGCCGCGCGCAATGAGGGTGGCGCGTTCACCGATATCGCCGACTTCCTCGCACGCGTGCCTGACAAAAATCTCAACAAGAAATCACTCGAGTCACTCATTCAATCCGGTGCCCTCGATGAGTTTGGTGAACGCGGGAACCTGCTCGCCAACATTGAGCTTATCCTCGGATATCATCGCGAACACATGAATGCACCAACTGATCAGGGCTCGCTCTTTTCCTCAACATCGCTCGGAATAGACGGACCGGCCAAACTCAAGTTGCCGCCATCTCCTCCCGCACCAATGGAAACGAAGCTACTTTGGGAGAAGGAGTTGCTCGGTCTGTACATCTCGGGGCATCCGCTCGACAAACATCGCGGGATACTTTCCAAACAAAAGATGGACCTCAAGACCGCCAAGGAAACCTTCCCGCGAGGCGCCGATACAGTCATCGCCGGATTCCTTGCTGAAGGACGCACGATACTCACCAAGAACGGTGAGAAGATGCTTTTCGCCAAACTCACTGACTTTTCGGATGGTGTCGAGGTTGTTTTCTTTCCACGAACTTACAAAGAATCTGAAAAGCTCTTGCTCGTCGGCACGTGTATCGCGATCAAAGGTCGTTTCTCTGAGCGTAATGGTGAGACAAGCTTCATGGCCGAGAAGGTGAAGGGACTATAGCTCGTATTCTTTATATTTTCTTCACACTTGGTATGATGCGCAGATATGGAAGAAAATGAATTGTCTGCAGAAGAGTTGAAGGAACGGGACCATAAGAAGCTCGGCCGCGAACTCGACTTGTTCACATTCTCCGATACGGTTGGGAAGGGACTTCCTTTGTGGCTTCCTAAAGGCGCGATCATTCGTCGTGAAATCGAGCGATTCATCGTCGATGAAGAAATTAAACGCGGATATCTGCATGTGTACACTCCCGATATTGCGAAGCTCGATCTCTACAAGAAGTCGGGCCACTACCCGCACTACAAAGACTCCATGTATGCGCCCATCGTAGTTGATGACGAAGAATTTATGTTGCGCCCGATGACCTGTCCCCATCACTTCGAACTTTTTCTTTCGCGTCCACATAGCTATCGTGACTTGCCGATGCGCATCGCTGAACTTGCCAAGCTCTACCGATACGAACAATCTGGCGAATTAATGGGACTTTTGCGCACACGATCGTTCTGCCTTTCGGACGCACATATCATCTGTGCATCTGAAGAGCAGGCGGTTGAAGAGGTGAATAACGCGCTCGATCTTATCGAATACGCCAATGGTGTCTTCGGCCTCACGATGGGAGCCGATTATCACTACCGTCTCTCATTGGGCGACCGTAATGACACTGAAAAGTATTACAAAGATGATGCGGGTTGGGACAAAGCAGAGACGCTCCTGCGAGCATCAATGAAAGAACGCGGGGTCAAGTTTGTCGAGGCGGTCGGTGAGGCTGCATTCTATGGACCAAAGATAGACATCCAGATGAAAAATGTGAATGGTAAGGAGGACACGGCGTTCACGGTACAGTACGACCTCTGCATGCCAGCTCGCTTCGAGCTCAACTACGTCGGCGAAGATGGTAGCAAGAAACGTGCCTTCGTCGTTCACCGATCTTCCATCGGCTCCATCGAACGCACGATCGCCTTTCTCATTGAGAAATACGCCGGCGCATTTCCGCTCTGGCTGTCGCCCGTACACATCAAAGTATTACCGGTCTCCGACAAACATGCAGCGTACGCGCGAGAAGTTGCCGAGCAACTCAAAGCAGTCGACATTCGCATCGAAGTCGATGATTCAAACGAAACGCTCGGCAAGCGCATCCGCGCAGCCAAGCTTGAGAAGGTTCCTTACCTGCTCGTCGTCGGAGATCAGGAGGTTACCGACTCGACCGCAACGCTCGAAAGCAGGGACGCTGGCAAGATCGGTGCCTTCCCGCTCGCCGAAATCATCTCGAGACTTCAAGAAGAAATCCGCACCCGCGCCAGCGCATAAGACATAAGTCAAATTCCCGAGACAAAAACAAAAAGGCTCAACAAAGAGCTCTTTTCGTTACAGAGATCTGATCTCTGTAATTTCTGTGGATAACTACAGAGATCAGATCTCTGTAGGACGCCTAGGGAATTTTGTGGTGTGGTGCTTGTGCTCTTCTATCGAACGCTGCGCATTACCATCGTAATACCACCCCAACGATAGTACATCAGGAGATACGCAGCAGACATTGCGGTTGCGATGATTGCTGCCCAATACATTGCATCACCAAACGTCCCGAAGTCGAAGCCGGTGTACGGGATTTGCGTCAAGGATACCGACGGATAGGAATAATTCTGATACACCTGCGGTGTGTAATTATAATTTTGATATGAGTATTGTGGCGTGTATGAGGGGTAGTTGTACGCGACAGGATTCGCATAGGTGTAGTTCGTCGGATACGTATAGGACGGAGTATAAGTGCCTTGGTATTGGTATGAGGAGCTTGGGTAGTAGGTCGGTGTTTGGTAATTCTGATACTGCTGCTGTTGGTACACGTATTGTACAGCTGGTTGTTGATACGAAGAGCCCGTGTTGGTGTTGACGGTCTGCGTCACCGGTGCGGAGTTGGTGTTGGAATTATTGTTGGTATTCGTGTTGGTGATGGTTATCGGTTGATTGATACTCGTCGATTGGGATTGATTCTGGTTTTGATTTTGAGAGAGATTGATCGGAGTCGAAACGACAGCCGGAAAATACGTCGGGGTGCTTGGTGTAACGGGGGTTACCGGAGTAGGGGTTACCGGCGGTGTGTAGGTGGGTGGAGTGTAGGTGGGTGTAGGTGGAGTGTAGGTGGGTGTAACATACGTAGGCGTGTAAGTCGGTGTTGGATATGTGCAATAAGGGTAGGTCCCCGTCGTGCCTCCTACACAAGAAGGCGTCGTCCTTCGTGGCGTACAATCCGGATAGGTACCAACCATGCCGTCGTCGGCACAGGTATACACAGGGGTCGTATTCTGCCCATGTCCCCCACCGCCAACACTACCAGTACTACCACCGGTCGATCCGGAGCTTCCGCCGCAGCACCCGCTACCGCCATCACTTCCAAAAGCATTGACCGCTGAAGGTGCGATTACGGAAAAAACACTGAGGATGAGAAAACATACAAAAAGCGTCTTCGTTGCGTACTTTTGGATTGTCATAAAATAGCTAGTTACATTTATAAGTAATTTGTTGCAGAATTATTGGTGCCTTATTCATGTTCTTTTTAATGCCCGTTGTCAAGATATTTCTGGCCGCGGATTTTTAGGTTCCGCGGCCGGTTTTTTCAGTTGTCGGAATATCCACGAATGACGCATTGATCCTCGCGCATCAGACAAACTGGATTTCTAGGAGGCGTATTTCGCATTCGACGCAATGTTACCAATTGACTACTAGTCATGACACGTCTGCTGACTGAATTACACACGTCGATTTCCGTAGCATCCCGAACGAACTGTGCACCAATGCACATGCGGCCGCGTACCGGCGCATTTTCAATCCGATGTCGACTGTCTTCGGCATCAAGTTCGCGTCCCGATGCATCGTATGCACGCAGTACAACGGTGTCAGACCTTTCCTGTGCATAGGAGAAACAGACTACGTCGTGAGTATTCGGTGTTCTCACCCCTCGAGGATGAAGGTAGACGTCGCAGAGCGAGCTCTGAACGACGCAACCTTTCCCCTTCGCTCGAGCCACTGGGGGGGCAGTTATAAGGCCAACCAAAAATGCGGTACCGAGCAGAAGCGCATTTCTCATCGCATTCCCCTTCCTTTTCTTCACTATCTGTACCACACTCATCATGAGGAAACAATGAAGCTCTCCAGAAACGCGAAAATCCCCTTTCGGGGATTTTCGCGTACTTTCTCTTTGGAGACTTTACGGGCGGCGGCTTTTGCTGTGTTAGGCGCGGGTGATGATGATGCGCGGTGCTTGGCCATTGTTGGAATGAGCAACGCTCATCGAATCCATGGTCGCGGGACGTACCTCGGCAACCGGAAGATTGGAGATAGCGGATGCGATACGCGGATTGACGAAGGCCGGAGTCTTTTCGATTATCGGAGTTTCATTCGTAGTCGTTGATTCGGATTCAGCATCAGTGAACTTCACCGGCTGGATCGTTGAGCGGCCGCGGACGAGACTTGTCGCGAGCGTGAACGCACCACCGCGGTAGTAGACCAAGAGGTACGCAGCTGCGACGGCGAAGGCGAGAAGTGCTGCCCAGTACATCGCGTCACCGACCGGGCCGAAGTCGAAGCCGGTGTACGGGATCTGGGTGAGAGAAACGTACGGGTATGCGTTATAAGTGGCATTCGCGTTGACCCAGACGTTGCAGCTCGCGCTCGTACCATTTCCGTAGACCGTGAGCACGTACTGAGTCGAAGTAGTCGGACGAGCAGCGATAGTGCCGTTGGTCGCGACCGAGCCGATGCCATTGGAGAGATACGCACTCGTCGCACCAGATGAATACCACGAGAGAATCGTTGCCTGACCGCTCGTTACCGAGTTCGGGCTTGCCGTGATACTGCAGGAGACTTGTGTCGGCTGGTAGTAATTCGGGGTCTGGTAGACAGGAGTCGGTTGATAGACGACCACCGGTTGCTGCGGAACGTACGCGATCGTTTGCTGCGGCTGGGTGTTGACGACTTGAGTAACCGGAGCTGAGTTGGTATTCGTGTTGGTATTGGTGTTCGTGTTGTTGATGACGATCGGCTGATTGGTGCTGGTCGTCTGAGTTTGATTTTGAGCTTGAGTTTGAGTCGGTGTGGAACCAGTCGGTTGTGTATAGACGATTGGAGTCGGATTGGTCGTATGCGTCACCGGAGTCGGCGTGTAGACCGGAGTCGAAGTGAAGCCCGTGCCACCAGTCACGACAGGATGCGAGACCGAATAACCAACGCCGCTACTGATACCAATACCCGGAGTCACATATGAACCAGAAGAGTAAGAAGGGTTGGTGATGGAGTAGGTCGGAGTTGAATACGAACTGTCCGAGTAACCTTGGTTACTGTAATCAGCTGAACCGTAGTCAGTGTAAGTGTAAGTGTAATCAGGGGTCGCCGAAGAGTATGTATCGGGTGATACGCCTGTGTAGCCGTAGTCTGTCGAAGAGTAGTCAGGAGAAACTCCCGTATAGCCGTAATCTGTACTGGAGTAGTCGGGTGATACGCCTGTGTAGCCGTAGTCACTGCAACAACTGGAATCCGAAGACCCGTAGTCACCGCTGGAATCAGAAACTCCAGTATATCCGTAGTCTTCCTGAGCGAATACAGAAAGCGGCACAGAGAATGTCGCGAATGAAACTATCAAACCGACCAGTGCCAAGGCCAAAACGCTACGACTTTGATTGAATGTATTGGTACTCATAATCTTTCTTATTAATTACGTTCTTTAAATTCTCCCAACCTCTAATAGAGCCATTATAACAAGCTATATGAATTTGTCAATATCTATACTGTGGCTTCTCAGTGGTTTCGATTATAAAAGGGGGGCACGACTGGATTTGGTCATGTCCCCCTTTGTGCGATTTTAAAAAAGCCCCACGTGGATTCTGCCTCCGTTCGGCGGACGCCGCTGGACGATCGTTATTGCGAGCGTTTCGCCTCTCAGCCAGCCGCTACCGTTTTCATTGTCGCAAAGAACGACAGCTCGGGCTCCGGCGAAATATTTTGGATTCCGACAGAAATCGTCATGCGAAGCCGCAATCTTTGAATCTTTGAAGATCAGATTGTCCGCTTCGTCGATCTGTGCATCCAACGAGATGCTCGGATCGTAGTGACGCAATACGAACATTGCGATCTGTCCATATCCGGGCTTTTCGAACGGAATACTCACACAAGCGATCGGAGTCCGTCCGCGTTCGTGGCCCGCGTGCAATATGTTGCACGCGACGCCGATATGACAGCCGGTATTCCAATCCGCACTTGCCGTATTCGGTGCCATCGATGCCAATCCGGCCCAAACGGCCACAGACATAAAGAACTTGAGCAACATATCCTCCTCCGTTGCTTTGGATTGACCTTTTGTACAGGTCTGTCAGCGTGCGTGCGATGCGACACATACTGACAGAGGTGTACAAAATCCTGATTCTGAAAATGATTAAGAAGTCATGGCGGGGGATTTGACTCCCCCGCCACCGATCGAACTTGCAAGCTCAATGCTTACACATATTCTTGTAGAACTTGATGAGGTTACCTCTCGCATCCCGCTCGCCAGTCGTGATGAACGGTCCATTCATGTTGGGGACGACATTCCCATCACAGGATTTCATTTTGCCTTGGTTTTCCAGGCTTCCCACCGAAGTGACATGGAAACCCTTTGGGATGACAATATTGG
>Ga0335069_10002518_pt1 | contig 28155 bp, 23 predicted proteins | sample Lox_Sample_11_FD_206714 | JGI IMG/M metagenome (GOLD analysis project Ga0335069, IMG submission 206714) | Soil microbial communities from Loxahatchee National Wildlife Refuge, Florida, United States - Lox_Sample_1.1 | ecosystem: Environmental > Terrestrial > Soil > Wetlands | place: USA...
AAACGAAGCCAAGCGTTTTGGAGGGATTGAACACGCCGATGAAATTGAGCGATAAGGAGTTGCGGGTTGACAACCTGGCAATTTGGCCTTGGCTTCGTTTGGCTTCGTTCGGCCTTCCGGAGTGGTAACCGGGGTTGGGCGAACGCGGTCTTTTGGGGTCGCCGGTGCCATCTTTTTGTCGTTGCCCAAGCGGTGGGTTTGGACGTAGCCTAACGGCGCTGAGAGGAGCGCATGCTATGAGACCGATTCCGCGCCGGCGCATCGTCTGGAGCCTCCTGGCTATCTTTGTTCTGGCCGGTTCATACAGCATATCGATTGCGCCCGGTCAGACAGCGGATTCCAACGGCGTTGATTACGTCACCATCAAACTCAAAGATGGGGCCGTGCTGGAAGGACCTGTCTTGTTCGAAGACGCCCAGCAAATCACGATCGATGCGCAGGCGGCCAACGGCACGATCACCCACAAGGAGCGCGTTGACAGGAACGATATCGCATCCTTGTCACATCTGAGCGCCGCGGCCCGGGATCAGCGCCTGGCAACGATTGCCTACCACGACCTCGGTAAGTACCAACTGGATTCCCAAAGCTCGCTCCCATTGGGGTACTATGATATGGCCATCAACCAGGGGTTCCTTCCCTTTTTGCAGAAGTACCCCCAAGCCATGGAGTCCGCCACCATCAGCAACCGTCTCGCCGGTTGGCAGGCCGAACGAAGCCTGGTGGCCTCGGGACAGGTCAAGTACCGCGGGAAATGGATGACAGCGGCGGAGGCGGACAAACTGGCTCAGACAGAGCGCACCGATCAGGTCATGCTGGATGCGAGGGCACTGATGTCCCAAGGCCGGTTCGAGGCCGCCACGGAGAAGCTGGCGCCCTATTACAGCGTGACGGAGCCGCCGCAACTCGCTGTGGAGAGCCGGCGTCTGCAGGGCGACGTATACCGCCTGTGGATCAGCAGCCTGGAGGCGTTGAAAGACCAGTTGACCAAGGATCTCGAAGCCGGCAAAGAGCGTGTCGCCCAGCTCGCCGAGGTCCGGTCGAAGGCCCAATCCAATTACGACGAGGCGCGGGCCAGGAGCCTGAATTCGAGCGCGCGAACGCTTGGGGACGGCGTGATCTCCAGCCAGACCGCAGCGGATTATTTTCGTGCCGAAAAACAGTTCACCGAGGAACAGAATCGCACCTTCCTGATTCAGCACCAGCTCGACGATACAACCCAGAAACTGAGGGCCGTCCAGCAGGGCCAGGAGTTCTTTGTGGCGGCCTATCCCGCGATTGAACTGGTGAAGGAGACGCCACCGCCCAAGACGAACGCCGCCCCACCTTCCCCCCCGCCGCCGCCACCGACGTTTTTCGATCAAGCGGGCGGATGGCTCGGCCGGAACTGGATCATGGTGGTCGGCGTGGGGCTACTGGGCTTATGGGGCCTATCCCGCGTACTGACGCGCACCTAACCGCTGGCGTCACGCTTCCAGTACTTCTCGGGGTCACTCGTCCAATACTTCTGGAAATCGTCGACGTTCTCCTTCTCGAAGGTAGGGAACCGCGTGTGGCCCGGATCATTCTTCGGGACGCCCAGAAGGTCTTCCTCAATTCGTTCGTAGGCCCGGATCGGATACTGGTCAAACGGCAGTGTGAGCGCGCTGTGATTGTAGCCGTCCCAGATTTTGGGCACGAGCACCGAGAGGCTGGTCATAACGCAACACACCAGGATCGTGGAGGAGATGAAGCCGAATATCAGACCCAGTAACGTGTCGATGATCTTCGGGTAGCGTGGAACAGATTGTTGCGTGATCCGATTGAGCACCAGAACGAGCGGCAGACAGCCCAAAAGAAACACGGCCCAGTATGCGCCAAATGCCGCGTAAGCGCCCGCCTCAGGGATGCCCGCCTTGACCATGAGCGACTCCACGAGTTGCGTTGCCTCGTACCAGTACCGCATCGTCACCATCATGGCGAAGAACAACAGCAGCGAGCTGGTCAGTTCATAAAACACGCCGAACACCGTCCCCCCCCATGCCAGCGACAGGATCAGCACCAATGCCAGTATACTAATGGTGACTTCTACCATGGTTAGCTCGCTTGGATGACCTCCTCGACAGAGGTGATTCCCATCAGGACTTTCTCGGCTCCGTCTTCGCGGTATGGGCGGAGGCCTTTGCGCGCCGCAATTTCCCACAGCGTCTGCTCGTTGGCACCAGCATTAATGGCTTGCCGCATTTCCTCGTCCACCACGAGCAATTCAAAAACTCCCGTCCGTCCCTGATACCCCATATTGTCGCAAGCTTCACACCCGACGGGCCGATAAATGCGGGTGCCTGGTTCGAAGGAGAGCCCGACCTCGTTCAATTCCTCTCCCGTCGCCTCATAGGGTTCGCTGCATTGCTTGCACAGGACGCGCACCAGCCGTTGCGCCACTACCATCAGCACCGCCGAGGAAATCTGGTATTGCTCGACGCCGATTTCCTCCAGCCGGATAATGGTGCTGACCGCATTTTTTGCATGGACCGAGGTGAACACCAGATGGCCGGTCAGGGCGGCCCGAATCGCGATTTTGGCCGCCTCGGCATCGCGCATTTCACCCACGAAAATCACGTCGGGATCCTGCCGCAGAATCGAGCGCAATCCGGCCTCATAAGTGACACCGGCCCTCACGTTGACCGGAAGCTGGGTCGCCCCCTCGAGTTCGTATTCGACGGGGTCCTCGATGCTCATGATGTTCAGCCGTTTGCGGTCGAGCCGGCTGAGCGCCGCATACAATGTCGAGGTCTTGCCCGAGCCCGTGGGTCCGGTGACCAGGATGATACCGTTGCGGGAGTGGATGACCTTCTCGAACTGCTGCATCATGTTCTTCCCCATCCCGAGGTCTTCCAGACTCATCACCCCGCTCTTGCGGTCGAGAATCCGCAACACCATTTTCTCCCCGTGAATCCCGCTGGCCGTGGCCGCGCGAAAGTCGACATCGCCACCATCGGTTCGCACACGAAATCGGCCGTCCTGGGCGCGGCGTTTTTCCGCGACATCGATCTGCGCCAGCGTCTTGAGCGCCGCCACCACTCGCAATCCATCCGCCCGCGTGAACGTCAGCCGCTCCTGCAACGTGCCGTCCACGCGAAATCGAACCCGGCAGCCGTCGGCTTGCGGTTCCAAATGAACGTCGCTGGCCCGTTCGCTCATGGCTTCCTGTAACACTTCCCGCGCCGCCTCGATCCCGCTCATTTCGGGCATGTCCTTGCGGATCTGGATTTCGTTGCCGTCCACGTCGAGAAACTCCATTCCGATGCGGCGCTTCTTCTTCGCCAGGGTTGTCGTGATCTTGGTGCGGCCGCCAAACAACCCGCGCCTCTTGGGGGCTTCGCCGGGCGCAAGCCCGGCGACGCGGCCGGTCAGGCTTCTCGTGCCATCCTGGACGCGAAGGCGCCGATGACGTTGGACAAGATAGATCAAGAATCCCAGCCCCGGAAGAAGCAGGACATCCGCATTCGTGCGTCGGACCTGTTCCGGCATGCCTTTGACATCATGTTGCACCCAGATCAGCATGGCGATCCACGCTAGGGCCACCAGCCCGACGACCAAAAGAAAAATATCCATCGTCCAGCGATGTACATAGGGAGGGGCAACAGGTTCGGCAACAGCATTTGTTGCGGTCGCGGTCTCGCTCGCCGGTGGAGTGACCGCGACGCCATTGATGCTCTCGATCGTTTCCATGGGCAGCTTGAGCGTTCCGTACGGAACGCTGATATCAATGCCCTGATCGTTGCGATCGACAATGGTTACGTCATGGTACACGTAGCCATCCTTCAGCTTCACCTCGGCCGCGAAAAGCGAGCTGACGGCCAAGACGGCGGCCAGAACAACGAGCCTGTAGCCTTGCAAGGTCGTGGGCCTTTCTTGTTCGTTACTCAGTGTGTCCGAGGATGCGCCAGCGAGTCAACAGCGTTCTCCTAGCCGCACGCACGGTGCTTGGAATGGCACCTGCCGGCCCACCCGTGCCAACAATCCATCCATGCCAACCACTCATGCTCCAAATCTCAGGGCGGCTAATCGTCCGCGGGCTCTTTCGCCGCCAGTTCTTCGGTCACCTTGGAATGACTGCCCCGGGTCTGAATCATCCCGGTCTTGCGGGCGAAATCAAACAGGCCGCCCGCATCAATCACCGGCCGCGCTTCCCCGAGCGACCGGGTTGCGAAAACCTTGGAGGTTTTGAGAATCGTGAGCGTGTTCGCGTCCAGGTCGAGAGCGATTTCATCGCCCGTCTGGATGGCGTCGCAAAGGCGGGTGGCGGATTCCACCGGATAAAGTTCGCCCGTGGCCACGCTGTTGCGAAAAAAGATCCGTGCAAAACTCTCCGCGACGACTGCCTCGCAGCCCGCCGCGCCCAGGGCGATCGGCGCATGCTCGCGCGAGCTGCCGCAGCCGAAGTTGCGTCCGCCAATGACAATTGTGTACGGGGCTTTGGCCTGTCCCTCGGCAATGTACCGGGTCGGATACTGGTCCCTCGGCAGGCCGCTCATGGCGTAGCTGCCCAACTTTTCGTATTCCTCGGGAATCGTCGGCACCAGCGTCAGATACTGCGCCGGGATGATCTGGTCCGTGTCGATATTATCCCTTACGACGTAGGCTTTTCCCCGAATGACCTTGCTCATGATGCCCTCAGCCTACGCAATGCCCCCGCCCGAATCAACTCCCAAAAAACCCGCCGCGATCGGCCACCCTTCGTGTCTCATTCCAGCAATCGGGATGTTCATTTCTGTTTGTCGAAAACGAGTCCAAAGGCCGATTTGGGACTTCCCCCCATTTCCCCTGTTTGGCAAGGCGGCTGCTCTACCGGGTCGACATGCCAGAGTACAGCGACCCCGAGAAAAGCTACACGATCAGTTACCCCGACGGGTGGCTGCCTCTGACACACGAAGGCTCCCCCCACGTCAGCCTCGCCAGCCTGACCACGGGCGGCTACCTGAAAATCGAGGCCTGCCAGTTCGAGAAACCGGCCCCCGAATCGATGCAGCCCGAGCGCGCCCTGCAGTCGCTCATCGAATGCGAAAAACGCAGTTGGCCCGAGATCGATTACCCGCTCATCCAGCGCAGCTCCCGCAATGGCTCCGCCGCGGCCTACATGACCTTCACCCGCGTCGAACAGCAGGACGAGGAGCACCTCGCCGATTTCGGCCACACCCGCGCCTGGATCTTCACCCGCGGCCGCGTCCAGGTCCGCTGCCTCTATCGCTGCCGCAGCAGCGACGCTGGCGTCGATGACGACGAACTCGAAGACATCGTCAGCTCCCTCGAACTCCACGACGATCCGCATCTCGACCCGACGAGCTTCACCAATTACTATTTCAGCCTGCTCAAGCACCACCGCCCGCAGCTCAGCGTCCGCCCGCCCGAAGGCCTCGCCCTCACGCTCGCCGACGGCCAGACCGTGCTGCTCGAGCACCTCTATCATCATTACCTGCTCGAACCGCATCGCATGGATGAGCTCATCGAAGCCCACATCGACCTGCTCGATTACTGCAGCGACGACGTGCCCGATCTCCGTAATTACAAACTCATCAAACCGCTCTTGTTCCCGAAAATTTTCCGCGCCGCCGCCCACAGTCTGCCGTCCCACCGCCTCCCGCTCTGGCCCGGCATCTCCATCGGCGCCGTCATCCAGGGCTCCGTGTTCACCTACGGCGTCAATACCGAGCGCCTGAAAAACTGGGCCTGCGACACCCTCGACGATATCATGGAAGACCTCGTCGACAACCTCTACAGCATCCAGCCCGTCGCCCCCCGCGGCCTCCGCAACGACGAGGGCGTCACCCAGGCCATCAGCTACGTCGACCACGCCTTCAGCGCCTCATTCATCCTCTTCGAAGATTTCTACAACACCACCTCGCACAACCTCAGCGCCGACGAATTCCTCGTCGGCCTGCCCGACCCGAGCTGCGTGTCCTGCTTCCGCGACGACGACCCCCGCTTCGTCGTGCAACACACCGCCATGCTTCGCTGGGATTACCATCGCAGCGTCGAACGTCTCACCGACACGATCTACCTCGTCAGCGGCCCCACCGTCAAAGACATCAAGCCCTACGACATCCTCCACTGCTGCCCCAAGCGGGCCTGACCTCTTCGACCCGTTTCATCCCTCCCCAACCCCTCCGCCTTTACCCCCGAAGTCGATTGGGGAAGGTAACCACCCGAACCCGCTCCGCCTGCCCCTCACTCCGTTCTACTCCGCTCTCCCACGTTCCCCGCATGTCTCGCCGTAGCTTTGCAGCTTTAGCGTAGGCGGACGTGTCTCGCCGTCTTGTCCGCCATAGCTCTAGCGGCGGCGGAAGCTTTAGCGCAGGCGGACCCCGCCTACTTTGCACCACCGGGGTTGTAGCTGCGCTTCTATGAAGCGCAGGCCGTTCCCTCCGCCCGTCCGCCTCCGCTTTGGACCGCGCCGCCCCGCCCGTCCCCCTTGGCCTTCGTAGCGGAAGCATCCACTTGTCCACCATCTTGTCCGCCAAAGCCTTGGCGGCGGCGGAAGCTTCTCGTCCTCCACAGCTTTGGCGAAGGAAGATCAGCGACGGTGGACGCTTCCGCGAAGTAGGCGCCCAACCGCTTCCGCACGAATCTGACTCATAGTCTATGGAATTTTACTCATCGTCTATGGCGTTTTGAATTTCTTCTTAGACTATGAGTCATGTTGAATCGACATCCCGTCCTAACTACGTTCGGAACCAACGTCCGGCGGCAACGCGAGGCCCGCGACCTCACACAGGAGGTGCTGGCCGAGAAATCCGACCTGCACCCGACCTACATCAGCGGCATCGAGTGCGGCACCCGTAATCCAAGCATCATCAGCATCGCACGGATCGCAAAGGGGCTGGGGGTCACCGTATCCGAATTGACGAAGGGGGTTCGCGCTTGAAGGCCAGACTGCGACGCCGTCAAATTCGGGCGATTGACCTCTTTTCGGGGGCGGGCGGCAGCAGTTGGGGGGCACAGAAAGCAGGCGTCAAGATCGTTGCCGCATTCGACATGTGGAAGGTGGCGGCTTCCACGTACCAGAACAACTTTCCCAAGGCCACCTTTTACACAGGCAAACTCGAAAATCGCAGCCCAAGGGCGCTTGCCAAGAAGCTCGGCAGGATCGACCTCATTCTTGCGTCCCCGGAATGCACGAACCACAGCCCCGCGAAAGGCGGCAAACCGCGCTGCGAGGAAAGCAAGAAGACCGCCTACCAGGTCATCAGGTTCGCGCGCGCCTTCAAACCCCGCTGGATCGTGATTGAAAACGTGGTGAGCATGCGCGGCTGGAAGCGCTACCTCTATTTCAAGCGACGGCTCGAGAAGCTCGGCTACAAGATCCGCGAGCAGGTTCTCAATGCTGCCGAGTTCGGTGTCCCCCAATCACGTCGGCGCTTGTTTCTTCTCTGCGACAGGGTGCGACAGCCAGCCGAGATAATTCCCACGAGGCGCGGCAAGCCGAAGAGCGCCAGTTCATTCGTTGACATGAACGGCAGGTATTCTTTTAGCCCGCTCAAGACAAAGACGCGAGCCAAACCGACGTTGGCCCGTGCCCGCCGCGCGATTTCGCACGTCGGCTCCCGAGCATCGTTCCTGATGGTCTACTACGGGTCCGACGCGGCAGGCGGCTGGCAACGGCTGGGGGCGCCGCTCCGCACGATTACGACGCTGGACCGCTTCGCCCTGGTGAGACCAAACGGAAGCGGCCACAAGATGCGAATGCTCCAGGTGCCAGAACTCAAAGTCGCGATGGGAATGCGGGGTATGAAGTTTATCAAGGGCACAAGGCGCGACCGGGTCAAGCTGATCGGCAACGCCGTTTGCCCACCAGTAATGCGTCAAGCCGTCAAAACCCTTACCGCCGGTCCCCTGTAGGTAACTAACGTCCATGTCCGAACCACGAGATAACCAACGCGGCACGGCCCTTCGGCCTCGCGCCAGACTGTTGCGGACGCTTGGCGAGGAGCTCATCAGCAACGAGGTCGTTGCGGTGGTCGAGCTGGTGAAGAACGCTTACGACGCGGACGCAACGCGAGTCCTAATCCGTTTCACACCACCTTTGGAGCGCGGCAAAGGCAGTATCGAGGTTATCGACAATGGGCACGGCATGGAACTGGATACCGTACGAACCGTTTGGATGGAGCCGGCAACACCTTCGAAGAGAGGCGAGAAGCGACGGACTGCGCGGTTTAAGAGACGTTACCTCGGCGAGAAAGGTATAGGCCGATTCGCGTCGTCACGTCTCGCCGATGAAATGGAAGTCGTTTCCCGAACGGACGGTGCTGCGGAAGAAATCTACGCGGTGTTTGACTGGAGCCAGTTTGATGATGAGGCGAAGTATCTCGACGAAATCCTGATCCTTTGGGAGGAGCGCGCGGCATCAGAGATTGCGGCGGGCGGCACGATCGACCTGCTGTGGAGAACCGACAAGAAGCCACCCCCCGCCCACAAGCGTCAGCACGGCACCATTCTGCGAATGTCAGGGCTAAAGCAAAATTGGGAAGCGAAGCACTTCGAGGACCTTCGTCGCGGCCTTGCGCGGCTGATCCTGCCACAGCCAACGAAGGACGAAGAAGATTTCGAGGTCGAGTTAGATCTTCCACCTGAGTTTGCCGAATTCAGCAGCAAGGTCGAACCACCCCCGATCCTCAAATACCCCCACTACATCGTGAGGGGCTCCGTTGACCTCGACGGTTCCTTCAAACTGACCTATAGAGTCCTGGCCGAAGGTGTGGAGGAGGTCAGCAGGGGCCGGTTCATCCGAGTCAAAAACACGAGGGGAAGATTCGAGCTCCGCGGGCTCGAACCCGAACGCGACACCGCCGGGGAGGACAAAGCGACGGAGGTCCGGCCCATCGAATGCGGACCGCTCAGTATGGAACTGCGAGTTTGGGATCGTGACGAACTCGGCAACGTCGTCCAGAAAACACGCTCCACCATTCAGGATATTCGAAGCGACCTAGACGCCGTGGCGGGAATCAATATCTACCGCGACGACTTCCGCGTTCTCCCCTATGGCGAGCCCAAAGACGACTGGCTGCGACTGGACATCCGTCGCGTACAGAATCCAACTCTCCGCCTCTCTAACAATCAGATCTACGGCGTCGTCAGAATCACCGCAGACGACAATCCGCAACTGCGCGACCAAACAAATCGCGAAGGCATCGACGAAAACCAAGCCCTGACAGACCTGCGAGACGTGATGACCGCAATTCTAAGCCGGCTTGAAACGATGCGCTACGTGCACCGGCCCCGCGTGAAGAAGGGCCGAGCCACTGGCGGACTGTTCTCTGGTTTCAACCTCACTCCCCTCGCGGAGTACATCGCGAAACAGCTCCCCGACGACAAGGCGGCGAAGGAACTGGTCGAAAAAACGGAGGCCGAATTCGGAAGCCAGCTGAAAGAAATTCAGGTTGTGCTGGCACGCTACCAACGCTTGGCAATGCTGGGGCAACTGATCGACCACGTGTTGCACGAAGGCCGCCAGCCCATCGCCTCAATAAACAACGAGGCGGAATTCGGGATTTCGGAGGTGGAGAAGGCGAACCGGCTTGAGCGGGAGCTGGCCAGACAATTGGGAGGCCGCTTCGTAACGATACGGAAACAAGGCGATGTTCTCGCGATCGCCTTTAGACGTATGGAGCCTTTCGGAGGTAGGCGCAGGGGCCGCCCCAGTAAGCTTTACCTTGAGGAAACTGTCCGTGACGCGTTCGACGTGCTTGGGAAGGAGATTGAACGACTTAACGTAAGGACAGCTCTCCCGCGCACGGAAACCCTGGTAAGCGTCGATCCTGCCGAGATTCAAGAAGTCATTGTAAACCTAGTGCTAAACAGCCTCTACTGGCTAGAACAGGTCAGCGAGAAGAAACGCGAAATCTCGGTGAAGGTCGAGCGTAAGGGGCCGGAGCACGTCGAGATTCTCTTTTCCGATAGCGGACCCGGTGTCCCGCCGGAAAACCGAGAACTCATCTTCGAACCATACTTCTCGACCAAGCCTGACGGAGTGGGCCTCGGGCTGTCCATCGCCGGCGAGATCGTAACCGACTATTACAACGGCGCGTTGGAATTGCTCGAAAGTGGCCCCCTCAAGGGAGCGAATTTCCTAATCACATTGAGGAAAAGGGTATGAGCAATGGCGCCGGCACGAATTGGAAGTTCCTTATTATTGAAGACAAACAGGTGTTTGTAAGGGAGCTTCTAGAGGCGCTGCCGACCTTCGTCGACCCACCGGACACTGCCGAGCCGGAGGTCTTCGAAACCTTCAACAAAGCGGCCCCCCGTATGACTGAAACACGCTTTGACGTCCTTATTCTCGACCTCAAAGACGACAGCGACACCAGCCTTGAGGCAGCAAGCGACCCGGCCGGGATCGAGGTTTTCGAAGCGCTAAAAAAGACCCGGTTTGTACCCGTGGTTTTCTATACCGCCCTCGCACACAAGGTGCGTCCATACCAAACAAGCTTCGTTCGCGTTGTCGAAAAGACCGAGGGCATAGGGAAGGTTAGGCAGGAGGTGCGCCAAGTACTCGCAACACATCTCCCCTCCCTAGCGAGGAAGATCGAAGACATCCAGCGCGCCTACATGTGGGACTTTGTCAGCACGCACTGGAAGGAGTTTGAATCCCCGCACGAACAAGCTGACCTCGCCTATCTGCTTGCTCGCCGCTTGGCACTGTCCCTCCAACGCGAGGCAAGGCGTCTCGCTCGCGCAATGGCAGGCAAAACCGTTCCCTTGGCTGACCCCGCGAACATCCACCCAATGGAGCTGTATGTCAGGCCACCCGTAAGCAAGAACCGTCTAGCGGGCGACATTCTACACGGAAGCATCGGGGACGAGTTGTCACATTGGCTCGTACTAACGCCTTCATGCGATTTCGAACAAACCGGAAGACTCGACAAAGTACTGCTCGCGCAGTGCGTACCACTATCGGGCGAGCCGGAGTTCACCGCCTGGACGAAAGATCAATCGATGGCGAACACAGATCCCTTAAAGGCGCTCGTGGGCGATAACCGCAAGAACACGCAACCCGAGAGATTCAAGTTTCTTCCTGGCACCTATTTCCTGCCGGATCTGGTTGTAGACTTTCAGCGCCTAAAGGCAGTGACGCCCGATCAAATACCAAAACTAGAGGTGATCGCCTCCCTTGATAGCCCATTCGCGGAGGCCGTGCTCTCCCGTTTCGCTCGCTATTTCGGGCGGCTCGGGACCCCGGACCTGGACAAGAACGTGGTGCTAAGCCGGTTGACTTCAGTCCTCAGGGCTGGGGCTCTCCCCGAGGAAGCGCCCTCCGCCGGCCCAGAGCCGCGGCCCCCGGCCACGCAATAGTATGGCACCGACAAAGGCAGCGGCGGCAGAAAGGCTCGCGCTAATGAAGGACGCCGAGCTTCTCACTTTGCGGGCAAGGCTCGACGCTGAATTACGCAAGCGGAAGCTCGCGTTCTCAGTCGGCGAAATCGGGGAGTCTCTAGCCATAGAACATTTCCGCAATACCCCCGGGTTGCCCAAGCTTTTGCATGCACCCAAGGGGACCAAGAACGTCGATGCGCTATCGCGAGATGGCGACCGATACTCGATCAAAACGGTCTGTAACGCAAAGAAAACGGGCACGATCTACCCTGACTCGGAGCACAAGGGCAAGCAGCTGTTTGAATACCTGCTGATCGTGAAATTGAACGAAGACTGGTCACTGAGCTCAATCTGCCAAATTCCATGGAGCCAGTTTGTAAGAGTGCGCCTCTGGGACAAGCGGATGAACGCATGGTACATCGGATGTTCCGCCAAGACTCTCGGCAAGGCGCAGTCGATCTACAAGGCATAGCTCGGATGCCTGACGTATTCACCAGACGCAAACGCTCCGAAGTGATGTCCCGCATCCGCAGCCGCGGGAACAAGGACACCGAAATCGCGCTGGCAAAACTCCTGCGCGCAAATCACATCACTGGCTGGCGGCGGCAGGTAAGGCTCGTAGTCAGAAGTCAGGAGCCATCCACCGCCGCTCTGCGAGCTATGGTGGACAAGGCAGGCAGGAGGGGGAAGCGGAGGCGGCCAAAAACCGAGGCCCTTCGGCAGGTCCGAGAAGGACTCGCGACTCCTGTCGGAGCTCAGGGTGACAGAGAGCGGCGTGGTGCTACAGTGCGGGTGGATTTTCTGTTTCCCAAGCAACGCGTGGCGGTGTTTGTCGACGGCTGTTTCTGGCATGGCTGTCCCAAGCATTCCAGCCCGGCCCGGTGGCTCACAAAATCCTCAATGAAACACTCTCCGCTCCGTGGCCTCCGTGTCTCTGTGGTTAAGAAAGAGTCGCCCCGCACCGGCAAGGCATTTTGGGCATCCAAAATGGCTTCCAACATGGCGCGGGATCGTTTTGTGAACCGCACCCTCAGAAAAAACGGCTGGAAAGTGGTGCGGATTTGGGAACACGACCTGACCCCGGGCAGAAGCCAGAAGTCAGAATTCAGAAGACAGCAGATCATCGACCGGATCCGCCGCCTCCGCCGTTTTGGAGTGCGGTGACCCGTCACCGCTTTGCCGCCCTCCTTCGCGTCCATTTGACCATTCGCCATTGACCATCGACCATTAGCCATTCTACGTCTCCTGTCTCCCCGCCCCGAATCCTTTTCGGGGCTGTCTTCTGTCTCCTCGTTCGTCCCCCACTCGCTTTTCCCTAGGACATTTTCCTAGCCACACTTCAGCCAAATGCCTATTGCCTGCCCGCCAACCCACGGCCTAGATTCTCCACGGAAGGAAATACAATGCCATGAAACAACTCTACAAATTCTGGTTTTGTCTGGCCGCCGCGGCCGCCGCCGCCGCGGCCACCTCACTAGCCGCCAGCGCGGCCGTCGCCACCAACGGCGTCATCCAGATCCAGGGCGATCTTGGAGACGCGAGCGCCATCCATCACTTCGTGTACTATCCCGACCAGCAGGTCTACTACATGCCCTCCAAGCACGTGTATTGCTGGAATCAGGACGGCACCTGGGTCACCGGTCCCGATCTGCCGCCCACTGTGACCCTCGGCAACAGCATCAGTTTCGATACGGACGAGGCTGAGCCCTGGCTCCATCAGGACGTGATCGCGATCAAATATCCCGCCCACTTCTACGTCCACCACTACGACCACTATCATCACTACAGCACCGACGACGAAAATTAGCCGCCGCGTCGTGGCGCGGGCTGCCTGTCCGTGTAGCCCTGCCCCCGTTGCACAGAGCGTCTCGCCTGTAGCTGCCGCCCGCCCTTTCGCTGTAGCCGCGCTCGGTGAGCGCGGGCCGTTCACCCCCCCGGCGCGCACTGCCCCTCACCGTACAACGGGCCCCGGTCGCCATCGGCGCCCCGAACGCTTTCGGGGGTGCCGTCCCCCCTCCGTGCCCTCTGCGTCTCTGTGGTTAAAGCCATCCCCGCCCTTCGCGCCATTCGTGTCTCCTTCGTGCCCATTCGTGGCGCCGTCCCCGCCTCCCTGTCGCGTCCACTTGTCCGCCATGGCTTTAGCGACGGAGGATTCGTGTGAATTCGTGGCGAGCACAAAACAAATTGACACCACCGCGTCCCGGCGCGTATGTTGACCCAAGCTTGCTGGAGGATTTATGGCCATGGCTGACGAGAACCTCGAACAGAATAAACCCGCGGAAGAAGCGAAGAAGGACACCGTCCGCATCAATTTGCCCCCGGGCATCACCGGGCGTGGCGGTCCCACGTCCAGCGCCCCGACGCCCCCACCCAGACCGAAAACTCCAAGCCCGACCGCCGCACCGGAAGAAGAGGCGAAGAAGGAAACGGCCATCCTCAGCCGGCCCACCGAAGCGCCCCGGCCCAAGAAGGACACCGCGCGCGTTCAGGTCGTGGCCGCCAAGCCGATCGCCGCGGATGCTGCGGCAGCGCCGCGTCCGACCGTCAAATTACGCCGCGACGACGAGCCGGCTGCCGATGCAGCCGCCGGCGGTCCTGCCGCTACCGGCGTCAAGGGTATGAAGCCGCCGCCAAGGCCGGCAGCCGCCGGCGCCCCGACCAGCGCTGCGGACGCGCTGCTGAGCGTATTGGCGCTCGTGGCGACGCTCGCGTTGGCGGGCTACCTCGCGTACATCGCTTTCACTTGATTCGAACGAATCGAATCGGGCCTTGAGGGCATCCTAAGGCCGCAATTGATTGGGGAAATACCATGGCAAACCAGCATGTCGTAACGCTTTCAACAGGCAACTTCGAACAGGAAGTCAGCAAATCCACCACGCCCGTGCTCGTCGATTTTTGGGCGGAATGGTGCGGCCCGTGCAAGATGATCGCGCCCCTGCTCGATGAGCTCGCCGAGGAAAAAGTCGGCAAGGTCAAGGTCGGCAAGGTCAATGTGGACGACAATCAGGAGCTGGCCACGCGGTTCGGCATCCGCGCGATCCCCACTCTGCTGCTGTTCCAGGGCGGCCAGATCAAAGAGACCATCGTCGGCATGACCGGCAAGAAGGACCTCGAGAAAAAGCTCGCCTCCTACATCGGCTGAGCCGATTGGAGATGCGGCGACTCGTCGCCGCCTTGGCACGTTGTAGCCGCGGCGCTCTGTCGCCGCGCCCCACCTGAATTGTAGTCGCGGAACTTTACTCTCTTCTCCCGCCGCCGAGTCGGCAAAACCCACGCGCTCATTGAGGGGGTTATCCCCCTCAAGGGCAGTTGTTTATTGAATCAGCGGGCAACATATGCTTTAGTGGTGTTTATTGAGCAAGCATCGCGTGGCTGGCGTCGCGCCTCGCTTGCTCGTCTTGGCGTGGGGCAGTCGGGTCGCTGATGAGAAGGGTGGGCGAAATCTCCGTTGTCTCGGGTTCGGGTCGGTCGGGGCGCAGCGCGCCACGCCTGTCTTCCCGCAATCGGCGCTTCGTCTCTCTCTGGATCGGATGTGCCTTCCTGCTCATCGCCGGCACCGCCCGCGCCCAGTTCACCGCCAGCATCAAGACCAACACCATCAACGGCGTGCACAGCAACTGGGTCGGCGCCATCTCCTACATCGTCGGCAGCAATACCTTCAAGGACGTGCTGCAAATCATCAACAGCGGCGTGCTCTCCAACCGCAACGGCATCCTCGGCTACGAGACCAGCGCCAGCAACAATCTCGCCATCGTCAACAATGGCGTCTGGAACAACCAGGATCTCACGCTCGGCGATCTCTACGTCGGCTATAACGGCGCCCGCAACCAGGTGATCGTCACCAATGGCGGACAGGTCTTCAGTCATCTGGGCGAACTGGGCGTGTTCGCTTCCAGCAGCAACAATGTCGCCGTGGTGACGGGAACCGGCTCGGTCTGGAGTAACCGGGTCGGCCTGTATGTCGGCCAAAACGGTGCCAACAACCAGTTGATCGTCACCAATGGCGGCAGCATGCTCACAGCCGACAGCTTTGTGGGCAATAACGCGTCGAGCAGCAATAACCTGATCGTCCTAACAGGGCCCGGCTCGGTCTGGAGCAACGTCACGGTCGTGTACCTCGGTTACAGCGGCCCCGGCAACCGATTGGTCATCACCAATGGCGGCAAACTCTTCGCCGGCGGCATCCTGGGCTATAACGCCTCCAGCAGCAACAATCTCGCCGTCGTGACCGATCCCGGCTCGGTTTGGAATTCCGCCAACTCGGACTTCGAGGTCGGCTATATGAGCGGCGGCAACCAGGTGATCGTCACCAACGGCGCCACCGTGATCGACGGGACCGGTATCGTGGGCACCTTGGGCGGCAGCAGCAACAGCGTTCGCGTCGTCGATCAAGCAGTCTGGCAAAACAATTCCACAATCATAATCGGACTCGACGGCGGCAGCAATGAACTGACGATTGCTGGTGGTTCGGTCCTGGCCAACAACGCGTCCATCAGCGAAACCCACCTTGCCGACCGTAATGTCCTGCGCGTTGACAGCGGAAGTCTGTTCGTCACCAATGCATTCGCCAACGGCGTATTGGCGGTGAGCTTGGTCGGCGCGGGTTCGGGCGAACTGATTCTCAATGGCGGCTCGATCACCGCCGACACCCTCATCGCCACCAACGGTCTCAACAGCATCATCACCCTCAATGGCGGCACCTTCACGGTCCGCTCCGCCAGTGTCATCGACACCCAGGGCCTTGTCGTCAACGACGCCTTCATCTTTAATGGCGGCATCGCGACCGTCAGCCAGCTGGTGCTGACGAACCCCGCCGCCGCGATAGTTCTCAATAGTGGCCTGTTCCAGACGGAAAGCACCACCATCGCCAACGGCCAGCCGTTCGCCATCGGCAATGGCTCGACCGCGATGGACTTCGAGCTACTCGGGGGCGTGCACTCTTTCGACGACGGACTGCGTATTCCCAACGCGGCCGTGCTCTCTGGTTGTGGCACCGTCACCGGCGATGTCACGATCGATTCGGGCGGCTGGGTGTTCACCGATTGCGGCACGTTGACATTCACCGGCACGGTCACCAACAACTACGCGCTCGGCGTCGACGGCGGTGTCCTCGAGTTCTACGGCCCGGTGGTCAACAACAGCGCCATCCTCCTCTACAACGGCGGCACGACGAACTTCCACGGTCCGTTCGTCAACAACGGCGTCGTTCTGGATGCCGGCTGGGTGCATGTCTCGGCCATTACCAATGCCGGCAATGATGTGATCATCGAAGTCCCCTCCGCCAGCGGCTTCGGCTACCAACTCCAGGTCTCGCCGTCGCTCGACTCTCCGGTCTGGACCAACTCCGGCGCACCGCAGTCAGGGACGGGCGGCGTGTTGACCTTCACCGATCCCGGCGGCGCCACCAATTCGCCCGCTCGCTTCTATCAGGTCGATGTCTTCTGGCCGCCGGAATGAAAGGACAACATAAGAGCAAATAAAACTCAGGAGGTTCGATGAACAGGTTCAGTAAATCTCTTATGTTCGGGATCGCAGGCTCCGTGCTTCTGATCGCACAACCAGCTCGCGCCCAGTTCACCGCTAGCATCAAGACCAACACGATCAACGGCGTACACAGCAACTGGGTCGGCAATGGCTCCTACATCGTCGGCAGCAACACCTTCAAGGACGTGCTGCGGGTGATCAACAGCGGTGTCCTCTCCAATGGCGCCGCCTACATCGGCTACGAGACCAGCGGGAGTAATAACGTGGCCATCGTCACCGGCGCCGGCTCGGTCTGGAGCAACGGTAACGATCTCTACGTCGGCCTCGATGGTGCGGGGAACACACTGACCATCACCAACGGCGGAACGGTCTTCAGCGACGACGGCGTCCTGCGCAGCAGCAACAACATGGTGACTGTCACCGGCACCGGTTCGGTCTGGAGCAACCTGGGTGTCGTCTCCGTCGGGGATGCAGGCGTGCGCAACACGTTGATGATCACCAACGGCGGGGCGGTGTTCGACCTCGCGGGCTACATCGGTTACGCCCCCGGTGGCAGCAATCATGAGGTGACGGTCACCGGCACCGGCTCGGTCTGGAGCAACCGTAACAATCTCGACTTGGGCGAGTACGCCACGAGTAACACGTTGACGATCGCCAACGGCGGCGTGGTGTTCAACAACGACTGCTATCTCGGCTTTTTTGGATCCTCCAATGCCGTGTCGGTCACGGGTCCGGGCTCCGTGTGGAACAACGGGGGCAACCTGTATGTCGGCTTCCTCGGCACCAACAACGTGCTGACGATCAACAGCGGTTCGGTCGTGGCCAGTAATGCGTTCGTGGGCTACTACCCTGATTCTGTCTACAACTTCATTAAAGTGAACAGCGGCAGTCTGTTCGTGACCAATGCGATGGGCAACGGCGCCTTGGTGGTGAGCCAGACCGGCGGTGCCGGCAGCTTGATCATCAACGGAGGTTCGGTGACGGCGGATGAGCTTATCGCCACGAATGGCGCGAATAGTATCATTTCCTTCAACGGTGGCACGCTCACGGCCGGCTCCGCTTTCATCGACAATGGCCAGGACTTCATCATCGGCAGCACGAGCAGCAACGCCACTTACATTGCCGCCGGCGGCACTCACTTCTTCAACAACAACTTCGTGGTCCGGCGGGGTGCGCTGTTGCTCAACAGCGGAACCATGACCGTCAATCAACTTCTACTGACCAATGGCGCAAACAGTGCAATTACATTCGGCGGTGGTGGACTGAACAGCGCCGGTACATTTGTGACGAACAACCAGCAGTTTGTGGTTGGCAATGGCGCGACGGGGGCTAACTTCCATCTCCTCGGCGGCATCCACTCCTTCCACGACGGCTTGCGTATTCCCAACGCCGCCGTGCTCACCGGTTGCGGCACCGTCACCGGCGATGTCACGATCGATTCGGGTGGCTGGGTCTTCACCGATTGCGGCACGCTGACGTTCACGGGCACGGTCACCAACAACTACGCGCTCGGCGTCGACGGCGGTGTCCTCGAGTTCTACGGCCCGGTGGTCAACAACGGCGCGATTCTCTTGTACAACGGCGGCACGACGAACTTCCACGGTTCGTTCGTCAACAACGGCGTCGTTCTGGATGCCGGCTGGGTGCATGTTTCGGTCATTACCAATGCCGGCAATGATGTGATCATCGAAGTCCCCTCCGCCAGCGGCTTCGGCTACCAACTCCAGGTCTCGCCGTCGCTTGACACTCCGGTCTGGACCAACTCCGGCGCGGCGCAGTCTGGGACGGGCGGTGTATTGACCTTCACCGATCCCGGCGGTGCCACCAACTCGCCCGGCCGCTTCTATCAGGTCGATGTCTTCTGGCCGCCGGAATGAAAGCAAAGGTTATCCCGATGATTCCCAATTGCACCACAACAGCAATTCCCCGACTCTGGATCGCCGTCGTGTTCGCCCTCTTGGTGTCGGCTACCAGCGTGCCAGCCCAAAATTCCGCCGCCGCGACCGACATCACCGGCGTTTACGGTGGCAGCTATGAGGTCCCAAATGGAACGATCCAGTTCACGCTGTTGCTCACGCCTCAGGAAGGGCGAGCAGGCCTGACCGGCACCTTCACGTCTCATCCGGCAAGCAGCCCCGACGCCGTCACCACCAACGATCTGATCGGCTCCTACACCGCACCCGCTCACCGCTTCCAGCTCCGCTCCAACATTACCAGGGGAGAAGCCCCGACCGGCAACCGCACGCGGCTGATCATCGGCGGCACGTTCGACCCCAACGCCGGCCAGCTTGCCGGCACAATCCTGATCGCCGGTAATCGTCCCATTAATTTCCAAGCGATACGGGGCGGGACCGAATCGGCCAAAGCGGGCGCGCTGACTGAAACACCAAGCGCCGCGCCTGTCGAAACGCCAGGCACTGTGCCGCCAGCCCCGCAATCGGCTGTGCCGCCGCAATCGGCCACGGCCAACACCGCGATCGATGGCGTTTACAACGGCACGTGCACGCCGTGGGGCCAGTCGCGAACCTTCCAGCTCGCGTTGCGAACGTTCGACAACGGCACGTTGGCCGGCATCATGACCCTCTATGACCCTTTCACGTCCCACGAAAAACCGCACAGCTACGGCCTGAACGGCACCTTCGAGGCGGCGACTGGCAAATTCAGGTTGCAGCCGCCGAGTGGTCTATCGCCGTTTGGCCGCTATTTCTTGCTAGGCCTCACCGGCGCTTTCGATCCGAATACCGGCAAGGTCACCGGCACGCTCGTCAATGGTCCGCACGATCCATTTGAGGCGACGCGCGACGCAGCCGAGTCGGCAAATATCGCAAGTCTCATCACCTCTCCGGCAAGTGCCCTGGCGACCGACGATCGACCGAAGCCGTCTTACATGACCGGCGTGTATACCGGCTTTGTCGGTTGCGCGATGGGCGGCAAGATGAAAGCCAAACTCTCGCTCAAGGTGGAGGATTCGCCGAACTACGGCGTCGTCACCGGAATTCTCACCGTGGACCTGCCGGCCGACGTGGGCTCGCCCGCCACCTACAAGCTCACCGGCAACTGGCATCTCGGCTCGATTCGTGTCGATGCCATGAACTTGGGCGCGCAAGCGCCATTCACGTACGCGATCCAAACACTTGTGGCCCGGAATACCGAAGGCATGGGCGCGATTGCCACGCACCTGCTCGGCGATGTGGCCAGTCGCGCCAATTGCGACATCGATCTCCTCCGCGACGAGGCGCAGTCAGCCAGGCTCGATGACGTTATGGCGGCCCAAAGTGAGGAGGCGACGAATCCGGAAACTCTGGCGAACGCAGCGGCGCACGCGAAGGAACTTCAGGAGAAAGCGGTCACCGCGCAGAAGGAGCAGGCAGCGACGATCAAGGCGGCGGCACCGAAAGAATTCGCCTCGAAGGATGTCGTTCGCAAATCGCGCGAGTACTGGGATGGGTTTCATGGCGACCTGATCCGGGAAATCTTCGACGGCGGTTTTGGAGACGGCATCGGCGACGATACGCAGTTCGAAATCCTCTTCACGCATTACGTGGAAGCGTTCGACAGGGATTGCAAAGCTCACCTGCCGGCCAAGCACGAATCGGTGACCATGACGCAGTCCAAGGAGATGCGCGACATCTATGGCAATTACCTCGGCCGGGAGACGGTGAAGACCTGGACGGTGGAATGTGATTCCCGGTTTGCTCCGTACTACAAGGCGTACGCGCTGGAACTGGTGAGACGCGCCACCGCCATTGTCGGCGCGATGGCGATGCATCGCGCCAGCATGAGCGATCTGACGGACCCGGTGGAAGACATCGAACGGTTTTTCAAAACCCAAAAATGCGACAGCGCGGCGATGCACCAGTTCACCGAGAACCTCCTCCGCGCCGCCGAGGACCGGCTCTCGCTGCAACAAGCCGGCGAGAAGGTTGCCGGCGCCGAGAAGGAAACCGACCCGAACCTGCCGCCCGGCAAGTACACGCGTTTCGTCGACGGCTGCAACGGGTGGTATCGCGACCCGAAGAACGCGCACTACAAAACGGGACAATCCAGCGCGTGGTGCCAGTGTATGGCCGAGAAGTACCGGTTTTCGATGAACCGCGACGAAGAGTATTATTATGCCAACGATTTTGGCAACCGTTTCCGCAACACGATCGCCCAGCCACACTCCACCGACCCGTCTTGGAATCGACTTCATCCCGCAGTCGAAGACTGCCGCCAGTGAAACTACCGGAGCGACCATGAGGACGAACATCCTTTTCCGCGACCCATCAACGGTCCTGCTGGCAAGCCTCGCGGTGCTTAGCCTGGCATTCGGGGCGGACGCCGTGGCAGACAGCGTCGATGTCAGCCCGAACAGCGCCGTCGGCAATACACCCATTACGGTGACGGCCAGCGGGTTCGACGAGACAGGCAATATGGCCGTCTTCTTCTACCTCGACCGGCCGGCGGGTTTCGAGCAGCCGGGTTATTGGGGCGTATGCTTCGGTTCGGGTTCCTGTCAAATCCAGACGAGCATGCCGTTCACACCGGGCCCCCACACGGTCTACGCGTACGGTTATCAAAACGCCTTCGCACAAGAACAGTTCACGGTTCTCTCGCCGGTCTTCATGCTGGATCATTCGTGCCTCACCAATGGAACGCCGCTCATCATGACCGGCAATGATTTCGCCGCGGGCGCGAACATCAATTTGTACCTGGATGGCGGTGATTTTCTCGGCCAAGGGCACACGGACAGCGCTGGCCGATTCGCAAACAAGATCACCCTTGGCCTGACCAGCGGCTCGCACACGATCACCGCCTACAATGGCGATGGCGAAGTCGCCGGCTCGCAGACTTTTGTGGTCGGTTCCAACGATTGCCCAAAGGTTGGCCAGGTGTTGGATTTGACCGGCCAGCCGACCATTACTCACCCGGGCGGACAACCGCAGCCGTTGAATCCCAACGACCCGATTCAGCTCGGCGATGTCATCGAGACCGGCGCCGGGCAGCATGTGAATATTCTCTTCTCTGACGATTCCCTGTTCACCGTGTCGGAAAACGCCAAAATCACGATCGACGAGTACGTCTATGACCCATCCAACGGCGCCGGCGACACCGGGCATTTCTCATTCGTGCGGGGTGCTCTTGAAATCATCGGCGGGTTGATGGACAAACATGACGAGCGCGTAGACACTGCGTATAGCAGCGTCGGCGAACGCGGCACGCGATTCATTACCCGTCGCGATCCGTGTTCCACGACGCAGGAGGTGTACCTGATCGAAGGTGAGTTGTCGATCACCCCGCAGAATACTGGCGTCACCAACATCGTCGATGCGCCGGTCATGGTCTTTTTCGACGCCAGCACCGTCACCACGTCGGCCCTGACGCAGGCCACCTACGATGCGCTGAAAGCCGGGCTCACCAACGCCGCCACCTTCGCCTCGTGGCAGGTCCAGTATTTCGGCTGCACCAATAACAACCCGGCCGCCGACCCCAGCGCCGACCCCGACGGCGACGGCCAGAACAACATGGCCGAGTTTCTGACCGGTACCGACCCGACCAACGCCACCTCGGCGTTCCGCATCCTCAGCGTGACGCGAACGAATGCGGATCTGAATGTTACCTGGCACACGCACGCCGGTCTCACGAACATCGTGCAGGCGGCGCCGGACCTGTCCGGCAGTTACACCAACATCAGCCCCAATCTCTTCATTGTCGGCACCAGCAACAGCAGCGACGTCGTCACGAATTACCTCGATCCCGGCGCCGCCACAAATTCCCCGTCGCGCTATTACCGGGTTCGCCTCGTGCCCTGAGAAACAAAACCCAGGAGTCTTTATGAAACGGTTCCACACATTTCGAGCGGTCTTGTTGCTGTTGGTGCTGGCGCTGTCCGGCTGCTTTAAGAGTGACACGCCGCTCATCAGCTTTTTCGACAGCGTCGCACCGATCCCCGAGGGCCAATATACGTATATAAATGACGACAAGACCACGAACTCCGTGGTTATCACGCACGACTGTAACGCCACCAAGATGATAACGATCAAGGCCGACGGCTCGGCCAAGATCAACACGCTTCTCATGGCAGCAATCGACAAGGGCTACTACATCGTGATGGACGCCAACAACGACTACACGCTCATCCGCGTCAACCCCAACAACTTCATCGAGTTCGATGGGGCGAAATTGGGCGACAAGCTTCTGGAGGTGGCGCAATCCGCGGGCAAGAACGTCTCCGACTACGGCGTCGTTCGGGTGACGGGCGATACGTCTCACACCTGCTGGTTCGACGACATCGACAGCATGAAGCGCGCGATGGTGGCCCTGGCCAGCAGCGGCACCGAAGGGTCGGACGGGACATTTTACGTGAATGGCCTCGTCATCGCCCACATCTATCACCGGCAATAGCCGATTACCAAATGAATAACTCAGTGCATTCCATTCTTATGAACACGTGCAATAAACTTCTGGCCATCCTCTTCCTGTCGGCGGCGCTGATCCTGGCCGTGAATGCGCTGGCGGCCAGCGTGTCGCTCAGTTCCAGCAGCGGCAATGGCTACGCCCTTGTCACGGTGACCTCGTCCGGCTTCACGTCCTATTCCAATGATTTCTATAACACCGGCTTTTACATCGACGGTAATTGGACCGGTCAGACATGCCCCGGCAGCGCCGGCCCGGATTCTTCGGTCGCCAATTGCTCCCTGCCGATTCGCATGCCGATCGCGCTCGGGCCGCACGCCGTCACGGGACGCAATCCGGTCCCGCCCACCGGCGAAACCGGCACCGCCACCTACAACGTCGTCGCGCCAACCACCAGCATCGTCCCCACCTGCGGGCCGCCCGGCACGCCGGTCACCGTGACCGGCCATAACTATCCGGCCACGTACCCCGTGGGGATCTGGTTTGATGGCGGCTTCTCGGGAATCAGCTCCAACGCCAGCGAAGCGGGGGATGTAACAATCTCGTTTCCCATGCCGGCGTACGCCTATGGCAACCACACGATCTCGGTCCACAGTGTGATTCCCACCATCGACTCGGTCAACTTTACGATTTCAACCAATTGCGCCGGCTTCGTGGCGTTCGTGGTCGGTTCAAAAGGGGCTACCGTGACCCACCCCGACGGCTCTTCCGGGCCGCTCCTCCCGGCCCAGGGTCTGCAGATGGGCGACGTAATCGAAACGGGCGCGGGTCAAAGCGTCAGCGTTCAGGCCATCGACGACACGCAGTTTACGCTCGGCCAGAATGCGAAGTTGACTGTCGATGAATACGTGTACGACCCGGATACCGGTGAAGGATCAGCTCACTATAGTTTCCTGCGCGGGGTGTTCGTGTACACCTCGGGACTGATCGGGCACAATAACCCGGATGGCGTCCACGTCCAGGTTCCCGTTGGCAATCTCGGCATCCGCGGCACGGAATTTATCGTCCAGATCGATCCCTGCTCGACGACCCAGGAGGTGGATCTGATCGACGGGGAATTGGATATCACGCCCCAAACGAGCGGAGTGACCAACATCGTGGATGCGCCCGTCACCGTCCGCTTCGACGCCAGCACCGTGACCACGTCCCTACTAACCCAGGCCACGTTCGATTCGCTCAGCAATCAGTTGTTTCAAACCACCGGCGCAGTCACGTTCGCCGCATGGCAGATCCAGTATTTTGGCTGCACGAATAATAATCCGGCCGCCGACCCTGCTGCCGATCCCGACGGCGACGGCCAGAATAACATGGCCGAGTTTCTGACCGGTACCGATCCCACCAACAGCGCCTCCTACTTCCACATCACGAGTGTCGTTCAGACCAACAACAATTTTCTCATCTCGTGGATGACCGGCATCGGCAGGACCAACGCGTTGCAGGTGGGTTCCGGTGCAGGCGGCAGTTATGCCACCAACTTCGCAGACATCTTCACGGTCACCAATACCGTTGGCGCGACCACCAACCACCTCGATGTTGGCGGTGCGACCAATACGCCCACCCGCTATTACCGCGTGCGACTGGTACCGTGAAGCCGGAAAATCACACGAATGCGAAGGTGATACGCCAACGATTTCCGAAGCCGCTTCCTCGACCAAATCGGCCAGCCTCACTCAACCGATCCGGCCTGGCCACGATTTCATCCGGCAGTCGACAACTGCCGTCAGTAACCCGCCGCGCTAGCCTTGCAATGCCTTCTTCTGGATCGCCATCAGCTCGGCGATTCCTTCCCGCGCCAGCTTTAGCATCGCGCTCATCTGCCGTTGCGTGAACGGCGCGTCCTCGCCCGTTCCCTGCACCTCCACGAATTGCCCGGCGTCCGTCATCACCACATTCATGTCCACCGCGGCCTTGAAGTCCTCCGCGTAACACAAATCCAGCAGCGCCACGCCATCGAGAATCCCCACGCTCACCGCCGCCACCGCCGACGTGACCGGGCATTCCTTCAGCTCGCCGGCCTTCAGCAGCTTTTCCATCGCCAGCATCACCGCCACGTACGCCCCTGTGATCGACGCCGTCCGCGTCCCGCCATCCGCCTGCAACACGTCGCAATCAATCCACACCGTCCGCTCCCCCAGCTTCTCGATGTCCGTCACCGACCGCAGCGCCCGTCCGACCAGCCGCTGGATTTCTTGCGTCCGCCCCTCGAGCCGGCCCCGCGTCACCTCGCGCGGTTTGCGCGGCGCGGTCGCGTATGGCAACATCGAATACTCCGCCGTGATCCAGCCGCCTTTCACGTCCTGCTCGCGCATCCACCGCGGCACGCCGTCCTCGACCGACGCCGCGCACAGCACCCGCGTCTCCCCCATCTCGATCAATGCCGATCCCGCGGCTGTTTTCACGTAGTGCGGATGGATTTTTACAGGACGAAGCTCGTTCGGAAGGCGACCGTCAGCGCGTTTCATGTCTTGCTAGCATGGTCATGCACTCCCGTCCCGGCAAGCAATTTCTCCGCTGCCGCCGATGTCGTTTTCTAGGTTGGCCCGCACACCGCCCGTCAGTATTGGAGTCTACCCATTCGGCGGCGGGGCTCCCCGATGGCGATGCAACGGTATCGCTTTAGCGCCTCATCCACCTCAGCCAAATCAAAGAGGACTCGGCGACCGATTCTGTAGAAGGGAACGACCCTCCGGTGCTGCCAGTTGTTGAGCGTACGTCGGGATATTCCCAGAGTCTCGCATAGCTCATTTGGAGAGATTTTCATTCGACCGCTGTATCCCAATCGAGCGGGGACAGACAAAGGTGCGATGTCAGTCTGGGGCTGTGGATACTGAACTTGGAGTTGGCTGGCAATTTGTAGGACTCCTGAGACGAACGCGTCAGCCAAAGCCGGAGCGATCCTCAAGGTCAAACTACCGTCCGCATTGCGGTGGACATCGACGAGCTTGTTCATGGAGCGGTTATAGAATGCACGTGCAAGTCTGCCAGCATCGGAGGTAGCGGGATTGGGCGGCGGGTCATGCCAGCCGTTGACTTTGAAACAAATGGCTGACACTAATTCAATATGAGTCTCGTCCTATACGCTGACGAAACCGGCACCCATTACAAAGAGGGGCGGGCGACTGACGCCCCTGTCATGGGGATCGCTGGCTACATCGCATCTCCCAACGATTGGGCGAAACTCGATGTTGAATGGAGAAAGGTCTTGGACGAATACGGGGTTGATCGTTTTCATTTCAGCGAGCTTGGCAGCCTGTCACGTTCAAAGCCCGGAACATTATACTATGGATGGTCGGATCAACGAGCCGGAGAGTTTCTGGACAAACTTGCCATGCTAGCCGGGACGATCCCCCGTTTCGGGTTTGCCGCCCTTGTATCGGTAACGGACTACGAGAAAATTCTGCCGCAATTTCACAAAGACCTCTACGTCCACCCGTATTTCTTTTGCCTGCATCTGTTCCTGAACATGGTCCTGGATGGAATGGAAACGGGCTACGTGCCGCCGGGGAAGCAATACTCCCTCTGCTTGGACGACTCTCCCCAGTTCAAGGAGCGGGCACCGCGAGTATGGGACTGGATCAAGCATGAGTTTGATGTTGATGACCGCATGGGAGCGCGACCGACTTTCGAGAACTCGCGCAGTTGCCGTCCGCTCCAATGTGCTGACCTGCTTATTTACCGAATGCGGCAGAAATTGGACAATCATTTGAACCGGGACAAACGGGGGCCGACGAAGTTCGACATTACCAAGCTGGACGAGCAACTCGGCGCAAAAGGGAAGTTGCTGGTCAAGTCCTACGCCGGGAAACACTTGAAAGCGTTAGTCCAGCGCCATCTTGACGAGGTGCGGCGTGACCGCCTTGCGTTATTGCAGCATCCCTAACTGTTGGTCATCTGCGCGCCCGTAGCTCAACTGGATCGAGCGTTGGCCTCCGGATACGAGCAGGGCAAATTCGCCTAAGTTCGTCAGCGTTCAAAACCCTGCAAACATTGGCTTAATCGGGATTTCCGGAGACGGTCTGGGTTCGCCATTATTCGGGAAAGCTCTCAACCGCCTCGCAAGCAGCCATACAAACGCATCGTGTTTTCTGGGCCAGAACTGGCGGGCAAAGGTGGTATCCATCCTGCTTCATATTCAGTAATTATGCCAATGTTCGGATTTCTTCGTAAATCGGATACAGCAGAGACCGAAGCTCAGCGGCGGTCTGCTCCAACCTCCGATGGCCTACCGACGGGCAACGAAACGATCCTCGTGGTTGACGATGAAGCGGTCGTACGTGAAGTCTTCGCCGCCATCCTCGAGGAGCACGGCTATCAGGTCGTTCAGGCCGTTGACGGAATCGAAGCCCTCCGCCGCTGTCAGGACGAGGCCCGGAAAATCGACCTGGTCGTCGCCGACATCCTCATGCCAAACATGACCGGCAAACAACTCGCGTGTCGGCTGAGCGAAATCCGTCCGCAGCTCAAGGTTATCCTGTGCTCGGGCTGTGCGGAGAGACTCGCCAACCGAACGGGAATGACCGACGTGAGCCTTCCATTCTTCAAGAAGCCAGTGACACCTCGGGATTTGGCGCTCAAGGTCAGGGAAGTCCTTGACGGCCCGACAGCACCATCTGGTTCGCAGGAACAGCCCGGGGCAAGAGATGGTTCCGACGCGGAGTTTGCCTCGGGAGTAGCGGGCGGGGCGGCGAGCCCGGCAAACGCAATCTCGTCTACGGATTATCAGGTGTAGCACTGGCGGTTTCACCACCCGCTTCCAAACGCCTCCTCTTGTTCTGTCCGCCGCCCTGCCGCCGGTCAGGGAAAAGGGATCGATGGGTAGAACGTGACCCCCCTTGGGGTAACGGGGGAAGTATTGGCGATGAAGCGAGCCGAGGTCAAGGCAGCGCCAAGTGGCAACGGCCGGGTCGACGTGGGAGCCACAGCGGCGGA
>Ga0335069_10002519_pt1 | contig 28154 bp, 17 predicted proteins | sample Lox_Sample_11_FD_206714 | JGI IMG/M metagenome (GOLD analysis project Ga0335069, IMG submission 206714) | Soil microbial communities from Loxahatchee National Wildlife Refuge, Florida, United States - Lox_Sample_1.1 | ecosystem: Environmental > Terrestrial > Soil > Wetlands | place: USA...
GCGCTCGCCGTCCTCGAAGCGCTCGAAGTCGGGCCCGAGGCTAACCGCTAAACAGCCATAACCGAGCGCACACGCTTCGCTCTGTCCGTACTCAATGGAAAGCTTGACGATGCGGCAGGCGAAAGTATTGAACAGCTTTTCGTTGACATGGTAGGAACACACGCAAAGAGTGAATATTATGCTGCTTAACGCGCGGATCTCAGGATCCTCCATTAACGGGAGGTCGATCAAGCTCTCGATCGGACGAGAGCCCATCCGACGCTGTAGATCTTCGTATTCTTCACTTACGTCTTCGTCAGTCGGATGCTCGGGAAACGTCATCCCGAACATCTTTAGGCATTCGAGCGCCGTCCGCGCGGCGAGGGCCATGTCGGCATGGAGGAGCTGCAGCATGATCTTGACCCTGAACCCTTCGGTGCGATCCAACTTGGACCGGGCGTTCAGCAGCAGATTTTCGATAAGCTCGGCCGAGAGATCCTGGTTCGCGCAGAGCAGTTCGCACTCGGCGCGTTCGAGCATCAGCTTGAAGGTCAGATCGTAGGCAACCGCCCAGCCGTCATCCCCCAGCAGCGACAGGCCGAACGCGAAGTAACTACAGGCGGACGCATAGGCGGTAGACGCCTTCGCCCTCAAACCCGCCTGCAGATTGAGCCGGGCGATGCGCGCCTTCTCATCGGGGTCGGAACGCGGAAGCGCCCCAAGGTTCAGCTGATTGACGATGTCAAAGATCCGTTCGGTGATCTCCGCCTCAGTCCGTTCGGCCAGCAGCCGATGCCCAATTCGGTAGTGAAGGGCTGGCCGTAGCTTCTCGGGGATGAGCGCGTAGGCCGCCTCCTGCACGCGGTCGTGGAGGAACCGATAGATCGCGCCCTGTGAGACGATGGTCCCCGACTGGACTGCGGCGCGCAGGCTCTCGTGGATCTCGGCCTCCGTAACGCCGAGGACGATTTCAAGGGTTGAGATGTCGGTGTTGTTACCGAGGCAGGCCAACTGCTTCAGGGCGTCCTGTGAACTCGGCGGCAGGCGCTTGAGTCGTTCCACCATCAGGTCCACGAGATTGTCGGTGTAACCCTTGGCGTGAATGCGGCTGAGATCCCAGCACCATCGCGCAAGATCATGATCGAAGGCGAGCACGCCCTCTTCGACGAGCGAAGAGAGGAACTGAATGACAAAAAACGGGTTGCCAGCGGTCTTATCATGCACCAGCTGCACCAACGGAGCAGCGAGCGCAGGCTCGCAGCATAGCGCATCCGTCAATAGCTGCCCGACGTGTTCACGAGCGAGAGGCGTAAGACTAATCTCTTGGACGATGGCTCCCGCTTTGCGAACGGCCTCGAGCTTGCGGATCAACGGGTGGGCGGCATCAACCTCGTTGTCCCGGTAAGCGCCGACCAGCAGCAGGTGCCGCTGACCCGACCGTGTCAACCAATCCTCGAGCAGATCGAGTGTCGCAGCATCAAGCCACTGCAGATCGTCCAGGAACAGCGCCAGCGGATGTTCGGGTCGCGCGAATACGCCAATGAAGCGCCGGAAGACCAGCTGAAAATGCAGTTGCGCGTCCTGTGGCGATAGCTCCGGGACCGGCGGCTGTTCGCCGATTATGAGCCTCAGCTCGGGCACGAGGTCGACCATCAGCCGGCCGTTCGACCCCAGCGCCTCGCGCAGAGCCTCGCGCCAAGGCGCTAGGTCAGCTTCGCTCTTCGCGAGAAGGCCTCGGATCAAGCTCTGAAAAGCTTGCGCGAGCGTCGCATAGGGAATCTCGCGCTTGTACTGGTCGAACTTGCCTGAGGCAAACAGTCCGCGCGGCGGAACAAGGACCTTGTGCAACTCATTGACGACGGAAGATTTGCCGATGCCGGAGTAGCCCGATACCAGCACCAGTTCCGGCGCCCCGTCTTTTACGATGCGATCAAAAGAGGCGAGCAAGATCTCGAGCTCGCGCTCCCGCCCGTACAGCTTCTCGGGAATCAGGAGCCAGTCGGGCGTGTCGTGTTTGCCAAGTGGGAAATCGTCGATCCTGCCTTGGGCATCCCATTCGGCCAAACAGTGCTGGAGGTCGCTCCCCAGGCCGGCCGCGGTCTGGTAACGCTCCTCGGCAGTCTTAGCCAGTAGCTTCATGATGATCTGGGAGACCGGGATTGGGACGCTTTCCAACCGCTCGCTTGGGGGTATCGGCTTTCTGGCGATGTGACAGTGGACCCACTCCATCGGATCGGAAGCGGCGAACGGAAGTCCTCCGGTCAGCATCTCGTAGAAAGCGACGCCGAGCGCGTAGAGGTCGCTGCGCGAATCGACCGAGCGGTTCATCCGCCCCGTTTGTTCGGGCGCCATATAAGCGAGCGTGCCAGCGATTGTCTCGGGCGGTTCGGGCGCCTGGCGCTCTCGGGGGAGGCGCGAGGCGAAGCCGAAGCCGGTGAGTTTGACGTCTCCGGTCGCGCGATTGACGATGATGTTGTGCGGCCTGATATCCTTGTGCACCAGGCCGCGCTGATGCACCTTGCCGAGAGCCGCCGCGATGCGGACGGCGAGACGTAAGAAACTGCCAATTTCCAGGGGCTCGGCGAGCAGGCAATGAAGCGGCTCTCCCCCCGGAGCCTCCAGCACCAGCATGGGCCGGCCGCCATCACTGACAAGCTCAAGCGGCCGCAGCGACCATGCACTATCCAGTTCGTCTCTTAGGGCATATTCGTGAGCGAGACGATCGAGAAGACTAGGATGCGGTTGCTGTGCTGAGGGGCGCACGAACAGCACCGAGTTGCGATTTCCGTCGACACCCGAACGTCGTACTCGACGGAAGACGCGCTCCCCGTCCTCCCACAAGACATCGAGGCCGTCGTCTTCCTCAGTGGCGATCCGCGGAGTTTGAGACAACTGCAGGCCTCCACCATCCGGCTGGTGGTTCCATCGGGCAGAGAAGCTCTTGGGCCGCCTCCCGAGCCAGACTGGGTTTGTCAAGGAAGTGTGCCACATACTGGGCAGGCTGGCGATGCCTGCTATTGGTACATTCGGGAACTCAGCCGTCCAGAAGTTGTAAGGAAGCACGTCCGCCATCGTGACGCGCGTTTTGGCCGCTGCAACTGGGCAACGGAGTCGTTCGTGCTGTGTTTCGACCGTCGGCCACGAGGTGGCGCAAATGAGGCTCCGTCCCTGGCAATAACCCGGCTCGATTGGCATCAGGCCGTTGCGCGCGAACACCGGATCGGAGATGATCTGGACCAGCCCGTCGGGGCTTGGCCAGTCGCGTGGGCGAAACAAAGGACTCGGGCTTCTCTACAAGAACGCGGGAGGGCATGCCTTTGAAACGATCCCAACTCCTTGCAGTTGCAGGCTACGCTCTCCTCTTCTCCATGGTAGTTGTCCCGGTCAGGGCCGCCGAAGTCGAGTTGCTGCCGGATGGTCTCATTTCGCCGACCAGCAACGAGCTCACCCCGTCGGACAAGTTCAAGAAGGCACCACCTTGGCGGATCGGTGTATCGTTTCCTGGCGTCGGCAACACGTGGCTCGTGCAAGCCATCGAGGAAATGAAATACGAGGCCTCGCTGCACAAGGATATCGGCGAGTTCGTCTTCACCGAGGCCGACTGGAAAACGGCGAAGCAGGTCGCCGATGTCGAAGACCTGCTCACGAAGAAGGTGGATGCGCTTATCGTTGCGCCGATCGCCGTTTCCGTCCTGGCCGACGAGGTCGCCAAGGCGAAGACGCAGGGGATCGTCGTCGTCGCGTACGGAAACGGCCGCATCAAGGGGGACAGCGAGATCACGGCGGGCGGCCGCGTTTTCGGGCAGCAGGGAGGCTCGTTCCTGAAACAGGTCTTGAACGGCCAAGGGTCGATCTGGGCGTTCCGCGGTGTGGCAGGCTCTGAGGAAGAGCAGGCCCGCTATGAGGGTTTCCGCAAGGGTATCGAGGGAAGTGAGATCAAGATCGACGCCGAGGTGTTTGGCGACTGGAATTACGCCAAGGCGAAGGGCTTGTGCGAGAACCTCGTGCTGTCGGGCAAGAAAGTTGATGGCATCTGGTTCTCAGGCGCCGAGATGACACGCGCTTGTATCGATGTCTTCAGGCAGAGCGGCAAACCGCTCGTCCCCATGACCGGTGAAGGCAACAACGGTTTTCTGCGTGTCTGGAGCGAAACGGGCGTCCAGAGCATCGCGCCGGTGTTCACGCCCGGCCTCGGGCCTGCACTCGTTCGCGCAGCGGTGGCACTGCTCCAAGGCAAGCAATTGCACACGACCTACGTTTCATCGCCGCCGCCGATCCTCAAGGCTGACTTGAAGAAGTATTTTCGTCCCGATCTGAACGATGCCTTCTGGGTGCCGTCGACGCTACCGGAGGATAAGATCGAGGCCCTGTTCAAGAAGTAGGGGTCCTGCGTGGAGTTCCCCCCGATGGCCGTGGCGCGGCAGCAAGCACGCGATGTTCTGATCTCTGTACGCTCGGTCTCCAAATCCTTCGGGGCGACTGCAGCTTTGACTGAAGTCAGCATCGACGGACGAGCCGGCTCCATTCAGGCGGTCACCGGCGAGAATGGGGCCGGCAAATCAACACTGATGAAGCTGTTGGCCGGCGTTTACCACCCGGATGCTGGCGAAATTTACATAAACGGTCATGCCGTCCGTCTTTCGAACCCGGCTGAGGCGCTCAGGGCTGGCGTATCGACGGTGTTTCAGGAGCTAACTTTACTGCCGAACCTGACGATCGCCGAGAACATGCTTCTTGGCCGCGAGCCAGGCCGGTACGGATGGCTCGACCGCGGTGAGATGGTGGCCAGCGCTCGCAAGGTGCTTCGCCGGATCGGCATCGATCTCGATGTCGAGCGGCCGTGCGGAACACTGACGATCGGCGAACAACAACTCGTCGAGATCGCCAAAGGCGTTTCGGCGGACGCTGCTGTTTTTATCTTCGACGAGCCGACCGCCGCCCTTAACAGGGCCGAAGTCGACAAGCTGGATTCGTTGTTGAGGGTCCTGCGCGACAGAGGGAAGTCGGTATTCTACATCAGCCACCGCCTCGAGGAGATATTCCGCTTTTGCGACACGGTGACCGTCCTGAAGGACGGCCGACGCGTGACGACCGAGGCTATCACCGACCTCGACGTCGACCGGCTTGTGGCGTTGATGGTCGGCCGGCCGTTGGGCAGTCTCTTTCCTGATCGAGGCTCTCCGCAGTACGATGCTGCACTCGACATTAGGAATTTCGAGGCCGCCGCCGGGGTGCCGGCCGTCTCGTTTCAGCTGCGGCGCGGTGAGATCGTCGTCCTCGCCGGGATGGAAGGGCAGGGCCAGCGCGAAATCCTCCGCGGCCTCGCCGGAGCCTTGGCGCCGCATGCCGGCGAGCTCACCAAGACCACGACCGAAGGCGTAAAGCTACCCTATGACCCGCGCCGGGGAATCGCCCGATGCCTCGCGGACGGGGTGGCACTAATTCCCGAAGACCGACAGCTCGATGGACTCTTTCTCGACCTCTCGATTGAGCAGAACTTCGTCCTCGGGCAGTTGGGCGGCATGGGGTTGGCGCGCAAGACGCGGCGCGACGCGGGGGCGATCTCCAGGTTGATGGCGACGATGCAGCTGCGCGCCAATCCCAAGCAGACGGTCCGGTCTCTGTCGGGCGGCAACCAGCAGAAGGTGATGCTGGGACGATGGCTGCAGGGGACGACTGACACGCTGCTTATCGAGGAGCCGACGCGCGGAATCGATATCGGAGCCAAAGTCGAGATCTACCGGCTGCTTCGCGATTTCGTCGAACAAGGAGGGGCCGTGCTTCTTGTCTCGAGCGAATTGATCGAGGTGATCGGATTGAGTGATCGCATTTTGGTCGTTCGCGCCGGACGCATCGTCGCCGAGCTCGACTCCGCGTCGGCGACCGAGCAAAGCGTTTTGGATCAGTCTCTGCGCAGCGGCTCCGACGACCACCGGTCGCGCAGCGCACGCCGGCAGGTGATCCAGATGGGGCGCTCCGGGATCAGCCGATACACGGTGAGCCTTCCGGTGCTCCTCTTCGCGGCGCTGGCCCTCACCGCGCCGAACTTTCTTGATGGGCAGAATCTGTCAAACCTGTCAGGGCAAATTACCGCCCTGCTGCTCGTCACACTTGGCCAGTTGGCGGTCTGCCTGGTCGCCGGCATCGATCTATCCGTAGGGTCGGTCGTGAGTCTCGCAAGCTGCATCGCTGCCACCGAGAGCCATCCGGTCGTGATCATCGTGCTCGCCCTGGCACTCGGTCTCGCTGTCGGGCTGGTGAATGGCTGCGGCATCGCGGTGGCAGGCATTCACCCGCTCATCATGACTCTGAGCTCGATGACGTTCTTGCAGGGCCTTGCGCTGGTGGTGCTGCCGATTCCAGGCGGCGGCGTTCCGCCGTTCCTCCTGCGCGCGGCAAAGACGACTATCCTGGGAATGCCTGCCTCGTTGATCTGGTGTGCTGCGGCAATGGCTCTGCTAGGGGTTCTACTTTATCGCACGCGTCTCGGACTCCATATCTTCGCAGTCGGTGCAAATGGCGCGAGTGCGCGTCTGAATGGCGTGCGCAGTCGCCGGGTCACAGTGACAGCCTATGTGCTGTGCAGCCTGCTCGCGGTCACCGCCGGCCTCTATCTGAGCGGCCGCGTTTCCTCCGGCGACCCGACGATGGGGCAGGCATTTGCGCTCGATTCCATCACTGCCGCGGCTTTGGGAGGGGTCAGGCTCACTGGCGGCGTCGGCAGCATTCTCGGCGTCGTTACCGGCAGCCTGACCCTGGGCTTCGTGACCAATGGCATCAACCTGCTCGGCATTTCGCCGTTTCTGCGTTTGGTGGTGACAGGCACGCTGTTGCTGGTTGCCATTTGTTCGCAGCGACGATCGACGATCGGGTTATGATCGAGGCGAGTGACAAAATCGCGCGCGCTGAAACAAAGCAGCGGCTTCGCCTCATCGGCGTCGCGCTCTTGACGATACCGCCGGCCTATAGCTGCGCGTTAGGCTTGATGGCACTGGCCGCCGTGCTGCGTCCTGCTCTCGTTTCGCCGGAGTTGCTGCTGCTGATCCTCCGGCAGGCCGCACCGTTAGGGCTTGCCGCCATCGGACAATCTCTCGTCATGCGCGGCCTGTCGCTGGATCTGTCCATCGGCGGCATCGTCGTTGCAGTGACCTACATCTTGACAAGCGGCTATGTGCGCCTGCCCGAGGCGCCGCTCCTCGCGGCGTGCCTGATCTTCAGTATGGGGATTGGCGCGGCAAACGGCTTCCTGATCGTGCGGCTCAGGGCGTCATCGGTCATCGTCACCCTCGCCGTGGCGATGATCCTCTACGGAATCGTGATTGCGCTCAGTCAGTTGCGCGCGCCCGGAGACGCGCCTGAGCTCTTGAAGTTTGTCGGCTCCGGCCGGATCGGCATCGTTCCGATCGCGCCGGTACTGTGGCTTGCCGTGCTTGTCCCAGCTGCACTGCTGTTGAGAAGCACGGTCTTCGGCGACTATCTCGACGCGGTGGGTGACAACCCGCGTGCCGCCGCCTGGTCCGGCATTCCTCACCAACGGATCATCTTCATCACCCATGTTTTTTCCGGAGCGACGGCAGCGTTGAGCGCTTTTCTGCTCACCGGTTTTGTCGGGATGGGCAGCGTGACGGCTGGTCAGGATCTGCCGCTGAACACGCTCGCGGCATGCATTCTCGGCGGCGTCAATTTCGGCAGTGGACGCGGCGGGATGGCAGGACCTGCGGTCGCCGCCTTCATGCTAACATTCCTCTTCAACTTCCTTACCAGCTTCGGGCTGGGCGAGCCGGAGAAGCTGATGCTGCAGGGCGCCATCATCGTGGTCGCGGCCTTGACCTATTCGATGCGGCAGCCAAACCGATGAGCATGGGACGCCTCTCTCTCAGGGAAGGCCTTCTCGCATTCGCGCTCTGGCGCCAGATCACCACACACTGTCTCACTGCGAAGGCACGGTGAAGTAAAAGGTCGCGCCGCGGGGCACATTCGCGCTTGCCCACAGTCGGCCACCGTGATCTTCGATAATGGAGCGGCTGATCGATAATCCCATGCCCATGCCGCCGGGCTTTGTCGTGTAGAATGGCTCAAACAGATGTGGCAGGTTCTCCACGCTTACCCCCGGGCCGAAGTCCCGCACGGCTACGCGCACTTCCTTAGATCCGTCGTACTCGGTGCCGATATGAAGTTCGCGCACACCTTCGACGTCGCTCATCGCCTGGATGCCGTTGATGATCAAGTTGATCAGCACCTGTTGCAGTTGGACCCTATCTCCTTGAATCCGCGGCAGGCTATCTGACAGCCGCATCTGCACTGTGACACCGCGCTTGACCGATTCACTGCGGGTGAGGGCGACGATCTCAAGGATCGTTTCATTGATGTCCAGCGTTTCCTTGCTCGGCGTGGCCTTCTTTACCAGGCTGTGAATGCGGCTGATAACGTCAGCGGCTCGATTGGCGTCTTTGAGGATGGTTTCAATGGACTGTCTTGCCTCGTCGATCTCAGGCGGTTGTTTGGTAAGCCACCGCAAAGCGGTGCCTCCGCTCATTTTGACCGCGGAAAAGTGGTTGCCTAACCTCGTGCGCTATGGAGGCCGTGAGCTGTCCCATAGCTGCGACGCGGTTGGCGTGCGCCAGTTCCATCTGCACCTCGCGATAGCGGTGGTCGCTTTCGCGTGCTTCCGCTTCGGCCCGCTTGCGCTCCGTCAGATCGAGTACGAAGGCAACACCTTCCTGTCCGCGTTCCTCGAAGAGCGCGCCGCCGATCAGCACCGGCACACGGCTGCCGTCCTTGCGGAAATACTCCTTCTCATACGGCTGCATGGTTCCGCTGGTCTTTAGCCCTTCAATGGCCAAGGCGTCGCGCCCGCGCCATTCCGGCGGCGTCAGATCCATCCATCGTATTCGGCTGGACACGAGATCCTCGCGGTCATATCCAATGATGCGGAGTAGCGCGTCATTGGCGTCGACGATCTGCCCCTCCAGGTTCCCTATGAATATTCCAATGACGTTGGCGTCGACCAGGCGCCGGAATTTCGCTTCGCGCAGCTCGAGTTCGCGATAAAGACGGGTGTTTTCCAAAGAGATCGCGGCCTGCGATGCGAGCACATCCAGTAATGAGATCCGGCCCGAATTAAAGACACGCGGGGTCAGGCTGTTCTCGAGGTAGAGTACTCCGACGAGCTTGGCCTGCTTGAGCAATGGTAGGCAGAGAACGGATCGCGCGCGTTTCTGACGGATGTAAGGATCTGCAGAAAACGGGTTCTCGGCTAAGGCATCGTCGAGAAAGACACTGTCCCGTGTGCGCAGAACATGGTGAACAATGGATTCGGGCAACGCTACCGAGGCGAGCGACTGGTCCGGCAAATGCACGATGATGGTGTTGTCCTGGACTATGGCTTCGGCCTCGATGCATTGCTCGGCCCCGTGCGGAACTATCAGTAGCCCTCGTTCGGCGCCTGCGTTCTCGACTGCGATAACCATCAAGGACTTAATCAGGTTCTCAAGCACTATCTCACCGGAGATCGCTTGCGCCGTCTTTTGGGCCAGACTTTCACCGGCTGGACCGCACCAGCTTGCGGCTGGCGCACTCATTCGATCACCTCGTCGGCTCGGCCAAGCAAGCTGGCTGGGACAGGAAGCGCGAGAGCCTTGGCGGCTTTCGAGTTAATCACGAGTCCGTACCTCGTGGATGCTGGCACCGGTAAATCGGCGGGCCTTGGAAGCGTAAATAGACTCACTCGGCCGATCACCAGGTTTCGGTGGCCCAGGAGATGCCGCGGCTCGTATCAGTCGCAAGGCCGGATCCTAAACCTAGGTATGCTCCTCACAGCCAAATGTAGCGCACGGATCAACCTCCTGTGCAATGGTTTCGGCCATCTCTCTGTGATTACGCTCGGGGTGCAACCGCCGGTGTGTCGAGCGGCAAGACAACAGGAGGAGTTCACGCCGATGAGAACCATAGATGCAGCCGCATTGTCAGGTTTTGCTCGCAAGACGGCTGACTCAGCCTCCGACTTCGCCGGCGTCGTTCACGACCTAATCATTGACGTGCGCGACAGCTACCGGCCCGGTCTGCACTACATGCGTGGCTCCGGCCCGAAATGGCGCGCCAAGCATCAGACTTGGCCAAGATTCGATTCTGAAGCCGTATCGCTATCGCCGATGTATGTATGCCGTCGCGACGCGGCTAACCCAGCCCAATAACCGGCCAAGGTTCTGGGATCATGCTCGTGACACGGGTGTTCCAGTTTGCTGTCTCGCTCTCGATCAGCCTGGCAACAATTTCGAGGGCCGAAACCTCGGAGCGCGCCTGCATCACCGATGGAGCCTCTGCTCGCGCTCATTGGGCGGCAGCCCGAGGTTGGATGCTGCTCAGCTCCGCCGGCCTTTGCATCGCATTGCTCGGCTTGGTGGCTATGCTGGACGGTTCGGCGCATGCCGGCGTCGCCCTCGAACTACGCAAATTGCCAATGAAGTTCAGCTGGGTCGCTTGCCAGCCGAATTGCCGGGGCTGGGTCAGCGCGGTCGGCATCGTGACCGCCGATACTCCAAGGGATTTCGATGACTTCGCGCGCGGCCGACAGCTCGGCGGCGCGACCATCGTGCTAGATTCCAGCGGCGGTTCGGTCAACGACTCGATCACGCTTGGACGGCGCTGGCGCAATCTCGGGGTGCTGACCACTGTCGGCATCAGCGTCCAGACCAATACCGCGCAGGGCGCTGCTGCCAGCTCGACGCCCGTGGCGTATTGTGAATCGATGTGCGTCTTCCTGCTTCTGTCGGGTAAGACGCGTTATGTCCCGGAGACCTCCCATGTTCGGGTGCATCAGATCTGGCTCGGCGACCGCGCCGATGACGCTATGGCCGCAACCTACAGCGCAGACGATCTGATGATCGTGGAACGCGATATCGGGCGTCTCGCCAAATACACCTTCGACATGGGCGGCGCGGGTGATTTGTTGTCGCTGTCGCTGAACGTGGCGCCGTGGGAAGATTTGCATGAACTGTCTCGGGAAGAATTGCGACTGACCAATCTCGTCACCACTGATATGGTTGCACAGCCGGGCAGCCCGAACGCTGCGGTGGTCGAGCTGACGCCCGAACCGGTGCGGGATTGCTGCGTAAGCGGGGCGATTGCGACCGAGGCAAATCCAGAGCCGGCGAAATCAACTAAGACAGCTGCAGCTATGGGGCGGACGGGCGGCGTAAGGGGGGCGGTGGCCCCGCCTGGGCAAGAGTAGCGGCTGGCCGTCTCTGAGGAACTATCAAGGGCTTCCGAGTAAAACCAACAAAGGAGAAATCGCGATTTTCGAAATGGGTCACTCGCATCATTTTTGGCCCGGTACCTCAGATGTCTGCCCCTGACAGCGGCGCAATAGCAGACATCCCTCAACCGCCGCTTGGGCCAGAAGCAGAAGTGTGGCCGCGACACGGGCGGCCCGCGCGAGCCTACTCGGCCGACGGTTTCAACGGCTACAGGGGGCGATCCTGCGCCGATCCAGCGCGGGAGTGCAGACCGGTTCCTCACTATCGAGAGTGAGGGACCAACTCTCGCGGCCGATATGAACCGGCAAGGACCTTGGATCACTAACGCAATCCCAGAAGGAGCGATAATCATGGTACATCCGCGGATCCTCATCATCACGACGAGCCACGCCGACATGGGCTCGCCCGACGAGAAAACCGGAGTCTGGCTCGAGGAGCTGACCACGCCCTATTATGCCTTCACCGACAACGGAGCCGACGTGACGCTGGCTTCCATTGCAGGCGGCCCCATTCCGATCGATCCGCTCAGCATCGGCGACGACAGCCGCAAGGAAGAATCGGTTCGTCGTTATTTTGAGGATCGAGATTTGCGGGCGAAGGTCGGCGACACGCCGGCCTTTACGAGCCTCGATGGCAACATTTTTGATGCTGTGTTCCTGCCCGGCGGTCATGGTACGATGTGGGATTATCCCAAAAGCGCCGAGCTCGCGGCTCTCGTCTCTCGCTACCTCGCGCAAGGCAAGCCAGTGGCCGCGGTTTGCCATGGCCCCGCCGGCCTCACCGCCGCGCTCGATGCCAACGGTGACCCGATCGTCAAGGGCAGGAAAGTCGCCGGCTTCACGAACAGCGAAGAGCGCGCGGTCGGGCTCGCCGATACTGTCCCGTTCCTGCTCGAGGACAAGCTTCGTGAACTCGGCGGGGATTATCACAAGGGCCCCGACTTCGCTCCGTTCGCGGTGCGCGACGGGCTTCTTATCACCGGCCAGAACCCGGCTTCTGCCGCCAAGGCGGCAGCGCTGACGCTCGAGGCCGTCAACGACAAAGCCATGACCTGATCGCCCACGCGGTATAGTGAACAGTATTTTCACCGACGCCGCGAGGGCGCGGCTTGGGAGGTGGTGCGCCAAGTCGAGGCGTCGGGGCGAAAGCGGTCGCGCAGTCGGTGGTGTCGGCCGGGTCGAGCCGAAAGCAGCCCAAATGTTGGGGCGGGGTCAAATGCGATGTTTAAACTGGCAGCTGGCAGCGTGCAGCTTCCGGTTTACCCCGGAAGGCAGACCGTTTCGGCGCACCTTGTCCGGCGTCACAACGCATGCGCGTGGTTGCGATGTCGTCACCTTGAGGGTCGAAGATGTGGGGGGATTCAATGATGTGGCACACATGAATAAGATCGAAAACTGGATTCACGAAACAGAAGGCCGCGTTTCGTTCCTGTTCGAATGCAGGCTCAGGGTTATGAGCTACATGAACGCATGCAAACGTGGCCCATCCCTCACAAGCGCTCGCCTTTAGCCAAACTTTAGTCAGCCATCCAGCCGTCCACCATGCCAACAGATAAAACGAGAGCCTGCAACATCCTAGTGGAATTCGAAAGGGCTCAAACCGAGCTTGTTGGCAAAGCGGTAATTCTGACTAACGGAAAGGATGGAACAGTGGACAGGCTGTAGAATTTCCAATCGCTTGGCGGCGAGATCGTTGGACTCCAGCGAAAGGCCGGTCACGGTCACATTGCCGCCCGGTCGGGCAAGGCTTGCGACAAGGCCGGCGCCAAGCGGGTCCGTCGTAACCGTGAACACGATCGGAATTGTCGATGTCGCCTGTTTTGCCTGGGGAACTGCGCTCCCCGCTGTGACGATGATGTCGACTTTGAGACGAACAAACTCGGCCGCGATTTCGACGTAGCGATCGTTGCGTCCTTCCGCCCAGCGATACTCAATTACAACGGTGCGTCCCTCGATCCAGCCGAGTTCGCGCAGCCGTTGCTCAAAATCGGCAACATTGCGCTCCCAACTGGCGGGCGTACTCGGGCCCAAAAAGCCGATGGTCGGAAGCTTTCCCGCCTGTTGCGCCCGCGCCGCCAACGGCCACGTAGCCGCGCCGCCAAAAAGCGCCAACAATTCCCGCCGCCGCATACCCGACTCCAAGGATTAGGGCAAACGGGACGCCGATCTTCCACGGTGAGTCCTCTCCGGCTCGCTGAATTGGCAAACGAGATCTCGGCATCAGACCGAGAGCGTATGAACGGTGTTGTCCTCATAGTTGTCGCGTATAGCAATGCAATTATCACGGTCCTGAACCCACACGGTACAAAAAGCCGGCGTTAACTGATGACGAAACGGACGGCGTTATCACCCCAGTGGCGAGCGTTAAGCCTCGCTGTCCGATCGGCGGCTTTCGGACCCAAAAGGCGTTGCGGTCAATCCACTGATAAGATCGGCTGCGACAATGTACATGAGACGGGAGCTCAAGGAACTCCCATTTACGGCGACTCGTGAATCGTTGCTACTGCTGGCACGGTGAACTCAAAGACCGCGCCGCGCGGCAGGTTCTGGCTCGCCCACAATTGGCCGCCGTGCACTTCGATGATCGAGCGGCAAATGGAGAGCCCCAGCCCCAAACCGCCCGGCTTGGTCGTGTGGAAGGCCTCGAAGACGTGCTCGAGAGTCCCAGGCGCCAGTCCGGGACCCGAATCTCGCACCGCGACGAGCACGCCATCGAAGTCCGTTTTTCCGGTGCTGATTAGCAATTCGCGCTGCCCGTCGCTGGTGGCGGTCATGGCCTGGATGGCGTTGATGATCAAGTTCAGGATCACCTGCTGCAGTTGCACCCGATCTCCTTCAATGAGAGGCAAGTCTTCAGCGAGTTGCATCTGCACGGATACCCCGTTCTTCATCGCTTCGCCACGGGTGAGCTCAATCACCTCGCGGATCGCTCCGTTGATCTCCAAGCGATCCTTCCGCGGCGGCGCTTTCCTTACGAGGTCACGGATCCGGTCGATTACCTCGCTCGCCCGATTGCATTCGTTGACGATGCAGGCGAGTGCCTGCCGCACCTCCCCAAGATCCGGCGTTTGACGATCCAGCCAGCGCAGCGCCGCCAGAGCGTTGATGACGCCCGAGGCAATGGGCTGTTTCATTTCATGGGCGATCGAAGCCGTGATCTGCCCCATCGTTGCGACGCGGCCGGCGTGCGCCAGCTCCGCCTGCACTTCGCGATAGCGCCGCTCGCTGTCGCGTGCTTCGGCTTCCGCCCGCTTGCGATGGGTGATGTCGTTGAAAAGGATTCCGACCAGTCTGCGCTCGGGGTCTTCGACCCGGAAGGCGTAAACGTCATACCAACGTCCGAGTTGTTTGGCTTCATTTTCAAAGCGCATCGGCTCGCCCGTGAGGGCGATCCTGCCGTAAATCTCGAACCAATGTTCTTCATGCAGCGGCGCGATTTCGCGCATCCGTCTGCCGGCGGCATTCTTGATTCCCGTCTGCCGCTCAAACGATGGGCTGACTTGCAAGAAAAGATAATCGACCGGCTTTTCATGCTCGTCAAACAGGACTTCAATAATGCAAAAACCCTCGTCAATCGATTCGAACAACGTGCGGTAATTCTGTTCCGACTCACGCAATTCCGCCTCGGCGCGCTTGCGCTCGGTGAGGTCGAGCACGAACGCCACGGTCTCGGTCTTGGCCTCCTCGGTCGCCGCCGCGCCGCCGATAAGCGCCGGCACGCGGCTGCCGTCGCGGCGGAAGTACTCCTGCTCGAAGACGTCACAGGCGCCGGTCGCCCTGATCTGGGCCACGGCCCGCTGGGTCGCGGCCTGCCACTCGGGCGGCGTCAGGTCCGTCCAGCGCAGCAGCCGCGTAGCGAGGTCGTCGCGAGTGTACCCAACCATCTCCAAGAACGCGTCGTTCGCCTCAAGGATTTGGCCGTCAAAGTTAAAGATGAGGATGCCGATGATGTTCGAGTCGACCAGGCGCCGGATCTTTGCCTCTCGCTCCGCGAGATCGCGGTACAAACGGGTATTCTCTAAGGAGATCGCGGCCTGCGAGGCGAGCAGCTTCAATACAGAAATCCGAGCTGGCGAAAAAACGCGAGGAGCAAAATTGTTCTCAAGGTACAGCACGCCGATGAGTTTGGCCTGAATGAGCAGCGGTAGGCAGAGAACTGAACGGGCCTGGCGTTGACATATGTACGGATCATCGGCAAACTGCGACTGGGTCGCGGCATCGTCGAGAATGACGCTCTCCCGGGTGCGTAGGACGTAGTGGAGTACCGACTCTGGCAACACGGCGGCCTCGGCGACGGATTCGTCACGCAAATGCACGATCAACGTATCGCCGCTTGTTCTGGCTTCCGCGGCGATTTGCTGTAGAGTCCCTCGCGCAAGAATTAGCAAAGCTCGCTCGGCACCAGCCTGAGCCACCGCCGTGCGCATGAGCGTGTCGATCAGTTTCTCCAGCACCATCTCGCCCGAGACAGTCTGCGACACCTTGATTACGGTCGCGAGGTCGAGGCGCTCGATCGGCGTCGCAATGGTGCTCGTCGTCTCGGGCGCAGGGTCTTCCGTCCTAAGGTGCGGATACGTCTCCTCGAGTTGCCGCACCTTGCCATCGGCCCCCCAGCGCAGGTAGCCGTAGCGGGCGTTCTGCAAATACACACTGCTGAACTCTTCAAAGCCGCGCGCTGCATAAAAGCGCGCGGCCACCTCGTAGGCCAGCGCTTCATTGTGAATAAAGCCGTTAACACGAGCTGAGCGGATGGCCTGCTCGTAGAGGTGCATCGCGTCGACATCACGGCCCTCCAGGCGCGCAATCTCCGCGCCGGCCAACGCGGCGCGGTTCTCGAAATTCTCCGGGCAGTTCTCCGCCCATACCTGTAGCTGCCGGTGATGCGCAGCAAGAGCGTCCAAGTGCTGTTGCCGCGCGTCAGACGGCGCGGAATCGCAACAAGCGGCTTGGGCCAGCGCGCCGTAAAAGTGGTATTCCGCCGTGTGGAACTGTGAAACAGAGGTCCACAACAGCTGTTGTGTTCTCGACGAGGCCGCAATGGCTGACGCACAATCGCCGGCAAAGAAGCGCGCCTGCAGCTTGCAGATTGAGTACCAGCACTCGACAAACGCCAAATCTGGATTTTCTGAAAAACGGCGCTCGATCCGGCGCTCATCAAACTGCTCATCATCGAAGGAGCCGAAGGTCGGCGTCAAGCCGCGCAGCGTCCGGATCAAGCCGAGCTGCGAGGTGATGATGTCGGCGACAAACCCGAACTGCGCCTTCTTCGCGAAGGCGAGGCCATGCTCGGCTTCGCGCTGCACCTCGTCAAGCGGATCGCCGGCCGCCAACATATTCGTGTTTATTTGATCGCAGCAGTAGGCTGCATAAGTGAGATCACCGATTCTGGTCGCTGCTTCGAAGCCTCGACGCAGCAAGTCGCGGCCCTTCCTAATATGCCTCGTCCAAGGCACGACGAGGTTTCCGAAGATCAAATAAGTCCCAGCTTGGTGACGCTTTAATCCAAGCTGCTCGATCAGTTCGTAGCCGAGCCGGCCGAGACGATAGGCCGCCTGGTAATCGCCGAATCGAGCACCGGCGACCATCGCGACCCATTCATATGCAAAGCACGAACCGTCACAGTTGCCGCGCTCCAGGCTGAGATTGACCGCCCAGCACATGGCAAGCAGACAAAGGTTGTCGTCCGTATAATAAGCGGGACTTGCGATCTTGCTCAGGACATCGATCGTCGCGAGGGATGCCGGGTCGGTCATCAATGGCAACTCGACGAGCTCCTCGATGTTGCGGCTGCCGAGCTGCGACCAGATCCGCTCGTATTCGTGCCGCGCTTCCTCTTCCGTCGGATGCGGCGACCAGTCGATACCCAGATGCCGCAGGTAGTCGAGGCCGACGGCCACAGCGCGGCTGCTCTGATCGAGGGTCATATACACATCGGCGCGCAGGCAGGCGACTGTGGCTCGTTCCAAAGTGTTTCCGGCGCGGGTTGACAGCGCCGCCAATCGCTCTTCTGCGATCGTCAACTGGCCGGTCAAATATTCGCATTCGGCTCTATTCAGCTCCAAAGCAAAGGCAAGCTCATGCCGGCTCTCCGAGCTATAATCCGCCAACAGCTCCGCACCGGCATTGAGATAGGTAAGTGCCGAGGCGTAGGCGGTTGACTCTTTGGCGCGCTTACCCGCGATCAGATTGAGCTCGGCGAGTTGGTCCCGTTCCTCCTGTTGCGAGATCAGAGCGGCGCCGCGGTTGAGCTGATTGACAATGTCGAAGATCGCCTCTTCCCGCTCTTCCGGCGGAGTCTGCGCCGCAAGCAGCCTCCCGATCCGTAGATGGACCTCAGCACGCAATGCTTGCGGAATTAGCGAATAGGCGGCCTCCTGCACTCGGTCGTGAGTGAACCTGAACTGGCCTTCCAGGCGCTCGACAAGTTCCTGACGGACCGCCGGCCACAGAGCCGCGTGCACGTCATCATCTTTGGTCCCGAGAACGATCGAAATCATCGGGATCGCGGCTACGTTGCCGAGGGAGGCGAGCTGTTGCAACGCCTGCTGTGTCTCGGCCGGCAGTCGGGTGAGCTTTTCCACCATGAGGCTGACGACGTTGTCGGCGTAACCTTTGTCTTGAATGCGATCGAGCTCCCAGGACCAGCATGCCGCGTCATGGTCGAAGCGGAGCAAGCCTTCTTCGGCGAGCGAGTAAAGGAATTGAATCATAAAGAACGGATTGCCGGCGGTCTTCTCATGCACCAGCTGCGCTAGCTGCGCGGCGCGTTCCAACTCGCAGTGAAGCGTATCCGCAATCAACCTCTCTATGTGCTCACGAGCGAGCGGTGCCAGACGGATCTCGTGCACCCGCGCTCCGCCTTGGCGGATTGCATCGAGCTTGCGAGTCAACGGATGAGCGGCGTCGACCTCGTTGTCGCGATAGGCGCCGATCAACATGAGATGCTGCAGGTCCGACCGGATCAGCAGATCCTCCATCAGATCGAGGGTCGCTCCGTCCAGCCATTGAAGATCGTCGAGGAACAGCGCCAGCGGATGTTCGGGTCGCGCAAATACGCCGATGAATCGGCGGAATATGAGCTGGAAACGCCTTTGCGCCTGCTGCGGTTCGAGTTCGGGGACCGGCGGCTGGTCTCCCATGATGAGCTTCAGTTCTGGGATGAGGTCGGTCATGAGCCGTGCGTTAGGCCCCAGAGCCTCCACAAATGCGCCGCGCCAGCTCGTCAGCTCCGAATCGCTCCTGCCCAGAAGCGGCCGCACTAGACTCTGAAACGCCTGCACAAGAGTCGAATACGGAATGTCGCGCTTGTATTGGTCAAACTTGCCAGAAGCGAACAGCCCGTGTGGCGGCACGAGCGCCTTGTGCAGTTCGTTTACGACCGAAGACTTGCCAATGCCGGAATAGCCCGAGATCAGTACCAGCTCCGGCGCGCCGTTCTTGACCACCCGGTCGAACACCGAGAGCAGGGTCTCGACTTCGCGCTCCCGCCCGTACAGCCTCTCGGTAATCAGGAGCCGATCGGACGTATCGCCCACGCCGAGCGGGAAATCGTCGATCCGCCCATGCGCCTCCCACGCCGCAAGGCAACGCCGCAGATCGCGCTCAAGCCCGACCGCCGTCTGGTAGCGCTCCTCGGCCGTTTTGGCGAGCAGCTTCATGATGATAGCCGAAACCGGAGCGGGGATCGTCGGCCGCCGTTCGCCGGGCGTCGCGGGCTGCCGCGCGATGTGGCAGTGGACCCACTCCATGGGATCGGATGCAGTGAAGGGCAAACGGCCCGTCAGCATCTGATAGAACGTAACCCCGAGCGAATAGAGATCGCTGCGCGAATCGATCGAGCGATTCATCCGTCCGGTCTGTTCGGGCGCCATATAGGCCAGCGTGCCAGCGATGAACTCGGGTGGTGCAAGCGCCTGCCGCTCACGGGAGAGGCGCGACGCGATCCCGAAACCGCTGAGCTGTACTTGGCCACTCGCTGGCTCAACAAAAATGTTGGCTGGCTTAATGTCCTTGTGGACCAGACCCCGGTAGTGGACTTCCCGGAGTGCCTCCGCGATGGCGATGGCGAGCCGCAAGAACACTCCCACTTCCATGGGCGCGCCAAGCAGCGTCTTCAGCGGCTCGCCGCCGAAGTCCTCGAGCACCAGTAGGGTCCGATCGACTTCCTGGACAAGCTCTATCGGCCGCAAGGCCCATGTTCCGTCCAACTCCTCCCTCAATCCGTATTCGTGCGCGAGGCGTTCGAGGGTTGAGCGGTTCGGTTTCAGGTTGGCGACGCCAACTGCCAGCACCTTGCGTGAGACACCATCGTCGGCGCTGCGCCAGCACCTCCTGTAAGCGAATTCGCCATCCGTCCATGCGCCAACACGATGAGTGTCACCGTCAACCGAGGTGCGCATGGCCATGATCGGGGTTCCTATCCTGCTCGTGCCGCAGATCTCTCCACTCAATTCTCGTAGCTGCAACAGAGCAGCTGTCGCTAGGCGGTGTAGAAAGTGAGCTTGATGGCTCTTGCAAAAATATGTAAGATATACTTGAGGTTACCCCTCGTTGGCGTCTATTTGCATGCCAAGTTTTCAAATTATGGCGCGACCCCCGGCAAAATGGTACCAGTTTTGCCTCGACAGCACCAAGTCCAGCCGAGCAGCGAACGGACCGATCTGTCGGTCCGGTGTGGAGGCCCATGGGCGGCCAATCTCGGGCTGAGGTATCTGACTTTATCATGCCGGCGGCGAGCAGAAGCCCCGAAATGCGGGCGGGATAAGCGACACGGATGTAACGATGAAAAAATCAAGGCGCGGCATAATTAAATTCGCCGCATTGGGCGCTGGTCTGCTCTTGACCCCGCAAGGCCGCCCTTTGCTCCGTTCGGCTAAGGCGGAAGGACGACGCAAGATTGTGTTTGCGTCAGCGGAGCCCTTGACCGGCAATTGGGATCCAACAACCCACACGATTCTGGCGCAACTCAACATTGAGGCCCAGATTTTCGGACAATTGGTACGCTGCCCGATGCGCTCCGACAATCCGCTGGAGATTGTCTACGAACTCGCTACGGCGCAGAAAATCACCGACACCTACACAATCGAATATACCCTGCGAAGAGATGTGAAGTTTCACAACGGCGCGGAGTTTACAGCCGGTGACGTCAAGGCAACCATGGAGTACGCCTCGCAACAAGATAAACCGGGGGCCTTCTGGTACCCGGGACCGGTCGAAGTCGAGGTGGTGGACAGATATACCGCCCGCGTCCACACTAACAAGGGCAATTTCCCGGCCTCGATGATGACGTTTGCAGCCGCCGCGTGGCCGATGTTGTCCGCGGCCGACGTCAATGATCCGGCAACGCTTCGCACTCGGCCGAATGGGACCGGGCCGCTGAAATTTGTCGAGCAAAAAGGCAACGACACAATTCTGGCTCGCAATCCGGACTGGACGTCCGGCTCGCTGGCTTTCGACGAGTTTGTCTTCTCGCACATACCGGACGGAACGACCCGCGTGCTGGCCGTTCTATCCGGTGAGGTGGACATCATAGAGCGCCTGGAGCCGGAGCAGTATGCGACCCTGTCCAAGGATAATCGGGTCAAGCTCACGCGCACGGTCGCCAACGAGAACAAGTATATGCATTTTCGCTGCAACAAACCTCCACTGGACAATGTCTTGCTCAGGAAGGCGATCGCCTACGCTATTGATCGTGACCAAGTGGCGCAGGTCGTAGGCGCTGCCGCGACGCCGTCAAATTGTTATCTCAACCCAGCCAAATTTGGCTACATCGACATTCCTGAATACCCGCGGTTCGACGCGGCGAAGTGCCAGGAGCTGCTCAAGCAGGCCGGCTTCCCGAAGGGCAACGGCCTTCCCGAGATCGAATATCTGGTATCGGAAGGCTTCTATCCGAAAAACAAAGAGTATGCTGAGATAATCGTCGCAATGCTGCAGGAACAGGGCATTCCGGCGAAGCTTACCGTGATGGAGGTGGCAGCGTGGCTGGAGCGCATATTCCAGAAGAAGAGTACGGTACCATACGCCGATATCGTTGATGTCGGCTGGTCTACCGGCACGCCGGAACCGAACTTTATCTTGAAGGCCCAGTTCCTGTCGTCAAAAGCTTTGTTCAACGGCATAAATGACCCAGAGATCGACGCCATCATCGAGCTTGAGAGCAAGGAGCCGGATATCGATAAGCGTCGGGAGATAATCCAGACGCGGACCCTGCCAACGATTGCCGAAAAGATGCCTAGCTTTTCGCTGTTTACGTCTGTGTTGATCCACGCAACCCGGGCAAACCTTGAGGGCGTTTATTTCTATCCCAGTGGCGCGATGGATCTGTCGAAGGCGCACTACACCTAGCGGGAACTGGCCAGTCCGGCAAAACCCGCCAACCACCGGCTGAGCATGGTGTTCCTCCTGGGGTTTCTTGCGAGGCGGTTACTTCAAGGCGCGGCTATCATTGGTCTCGTCTCCTTTGCGGTATTCGCGCTGCTACGCGTCATACCGGGTGACCCGGTGCGATTGATGCTTGGTCCGATGACGCCGGACTATGTCGTCGAGCAGACCGCGCGCCAGCTCGGGCTTCGCGACCCGCTTCTCCTCCAATACCTGCGTTACATGAAGGGGGTGATGAAGGGCGAACTTGGCCGGTCGTTCACGAAGGCTCCCTCAGGCGAGGCTGTGGGCGGCAACTTGGACCTCAACCGAGGAGAACGTGCCAAAGTCTTTGACCTGATCGCCGGCACGTTACCGCTGACGTTTCAGCTCGCCGGCCTAGCCTTGGTCTTCGCCATCATCATCGCCGTTCCCCTGGGACTCCTGGGCGGACTCCATGCCGACCGGTGGCCTGATTCGCTGGCGCTCTACGTTGCGTCGGTGTTTGTGTCGGTCCCGAATTTTTGGCTGGGAATTATGCTGGCGCTGATATTTACCGCCCAACTCGGCTGGATTCCCAGCATCGGCTACAATGGCTTCGTGTACACCGTGCTGCCCGCGCTCGTCATCGCCGTCGAAATAGCCCCGATCGTTATTCGCTCCTTGACCGTGTCGGTCGCGGCGACCATGCAACAACCGTTCGTCGAGATCGCACTGCTTAGAGGACTCTCGCGACGCCAGGTGATCATTAGCCACGTGCTGCGCAACTCGGCAGTTCCAGTATTGAACCTGTTCGGCGTTCAGCTCGGTACACTCCTCGGCGGCGTGCTCATAGTCGAATATATATTTAGTTATCCCGGTCTTGGGTTTCTCACCGTGCAATCAGTACTTCAGCGCGATTTTCCAACTATTCAAGCCATCGCCATGGTGACAACTTCAGTGTTCGTGCTTATCAATCTTTTAGTCGACCTGATCTCAGCGTACGTTGATCGCAGACTCGATTATTGAATGTCCACGACCTCTCCTACTGATGCCACGTCGGCCTCGCTCGCGACGGCGAAGGAGCGGTCCGCTGCCCGGCGCATGTGGGCTGTAGCCAGCAGCTACACGCAGTTTCGGATCGGCCTGACGATCTTCGTCATATTGGCGATCGTCACCATTGTTTGGCCGCTACTGTCCTCGGCGAGCGCAACGAAGTTGATGATCGCTGATCGAGCCATGCCGCCAATATTTCTCGGCGGACGCTGGGACCACATACTTGGCACCGACCAACTCGGCCGCGACCTGTTGCTGCGCTCGCTCATCGGGTTGCAAAATTCAATTGCGATAGCGCTTGCAGCGGTCATCCTGATGTTCGTTATTGGCAGCGTCATCGGAATGATCGCCGGCTTTTTTGGCGGCTGGCTCGACATCATCCTGATGCGGCTGACCGACGCTCAGCTATCGATACCGTTGATTATCCTGGCTATTACCATCCTCACGGTGTCGAGACCGACGCCGGCGGGAGTGATTCTGGTGCTGGCACTTTCCGGCTGGCCCACTTATTCCCGCGTGACGCGGAGCATAACGCTTTCCGAGCGACGCAAGGAGTACGTCCGCGGAGCGCAAATTCTCGGCGCTTCCTCGTTTCGCATCATGCTGCTGATGGCGCAGCTCATCCTTCCGCCGATAGCATTCGTGGCGGTATTGGACGTTGCACGCATGATGATCTACGAGGCTATCCTGGGATTCATCGGAATCGGCGTGCAACCTCCGATCCCGAGTTTTGGCAACGTCATGGCGGACGGCAGGAAGTATCTTATCAACGCGTGGTGGATCGCGACCATGCCCGGCGTGCTCCTGTTCACATCTCTACTGAGCATCAATCTAATGGGAGCCTCTCTGGAACGCGCGCGCAATCGTCTCTACAAGGGAACGATATGACAGCGGCAACGCCCGTTCTGGACGTGCGCCACCTCTCAGTGGACGTAATCCGAGGCGGGGACATCCGGCCGGTTCTCACAGACGTCAGTTTCACGCTGGGTGAGCGACAAATTCTCGGAGTTGTCGGCGAAAGTGGTTCGGGCAAATCGGTATTGGCGCGCGCAGTGATGGGCTCGGTTATCGCGCCGCTGCGCCATAGGAGCGGCTCTGTCTTTTACCGCGGATCTGACCTACTGACGCTGCCGCCCCAGGGTATTCACGAGGTGCGTGGGCGTAAGATAGGATATATCGCAGCCGATCCCGGAAATTCCTTTGATCCGACCTTGCCGGTAGGGCAGCAGCTGGTCGAGAAGCTCCGCGCCGTTCAGCCCCGCTGCAGTCATTCCGCTGCCGTTGATCAAGTGTTGTCTTTATTGGAGAGCGTGCATATCCCATCCGCACGTATGAGATTCCATGAGTTTCCGTTTCAATACAGCGGCGGGATGCTCCAGCGCGCAATGATTGTCGACGCTCTGCTCGCCGAGCCGGACGTGGTGATCGCCGATAACATCACGCAATCGCTCGACGTCACCATCGCTGCCCAGGTCGTTCGGTTGTTGCGCGAGTTGCGCGATCGGTTCAGGTCGGCAATCCTCTACATTGCCAACTCCCTACCCGTGGCGTGCGAAATAGCCGACGAGATAGCGGTACTCAGCGGAGGCCGACTCGTTGAGCAGGAGCCAAGTGACATCCTTATCCGGCAGCCCCGGGCTGAATATACTAAGCGCCTAGTACAGAGCATTCCGCGCATTTGGGAAGTTCGAGAACCGCCGAGAGATCTAGCCTCCGATGCTAGGCCGATTCTGACAGTCAGAGGCGTCCACAAGACCTACTTTGTAAACGATCGCAGCCGCCTGTTTCACCGCCAGGCCGTGCGGGCCGTGCAGGGCGTGCAATTCGAGATCTTTCCCAAGGAAAATTTCGGACTCGTGGGCGAGTCCGGATGCGGGAAATCGACCCTTTCCAGGTTGCTAAGCTGGATTGAGACACCGGACCGCGGGACTATTCTGTTTGAAGGCGCCGATATAAAAAGCATGTCGGGGCGCCAGCGATTAGCGATGCGGCGGCGATTTCAGCTGCTCCTTCAAGATCCGTTTGCGGCCATACCGCCACATGTTCCGATAGGCCGCACAATTGAAGAGCCACTGCGAATACACTACACACTCGGCCGGTCCGTTCGCCAGAATCTCGTTCTCGACGTCATGCGCGAGGTCGGCTTATCCGTCGCCGATTATGAGCGACTGCCGGTCGGGTTGAGCGCCGGTCAACGACAGCGCGTCAACATCGCCCGTGCTTTGATCTTGCAGCCGAAGCTGCTAATCCTCGACGAGACGCTTTCGTCGCTCGACCAAGCCGAGCAGGGAAGGTTGCTGGAGCTGTTCGATCAGCTTCAGCATCAATACGGGCTGACGTACGTGTTTATCTCTCACGATCTCAGTTTGGTCCGCAAAGTATGCACGCGCGTCGCTGTCATGTATCTGGGCAAAATCGTGGAGCTGGGCGCGAATCCAACGATATTCTTCCAGCCCAATCACCCGTACACGCGGGCAATGCTGAGCGCCGTTCCGACTCTTGAGGCCAAGCCGTTCAACTCTGCGGAGTGTTTGTTGGAGGGCGAGCCGCCGAGCCCTATCAACCTACCGATAGGGTGCGGTTTCGCCCCACGTTGCCCGGTTGCCGTGCGCCGCTGCAGTGAACGAACGCCGGAGCTGCAGTCGGTGGCCGGCGGTACGGCGGCCGCCTGTCTCGTGGCGCAGCACGGTGGTTCGATAGGCGATGCAGTCTACGCCGCCACAAGGCACCGTTGAACACGCAGCCGATGCACTACGGCGCCGTATTGTTTCTTGCTACGCACTGTATGACCATCCATCCGGGGAGCAACTTTTTCCAGGTTGCCTCCGATAACAGACCTTCAGCGGCCTGCCCGCGTCCGACCGAATCATAGCCTGCGGTCACCGTCGATACCTCAGAGGGCAACGACCTAATGTCGCCAGCTAGGCCCGCCACGAGCGCACCTCGGCGGAAGTTACGTCGTCGGCAGGTGCCGCGAACAAAATTTCAAGGTGAAACCCTCAGACGATGAAGCGTCCGCCGGCGCACGACCGTTTATCCGACCACATCCCGCGGGTGCTCGAAGGCCGTAAGCGTCGTTCTCAGGCCACGGCTTTGAGGGCTTGAGCGCGGTAGGCCCAGGGCAGTAGCTGGTCGATGTCGCGGTTTGGATGCCCGTTGAAGATCCGGGTCAGGACGTCGGTGAGATAGGCGAGCGGATCGACGTCGTTGATCTTGCAGGTCTCGACCAAGGAGGCGATGACCGCCCAATGCTCGGCGCCACCGTCTGATCCTGCAAACAGCGCGTTTTTGCGACTGAGCTTGATGCCACGGATCGATCGCTCGACCGTGTTGTTGTCGAGCTCGATGCGGCCGTCATCAATGAAGCGCGTTAAGCCTTGCCAGCGTGAGAGGGCATAGCGGATGGCATCGGCGAGCTTGATCTTCTGGCTGATCAAAGCGAGCTTGGCGCGCAGCCAGGCCTCGAAGGCGTCGGCGAGTGGCCGGCTTTTCTGCTGCCGCACGAGGCGGCGCTCCTCCGCACTGCGGCCGTGGATCTCCTTCTCGATCGCGTAGAATGCGGCGATGTGCTTGAGCGCCGGCGGTTCGGGTACGGAAGCCTGCCGTTGTGAAAGGTGAGCCTCGCTCGGACGTAAATAGGAAGGGGGACTTTGGTTCTTGCTCCCGAGCCAGCCGGCGTAGCGCGCGCAGTTCATCCCCGAGGATCGGATGGGTGCTGGGCGTGCCCTGTTTGACCCTGCGGACGTGCAGTGTGGCCGTGGCGACGTCCTTGACCAGTCTGAGATCGATGCCCGGCAGTTCGAGCTTATCTGCCCCCTCTGTTGCGACAATCAAGTTCTTGGGGGGCATGATGTAGAGCGGCGACAGATAGGGCGGAAACGCCGCGGAGGCCCCCACCGCCATCGCATGAGGGAGTGCGTGCATTTTGCAGCCGCTAGGGAGAGTTTGTCGATCAAGGCTATCTAAGCACTGGTTTCGGGAGCGCGACGAAATATCGGTAGCGGTAGGTGCACCCAGTCGATGTCCCGAACGACGGATAGACTGCGATTTACGAAATCAGCACAGCTGCGTCGTCTTAGCCATACGGCGTCATTCAAAATTTCCCAGTGCGAAGCAGCCCGAATTCTTCCCGGCAGGAGTCGCTGAAGTCGCCAAGAATATCGATTGCCTTCGTGTCGATCATCTCCCGCAACTCGACGAACGTCTTGTTGGGCTCGAGATAGGTATCGATGATCTTCTGTCCCACTTGCTCGGCGTCGATAACGACCCGCGGTGAAGACACGACGCGCATTCTGCCGATCTTGGCATAAAGTGCGACCCATGCCGGAATTTCCGGTTTTTCGTGCTGGAGCGCATCGGCATAGCATTTCGCGGCTTCCTCGATGAATTCCTTATAGAGGTCCTGGCGACGGATGGTCTCGTGCGCCAGCCATTGCGCGTGTGCCTGCGTTCTATGAGCCAACCAGGTCGCCAGTACCGATGTAAGGCCGCCAACCGTGGCTCCCACGAGTGCCGCGAGAGCAGAGATAATAGATGCGTCCATGGACAATCCCAGAGCCACTCGGATAGGGTTCATGTCAGCGACATATCCGTGGCGCTATTCAGGGGCGTCAGAGCGCCGGTCGATCTGAACCGTCGCCGTCAAACCGGCGACCAGGCGAACGCCATTGGGCACCTCCTTGATCCGGATACGCACCGGCACGCGCTGAGCCAGACGCACCCAAGTGAAGATTGGGTTCACCGTGGCAAGCCCTTGCTGGTTCGGTTGCGCATTTGAAACGTTGATGCCCCGTGCCACTCCAGCGACTTCGCCTTTCACGATCTGACTGTAACCCATCAACTTGATCTTAGCCGGCTCGCCTTCGTGGACGGATGCAAGTTGGGTTTCTTCGAAATAGGCATCCACCCAGTAGGAATCGGTATCGACCAGGGAGATCACATCACGTCCAACGCTCACATAATCACCTTGCTGCGCCAGCAGATTTGTCACCCATCCATTTACTGGAGACCGGATCTGAGTACGTTCAAGGTTGACCTTCGCCCGGTCGCGTTGCGCGATGGCTTGCTGATATTGTGCACGGGTTGCCAGCGCATTCGATTCGTGGATTTGCCTGTCTTCGATGGTCTCCGCCAGATCGCTCAGCTTCCGCCGGCGCTCGGCCTGGGCCAGGGCATTCTCGGCCGTAGCCTTGGTCTGAAGTACGGCCGCCTCGGCCGACTCGAGACCTATCCTGTAATCGGTCGGGTCGATCACCATCAGCAAATCGCCCTTGTGCAAGAACTGATTGTCGACCACCGGCATCTCAACAATACGGCCTGCGACCTCGGGCGCCATCGTCACAACATATGCGCGGACCATGCCGTCGCGTGTCCACGGCGCAACCATATAGGCGCTCCACATGGCGTGGCCCAGTACGATGGCAATGGCAATTGCGGCCAGCGTAATCAGCAGCGGAATGATGCGGACGCGGCGCTTTTGCGCCTTGCGAACCTCCTGCTGGGAAGGGTGGAAGACGTGAACATC
>Ga0335069_10002520_pt1 | contig 28152 bp, 23 predicted proteins | sample Lox_Sample_11_FD_206714 | JGI IMG/M metagenome (GOLD analysis project Ga0335069, IMG submission 206714) | Soil microbial communities from Loxahatchee National Wildlife Refuge, Florida, United States - Lox_Sample_1.1 | ecosystem: Environmental > Terrestrial > Soil > Wetlands | place: USA...
TCCTCGTGGCTTCCACTCACAGTTACCTGCTCATCTTTACCGACCGTGGCCAGGTGTTTTGGCTCAAGATTTACGAGATTCCGGACGCGGCGACCATTGGCAAAGGAAAGCACATCTCGAACCTGATTAATCTTCAGCCGGGCGAGACCGTAAAGGGCTTTCTTGCCGTACGCGAATTCCAGGCCGGCAAGTTCATCGTGATGGTGACCAAGCAGGGCGTCATCAAGAAGTGTGAGCTGACCGAGTTCGATAATCCGATGGCGCGCGGCATCCGGGCGCTCACTCTCGACGAAGGGGATGAGCTGATCGCAGCCAACCTGACCAACGGCGACAATTTCATCTTCCTCGGCTCGCACGAAGGCCAGGCCATCCGCTTCGACGAAGAAGAAGTGCGGCCCATGGGACGCACAGCCCGCGGCGTCCGCGCCATGGACCTCGAAGAGGGCGACTATCTGGTCGGCACCGAAGTGGTGGAGAAAGAAGGGCTCATCCTTTCGATCTCCGAGCTGGGCTTCGGCAAACGCACGCCGCTCGAAGACTATCGGCTCACGCACCGCGGCGGCAAGGGCGTGATCAACATGAAGACCACCGCAAAAACCGGCAAAGTGGTCGCGATTCTCTCGGTCAAGGAAGATTCTGACCTGATGATCGTCACCAAAGACGGGAAGATCATCCGCATCGAATCGAGCGAGATCCGCGAAACGGGCCGCTCCGCACAGGGTGTCCGCGTAGTGCGTATGGAAGAAACCGATCGCGTGGCGGCGGCCTCGGTAATCCCCGAAGCCGAGCCCGATGGCGATAAGAACGGCGCGAACGGCCAGAACGATTTGCCGCTTCAGTAGTTTGTAGGACGGCATCCGCGCGGGGTGTATCCTGTTGACCGGGGTCCACCTCGCATGCTCAACTTCTCTCGCCGAAAAATCCTCCAGGCTGCCGGTGCCGCCGCACTCGTATCGCCATCCGCACGATCCGGCACAATTCCCGGCCCGCGCTCCGAAGCTCCCGACACTCCCAAAATTTGTCTCGAAGCCGGTGGTACCGCGCTTTCGGCCGGCGGCCCTGGTCCTGCCGGCATGCGCCGCGTGAAACAACTGGGCGTCGACCACGTGCTCATGGGCGGCCCGCGCATCCCTTGGGAAGAAGGCCGGCTTCGCTCACTCATGCAGACTTTTCAGTCGGGCGGCCTATCGCTCGGCAACATGATGATCGCGGGTTTCCCGAACACCATCTATGGGCGGCCGGGACGCGACGAAGAAATCGAAAAAGTGCAGCAATCGATTCGCGCCGCGGGTCGCGCGGGGCTGCCGGTCATCGAGTACAACTTCTACGCGCATCGCATTGTCGAAGGGTATTACGAAGAAATTGGCCGCGCCGGCGCCGGACTCACAGCATTCGATTACGACCGAGTCAAAGATCTGCCTCCGCTTCCCGACGAGGGCGCGCATAAGCTCGAAGAGATCTGGAGCAACATTACCTACTTCCTCAAAGCGGTCGTGCCGGTGGCCGAGCAATCCGGAGTGCGCCTCGCGCTCCATCCCAACGACCCTCCCGCGCCCATCAGCCGCGGATCGGAGCAGATTATGGGAACGGTCGAGGGCTGGAAACGGCTCATTGAGATCGTGCCGAGCGTATCAAACGGAATCACGTTTGATTGCGGCGTGACGCGCGAAATGGGACAGGACCCCGTGGAGGTCTGCCGCTACTTCGGCGAGCGCGATCGCATCAATCATGTACACTTCCGCAATGTGCGCGTCGAAATCCCTTACCAGAAGTACACCGAGGTCTTTCTCGACGAAGGCCTGGTGAATATGTTCGCTGTGATGAAAGAACTGGTGCGTCAGAAATATCCGCGGCTGGTTTATCCCGAGCATCCCAGGGCGCTCGATTATGATCGCGAACACCCCGGGTTCCGTTCCGGCTACCCGGGAGGTGGCGGTTACGCGGCATTCGCCTATAACGTTGGCTACGCGCGCGCCATGCTCCAGGCGGCGCTGGCGTCTTAGTGGCGGTCGCCGTCTTTGTGGTCGACCGTCCAGATGCTCTTCTGATCTGTTTCGAACGGATACACGTGCACCATCCAGCCAAAAACCACCGGATGGAATGTTCCGCCGGCGGCGTCGCAAGCTTCTTGCGTGCTGATCGATCCCCTCAGGCCAAACTGCGGATGGGCTGTAAGCGCTTCCAGCTTCCGGCCCGCGGGCGCGACACAAAAATTAACATGCTCGTGCCATTGCGCGATGCTGAGCGGGATGCGCTCGTTGAGTTGATCTTCGCGGAAACGCCGGGGCGCCGTGTACATCACGCCAACGAGTTTGTAGCCCGCGCCGTGTTTTTCGTAGAGCAGCGACGTTGGGCGCTCGGGATTGAATCGAAAAGCCTCTTCAATCGCGTACTGATAATCCGTGAAGTGGTAAATTTTCTGCGGAAGCTCTGGGTGAAAGATCTTGAAGCCGTCGGCCAACGCCGCGTGGTAGTCCAGATATTTCGCGCAGGCTTTGCGCGCTGCATCCACCACGCGCTGTGCCCGCTCGGCATCGCCGGGCTGTGCCGGGCGAAGCGCGGTCATCTTCATGTGCGGCCCCATATCCATGTGACCTTCCATGGAGTGCATCGCGTGCATACCGGTTTCGCCATGACTCATGGACATCCCTTGCATATCCATGCCCGGCATCTCGTCATGGCCCGCGGCTGGTTGTTGCTGGCCCCAGGCCACGATGGCAGTTAAGAAAACAAGAACGAAGACTTGTGTTCGCATAGCAAGTTACTCCACCTACTCAATCAGACGAATAAGCCGGGTGAAATATTGTACGAAGAGGAAGAATTCGGGGTTCGCGGAATCTTTGCCCGCGGGAGCCGTGTTTACCTCAGTGATACCGATGCAAATACGCGCGGGCAGCACCGATCAGCCCGGTGTCGGCCCCGAGCGAAGCCAGCCGTAACTCCGTTTTCTCCGCGGGCACCTGGGTGCAAATGCGGCGAATCACGTTGTGGGCACGGTCCAGAATCAGGTCCGCGCTTTTCATGACACCCCCGCCCAGCGCGATCACGCCCGGTGTAAACAGCGTCACCAGATTTGCCAGTCCCAGCCCGAGATAGTATCCTTCACGCTCGGCGGCGCGAAGCGCGGCCGCGTCTCCCTCGCGCGCTTGTTGACAGATTTGAGCAGCAGTCAGAGTGCCGCGCTCCGGGCACTGCTCGCTCATCCAAGCTGTCATCGCGGGCCCACTTGCCAGGCTTTCCCAGCAACCGTGCGCGCTACAGTAACACAGCGGACCCGACGCATCGATGACTTGATGTCCGAGTTCCGGATGCGCGCCGTCCACACCACGATAAAGCTCGCCGCCAAGAATGATGCCGCCGCCGATCCCGGTGCTCACCGTGATATAGATGAACCTGCTGGCCCCTTTTGCCGCACCCCAGCTTGCCTCGGCCAACGCCGCGGCATCGGCGTCATTCTCAACCGCCGCGCGGACGCCGAACTCGCTTTCCAGCTCCTCCTCGAGATTCCCACCCTGCCATCCCGGCAACGTCCCCACATCACCGATGACGCCTGTGAACGGATCGAGCGGCCCCGGACAAGCCACGCCGATTCCTTCATACCTGGCGCCATCGCCGGCCGCTTGGCGCAGCATAGCCTTTACACGCTGCATCGCCGCCGCAAAACCGCGCTCGGGAGCGGTTGGACATTCGAGGCGGGCGGCGATGCTGCCGTCTTCCCGTACCGCACCCACCGCAATCTTTGTACCTCCGATGTCGACGGCTCCAATCACAGGGATCTCCTCCAACTAGTCATCATTGCGCAAGGATAGCTGATGCGGCTGGGCACCGGTGGCTGTGCAGCGCGGCCTGCCGGCACTTAAGGCCGGTCCCAAGGTAAAGAGTAAGTCTTCACGTAAGTCATGCTCTTCATGGCTTCGATCACGCCTTCTTTGTAACCGAGACCGGATGACTTGACTCCGCCGAAAGGCGACCACTCCAGGCGATAGCTCGGGGCTTCGTTCACGTTCACCGTGCCCGTTTCGAGTTCCGTGATCACTCTTTGAATGGAAGGCCAATGGTTGCTGACCACGGCACCCGAAAGGCCGAATTCGGTATCGTTGGCAATTTGAATGGCCTCGTCGAGCGTCCGGAAACGAATTACCGGCGCAACAGGACCGAAGGTCTCGCATGCGACAACCGCGTGATCATTTCGGACGTGATCGAGCACCGTGGGAGCGCAGACCGCGCCTTGCCGGGCATGCCCGACGATCACTTTGGCGCCTTGCCTCACCGAGAGTTCCACGCGCCGTTCGATCTCTACCGCCGCGTGTTCGGTAATCACGGTACCAACGTCTGTCGCGGGATCGTATGGATCTCCGAACTTCAGATTTTGCACGCGCTCGGCCAAAAGCCTGATGAACTCATCCGCGACGGACTCATGCACCAACAAACGGCGAATCGCCGTGCAGCGCTGGCCGCTGTTCTTAAAGACGCCCGTCACGGCAATCGCCGCTGCCTGGGCGGGATCCGCATCCGCCAGCACCAGCATGGCGGAGCTACCCCCTAACTCCAACACCAGCCGTTTATATCCGGCGATTGCGGCAATCCGCTTTCCAGTGGCGGTGCCGCCTGTAAACGTGACCAGGTCCACCAGAGGGCTGCTGACAATCGGTTCTGCCACTTCCTCCGTCGGTCCACTCACGACATTGACCATGTCTGGCGGCATGCCGCAGTCAAGCGCAAGTTTCGTGACATAGTAAGCCGACAGGGGAGTCAGCTGCGAGGGCTTGAGAATGGTCTTGTTGTTAGTCGCAATGGCCGGTGCGATCTTATGAACGACTTGATTCAGAGGGTGATTGAATGGCGTGATGGCGGCGATCAAGTGTAGCGGCTGTCGCATCGTATAAATGCGGCGCGCGCGCCCCACAGGCGATACATCGCACGGAAATACTTCGGAGTCATCTTGTAAGGCTTCAATAGCGGCAAAGTGGAGTACGTCTGAGGCACGCTGTACTTCATACTGCGTATCCTTGAAGCACAGCCCCGATTCGTCCGTGATGAGGCGACTTACAACCGCAGCTTGTTCCGCCAAGCGTACCGCCATGCGACTGAGTAAGTCATGGCGTTCGTGCCTTTGTAAGTAAACGTTAGCCGAGTGGGTGCGCTGCAAAGTCTGATCGATCGTCGATTTGTCTGCGGAGGCTACACGACCCACTAACTCGCCCGAGTAAGGGTTGCGGACTTCGATCCAACGGTTGCTCGATACCTGGTCCGCGCCAATGATGCAGCCGTATTCCTGCATTGCCAGTTAGTCCTTTGTACCGTTGCAGGCAAAGTCGAATAAGTCGTAGTTATTTGCCTCGCCCGCGACTAACTTATCGGCATACGCCGGCAGCAGCAGCCGATTGAATATAAATGGCACACGCCGCTCGTGCAGCCCGCCGTGCGAGCGAAGACCCGATTCGACAACAGAGAGATCGTGCCACGATGGCCGCCGGCCCAGTGTAGTGCTTTCGTCTCCTAGAACGACTAAGTCCCCGATGCGGTCAGGAGGAAGACAGAAGCGTTCCGCGGCCTCGGCCCGCTTCAGAACCAACTCAACGCCGGGAACATTCTCCAGGAACTTACGCGCTTTTTCGACGCCATCCCTGCCCAGATACACGGTCGCGTAAGAGCCTAGCGCTCCGTGATGAACCACGTAAGGGTCGGTGATGGGAAGAATAACTCGCGCTTCGGGAAAACCAGCTTCCGACAAGAGAGATTCCAGAAACTGAACCTTGGGTGACCCATCCGGGTTAACTTTGTCATTCATGCCGTGGTCGGCGGTGATCGCGACGATGGCCCCCATTTCATCAAGCTGGCCGATGAACTGGTCCATGCGAGCATAGAATGCGTTGGCTTCCGGGCTGCCGGGTTTGTACTTATGTTGCACGAAATCGGTCGTAGTGAGATACGCCAGTTGGATATTTTTGGTCTCGATCAGGCGTGCTCCCGCCTCGATGCAGTACACGCTGATTTCAGGATCATAGATTCCAGGCGCCGCGCGCCCGGTCTTCTCAACGATCCGGTAAGGATCGGTTCCCTTCCCCGCCTCCTCCACGGAAACGCAGATTCCGTCGAGTCCCTCTCCCAGCAGGCGTCGCAGCTTGTCCTTGGTGGTCACTACACCAACTCGAACGCCGGCATCGGCAAAGGCAGCGAAAATTGTGGGGCAACGGAGGTACTTGGGGTCGTTCATCATGACCTCTTCGCCCGTGGATTCGTCGTAATAGTAATTGCCGCAAATGCCGTTGACGCGCGGGGGAACTCCGGTAGCCATGGCAATGTTGTTGGGATTGGTGAACGAGGGAATCACGGATCGCGCCACGCCGCTGGCGCCTCGCGCGGCCATGGCGGCGAGGCGAGGCATCACTTCCCGGGCAGCGTCAAGGTAACGAGGATCCGTTCCATCCAGGCAGATTCCAACTACAGGAGCGTTTCGGCGGCGATAACTCCGCCCGTTCACGCTGATCATTTGTGGCCCTCCGGCAAGCGCAGCCTTCCATCGTACTATTGCCAGCCGGGCACGTTGTGAAGTTTGTGTTACGCGGTGCGAAACGCAGCCAGGATCTCTTTTTTGGCGGCGGCACGCGCGGGGAAAAAGCCGCCCAGCAGGCCCATGAGAATTCCGAATCCGATGCCTACCGGCATTACCTGGGGAGTCACACGCAGGCTGAATGAGATCTCGCTGAAAGTGATGAAACTACCGATCCGGGTGTGGGCGTCGTTGAGCGGCAGCACCAGCAGGCAGCCCAGAACTCCGCCGATAGCGGAGAGAATCAACGACTCCACGAGAAAGCTGGCAAGAATCCCCGCACGGGAAAAGCCTAGCGTCCGCAGCATGCCAATGTCGGCGGTGCGCCGGGCAACAGCGGCGTACATCGTGTTCATGGCCGCGAAACTGCTGCCCACGGCCATAATCGTACACACAAGAAGACCCATGAAACGGACCGGCGCGGCAGAAACCATCTGGGAAGCGTAATATTCCCGCTCGCTCTGCGTGCTGAAACTGAAGCGGGGATCGCCTTCCAGACTGTTGCGCAAAGCCTGCATGGCAACCGGGTCCACGGCCCGAATCAGCGCGCTGCTCAGATGCTCGCTGCGATTGTAGTCGCCGCTGACCTGGTTCAGGTCGGCATAGATCTCGCTGCTGGCATTGGATCGTCCACCATCCATGACGCCGACCACGTCCCAATTCCCGCGGCCGAAATGAACTCTCGATCCGAGGCTCGCCTTGGGATACCGCGCCACGATGTTCTTCCCCACGACAAGTTCTCGGCGGCCGGGCTCAAAGAACCGGCCGGCAATCAGATGCACCTGGTCACGCATCTCGATGCCGACCGGCGTCAGGCCGCGCAGATTGATGTTCATGCCTTCCGCCGCTTTGCCCGTGCTCAGATTGTTGAGAATGGTGACCATCTCGAGCGATGCGAGCGGTTCTCCGTGTTGATCGCGGGCGATTCCGGGCTTGTATTTGATGTCCTGAAAATTCGAGCGCGTCACCACGCTCAGCAATTCCGCGGTGGCGCCTTTGCGCATGACTAGCACGTTGAGGGGACGGCCGCTGGCTTCAAACGAAGACCGCAGACCTTCCACCAGCGCGAGCACCGCAACCAGCACCGCCACGGTCAGCCCGATTCCCAAGGCCGTCAGTACGGTTGTGGTCTTGCGGACCATCAGATTTCTCAAGTTGTAACTGATGGGGATGGCCATAGGCTTCTGTCAATCGGTAAATCGCAAACAATTCACAATCGGCCGCCGGGATGCGTTCCATGCAGGAAAGAATGAGCTCGCCACCCCGACCAGCATTGACAGCGTCACGCTCGCGGCAAGAACCCACAAAGGCAAGTTGAGCCGCCTGAGACTGATGAACATGACAGGCACGTGTCGCAGCATGGAGGTGATGACGCCGGCGATGCCCAGGCCCAAGATGCCGCCCAGGAGGGCAATGAATACGGACTCACTGAGCAGAATGCCAAGCACCGCCTGCGGCGTGTAACCCAGCGTTTTCAGAATTCCCACTTCGCGCACGCGCTCACGAACCGACATAGCCATGGTGTTGGCGGAAACCAGCAGCACCGTAAAGGTGAGGGCTCCGCAAACACTGATTAGCATCAACTTCACGTCACCCAGGTAGGAAAGGAAACCCAGGGCAAAAGTTCTCTCGGTCTCGGTCTGGGTCTCCGATGGCGAGTTCTCGAACATCCCGTCAACCGCCTCAATAACGCGCGGCACCGATTCCGCGCTGTCGGCGATCATCAAGTACATGCCCACCTGGTCCAGTTGCCCCCCGCTGTGCTGTTTCAAACTCTCCCGCAGGTACTCATAATTAAAAAGCAATGCCCCGTCATCCATGAGATTGTCGTAGATGCCGCGCAGGGTGAATTCGAGCGTCACCGGGAAAATGTCTCCCACCAGCGTGATGCGGTCCCCCAGATGGAAATTCAGCCGTTCGGCGATGGCTTTGCCGATGATGCAAGCCGTCCGATCCCGTTGAAACGCCTGCTTTTGGTCCTCGGGAATCAGATAGTGCGGCGACACGATGAAGAACTTGTCGGGCTCCACGGCAAAGCGCGCGAAGTAATTCTTCATGTCGCGCGAGTCTTTGTAACTGCCGCCAAAGTATTGGAATACTGTGACATCGCGGACGCCCGGCACTCTGCGGATACGCTGTTCGTAAGAGGCCGGCATGGAATTCGTGATCGAGATGCGGTTGCGAGTGATGAGCCGAAGGGCCTGCGTAGCCGTGGGAGCGTTGAGAAAGAAGATGTTGTACATCGACATCAAGACCCCCAGCAGACAAAACGATGCCGCGACGCTGAGCACAGTCAGAATGCTCCGGCGGCGGTTTCGTAACGCATTCTTCAGAATCAGCGGCCAATAGCGGAGCATAACCTGGATACATGCAGATTGCGTTCCGCCGGTATGTGGAGCTGTAAACAGTAGGAAATGCGATGACTCTGCGCGATTTGACTCAGTTTAGTGGGGCATTACGAAGCCCGCGCTCATCAGTGCGACGGCCCGGACAGCAGGAACGTCTTCGGGCCCCGCGACAGGCACGTCAGGTCGTCGCCCACATGAACCGTGAGTGCCTGCCGGGTGTCGTCCCACGCCGCGCCAATGGTGTAGGCCGGGCCGGGTTGGACGGTGGGAAACTGCTGCGTCCAGGACTGTCCGTTCCAAAGCCAGGTTTCGCGGCGGAAGTCGTAATTCCAGGTAGTGTCTGTGACGTCTTTACCGCCGTAACCCCCTACCATAACGACAGATTGCAGAACGGGATGATACGCGATCATCTGACCGAACCGGCCGGCGGGCGGACTGGAGATCAATACCTGCCGCCATCCCTTGGCATCCCAGAGCCAGGTATCGGAATAAAACGTGGGCGTTGGCTGACTCAGGAAGCCGCCGAACATCACAATCTGGCCGCGTGCGGCGTCAAAAGCCATGGCGTGCTGGGAGCGCGGCGGCGGATTTGTCGTACTGACCACTTGAGTCCAGTTGGATCCATCCCAAGTCCAGGTATCGTTCATCTCGGCAAAATCCCCATACCCGCCGAACATCACGATCTTCTTGGAAACGGAGTCATACACCATCGCATGGCCGTAACGCGCAGGAGGGCTCACCTTGGGGTGCATCTCGGTCCAATTGTTTCCGTCCCAAACCCACGTCTGGTTGCTATAACCGCCGGTGGGGTTCGTTCCGCCGAACAAGACGATTTTTCCATGAGCGTCGTCGAACGCCATGGCGTGCTGCGTCAACATCCCTGGATTGTTGGCGGGTCGTAAGAGGCTCCAGTTCGATCCGTTCCAAAGCCAGGTGTCAGCGAAGAACGTCGTGTCCCACGCGCCGCCGTAAAGAATGGCCTGCCCGGAATGCCCGAACGGCGCCATGGCGTGACTCATGCGCGCGGGAGGTGCGTCCACCGGCGCAAGCTGCGTGAACGTGACACCAGCCGCGGTTCCTGCTCCGGCTTCCTGGGTCACGGTAAACGAGACACCGCCGGCGTTGATATGGCCTGTGCGTTGCGGCCCTGGATTCGCAGCCACGGTGTAGCGGAGCGTCGCAGGACCAACGTCGAGAAAACACGAGCACTCGACATCGGTGATCCAGGGGACATCCATTCCGTTCGTCCAGGCGAAGTCCGGGGCGCTGGTGGCGACGGCGATCTCGCCCGTTCCGCCGGATGCCGGCATCGTCGCGGCCAGTGGACTGAGCGTGACCCAACCACCCGAAGCACCGGCTTGCGTGATGATGGCGAAGCCCCCACCGACGGTAATCTTGCCCCACCGTGGCGCCATGTCCGTGTTGGGAGCGATGGTGAAGTTCACATTGCCATTTCCGGAACCTGCGACGGGCCAGCCCACAGTGATCCAGGGCACGGTCGCGGTGGTCGTCCAGGCGCACGATGAGGGTGCACTGACGGAGAGCGCACCGGTTCCGCCGCCAGCGTTGAAAGGCTGGGTGCTGCTCACGGAACCGGGACAGACGGGCGCGGGCGCATACGACACGCTGACGTTCAGTCCCGCGGCCGAGGCAGAGTTCACGCTCAGGCTCAAACTTCCGTAGGCGTCGCGCCATGTTTGCCCGGCGTGCAGAACCGGGTCCATAGCGTATGGCGGGGCGGGATGGAAGTTTACGAGATTGGAGTATGTTGCCGGATCCACGCCTTGCAATGTCGCGGTCAAGCCGGAATCCTCATAATGCACCAGTGCGCCGGCGAACAGTACAGATGGCAGGGTGGTATCGAATATTCCCTGGGGCTGGCGGAACTCCACCCAGAGCCAGTCAGCAGAACCCGTACCGCGGCTCACACGCAGCACCTGGTTGCCGCCGGTGAGCTCATATGGCGCCAACGTGAAGTTTCCGGCGGCCGTGACGGTTTTGATATTCGCGGCTTGCAACCAACCAAGCAGGGCTTTTTGCGGCGCGGACCATTGGGCCGAATTCCGGCCCATGCTCGAATAATTGTCGCCGTACTCATGAATGGTGTCCCAGGGTGCCGGCGTTTCCCCAGCGGGGCCAAGAACGTCGCTCCCGTAATCAGCGAAGCGCGCGTGCTCCAGGCCGAAACCATGGCCGAGTTCATGGGTGGCGATGTCGACGATCTCGTTTTGCCCCACCATGCTCTCGGCGCCCATCCAGATCGAAGAGGCGTTGAGATCGCCCTGGGGCGACGAGATCGGCCCGCAACCGAGCAGGGCCATACCGCCCGAATCCATCCCGGATTGGCCCTGAGGAGCCACGACGAAAAACCGCGCGTATTGCGTCAAGTTGGCAAAAGGCGCAGCCGCACGCAACGCCGCATCGCGAATCGCGAGTGGCTCATCGAAATAATCGGCGTCGAGAACGTAGGGACCAAGAACATCGCCCGTAATCCAGGTCTGGCCAAAGGAAGACTCACGCAGGAATGTGTCGACCGTTCTCCCGCTGCCGAAGAAACTGGAGCGAAAGAGCGCGGGCGTCACCGAAGAGAGCAGTGCCTTGCTGGGAAATGAGACTAAAATAACCGCGGCCTTTTGGTCGCCTGTGGATGCGCACGCGCTCGGGGAGGGCGCCGAGGCGGCAGTGGTCAGGCGTGACACGGTCAGGTGCCGCCCGTTGGCCTGCCCGGCAACTTCGACCGTCTGGCCCGACCGTAGAAGGGTTCCTTCCGTGCCATGCAATTCGAAGTTGTCTTCAGACGTATGCAGGAAGTACCTCGTCCGCGGCGTTCCGGCAGGCGCGCTGTCCACCACCAGTGCCTCGATACGGCCGTGCCAGGTGCCGGCGATATCGGGCGGGGTGGATTGAGCTTTGACTGAATCACTGAACAGGAAAGAGAGCGTGGCGACGAGCGCGGCCAGGGCGCAGCTTCTGTACATGGAGTGGCTCCTATTGATCTCATCGACCGCACGCCACCGTTCTGCAGTCAAATCCGGGTTTAGGAGTCAGGATCTTACGATTTGGCCGGTGGTCTTAGTACGCGCGTTGGAAAGGTACGAGAACTTCGGTCACAACTTCGACCGGTGTTCCACTTACTAAAGTGGGCTGGTAGACCCACTGATGGAGGGTTTGGATCGCGGCGGAAGCCAGCCAGGGATTTCCGCTAACTAAGGTCTCACGAACTACGCGACCGTCTTTGCCGATCACTACGACGAACCGCAGTATCGGCTGGTCAGCATCGGGTGAAATCGGATTCACTTTCGTAGTCAGTTTTTGCTCCTGAACGGCCGGCGGAACGCGAACGGGTGGAGGCGCTTGTTGCCCGGGGGCGGATCGAGAGTCCCAACTGACCATTGCATGCTTGCCTCCAGCTACCATGCCGGGGGGCGGCGGGGGCGGGGGCGGCGGAACACTCACCGCCATCCAAACCCATTGCTGCAGGAGCACATCGGCGTCATCACGCCAGAGGGGCTTCGCCGTTTGTGCAATCTCGGCCTGCATCCTCTCACTACGAGCATCGGCCGCGCGCTCGAGCCACTGGGCCGCGCCAATGTCGTCACGGCGCTCGCGGCACAGCACACTCAGAAATGACATGGCGTTTTCGTGTCCGGCGTCCAGCGCAACCGATCTCTCGAAGTCCGCGAAGGCCTCAGCGGTCATTGCAGCTTTGTGTCGGGAGGAATGCCATGCCGTCACCCCCAGGGCGTACCAAACGCCTGCGTGATTCGGTTTGACTGCCTGTGCCTTCCGGTACCAGTCGCGGGCCTCGTCCCACTCTTCCAAAGAAAACGACAACTGACCCAGCAGCACGAGCGCGTTCCAGTTGTTTGGATCGAGTTCCGGTGCGCGCCAAAACTGTTCGGCAGCCCGTTCCGAATGGACGGCATTCTCCTCAGACTTGGCACCGGGAATGAAACCCTGCTGCCAGGCTATGCCCAGGTAAAGGTGCGGGACGGGGCTCGCGGGATTCAGGTCGGCGGCTTTTTGGAACCCCTCGATAGCTACCGAATACTGGGAACGGCAGAATGCTTCTATGCCGCGTTCGATCGAGCCTCGCCAGTCCGGCGTTGGGGGCTCCTGCGCCATGGTAAGACCATCGTAACCAACTCAGCAAACGAGCGCTTCCACTCAGTGCACGGGTTTTGGCCCAGGCTTCTTGTTACGTTTCTGATTGTGCACGGGCTTGGTGCGCTCCTTCTTTCGTCCCTTCAAGGGATCCGCCGGCTGGTATCCGAGACCCTCCGATAGAATCTCCACCAGTCTCGCAAGCACCTTGGCGCGCGCCCAATACTTGTCGTTGCCCTCGACCAGGCACCAGGGCTCGAGACGCGTGCTTGTCTTGACGAGCATCTCTTCCACCGCCTGTTCATAGGCATCCCATTTGTCCCGGTTTCGCCAGTCCTCATCGGTGAGCTTCCAGGCCTTGTAGCCCATGGCTTTGCGTTCCTCAAATCGCCGGAGCTGTTCTTCGCGCGAGATGTGAATCCAGAACTTGGCCAGGATGGTGCCGAACTCGCGCAGTTGCCGCTCGAAGGAATTGATTTCCTTGAAAGCGCGCTGCCATTCCTCGGGTTTCGCGAAGCCTTCCACGCGTTCCACCAGGACGCGCCCGTACCAGGAGCGATCGAAAATGGCGATCTGGCCGCGCTCCGGCAATCGGCGCCAGAAGCGATAAAGGTAGTGGCGTGTTTTGTCTTCGCCCTGAGGCGCACTAATCGGATAGACAACATAGCCGCGGGGATCGATCTTCTCGGTGATCCTCTTAATCGCACCACCTTTACCTGCCGCGTCCCATCCTTCGAAGACGATCACGACGGGGCGCTTTTGCAAATAAACCTGATATCCCAGTTCGCGGAGCTGAATCTGGCGCCGCGTCAACTCGCGCACGTAGGCATCACGATCGAGCGAGCGGGCCAAATCCACTGTCTCGAGCATCAGCGGCCTCCTTTGCTCAACGATTCCATCGCCGCTCGCAAGTCGGCATCCTTCAATTTCGAAGTGCCTGTTTCGGTCCGTGGCGCACGAGTGCCGAGGCGCTTTTCCATGGCGCCGATGATGGTGTCGAACACCTTGCGGCGCGCGTGCCACTTGGAGGTCGCTTCGACAATTGTCCACGGTGCGAATTCCGACTCGGTCAACTCCAGCATGTCCTCGACGGCGACCAGGTATTCGTCATATTTTTTGTTACGCGCCCAGTCGGCTTTGGACACGCGCCATGCTTCGAGGGGATCCTGCTCGATGGCCTGAAAGCGCTTCTTTTGTTCCTTCCGGCTGATGTGCAGGAAGAATTTCAGGATGATAGCCCCGTCGTCGGCCAACATGCGCTCGAACTCGACGATATCCCGGTACGCCTCACGCCATGCCTCTTCGGGAACTGCGCGTTCGACGCGCTCTTCGAGCACGCGCCCGTACCAACTGTGATCGAAGATGACCATTTCCCCACGATTGGGAACACGCAGCCAGAAGCGCCACAACCAGGGCCGCTGCTGCTCGTAAGTGCGCGGCGCCGTGATGGGGTAGAGCTTGAAACCCCGCGGATCGAGCCGCTGCGTCAAGGTGGCGATGGTGGTTCCTTTGCCCGATGCGTCCCAGCCCTCGAACACGATCACGCTCGCCACGCCGTTATCCCAACAGGCCTTTTCGAGATCGTAAAGTCGCCCCTGCAACGCCGGCAGGAGGCGCTTGAATTCCTCCCTGGGCAGCTTCTTCTTGAGGTTGATATTTTCCAACATAGCTCGCGGTCCGATTCTACTGTTTTGGAAGGCTCAGGGCTAGTAGGCTGCTTGAACGGTCCCATGGCAGGACAACGCTGAGGGACATCCGTTGGTTTGACGCGTTCCCATAAATATGGGACCGTTATAAATGTGAAGACCACTCTGGAGATCCCGGATGCCATCTTCCGCCGCGCGAAAGCCAAGGCGGCCGAACATGGCGTCCCCCTGCGACAGTTCGTAACCGAAGCGGTGGCCGAGAAGCTGCGCAAGGAATCTCCGGCTGGGGAGAAGCCGTGGATGGCATTGGCCGGCGGCCTACGGCATTTGAAGAAGGAAACTGCCCGGATCAACAGGATCATCGAAGAGGAATTCGAGAAAATTGATCCAGAGGAGTGGGCCTGATTCTCGATACGAACGCCCTCTCCAACTTCGCAGATGGCCAGCCCGAGGTCGTTCGGATACTCGGCCAAGTTCCCCAAACCGAGATTCCCGTGATCGTGCTAGGGGAATATCAGTTCGGGATCGCGGGCTCACGCAATCGGATTGCTTACACGAGATGGCTCAAAGAGCTTCTCGCCATTTGTGCGGTGCTCCCCGTCGACGAGGGGACGGCCGCCGAATATGCAAGTCTGCGTATGGAACTCAAGGCGGCGGGAACGGCGATCCCTTCGAACGACATATGGATCGCTGCTCTCTGCCGACAGCATTCGCGCCCGATTCTGAGCCGCGACCGTCATTTCGATCTGGTGCGCGGCTTGAAACGCGTCTCCTGGTAACGGCGGCGCTAAAGCGCCAGTTCCCCGTGGTAGATCATGTCTTTCAAATTGAACTTCGTCTTCACCAGCAGCCGGCCCAGCTTCGTCGAGAAGGTTACTTCCTTGTCCTCCGGCTTGAGAGCGAGCAGCTCTTTCGAGAAGCCAAACCAGATCGTTCCGCCGCCCGAGCTGGGAGATTTCTGCACCACGCCCGGTTGTGCTCCGTCTCTGCCTTTGGGCTCGAGGAACGTGAGGCTTTTTAGCTGATCGAGCATGTCGTCGGTGGATTGCGAAGAATTTGAATCGCTGTCGTCTTGCGACCTGCGGCGGCCTCCATTTAGCGGGAAACCGCTGATGCTGATGACGTAGTGATTGGCAAAGGCGTCGGGTAGCGGCGCTTTCATGGCTTCGACGACAGGCTTGGCGCTTTCCCAGCGCACGGTCCCCTGGACTGAGGGCATCTGCTGCCGGCCACCGCCTCGGCGGCCTCCGCCCATCCCGCCCGGGTACCCGCCGCCCATACGACCGCCGCCCATGCCGCCACCAGGATAGCCTCCTCCTCCCGGGTAACCACCACCGCCCGGATAACCTCCGCCACCGGGGTAACCACCACCTCCGCCGCCGGGGTAGCCGCCACCGCTACCGGGATAGTCGTTGCCATCGCTTCTGTCGTGGGAATACTGCGCGTTGGTTTCCTTGGCCCAAGGCGATTTGGTGATCAATTGATCGACTTCGGCACTGGTCCACTCCGCCGGGTCCTTCTTGTTCCAAAAATCCGAGTTGGAGCCATAGAGACGACTCCAAGCCGCCATCCCCGCCCCGCCCGCCAGCGTCAACACGCCGCGCCTGGTAAGGGCTGAATTCCACCCTACGCTGTTCATTCCCTGTCTCCTTTTGAAGAGAGACGTCATTCCGGGCCCGGCAGGTTGCACCGGTTTCGCGATTTGGCGCTTTAAAGGGGTTGCTCAGAACAAAAGGGGTGTAAATTCCGCCAGATTGCGCCGCCAGACCATCCACATGTGGGCCCCCGGAGTTTCAATTTCGGTGGGATGGATACCCTTCGATTTGAGCCATTCTCGAAACTTGCGGTTCGGTTCAATCAGGCGGTCGTCGGTGCCGCAGGCGATCCACAACAGCTTCAGTTTCTCGTTTGCCGAGGCATCGAGTTTGGGAAAAGAGGCGTTGTAGTCATCTCCCAGGCCGCCGGAACTGAAAGCGCCGATCCAGGCGAAGCGGTCAATGGCATTCAGACCTGTGTAGAGCGATTCCGCACCGCCCATAGAGAGCCCGGCGATGGCGCGCGCCGTGCGGTCGGTCGATGCTCGATACGCCTTCTCGACTCGCGGAATGACCTCGGTGAACAGGGCATCGCGGTACTTATCCATGTTCCGCTGACGGAGACCTGGATCGCGGAAGGAACCCGTTCCGCGTCTCGACACGATCTCCGGCGCGCCATACCCGAGGGTCATCACAACCAGCATCGGCTTGGCCTTGCCTCGCGCGATCAAATTGTCGAGAATCACGTTGGCACGGCCGACGACCGTCCACGCGCTGGCATCGTCGCTGAAGCCGTGCAGCAGGTACAGCACCGGATACCGCTTCGCAGCCGCCGGATCATAACTCGGCGGTGTGTAAACGTAGAAATCGCGATTGTCGCCTACCACGGCCGAGTGGTAGAAGTGGTGGTGGATCGTGCCGTGCGGAATATCATTCACTTCCCACGGAAGCGAGGCCGGCCCGGGCACGTGCACTTCGCTGTCGCTCGACAGCAGGTTCGGAATTCTGACCGGATTCAAAGGGTCGAGCAGCTCGACCCCGTCGGCCACGAAGGCGTACTCGTAGAAGTCCGGCGGTAGTGGATCGGTGGTGACGCTCCAAACGCCCTGATCGTCTTTAGTCATCGGCCCCACTTTCGCGCCGGTCAGATTCACTTTAACTTCCTTGGCGTTGGGCGCGCGAAACCGGAAAGTGACGCGTCCATCGGGCTGCACCTCGGGCGATTGGATCGGACGAGACTCCTGGGCCAAGGCGGATAGTCCAGCCGCCAACAGACAAAACGAAAGAGTGCGCTTCATAGCACGCGAGTATACACCGGCTGCGTTACTAGCGGCCCGAATCGGAAACCGCGGGCGCCAGCTCGGTTTCGGCCGAGAGATTCCCTTCGGGGTGAACCATGAGCCAGGCCAATGCGCCCGCAGCGCAGAGCGCGGCCGCTACGAGGAAGGAAGCGGTCCATCCGTAGTGCTCAGCGATGAGCGGAGTCAGGCTCGCAGTCACTGTGCCGCCAAGTTGGCCGCCCATGTTCATGAAGCCGGAGACGGAACCAGCGGACTTCCCACCGATATCCGCGCTCACCGACCAGAAGGAACTCTGCGAGATGTAGAGTGCCCCGGCGCCGCCGGCCAGAAGCAGGCTGGCGATTTGCGCGCTTTCGGCCTGAGTTCCGAGAGCGATGAAAATCGCGCAGACACCAATTGCGACCGCGGCGAGGATGCAGCGGCCAACACGCTTTCCCCGACTCTTGGTCAGGCGATCACTTAGCCAACCGCCGAGCGGTGAACAAACGGCCATCGCAAGGAAGGGCAGCATGGTGAAGTAAGCGCTGGCCTTTAAATCCAAATTGCGTACGTCCTTCAGATAAATGAAGAACCAACTGAAGAAGATGTATGCGGCATAGCCGTAGCAGAAATAGCTGAAGGTGACTGCGAGCACGTGCGGGTTGCTCAGAATCGTTTTCCAGGAGCCTTCCTTCGCGCTGGATGGCGGCAGCCCGGATGCGATATACACCGCCTCTTCGTTGGTGATCCACGGGTGCTGCCTGGGTGTATCGCGCGCGACAACGTACCAGATGGCACCGGCAACCAGCCCTAGCAACGCCGAGGCCCAGAAGGACGAGCGCCAGCCGTAGTGCGACATGAGATAGGCAATGAGCGGGGGTGTAACACCCGCGCCGAATCCAACTCCGCAAAAAATAAACCCGTTCGCGAGCCCGCGCTCGGAGGACGGAATCCATTGCGCCACGACGCAATTGGAAGCCGGATAGACCACAGCCTCACCCATCCCCAGCGCAAAGCGAATGCCGATGATAATCGCCAGCATGCTGCCGACGCCGGGAGGCAAGAACGTGATGAGCGAGGTGAAAACACCCCACCAGATCACGCCGATCATGAGCGTGGCGCGCGGCCCGACGCGGTCCGCGATCCGGCCACCCGGCGTTTGAAACAGCGCGTATCCGGCCACAAAGGCGCTGAAGATCCAGCCGAGCTGCACTTTGTTGAGGTGAAATTCTTGCGCGATGGTAGTGCCCGCGATCGATATGTTGACGCGATCCAGGTAGGCGATGGCGCTCACCACGAACATCCAGAAAATGAGAACCCAGCGAATTCTGGTGCGCAGATAGTGGATCAAAACGTTCTCCCTGAGGGGCCGGGGAACCGGCCCCTGCGATTCCGTTAGATGTACGCGATCACGTCGATTTCGACGAGCGAATTGCCCGGGATGCCTCCGGCGGCGGCAATTGTCGTGCGCACTGGCGGCTCGGGACCAAAGCGTCCTTCATACGCGGCGTTCATAGCATCGTAGTCTTTCAAATCGTTGAGATACACGTTGCACTTCAAGCACTTCTCCATCGAAGAACCGGCGTCCTCGAGCTGCTTCTGAATCTGGTCGAGAACGTTCTTGGTATGCACGGTGATGTCGCCTTCCTTGTGATAACCCACGCCCGAGATGAACAACAGGTTGCCGAACGCGATAGTGCTGTTGAACCTCGGCGGTTTTTCCGGTTTCCGATAGATCACCCTTTTTTTCCACTTCTCCGGTGCACTATCCTGCGCCGCTGCCGGCTTAGCGGCGATCGCCGCGGCGGCCGTGGTCGCGGCTAGACCCTTGCCTAAGAAGTTCCGTCGGTTGCTTTTCATGCTTTGTCCTTTCGTAGGTGAAATGATGGCGCCGGGCCAAGCCCGGATCTGTAAGCGTATCAAGCCGCGGCGCGCGCCGGTAGATTGTGACAGACTGGCTGGAGCGAGGATTCATTGGCGCGATTGTGGCGGTTCTCCATGACTCTGATTCTTGTCGTGCGCTGCTTCGCCCAGGACGCGCCGGCCGACTACCAGCAGCCGTTTCGCCCTCAATTCCATTTCTCCCCTCGTGAGCATTGGACCAACGATCCCAACGGTGTCGTGTTTTTCGAGGGCGAATACCACCTCTTCTATCAGTACAATCCGTTCGGTGACGTGTGGGGCCACATGAGCTGGGGCCATGCGGTGAGCCGCGATCTGCTGCACTGGCAGGAATTGCCGGTCGCGCTCTCGGAAGAGAACGGGATCATGATCTTCACCGGCAGCACGGTGGTCGACGAGTTCAACACCAGCGGCTTTTGCGCGGATGGCAAACCATGCCTGGTGGCCGTCTACACGGGCCATACGCCCGAAGCCGGCGGGCACCAGGCACTTCAGACACAGAACCTTGCATACAGCAATGACCGTGGACGCACGTGGACAAAATATCGTGACAACCCGGTACTGAATCTGAATGCTTCGGACTTTCGGGATCCCGACGTGTTTTGGTCGAAACAAGCGCGGCGATGGGTGATGGTTGTAGCGCTGCCTAACGATCACAAGGTTCTATTCTACGAGTCGAGCAATTTGAAAAACTGGGAGCAGGTCAGCGAGTTCGGACCGGCTGGCGCTACCGGTGGGCAATGGGAGTGCCCCACGATGGTCGAGCTTCCCTTGGATGCAACCAAGCACACGCGGTGGGTCTTGAAAGTTGGCTTGAATCCGGGCGCATTGCAAGGAGGGTCGGGCGAGCAATACTTCGTCGGGACGTTCGACGGCACTCGATTCGTGAACGACAATCCACCGGCGACGACGCTTTGGACCGACTACGGGAAAGACTGCTACTGCGCTCTGGCATTCAATGGAATGGAGCAGCGCGACGATCGCGTAATGATTGGCTGGATGAATAATTGGCAGTACGCCGGCAAAGTTCCGACCAAGCCCTGGCGGGGCCAGATGACGGTGCCGCGTTCGCTGGCGTTAGCAACGCTGCCGGAAGGCGTGCGGCTGGTGCAGCGGCCGGTCGAAGCGATTGCGCAACTGCGCGGCAAGCATATTGGATGGCGCGGGACGAGTGTCACGGAACTGAATCGCATCCTGCACACAGAGCACTACTCCAGCTTCGAGCTCGAAACGACCGTGGCACGCGTCGCAGGGGGAACCATCGGCTGGAAGCTTCTGGCAGGTGACAGCGCCTCCATCGAGATCGGCTACGACGGCGCGCGCAGCGAACTGTTCGTTGACAGGACGCATTCGGGCGTCGTCGGATTCAGTCGCGATTTTCCTTTGCGCACGGCGGCTCCGCTCGCCATCGGCGAGGCTCCCTTGAGCATGACAATTCTGGTGGATCGTTCGACCGTCGAGGTGTTCGCGCAGGGAGGCCGCGTCGCCATGACGAATCTGGTTTACCCGCCTGCCGGAGCAGACGGGATCGAGTTGTATTCTCGCGGCGAGCGGCCAGGCCAGATCACGGTGGACTTATGGAGCTTGCGATCCACATGGCCGCCGAACTGACCTAACGGATGAGCTCAATCGTCAACGGTATGCTCTGTTCGCCGTCAAAAACCAGAGCAACAACTGCGGTTCCAGGTTCGAGCCCTGACGGCAAAGCGGCATTGATCTGGCGCGGCTCCTGTCCACACACCGGTGCGAGCCAATTGGCTGGAAGGTCGGTGCCGTTCAGACGCAGCCGGATGCGGGTCCGTTGAGCGTCGGCGGGCAGGCCTGCAGCCCAGGCGGACATGCCGCTATTCTCTCCCACGCGCACACGGCCGGTTTCCAGCGTTGCGCCATCGGCAACGCGGATCAGTTGGAGTTCCGCAGATACGCGGGCATCGCTGGCAGCCGACGCGGGGCCCAGAACAATCCGCACGGGAACGGAATAAGGGCTATTGGCCGTGCGGATTCTGGCGTCATGCGGTCCGCATGAGAGGCCGGGCGGAATTTTACAAGCTGCCTGCCAGCCGCCACCGCAACGCACCACTTCGATGGGGCGCGATCCGTACGGGCCAACCTGCGGCTGCACTTTGTCACAGTCGAGCTCGTCCAGCGGGCTTGTGAAGTAAAACGTCAGATAATCATCGGCTGCTTCCGTGAACGTATGGTCCTGCCGCGCGGAGTTAGCGACGCACAGAACCTCGGGAGCGGGATCAGGTCCCGCGTGTTTGAGCCATTGCCGATATGCCGTGATGTGCGCCCGTTCGCCGAGAGTGCTTTCGAAGTTCACGCGTGCGAATCCGGCAGCGCGGCAGAAAGCTAGCAGGCAGGATAGGTTGGGGCCTACCCAGTTATCGGCCTGTCCGCGAAGCTCCGTGGTTTCATAAAACTCCATTAGCGGGTGGGCCTGCGGATCGGCATCTGTCACAAACGACTCGATGCACGCCATGTCGCGGCACATGCCGCAGATATTCTCAAGCGCCAGAAGCGGGTGCTTCAAGTGGTAGAGAACGCCGAAGAATAGAACGATGTCGAATGTGCCGACGTCTTTCGCGGTGAGCCGGCAAATATCTGCGATGCGATAATCAATGCGCGAACCGAGGAGCTGCCGTGCTTCAAGCAGCCGCGTGTTTTTCGCGGAATCCACGGCGAGCACTTCAGCGCCGCGGCGCTCCATTTCAAAGCTGAACCAACCATCCCAGGCACCGACATCGAGTACACGTTTACCCGTCAGGTCGTCGGGTATGGGGAACTGACGCAGGCGTTCACGCTGCTGGTCGAGTGACTGCAGTCCTTCGATCACACCACCATCGGGCAATTCGATCGAGTGATACCAGCCGAGACGTGACAGGCATGCGACCTGTCGGCGGCTCTCCTCGATGACGCGTGTGTCGCGTGCCTCACTCATTCCAACGATTCTACGCCCGGCATGCCGATGCGGATTCGCCAAGCAGGGGGCAATGATCCTGCGGAATTTCACCCATGCTCGTCAGAATTCTATTTCCATCAGATAACCACCGCATAGTGGCAGAAGTTAGCGGAGTTACCACGCCGTGGCCGGTAAAGGTCTTGTTTTCCGCCATCGTGGAGTAAGGGCTGAACGCACAAGCCTTTGGTAAATTGCATGCCTTTGGCATGTCTGCGTCCGGATGTTGGAAACGGCTACATCCGGAACAAAAGCGCTGTTGGTGCGCCGAACATATTGGAGGCGAAATGGCTGTTACCGCTCAAACTGCAACAGACGTGCAATGCGACCAATGTGAAGAACAAGTCCTTCTTCGGGGCCAACTCGCGCGATCCATTAAGCTACTTGTCAAGGCCCACATTTCCCACTACACGGCACGGATGATCGGAGACCCCAAGGTATTCGAACTGGAGGCTCATCTGAATTCAGCGGACGCCGACTGGAAACGGGCACGTCAATCGTACCTACAACATCGCAAAACTCACGGCTGCTGAACCCCGGGGCGTACATAGAAATGAACTGACTCACTATGTTGAGGTGAAAAAGAATGGAATCGACAGTCAACATAATCGCGATCGATCTGGACGCTCCCATCGACCACGTTGAAGGCATCGTGCTTACCCAGGAACAGCGTGACGCTCTCGCCGAGCGAATTGACCGGGTGATTCTGGAACGAAGACGAATCGGGGTTGCGAGACGGATGCAAGCCAGGCTGCGTCAATTACAGAGCGTGGAACGCGCACGCGCGCGATACCAGAAACCCGCTGAGAGTTGCTGCGAGACACCCGTCAATGCGGGATGACCAGAGTTCTGATGCGATTTTCTGCTAATCGCCTGGGCAGAGGCACTCTAACGCCGCTACGGGCAGCCTGACCCAACGTTTTGTCCTTCTAAAGCCAAAAATTCCACTTGCATGTGAGCATCGCGCCCCGATATAGTTATGAGATCGGGGCAGCGGGCCCTGCTTCCTATCTATGCATATGAATGCCAACAGCACATTCATGATCCGGCGACGGGTCGCGCGACTTGCTGCTGTTGCGTTTTCAGGCTTCGATTTTGGCCTGTCGGATCAATTCCGACGTTAACTTCTTTCCGAACCGCAGCCTAAACTTCCAGTTTTTCTTTTGACTGCTCTCAAGAGCATTGGTGCCCAGGAGGGCTCATTTATGGGTACAAGCGCCTTTGTTGAACGCGGCCCCACGATATGGCAATCGCTGCTGGAAGCGATCCGTGGGACACAGCAGGACTTCACCGAGGGCCCGATCAGCCGGGCCGTATTTCTGCTCGCCACGCCCATGGTGCTCGAGATGTTGATGGAGTCACTGTTTGCTATCGTCGACATGTTCTGGGTAACGCGGCTGGGCGCCAATGCCGTCGCCACGGTTGGCCTGACGGAGTCAATGCTAACCCTGGTTTTCTCCGTGGCGATGGGCGTGAGTATGTCGACCACCGCGATGGTGGCGCGGCGGATTGGCGAGAAGGATTCGCGCGGCGCCGCCACCGCCGCGGTGCAAGCGATCCTGCTGGGCGTGTCGTTGGCGATCCTTATGGGCATACCCGGTTACTGGCTCGCCCCGCGCCTACTCGGGTGGATGGGCGCGCCGGCCGACCTGGTGGTAATTGGCCATCGCTACACTTCGATCGTGTTGGGCGGCAGCGTGAGCGTGATGCTGCTGTTTCTCAATAACGCCATATTTCGCGGCGCCGGGGATGCCTCCATTGCCATGCGCGTTCTTTGGGTGGCGAACCTGATCAACCTGGCACTCGACCCGTGCTTGATTTTCGGCTTGGGCCCGTTTCCCAGGCTTGGCGTGACCGGCGCTGCCGTATCCACCCTGACCGGCCGGTCTGTGGGGGTGCTGGTGCAGTTGTGGATATTGACGCGCGGACATAGTCGCATTGTGATTCGCCGGCCCGATTTTCGCGTAGTGCCGCGCGTGATTGGCTCGCTTATTCGCGTATCCAGCACGGGTGTGCTCCAGTTCGCGGTGGCTCACACCAGTTGGATTGCGCTGGTTCGAATCATCAGTTCGTTCGGAAGCGCCGCGGTGGCCGGATATACCATCGGCATCCGCATCTTCATCTTTGCCATACTCCCCTCGTGGGGGTTGAGCGGAGCCGCGGCCACCATGATGGGGCAGAACCTGGGTGCCGGCAAACCGGATCGGGCGGAGCGCGCCGTCTACCTGACCGCTTTTTACAACATGCTCTTTCTTGGCTTTGTGGCAGCGGTATTCATCACCGTGCCGGAGCGAATCGTACACTTCTTTACTGACGACCCGGCAGTGATGCCGTTTGCCGTGAGTTGTCTGCGTATCATCGCCTTCGGCAACTTGTGTTACGCGTGGGGCATGGTGATGGTTCAGGCGTTCAATGGCGCAGGCGACACGGTTACGCCGACCATCATCAATATGTTCGGCTTCTGGCTTTGCGAAATACCCCTCGCCTGGACGCTGGCGTTTCCGGCCGGAATGCAGGTGCGCGGTGTTTTCACAGCCATTCCCATTTCCGAGCTCTTCATCACAGCCATGGGACTGACCATGTTTCTCCGGGGAAGATGGAAAAAGAGCACGATCTAGCGGGACGCCCTCGGCGCCACATCACGGCCGCCGCGCGCGAGAATTTTAGCCGCGATAGTCTGATACCCGCCCACTATTGCCGTATGGACCGGGCTCGCGCCATCGTTGTTGCCTATGTTGGGATCGGCACCCTTGTCAAGCAACAACGCCACTACGTTTTCACGGCCCAATGAGGCCGCGGCATAGAGAGCTGTCGTGCCGGATTCGGTCTCGCGCGCGTTGATATCGGCGCCGTGATCCAGAAGGAGCGCTACGACGCCGGCCTTGCCACTCAATGCCGCATCGTGCAGCGGAGTCGCGCCCGACGCGTTGCGAAGGTCCACGTTGGCTCCATGGGCGAGAAGCAGGGTCACGACGTCGTCGTAACCCTTGAGTGCGGCGTCGTGGAGCAAAGTCGAACCCGATGCGAGGCGCTTGTTGATGTCGGCATTTTTCCGGAGCAGGATTTCTAGAACAGCCTTCTGCCCTTTGAGCACGGCATCGTCCAGCAACTCGGCCGGAGCCCTTGCGCCGGAGTCCACCAACAGTTCGGCGATCTCGCGGTTTCCACGATGAACGGCAATATCCAGAGCCGTCGTGCCGTCGTCGTCCCGAGCGTTGGGATCAGCCCCGCTGGTTAGCAAAAGCCGTGCGATGCCGCTAGAGCCGCTGGTGGCGGCCACGAGGAGCGGTCCGGGGTTGCGCAGTTCGGCGCCGTGCTCGACCAGTAATTGCGCCATCGCCAGATTCCGCTGCATCACCGCAAAGTCCAGGGGCGTTAGCTGTCCGTTCTTTGTTCGCGCGTTGACGTCGGCCTTGTGATCAAGGAGCAGGGCGACGATATCGGGCCGATTGTGTAATACGGCAATATGAAGGGGCGTGGAGCCGAAGCTGACTACGTTCGGTTTTGCCCCGGAGTCCAGCAGGAGCACGACGAGATCGCCGCGATCCTTATGCACTGCGTGATTGAGCGGAGTGGCGAGGAAGTTATCCTCGTAATTCGGGTCGGCGCCGACGGCCAGGAACGCCTTCGCGGCGGCCAAATCGCCATGAGTGACGGCCCAGTTCAATCCCCCGGCCTGTGCCAGCAACATCAGTATCAGGACGGCCATCGTGCAATTCCCGCGGTTCTTACCAAACTTTTACGACTTTACAACAATTGAAAATGCGGCGCTCCGTAATATCGAAGAGAAAGGTTGGAACAAACATGATGGACTCGATAGAAATCAACACAAAGCCGCAGACGCGCTACCAGGACGCGCATTTGGAGGTCGATTTCGGCCGTGGGCTGGCCGCGTTGGACGGCCAACGCATTGTGCTGACCCGCAAGGAATACCAGCTCCTCTCGCTGCTCGTCGAAAACGCAGGCGAAATCGTGCCGCGCGAAGCGTTGCTCATGCGTGTCTGGGGCTATGGCGATCAGATTCGCACCCGGACTCTCGACGTCCACATTCGCCGGTTGCGGTCGAAGCTCGGCACTTTTAGCCGGGAATATCTGGAAACCATCTTCGGCATCGGCTACCGGTTTCAGCCGTTGCATGGCGGCCAACGCTATCAACCCGCAGCAAGCGCGGCGTGAAGAAGCGTGCGGCTACTAGAGCTTGGCGCTCGTGCCGATTTTCGTCCCGATAACCTCGCCCGACACAATCAATTCCACGCGCCGGTTTTGTTGTCTTCCGGCCGCCGTGTTGTTCTGCGCAATCGGCCGCGTGTCGCCGAAACCGGCAGAGCTCAAGCTGTCGCTGGGAACGCCCTGGCTGTTCAGGTAGTCGGCCACCGCTTCCGCCCGTTTTACGGAGAGCCTTTGATTGAAATCGGAGGTTCCGGTGCTGTCGGTATGACCTTCCGCCGCGAGCTTCAAGCCTGGGTGCCCGAGCACAATACCGGAAAGCTTTGCCAGTTTTTCGCGCGCCGCTGGCCGGAGCGTGTATTTGCCGCTGTCAAACAGGACATCGGCCATCGTTACCACCAACCCACGATCCGTGTCTTTGGTCTCTAAGACGGCGTTGAGTTGCTGCAGCAGTTGCGCGCGGAGCTGCTGCTTCTCCTGCTCGGCCTGTAAACGCAACCGATTCGCTTCAGCCGCGGCCTGCTCGGCCTTCTGAGCGGCTGCCGCTGCCTGCGCCTGAGCAGCTTCGGCTTTGGCCCGTTCCGCCGCCTCCTTGGCTGCGGCCAGTTCCGCTTTGAGCCTCTCCGTTTCCGCAGTAGCCTTTTCCGCCTCTGCTGTTACTTTTGCCGCTTCAGCCTGCGCCCGGCGTGCTTCTTCGGCCTTTCGATCCGCCTCCGCCTGTTCACGACGCTGCTGTTCCTGCTCAGCCTGACGCTTGGCTTCGGCCTCACGGGCGGCCGCGGCTTCGCGCTCTTTCTGAAGCGCTTCATCCTCCTGTCGTTTGAGCGAGATCACGCGGGCGTCTTCGGCCGTCTGCGCTGTCTCGCGCGCAATCATGATTGCTGGTTTCCGCTGTTTCCGCCTCAGATAGTCTTCCGACTGCTGAAGAGTCGCCTGCGCTTTCTGGAAAGAATCGGCGGCATACTTATCGGCACCTGACGATTGCGCGATCTGAACTGCATTCCGGGCCTCATAGATTTCGATCGGAATCTTCGGATCCGGCTGCAGCTGCAAGACATTCGAGAGTTTCTGGTATTGTCCGCGCTGGAGAAGCTCGTATTTCGCATCGATAATCTCGAACTTACCAAGCGTGTCGGGCCGAATCTCGTTCTCCATAACGATCACGTCGCTGGGTTGCGTGACCGAAAAATAAGGTTCCGCGGTCACGATGAGGCCGAACACTTGCAGGTCAGTCGTCACTTTGAGGTTGCTCTTACCGCCGTCGAGCAGGATCTCACCCAAGTTCTTCGGCCTGCCTTCTGGCGAAATCGCCCACAACACGTACGTCAGGTACTCGGAGCCGAACTGGCCGGGGCTGCCCACGTCTTTGAAGCTGGCGTCAATGCTGATGGCCCCCGGACGGCTGTCCACTTTGGCCTGCCCTTGAGCCTTTGGCATCAACGCCGTGCCTGTGAAACTGATCGTCGTGGAGCCGCTGCGATGCCGGTAGTTGACCGCCTTCGTCGACTTGGAAACGACGTTGACTTTGAAAGTCGGACTCGGGGGCTCCTGGTCAGGCGCCTGCCCAAGCATCGCGACGCCGCAAGCTGCCAGCACCGTCCCTATTCGAGCGGCGCGGGTCCAAGCCCGCGAGTTTGAAAAAGATTCGAAACCCATAA
>Ga0335069_10002521_pt1 | contig 28145 bp, 33 predicted proteins | sample Lox_Sample_11_FD_206714 | JGI IMG/M metagenome (GOLD analysis project Ga0335069, IMG submission 206714) | Soil microbial communities from Loxahatchee National Wildlife Refuge, Florida, United States - Lox_Sample_1.1 | ecosystem: Environmental > Terrestrial > Soil > Wetlands | place: USA...
TCCTGCGGGTTGAAGATGAAGCGCTTGCCCGAGCCCGACGACGACACGGTGCACGACAGGCCCGGGATCAGCGTGCCGTTGAGGAGCACCTGGAGTGTGAAGGTGTTCACCCATGTCTCGACGTCGATGACGGCGGCGACGATGTTGCACGTCCACCGCACGGTCTTCGCGTCGCCCGCTCCGGTCGTGATCTGCCCGGCCCACGAGGGCCAGTGGAACGTCTGCGCGGCGAACGTCGGGAGCCCTTGGCCCGGCCCGGTATTGGGCACCGGGGTGAGCGTGCGGAAGTTCTGGTAGACGCGCTGCTGCTGGGTGATCGTGTTGATCTGGTCGCGGACCTGGTGAGGCTTCCAGACCGGGCGCGTCACGACGTCGCCACCAGGTTCAGTTGCAGTTGGTAGCTGTCGGTGTTCGGGTCGAGCGTCCAGGAGATGACGCGGTAGGGCTGCGCCACGATGTTGAGGTAGCCCCAGGACGCGGTGACGAGCAGCACGTCGCCGCACGACAGCGGGACGCCGCCGCACCACGTGTCGATGAAGTCGTTCATCGTCTGGACCGTGAGGATCTCCACGGCGGACTGACGGGCCTTCATCTCGGCGAAGGCCTGGGGCGTGAGCGACGACAGCGGCGAGGGCGACGTCGAGGAGATGACGTCCTCCATCGTCACCTGCGGCGTGAAGTCGGTGACTACCTGGCCCGCGCCCCACGAGTACGTGAACTTGTGGCTCTCGATCGCGATCGAGGTGGCGCCGACGGCTGCCGACGCGCTGGCGATCACGGCCTCGCCCTCCTGGCCGACGCCGGGCTGCCACTGGAGCACGCCGATGCGGATCCAGTCCCCGGCGCGCACGGCCGCGGTGAGCGCGGTCACGCCGATCGAGGTGTAGGTCGAGCCCGCGCTCACGCCCCCCGACAGCGTCGCGACCTGGCTGCCCTTGAGCGCGGCGCCGACGTAGGACTGGGCGCCCGACGAGGTGCCCTGGCAGACGACCGAGTTCGCCATCTGGTCGGCGTCCTGGTCCCACGGCTTCACGACCATGTTCGCTGCGGTGCCGTCGTTGAACAGGGGGGTGCCGGGCTTGAACGTCCCCCGGCGCCCCCCGATGAAGACGGTGAGGCCCGTCCCGCTCGCCGTCGCAGGCTGAGGCCCGCTGAAGGTGACCTGCGTCGGGGAGTTGATCACGGTGATGACCGCGCCCGCCGGGATGTTGGGGTGGGTGAGCGGCTGGTACAGGTCCGCGCTCGTGAAGGCGGCCGAGGCCGAGCCGAAGGCGAAGGTCCCGATCACCGTCTGGCCGTCGGTGACCGAGCGCCCGAAGGTCGTGAACTGGCGCACCGTCGGGCTCACGTCGACGACGGAGAAGTCGTTCTCGGGCAGGTAGGTGGCGTACTGGTTGATCGAGTCCAGGATGTTCTGGCGCCCCGAGTACAGGTACACGAGGTCGGCGCGCAGGAAGCCGGTGGCCGGGCAGTTCGTGCCGATGTGCAGGTCGCTCTTCGTGGCGTCCTGGGGGAAGCCGACGCCACCCACGGCCGTGCGCCCCTGGGCCATGAGGATGATGTTCTCCAGGATGAGCGACTGGTCGGAGCCGCCGGGCTCCTGCGGCGACAGCGACTCGGGGATGGTCAGTTGCAGCGCGTCCCAGATGATCGAGCCGCCGACGCCGCAGTAGGCACGGCAGTCGATCCCCCACGGCACGCTCGTGCCCGCCGCGCTCATCTCCAGCGCCGTCGAGGCGAAGAGCCAGAGCCCCGCCGGGGTGCTCGGGGTGATGCTGCTCGCCATCGAGTCGGGCACCTCGACGGTCGCGCCGTTGACGAACTGCATGAAGAGGCCGCGGCCGCCGATCGGCCCCGCTGTCATGCCGGGCACGATGTAGTACCAGCCGGAGAGGGTGAAGTACTCGCCCTCGGTGTTGGCCGGGTAGTTCGTGACGACCTGGCCGAGGAAGGTGTCGGCGTTGAGCGTCGACGACGTCAGGCGCGCGGCCGAGTTGCCGAGGAAGACCAGCCCCGGGTTGGCCTGGACCGTCATCTGGGTGATCGTGAGGTGCGCGGCACCGGAGCCGCCGCCCGAGTTCGTCCAGCCCACCGGCAGGCCCGCGCTCCACTGCTCCAGGGAGGGGTTCTGGAGGTAGTTCGTAGGGAAGGCCGGGCTGCCGAAGTAGCGGTGCTTGAAATACCAGAGCGGGTTCTGGCACTGGAAGCTGACGGTGGCCGGGTTGGTCATGTCGCTCGACGGCCGCACGATCGGGCCGCGCCAGACCGGCGCCGAGCGTCCCTCCCGGAAGATCGCGACCTCGCGCGTGACCGGCTGGAAGAGATGCACGTTGGGCTCGTCGATGCCCATCGTGATCGTGAGCGAGCCGGTGCCGTTGAGTTCGTCGGTCGGGCTGTCGATGACGACGTTCGTCGTCTCGCCGTAGTAGTTGGAGGCCTGGTCGCACACGACGGCCCGGTAGCGCTGCTGCGTCGCCATCAGGCCACGTGCCGCCACATACGTCGGCTGGCGACCTTGCGGATCAAGGCGACAGAGACACCGAACTCTTCAGCCAGGGCAGCGCTATTCCCCCGGTTCACCGGGCCTGTCCCCCGGCGATAGCGGCGCCTGATGAGGCGTACGGCTTCGTCCGTCAGGAGCGCGTTCGGGTTCCGCTCGCCCTGGCGGATCTCAGGATGAAGGTGTGAGTTGTGGCGGCCCTTCGCAGCGCAGTCCCGCATGTTGTCGCCCTGCGTCCCGAGCCACAGATGGTCGAGGTTGGTGCAGGGAGGGTTGTCGCAGCGGTGCAGGATGTCCATCCCAGGCGGGATCGGACCATTGGCCTCGGCCCATGCGTGCCGGTGCGCGTACTGCTCACCCTGGGTTCGGTCCCCGACCGGGACCTGCCCGTACCCACGTGGGAAGCGCTGCCCCGGCCATTCCTGGCACGGCGTCTCCACCTTCACATCCAGCTATCTCTCGACACCGCGCTCACCGTGCCCGCCGAGGCCGTGACCGTGCAGCCGCCCGGCGGGATGGTGAACCACGTGGCGGGCTGCGTCAGGTCCGCGTAGCCGTTGCCTCCGGTGATCAGGTGGGTGCCCAGGTCGACGGTCCACGGCCCGGTGCCGGTGAAGGTGAGGCTGCCCCCGTTCGACGAGGTCACGGTGCAGGCGGTCGACACGGTGAGCACCACGATGCCCGCCGTCGAGCCCTGGCCGCAGGGGTAGTCCCCGGCGTTCGTGATCGAGATGGACGAGGCCGCGGCGAAGGACAACTGGTTGTCCCCGTAGAGCGTCGGGTCGGGCGCCTCCAGGATGACCGACCACTGCGACAGCGCCACGGCCGAGACCTGGTCCTCGGGCATCGCGCGCTTGTCGGGGCGGCAGTAGAAGCGCCGGGGGTTGGTCCAGTTCGGGAAGTCCCAGGCGAGCACCTGGGGCGTGGAGCCCTGGAGCACGAAGGCCGCCATCCACGCGTCCCGGTTCACGAAGTACTGCCCGTCGGCCTGGTTGGCGATGTCGAAGTCGATCGAGATCGGCCGCTTCTGGGCGAGGTTGAGCCCGGCCCAGTCGCCGTCGAGGCGGCTGCGCGGCTGGCCGTTGTCGGAGACCGGCGGCATCGACCAGTCGAACTTCGTCACGCCGAAGCCGGTGTCGGCGCCGAAGGTGAGGCCGTTGTAGGTGAACTGGAAGTCGGAGACGGGCACGGGTCAGACCTTCTGGACCTGCCAGGCGACCTCAGAGGCGGCCTGCTGGGCGGTCATGGGCACGGCGAGCAGGTTGACCTCCAGGTGGTCGATGCGGGTCCCGGTGTGCACGGCGCTCGACTGCGGCGCTGGGGCGAGCGAGACGGCGGGGTTGGTCGCCTGGGGGAAGTACGACGCCACGCTGGCGAGCAGGTCCATGGCGCGCTGCGGGTTGCTGAGCGGGATCACGACCTCGGGAGCGTGCAGCAGCGCCATCGTGTCGCTCGTGATGACGCCCCCGCTCTGGTAGGAGGACAGCCGGGCGTTGGTCCCGCTGACTCCAGCGCGCTCGCCGACGCCGCCGCTGCCGCCCTGGGGGCCCATCTGCGAGTGGAAGACCGTCTCGCCGTGGGAGTAGAGGTCCTTCGCCCACTGCTGGACCGTGCTGATGGCCGCCCCGAGTTGCTGGCGGCCCTTCGTGTCGAAGTGGCTGGAGGAGTTGTAGGCGTCGGTGAGCATCTGCCCGGCCTTGTCCAGCTTGCCGATGTCGGTCTCGATGGCCGAGACGTCGTTCGACTTCATCCCGGCGTTGTAGACGTCGGCGATGCCGTACTCCTTGAGGTAGTCGCGGCCCTGCTGCTGGTACTGGCTGAGCTTCTGGTTGGCGTACAGCCCGGCCGCCACGCCGATCCCGGCCAGCCCGGCCGCACCACCGATCGCTCCGGCACCGCCCGCGGCCCCGGCACCGCCCGCCGCGGCCCCGGCACCCTCTTCGCCAGCCACGGTTGCCCCAGCGGCGTCGAGTTCCTCGGCCGCGGTGGCCGCTCCGGTGGTGAGGTCGGTCTCGACCGACGCGCCCGCGGCCTCCAGGGTGGTCGACGCCTCGGCCGCGCCGCCCTCGATCTCGGTCGCCACCTCGGCGCCCGCACCGCTCAGCTTCGCCGCCGCAGCGTTCAGAGCCTCGGCCGCGGCCTGGAGGTTCTCGGCTGCGCTGTCCAGTGACGTTGAGGCAGCCTCGCCCTCGCCCGAGAGCGACTCCTCGCCGCCCCCGGTGCCCACGATCTTGTCCTTGAGCCCGGTGATCGACTTGACCATGTCGCCGACGCTGGAGACGAACTTCTTGGCGGTGTTGAACGCGAAGGTCGCCACCGCCACGGTGAGCACGCCGCCCACCACGCCCGCCAGGACCTCGGCCGCGACCTTGTTCTTCTGGAACCAGTCCACGACATCCATGGCGACCTTGGCCGCCTCGGTCAGCTTCGGGGTGAGCCACTCGCCGTAGGAGACACCGAGCGAGTGCACCTTCGACTCCAGCTTCTCGGTGGTGCCCTGGAGGGTGTTCGTGGCCTTCTCGGCGGCCTCGTGCGCGGCGCCGTGCTCGGTGACCTTCTCGGTCGCCTTGGCGTAGGCATCGGGCCCGGCGAGGATGGTGTCGAGCAGCTTCCGGTTCGCCTGGTTCCCGAAGACGGTGGAGAGGGTGGCGAGTTGCTGGGCCTGCGTCTGGCCCTTGAGGAGCGGCTGTAGCTGGGCGATGACCGACTGCATGCCGACGAACTGGCCCTTGGCGTCGAAGATCTTGAGCCCCAGCTTCTCGGCGGCGCCGCCCGTCTCCTGGCTGGCGAAGAAGAGCTTCTGCTGGGCCTTCGTGAGGTCCTCGGTGGCGGTGGCGTGCTTGGCCTTCGCGTCCGCCACGGCCTGCTCAAGGTTCTGGAGCGTGATGTTGTCGCTGATGGTCAGCTTCTTCTTGCCGGAGAGTTCCTGCTCCTTCTGCGACAGCTTCTCGGTCGCCTTCGCCACCGCGTCCGCGGAGGTCGCCATCCCCTTCTGAGCGGTGTCGACGCCCTTCTGCGCGGCGGCGATGTCCTTCGTCTTCGACGTCGTGTTCAGCAGGGTGTTGATGGCCGAGGAGACGGCGCCGATCGAAGCGCGCCCGGACTCGCCGTGCTCGGCCAGGTCGACCATGAAGGCTGAGGTGTCCGACAGGGTCGGTGCGGCCGCCCCGAGTTGGCTCTTCAGGCGGCTCACCGAGTTCGTGATGGCGTCGGTGGACTGCCCGAGCACCCGGCTCGTGTTGAACAGGACGTCGGAGTCCTTGCCCGCGTCGGAGAGGTTCTGACCGTAGGCCTGGATCAGCTTCGACTCCGACGCCAGCGTCGCGGACAGGTTCCCGTGGCTGGCCTCGGCCAGGTCGGTCGCCGACGACAGGACAGCCGTGGCCTCCTTGGCGGTGAGGGTGTGGCCGCTCACGTCCTCCAACTGGGCCGAGACCGGCGCCAGCGCGGACAGCATCTTGTCCGAGGAGATGGTCGTGTTCCCGGCCATCTTGTTGACGGCGGTGCCGATGGCGTCGGCCTGCCTGGAGGTCATGTCCCCCGTGGCGGCAAGCTGCGCCTCGACGGCCTTGTAGTTGGCCGTCATGTGCAGCGCCTCGGCGCTCAGGCCGACGAAGCCCGCCACGGCACCGACCGTGGTGACCTTGCCGAGCGTGTTCAGCTTGTCGCCGAGCGTCTTGGACTTGCCCCCGGCCGCCTCCATCTTGCGGCCCATGTCGTCGAGGATGTTCCCGAAGGGCAGGCCCCAGTTGCTTGCCTCCTGGCCCAGCTTGGAGAAGACCCCGCCGATCCGGCTGCCCGAGCGCTCCGAGCGGCTCGCCAGGTTCTCGATCTTGCTCCCGGCCTTGTCGGCCTCCGAGCCGACGCCGCTGACCGAGGTCCGGGTCTCCTCGACCTTCTTCTTGAACCCGTCGAGCGTCGCGGTGGCGCGGTCCTGGGCCTCCAGGATGAGCAGGACCTTGAGGTCTTCCTCCGCCACGGGGTTACGCTACCGCCGTCACCTCTGCTGGGGCGGTGAGGTCGGCGCTGCGGGGGTCAGGCTGCGGTACCGGGCGCTGTACTCGCGCAGGGTCTCGTACTCCTCGACCTCACGCCACGGCCGGTCCGCCACTGGCCTCGGGTCCAGGTGCAAACCGTAGGTCGTCCACCACGACGCCTCCTGCCACGCCTTGACGATCGAGGGGTGCTTCGACTGGTTGAACCGGAGCGCTGCCCCCACCTCCAGCAGGAAACCGCTTGTCCTCGGCAGGGCTGGGCTCCGCTTCGGCTTCTGCGATCACCCCCTGGATCACGTCGCAGATGTGGGGCGGCAGGCGCTCCCACGAGACGCGCAGCGGGCTGGGGTAGGGGGTCTTGCCCGCCAGTTCGGCTTCGGGGTCGTGCGGGCCGTAGGGCAGCACACCGTCGTCGTCGGAGAGGTTCCAGTCGATGATCGACATGAGCGCCTGCTCGCGGATGTTGGCGACCGGGTCAGTGACCACGATCCGGTAGCGGCCGGGGAGCGGCTGCTCGGTCTTCGCGAACATCTTGCGCAGCCAGCCGCGCTGGTGCTCGGTGACGCAGCGCCGGTAGCGGACCCACCACGTGTCGTCGCCCTCGACCTCCTCGACCCACGGGTGCTCGGCCTCCCAGGCGGCGATCGCCGCGTCCGACGGCGGCCCGGTCTCCTCGGACGTGTTGGCGATGATCCAGTTGTCGCGCTCGTCCGCGTGGCGGATGCGCCGGATCTCGCGGTCGATGTAGAGCGTCAGGGGCTCGTCGTACTTGCCGAGGAACGAGGGCATGGCGGGGGACTCTACCGCAGTAGCGGGCTACCCGAAGAGGGTCGGAGTGTGGCGTGCGAGGTAGGCCACGGCCCGCTTGAGCGTCGTCCAGTCTAGTCGTTAGTAGGCTAGTAAGCCGTTGAACGACTGTTGAGGATGACGGCGTTGATGGTGGTGGCCGGGCTGCCGCCGACGTTCTTGAACGCCTCGAAGGGGATCGTCTGCATGATCACCTCGGACATCTTCGGGTCGGTCGTGGGCTTGCCCAGGTGGACGCGCGGCAGGTTGATCGTGATCGAGCCGCCGGAGGCCGGGTGGACCATCGAGAACGACAGTTGCGCCTGGGTCTGGCTGACGACGGCCTGGCTGAAGTAGCCCCGCTGGGCGTCGTTGAGGCTGTCCCACACGACGTCGAAGCTGCCGGAGCAGTGGATGAAGGTCGGGGTGATGAACTGCGCCTCGTGGCTGCCGTTGAACGTGTAGCTCGCCTTGACGCCGTTGTCGATGTCGAGGCTGAAGTTCGACGCCTCGGAGATCTGGAAGCCGTTCCAGGTGAGGGTGAACTCGGCGAAGACGAAGGGGGTCTCGTCGACGAGCACGACCGCCGAGGGCGAGTTCAGGATGGCAAAGGACTGCGCCACCAGGTCGCAGGTCATCTGCGCCTCGGTGTCGGTGGCGGCGCCCTTGATCGAGAACTTGTTGACCCGGGTCCCGGCGAACTGGATGGACTGGTAGTTGCCCAGGTTCTTCTCGACCGTGACCGAGGGCAGCGTGTTCGTCTGGCTGATCGTGTGGGTGTACGGGCCGGGCGAGGCGCCGCTGACGACGTCGGAGCCGATGGCGTAGACCAGTAGCTCGATCCCGTTGGTCGGGAAGAGCGGCGCGTCGATGGCGCCGAGGTCCTTCTCCTGGCCGTACAGCGGGTAGACCTGGAGGTCCCTGGTGCCGACCATGGTCACCGGGCTGAAGAGCCCCGGGTCCACGTTCATCGCGTTGTTCGTGAACGGGACGAAGGAGTCGGGGACGACGGGTGTGCCGAAGACCGTCTCCTTGCCGACGCCTGTCGCCGAGTTGGCGCCGATCTTCTCCTGGAATAAGAAGCCTGGTCCGGCCAGAGAGGTCTACTCCTTGCTCGTCGATCCGATGTGCCATTCGACGGCCCGGCCAAGTTGCTCCAGCCGCTCCCGCCTCCTCTTGCCGAGCCACGGCTCAAAGAGCGCCGTGACCCGCTCGACGTCATTCCGGCTCTGGACGGACCAGAACCAGAACGGCTTGCGCTGGACGCCGTCTGCTGCCGCGTACTGGTAGGGGCCGTAGACGAGGCCGCCGACAGCCGTCCGGACCCGATCGAGCACGTCCTGATCGGTCATCTTGATCTGGAGGCGCAGACCCCCGGACTTCGTCAGGACGATGGAACCCTCACCCTCAAAGACCCCCGCCGCCCACGCGACCTCGGCTGGGTCGGGGGACGCGGCGGGCGGATGATCGCTCGATCCAAGCGGTCGTCCGGCCAGAGAGTGGTCCTTCCGTCAGGGGCTACGTGGGCTCGGAGTCTACCGAGGGGGGCTCATCGTCCTCGGCACCAGCCGGGACGGGGTCCACCAGCGTGTCCTCGGGCGGGGTCCAGAGCGGCTCGGGCTCACTTCCCGGAACCGCCTCTCCGTCGTCGTCGACCTCCACCCAGCCGTGGGTGAACTGGGCCAGGGCCTCCGCGATGCGGGCGTCGGCGGGGCTGGCCTCGTTCAGTTCCAGGACCGTGCCCTGCTCCACGAAGCGCTGGGGGTCGTCGTCGCCCGGGAGCGTCACCAGGCAGTTCGCCTCGGTGCGCAGGAAGTAGCGCATCAGAACGTACCCGGGGAACGGACGACTTCCTGGGTCATGCCGCTCGGCGTGATGACGACCTTCGTATAGACCGGGGGACCTGCCTGGCGGGTCGTGTGCTGGCGGGTCGCCGTCCGCCTGGAGTGCGAGCGGCTGGCATGGCCCCCGCCGCCCTTGGCCGCTTTCCCTTTCGCCATCAGAGGCCTCCCAGCATGTCGTGGAACGTGCGGCTCACGGCCCGAGCGAACTCGGACTGTAGCTCTGAGCGGTGGAACTGGACGTAGTGGGTCGGGAACGGGTTGGCGTCGGTGCCCGGGTGGTCGACGTGGCGCGCCCGGCTCCAGGTGCCGTCGCGCAGCCAGGCGAGCATCTGGCGGGGGTTGCTCGGCTTCGGGTCGATCGGGTGGGCCCGGGTGCCCTCGATCACGAAGCGGGCCTGCGGGACGTTGCTCGTGAAGATGGCCTGGGCCAGGCCGAAGACGGTGTGGCGCTCGTAGCGGATCGAGTCGCGCAGGTGGCGGTGCTCGGGCGTGTTCGTGCCCTCCACCGAGCGGTAGGGGGCGGCGTCGCGCAGGCCGCGGGCGATGCGGGGCCCGGCCCCGTCGAGGAACTGGGTGAAGGCCTTGGTCACCGTGAAGCGCCCGAGCGAGGCGACGACCTCGTCGAGGCCCTCGGCCTTCACGCTGATGCTCATGCCGGGAGCCCGATCCCCTCGCCCTGGACGGCCTCCTCGATCAGCAGGTTGAGCCGCGCCGCAGGGCGCACGAGCGCCTGGCCGCCCGCCCCGATCATGTCGGGGATGAAGACCTCGTAGTCGATCTCCTCGCCGACGTTGAGGACCTGGGACTGGGCGCCGGTCACGGGGTCCGAGATGATGATCGGCATCGAGAGCGTGGCCGGGTTGCCGAGGAACGCCCGGATCTGGTCGATCAGCAGCGGGAAGGCGGTGGCGCGCAGCGGGTCGTCGGGGTTCTCGACCACCTGGAGGACCACCTGGACCCGCCACTTGATCTTCTTCCAGGCCTGGCCGCGGGGCATGGTCTGGCGGTCCTCGTGGCCGTTGTTCACCCAGACGAAGGCGAACGGGACGGGCCGCATGATGCCGCCCGTGTCCACCAGGTCGAGCACGTCGGGGCTCTGGATGTGCGAGGTCACGACGGCGTTCAGCGGGGCGTACTGGGGGCTCTGGAGGCCGTTCAGGACCTCGTCGGAGGCGAGCCACTGCTGGATGGCGTTGAGGGGCACGTCAGGTCCCGAACACCCGCCGGTACGTGCCGAGTTGGATGGTGGCCGAGTGCTCCAGGAAGGCGACGGACGCCTCGATCCCGCCCCCGCCTCCGGCGACGCCGGGCGTGGTCGGGGCGCTCAGGGTGGCGAGCCCGGCGCGCACGGCCTGGGCGGCGACGAAGAGCGCCGTGGCGTCGCGCAGGGACTTCGGCATGGCGGTGAAGATCCGGCCCGCCTCGTGGTTGCTGACGAGCGGCGAGGCGAGCGTGAGGGTGCCCGGCCCGGCCGGGGCGCCGTTGACCGACCCGGCCGCGGTGATGGCGGTCACCAGGCAGTTCTCGTTGTTCGGGAGGTCGCTGATCTGGCCGCGCACCCCCATCGCCAGCGGGGCGTTGTACCAGCCGCTCACGTCGTCGACTTGGAGGACCGTGTCGCCCGCAGTGGCGTTCGCCGCCAGCGCCGTGTGGGGCCAGCCGTTGACGTAGGTGGCCTCGACGTGGATGTTCATCCGGCCCGCCAGCCAGTTGATGTAGCCGCCCGCCACCATGATGGCGTTCTGCCCGCCGCTGGCGCCGCTCGGCCCGGCGGTGCCGTAGAGGTGGAACGGCTGCTGCTGGGGGTAGGCCAGGCCGTTCGGCACGACGACCCAGTTGTAGTTGTACGGCTGGCCGGTCTGGGTCTGCTGCGGCGGCCCGACCGCCACCCGCACCTGGACGACCTCCAGCACCGGGGTCATCGAGGTCATCACCCGGGCCAGGCCGCTCGTGTTGACCATCCCGATCCGGTGGCCCGGCCCGTCGAGGGTCTCGATGTCGACCGTGGCGCGCGCCAACTGGTTCAGTTCGCCGTCGACGATCGACGTGGCGATCTCGCACATCTGCTCGATCTGGCCGGTGTTCTGGTTGGGCGTGGGGTTCACCGGGCCGATCCGGCTCCAGGTGACGGGCAGCGTCCAGTTCACGACCTCGTAGCCAGCCACGTACGGGGACGGGAACACGGCCCTACCGTACGACCTTCACGGCCTCCCGAGACCGACCGGCCGGGACGCACGAGGTGCACACGACCTGGCCGTCGAGGACCCGCATGTGGCGGTCACAGACGGGCGCGGAGCACTTGGTGCAGGTCCACCCGACGTTGCAGGTGGGGCGCCTCCCCCCGCCGTTGCACAGTCGGCAAGGGTGATGACGCCCCACCTGCCCGCCCCCCCCGCCTGGCTGCTTAGGCGGTGGCGCCCGTCGCGACCCGCTCGTTGGCGAGGTCGGCAAGCGCTCGGCTCAGGCGTGCCGTCTCGACGCGCGAGGCGGCCTCCAGGTCGTCCTTGAGTTGCGTCTCGGCCAGCGTGAGCGGGACGCCACCGGGGTGGTTGGAGGTGAACTCCTGAGTGCGGATGATCTGCTCCTCGCACTCGGGCGTGCAATCGAAGGCCCAGGTGCGCTCGGTGTCGTTCGAGTGGTCCCGCTTCTTCTTGTCGCGCAGGTGGCGGTGGTCGTCGGTGGCGACGATCTCGCTGATGGTGCCGTGCACGTGGACGGTCATGGGGTGTCCTCCTGAGTGGGTAGCTGGTGGGTCAGGCCGTCGGAGCGCCGCAGCCGGGGCACTTCTTCGTCCAGGGCTGGTACTCGGTGACGCAGCAGTGCGCCGTGCAGTAGCGCCCTGGGCGGCCGCCGAAGTCGTTCCGCATCGCCGCGCCCACCGCCACGATGTCCCCCGCGATGTTGGGGTCTCGGCGGATCGCTCGGGCGTGGCTGGGGTTGTCGACCTCGAAGGTCCCGCTGCGGTTGGCCCGGTACACCGTCCCGTCCTCCATCGTCGCCCCGGTGCAGCCGTGCAGGTCGGACAGCACGCCCTTGCGGTCGCGGAGCGGTGGGACAGCGAATCGGGTCATCGGGGCCTTTCGGGTGAAGGGCTGCGGCCCGCCCCCAGGGACGGGCCGGGGGGCAGGCCGCAGCGGACAGCGCTTACTTGTAGGGCGTGGTCGCGGAGACCTGGAGGCCCTGGGACGCACCGCAGTACTGCGGGGCGGGCATGAAGAACGTGCCGTACCGCAGGATGGACTGGCGGAACGTCGGGTCGATCACGGGCCACCCGATCTGGGCGTAGTCCTGGACCATCACGTTCTCCATCACGTTGCCCAGGTTGTTCTGGGTCTGCGGGAGCGTGTAGCTCAGGTAGAACGCCGTGCCCTGGGTCAGGTACGGATGTACCAAAATCTCCGGGCTGGACCTTGTGATCGGATTGACCATATTTGCGACCGCGATGCCCGCCTGGACGTTGGCGACCTCGGACTGCTGGACCCGGAACTGGTAGGCCGCGACGGTCTCGTTCCGGATGCTGTCAGCCAGGATCTTGGCGTCCGTCGGCGAGGCGACGATCTCCGACGGGTTGGCGAGGTACCCGGTCGAGCCGTTGTACATCTGCTGGAGGGCGTTGGTCACCGTGGCGATGGTGAACTGCGCCGCCTCAGCATCGTTGTAGTACCCGGCGCTGACGTTGGGGTACGGGCCCGAGCCGCCGTTGTAGGCGAGGCCGGAGATGACCGACAGGATCGACTCCTGGCGGTTCGCCGAGCCGGTGCCCGTGTCGGAGGCCTTCGGGTTGTTGCCCGAGACGGGCAGCGCGCCCTGGAGCGTGAACTTCACGCCGCCGACCCAGCCGCCCTGGGTGTTGGCCGTGAACTGCCACATGGCAGTACGGGCCGGAGGGGTCGTGCCGGTGCCCGTGTAGATGACGTACATCAGCGTGCCCGCCGGGCTGGCCGGGGTGATGGTCAGGTCGACCACCGAGGTGCCCGAGGTCGCCGTGGTGATGGCGATCTGGTTGCCGCCCGCGTAGGCCGTCTCGCCCCAGTAGTTGATCGCCGAGACGAAGACGTACACGTTCGGGCCGCCGAACGTGATCGCCGTCTCGTTCGACCCGGCTGCGCGCACGACGGCGGAGACGGTCGGGTTCGAGAGCGACTGGCTGGAGGAGGCGATGAGGTCGTGCTCCTCGCAGAGCATGAACTCCTGAAGTAGGACAAGTGAGGCCAAACCGTAAATATCGTCAAAACCCTGACCCGCGAACTGCGCAAGCCATGAAGTGGCCTCGGTAAGTGCGAAGAACTTGTAGGGGATGATGATGTCGTAGGCCGACTGGGTGCCGCTGGCGGGCAGCGGGTTGGGCCACGAGGAGAAGCCAGCGCCGCCGAAGAACTCGGTGGTGGCGTCGTCCTGGAGAGCGCCCAGACCACCCGGCAGGGAGCCGGTGATCGAGGAGAGGATCTTCCCGCGGTGGTACTCGCCCTGCCCGGGGACCCGGGGCAGCTTGTTGCGGAAGGGCGTATACACGGGGTAGATCGTCCGCACGAACGGCATGAGGTCGAAGGGCACGAAGCCCGAGGCGAGCGGGCTCGCCAGGGAGAACGACTTGCCGATCGCCTCGCCGATCTGCTTCGACCACTGGCGGGTCATCTGCTGGAGGGCGAGGTTCTGCGGGCTCAGCCGGTTGAGGCCGGTGATGGCCCCGGCGAGCGGCGCGGAGAACGCCTTCATGATCCGGTCGGGGTTGGTCAGGCCCTTGAACCCGCCCTTGATCACGGCCTCCAGGGTGGCCTCGGCCTCCTTGGAGCGGCGCTTCATGACCTCGCGGTCGGCGTCGTACATCGTGAAGCCGTCGGGGCCGCGGTGGGCACCGAAGCCGCTGACGAGCGACTTGCAGGCGGTGCGCCGGTAGGTCTTCGGCGTGTACCGGCCGGAGGCCAGTTCGCTGTCGACGCTCTCGGCGAGGGACGAGATCCCGCGGGGGCGGCGCTGGGCGCCGAACGACCCGGCCTCACCGCCGCCGAGGCTCTTCGTGATGTTGCGGAAGGCCTGGCTGGTCGACGGGTTGGCGTCGGTGTCGAAGTTCGCGTACGGCTTGCTGATAGAGGGCTCTCCTTCTGGTCGATCGGGGACTGGGCCGTCAGTTGACCGTGGTCAGGACGGCGGCGAACTCACGCGGGCTGAGCCCGAGGTCCCGAAGGTCCTCGATGGCCTCGTCCACGTTCCGGCTGTCGCGCGTACCGATGAGGCCCACCGCCTCCTTGGCCTTCGCCAGGCGCACGGTGTCCGACGCGCGGGACTTCGGGCGAGAGAACGGGTGCGACCGCACCGCCGCGGACCGAGGATCGGGCCGGGCCGACATGGACTTGACGACTCGCCGAAGACGCTTGACCTCCCGGGCCTGGCGCTTCGTCGCCTTCGTCACACGACGCTTGACTTCCGCCCGAATCTTCTGCTCCGGGTCCACCCCATCGGTCCCCGATGACTTGGTGGCCCTCGACGTGTCTCGGGTGGCCGTGATGGTAGCGCCCTCCTTGGCGTCAAGCGAGGACGGTTCGGCCGGGACCGGCGCGTTCATCTCCGCCGGGCGCCCCATCTGGCCGTCGCTGTCGCTGGCGCGCCCCTCGGGGTCCGACATCGGGCAGCACCCGGGGTAGTTGTTGGCGATCCAGTCGTGGAGGGCGCCCATCTGGGTCGTGTGCTCGGACTGGGCAGCGTTCGTGTAGAACGTCCGGCCCTTCACGATGGTGTCGCCGACGGCGCTCTTCGCCACCGAGTGGCCGCTCGTGTCGAGCGTCGGCCGGGTCTCGTTGGCGGTGAGCGGGCCACGGTCGAACTCCCCGGCGTTGATGCCAGGCTTGAGGTCCGGGCTGGGCACGTGCGTCGACGAGGACGTGGTGGCGTCGGCCGAGGCGAGGAAGCCACGCCGGAATGACTCGGGGTTGATCAGGCCCGGGCGCAGGTTGGGCAGGCTCGGGTCCGAGGACAGCCAGCCCTTGTGGGCGGCCCGGGTCAGGTCGGCGAAGGTCTTCGGCGCGAGGTGCACCAGGCCGGTGGCGGCCTGGAGGGCGACGGCGGCCCCGGCGATCTCGTCGGCCGCGGCGGACTTGCGGGTCAGGCGGCTGAGGGTGTCGCGGATGAACTCGGGGTCGAGGCGCTCGGGGGCGACCTCGCCGTAGGCGCTCTTCTTCGCCTTCAGCGAGTAGCAGGGGCAGAGCAGGTCGTGGGCGACGACCGCCGCGTAGGGCACCTGGGGGGCGGCCTTGGCCGCCTTGCCCTTGCCCTTGCCCTTCGGCATGACGTCGGTGGCGAGCGGGCTGCCAGCGGCGCTCGTGTTGACCGACGGTGCGCCCTTGTCGCCGTCGTCGCCGTCCGGCTTCTTGTCCTGGAGGAACGGTGGCAGGCCCTTGCGGGCCTTCTTCGCCGCCTTGCGGGCCTTGCGCGCCGCCTTCCGAGCCGCCTTGGCCGCGTCCATGGCCGAGTTGGCCTTGACGACGACGTCGTCGGTCGAGGGGTCGGTGCGGTCCATCGACTCGCCGCTGCCGCCGGGGGTCATGTGGCCGTCCTGGGCGGGCGGGCTGATGGCGACCGAGCCCTCGCCCTTCTCGGTCTCGGAGGCGTCGTCGACAGCCTGGGCCTGCTCGGCGTCGCCCACCGCGTCGTGGGCATCGGCCAGGGCGTCGCTCACGTCGTCGTCGGGGCCGTGCTTGGCGGCCTTCTCGGCGGCGGCCGCCTTCTCGGCAGCCTTGGCGATCACCTTGGCGGCCTTCTTCCCGGTCGGGTCGAAGCCCTTGCCGATCGGGTGGTGCCCCTTGCCCTTGCAGTTCGGGCAGGGCAGTTCGCCCTTGATGACACCCGAGCCGGAGCACGAGTCGCAGGACTGGTGGCCGTCGGGGATGTCGCCCTTGGCAGCCTTGTTGGCCTCGGTCATCTTGCTGGTCTCCTTCTTCCAGGACTCGGGGAGGGCGGCCACGAAGGCTGGGCCCTTACGGTTGGCGATCGCCGTCAACCTCTGCTTGAACGTGTCGAACGACTCGGGGCCCTTGTAGCGGCCCCAGGACGAGACGGCATCCTCGACATCACCGGGGGTCGTGATCGGGAACCCGCCCTCCGGCGCGTCATCGGGGAAGACGAAGTCCTTCTTCGGGATCTCCGAGCGCACCCTGCCGCCGCCGACCGACGGGTCCTTCGCTGGCTTGTCCGCCTTCGCCGCCTTCGAGCGCAGCGCCTTCGTCAGCGTGCCCTCCTCGCCGACGATCTCCATCAGGACCTCGGGCACCTGGTCGCGGCGCGCCCGCTTGACGATGGTGAGGTGCGCGTTCTTGTTCGACCCGGTGTCCACCAGGCTGACCTCGTTGATCCACCCGTCGGGGTCCCCGGCCTTGCCCAGGCGGCCGCCGGGCGCCATCGGGTCGGAGTACACCGGGGCCTCGGCGATGCCCACCGAGAAGTCCTTGTAGACGCCCAGGTCGAGCAGCTTGATGGCGGTCGGCTCGACGATCGCCGCCCGCACGTAGGCGCCGTCGTCCTCGATCGAGAGGTCGACGCCCTTCCCGGCGGGCGGGTAGGTGCCCGAGTGCATGTTGCGGACCGGCGCGCCGAGGTCATGGAACCAGTCCATGAGCTTCTCGGCCGCCCAGTCCGGGTCCACGATCTGGCCGTCCCGGTCCAGGCTGCCGTCGGTGACCTTGCCCCAGACGATCCGGGTCCCGTCGTCGAGGGTCTTCTTCTTCGTGATCGGGAAGCTGAGAGTGACCTGGTTCTGGACTCGCGCCAGAGAGGCATCGCTCCTTCGACGGACGGGTTGGCCGGTCATCGTAGACCGGCGGACCACACCGTGGTGATTCTGGCGCCCCCGGAAGGAATCGAACCCTCTACCACACCCGCTTTAGAGGCGGGCCGCTCTGCCGGTGAGCTACGGGGGCTTGGAGCACGCCCGGGGTTCCGACCCCCGCTGGGTGGCTTTAGAGGCCGACCCTGGTCGCCAGACCGGCGTGCGGGACCTCAGGCCATGGCGCTCTCCGCGTTACGCGCGCGTAACGCGAGCGGCAGGTGGCTGAGCCACGGCCGCGCCCGGTCGCCGACGGCGAAGGCCGTGAACACGTCGCCCAGGTCGGGCTCGTAGACCTCGACGACGTCCTTCGCGAAGCCGCGCCAGCGCAGGCTCTCCAGCGTCTCGGCCAGCGCGAAGCCGTCGGCGACGCCGAGGATCACGACGTTGTTGCCGCCGATGTCGTGCCAGAGCGCTGCTCTACCGACGTAGCGCAGGCAGTACTCGATGGCGGCGTGCACCGCCTGGCAGAGGACGTCGCCGGGCCGGAGGTCCTGGCGGACGACGATGTAGAGCCGGTCCATCACCCCCTCCGGCTCATCGGAGGCGGATGTGGTCTCGGTGCCCTACAGGTGGTCGCTCACGGCCGGGCATCGTATCAGCCGCCGACCGCCATGCGGTTGAGCACGTCGGCGAGGAACGTGCACCGGGATGAGCGGTGCCGCCATGGCAGCGGATCGCCGGGGTCGTCGATGTCGTAGTCGTACCAGGGGAAGTTCCGGCAGACCGGGGGGCGCTCGTCGTGGGCGGTGCAGAGCCGCGCCACCGGGTCGAAGGCGTCGCAGGAGAAGAGGGGGTCCTCCTGGCCGTGAGGATGAACTTCTGGTCGAGGGCGGCGTCGCCGTGCTCCGCCCAGTTGCGGGCGAGGCTGTCGAAGACCTTCTCGGCCCCGTAGCCGAGGTGGATCCGCTCGCAGCAGTCGCCGCAGCGGCCGCAGGCGGTCATAGCCCCTTCGTCTCCGCCACCCGGACCTGCTTGGCGGCGCAGCACATCCGGCAGTGCTTGGCATGCCAGACCGTCACGCCGCGCACCTGGAGGGTGACCGGAAAGAGCGGGAGGCTCTCGCCGCAGCCGTCGCAGCGGCCGATCTTCTTCGGGGCGTGGCGGAAGGCCTCGACCAGCCTGGCCCAGTGGTCGGGCTTCGCCTTGCCGTGGTGCTTGTGGCGGTGGTGGCGCTTCTTCGTCACCCGTCGACCTCCTCAGCCTGCTCGTCGGCAGCCTGCTCAACCTCCTCAGCCTGCTCAACCTCCTCGACCACCTCCAGCACGTGGGTCTGGTTGTGCACGAACTCCGTCGGGCTCGGCGGCCAGCGCAGCCCCCACGGCGGCACCGTCCCGAGCGGGACCATGTGGCCGTCGTAGTCGGTGGCGAGGTACATCAGACGGCTGGCGGGCAGCAGCGACCCGGGACGCCGGTCGAGGTCATCGAAGAGCCAGGCGTCCTCGGTCCGCACCAGCCAGGCGTTGGCGTCGGTCGTGCCGATCAGCCGGTAGCCCCGGGCCTCGGCCGTGCGCTTGATCGTCAGCAGCCCCACGCCCATGCGGTTGCCGGGCCCGCGGGGCCGGATGTCGAGGTGCGGGGGGATGGTCTTGTTGAACTCGATCGAGATGACCCGGGGGCGCGCCGCCATCCCGGCGAAGATCCAGTAGTCGTCGCCGTCGACGTCGATCGACATGAAGTCCACGGCGCCGATCTCCTCCTTGGCGAGCCAGGCGCCGATGGTGTGCTCCCCGTGGGGCTCGACCCGGCCCCACCAGACCGAGACGCTCATCGGGCCCACGAGGTCACGCGCCAGGGTGGCGAGCGCCCTGTCTGCCTCGATCAGCATCGCCCGCCAGCCGTGGTGGCGCCAGAGGTTGGCGGTATTGGAGCACGAGATCCCGTCGCCCGCCCCGAACTCGACGCAGAGCTTGCCGCCCGGGCCCACGCGCCGGAAGATCTCGGTCACCACGCCGTCCTCACCGGACTGGCTGTAGACGTTCGCGGCGAAGTCCGACAGCAGCGTCACGGCGAGGCCGTGCGCACGCCGATGTAGGCGTCGACGGCGCTCTGGAGGTCGACGAGGGCGTTGCGCGCCAGGTCGTCGTCGGGCATGACCGCGGACAGGGCACGCTGCGCGGCGAAGCACATGGCGTGCGCCGCCTCCCGCTCCCGGCTCTGGATGACGACGAGTTCGGCGTCCAGCCCGCTCTTCTCGCCGTGGCCGGTCTGGTAGTGCTTGCCGAAGGCCATCAGGCGCGGACGTACGGGGCGCGCGCCGGGCGGCGCCGGATCTGGTTGTGGGCGTAGTCGCACTCGACGGCGTGGGTGCGGCCGTCGCTCAGGGGGTTCGACTCGTTGTACACGTAGAGCACCTCCGGCAGGTAGCGGCCGTGCTCTGGCCCGGCCATCTCGGTCATCGGGAACATGATGGCGGCGTCGTAGGCGGCGGTGAACCAGCGGCCGTGGTCGTCCTGGAGGTCGGCGTCGGCCACCTGCGCCCAGAGGTGCGCCCGGAAGGTCAGCGGGTGGTTGAACGGGGTGACGTGGTAGCAACCGCGGTAGCTCCGCTCCTTGACGACGTCGAGGGGCCACTCGCGCGCCGGGTTCGGCATGTAGGCCGGGTCGGGCCAGCGGGTGTAGCTCCCCCAGGTGAGCCATAGCTCGGGGTCGGCGTACACCCGGGCGAGCGAGTCGAGGACCTGGCCGTGGGGGAGCCAGTCGTCGCCGTCGACGATCACGATCACGGTCTCAGGCTCGGGGTCGGCGGCGGCGATGGCGAGCCGCAGGTTGTGGGGCATCCTCTCGTTCGCCGGGTTGCGGTGGAACTGCCAGCCGTAGCCCTCGCAGGAGTACCTGGCGTGCTCGCCGCTCTTGTCGGTCGAGGCGTCGTCAGCGACGATCACGTCGACGTCGGGGTAGCGCTGGGCGTGCACCGAGCCGAGGCAGGTGGTGATCCACGGCCAGGCGTTGTGGAAGGGGACGACGACGAGGAAGTGCGTCATAGCGGGTCGGGGGTGATGACGATCATGTCGTCGACGAAGCTGACGTACCGGGGGCTCACCAGGACGCCGACCTCCAGCGGGCTCGGGTAGGCGGGGTCGGTGCCGAAGAGCCGGGCGTCGTCGATCACCGCCACATGGTCGAGGCCGTCGGCGTAGATCGCCGCCAGTTCCTCGCGCACCGGGGTGTCGGTGACGCCCTTGGCCGTGCCCGGGCCGGAGTAGTGGGCGTCGAGGAAGAACAGGTGCGGGCCGCGCTGGGCGAACTTGGCGACGAAGAGGCTGCTGTCGCCCGGGTAGAGCATCACGTTCTCGACCCCGGCGAAGCGCGCCAGGCAGCGCTGGTGGCTGGCGTCGTCCAACTCGACGGTCCAGACGTTGCGGAAGGCGTGGCGCAGCCACTCGGCCAGGTCGCCCATCCCGGTGCCGGTCTCGATGACGTCGTGCATCCCGTAGCGCTTGGCGAGCGACACGAGCAGGTCGCGCTTGCGCCGTGGGTTGGCGATGTGCTCGTCGGGGACCGGCAGCTTCGGCGGCCGTCGGCGGATGTCGTGGGCCTCGGCCTCGGCCTCGGCGGTGTGCTCGGGGATGCGGACGTGGGAGGCCGGGTTCGTGTGGGTGTAGAGGTAGTTCACGTCCGGCAGGTGGCGCCAGTGGGTGCCCGCCATCTCCAGCAGCGGCATCATCACCGTGTAGTCCCAGGTGCGCCGGACCCAGCGGCCCAGGTCGTCCTGGAGGTCGGCCTCGGTGAGGCGCTGCCAGAGGAAGGCGCGCCAGGTCTCGGGGTGATTGAACAGGACCCGGTGGGTGCGGTAGCTGGCCGCGCTCACGACCTCGGGCGGGTAGGGCAGGGCCGGGTTGTCCCAGTAGCCGGGGTCGGGCCAGTACTCGTAGCTGCCGTAGGTCAGCCAGACGTCGGGGTCGGCGGCGTAGGCCCCGGCGATGCGGGCCAGCGCGCCGGGGGCCAGCCGGTCGTCGCCGTCGACCTCGACGATCACGTCGTCGGGGGCGGGGTCGAGCGCCTGGTGGTACTCCCAGAGGTTGCGGGCGACCTCCTGGTTGCGGTCGTTGAACACGACCCGCCAGCGCCCTTCCCGCCCAGCGCTCATGTCCTCCAGCACGGCCCGGCGCAGGTAGGCGGCCTGCTCGGGGTCGGTCGAGGCGTCGTCGATGATCGTCACGGTGTCGGCGAGTCGGCCCTGGGTGGCGATCGACGCGAGGCACTGGGGCAGGTAGTCCATGCAGTTGAACGCTGGGACGACCACGTGCAGCTTCACGCGCCGTACCCCCGCTCGGGCTCCTCGGTCTTCGCGTAGAAGGCATCGCCCCAGCCCTGGTCGCCGGTCGACTGCGGGGCCACCCAGAGCGTCTCGACCCGCCGGAAGCCCCACGGCGCCAGGAAGGCATCGAGGTCGTCCACCAGGACGCAGTCCTTGTAGACCTCCCACTTGTTGACCTCGGTGAGGATGAAGTCGATCCGGGGCAGGGTCTCGATGGCCCCGGCCGTGCACCGGCCCTCGGCGCCCTGGAGGTCCATCACGAGCAGGTTGGCCTGGATGATCGCCGGGTCGATCGAGCGCACGTCGCGCACCAGGTCGTCGAGCGTGCACGAGGGCAGCGCGACGTCCTCGACGAAGACCGTGTCGGGGGAGAACTCGGGGTGGGTGCCGAACTCCAGGATCGACGAGGACATGCCGTCGTAGTTGGTCACGTGCAGCGTGGTGAGCAGGCCGGAGCGCTCCCGCAGCAGGGCGTTGAACACCCGGTGCCCGAACGGCGACACGTGCTCCAGCAGCTTCGGCAGCACGCCGGGGTTGGCCTCGACCCACCAGACCTTCTCCATCCCGTGGGCGGCGTACTCCTCGGCCTCCTCGCCCAGGTGGGCGCCGCAATGGATGACGCCGCGCACCTTGGCGTCGAGGTCGTACTTCTCGCAGAGGATGTCCCAGTCCAGGAGCACTATTCGCCTTCCTCCAGGTGCGGCCAGAGACGACCGACTTTGATCGCGCTGATTGTGGCGGCAGAGACCCCGAACTCTGCCGCCAGAGTGATGCCCATGTCGCCACGACGCAGCCGCTCGCGGATGACGACGACATCCTCCTCGGTCAGTCGGGCGGCCGGGTTCCGGCGGCCACGCATGTCGGCGTGGACGGTGGCCCCAGCCCGACCGCAACGGTTGCGGCCCTTCGCCATCATGTCGGCCGTGTTGTCGGCCGCCGAGCCAACGAACAGGTGATCGAACAGGAAGCACGGCGGGTTGTCGCAGTGGTGAAGGACCTGCTCGCCCGCCTGGAGTGGGCGACCGAGGTAGCGCTCCATCACCCACCGATGCACGAGCACCGTCGAGCGGCGACCCCGCTTCACCGGGCCGAGGGATGCCGTGCCGTAGCCCTTGCCGGTTCGTGCACCCTGCCATTCTCGGCAGCGCGTCATCGGGCGTTCTCCTGGGCTGCCAGCAGTTCCGGGATCTCCAGCCGCCGCCAACTGCTCGGGAACATCAGGTGCGCTGGCTCGTGAGCCAGGGCAGGCCCATACCACGGCCAACCGTAGATCGGCTCGGGGTCGTCGGAGAGCATGGCGCCCCAGTAGCCGAAGGACGAGTTGCTGATCACGTGGCGGTCGCAGTGCGTCATGAGCACCAGGTCGACCCAGTCCATCGGCGGGTCGTCGTAGCCGGGCTCATTCTCCTTCGGCTGGGGATGGCCGAACAGGTAGAACGTCGCGTCGATGTTCTCGACGCACCAGTGCGGGTCGTCGCTGAAGCACGCGACGGTCTCGCACAGCCCCCCGGCCAGGGCGATGGCCTGCTCGTAGTACACGAGCGGGCGCAGGGGGTGGTAGCGCCACTTGTCGGGCACGGCGGGGTCGTAGGCGTTGTCGCCGCGGCGCACGTGCACGCTGAGCACCGGAGGCTCCATCTGGAAGAACTCGGGGATGGTGCTCCACGCCTCCTGCTCGGCGTCGAGGGACGGCTTCAGCAGGGCGCGCACCTCGTCGTAGCTGTCCCGCCAGAGAGCGAAGTCCTGGAGGTAGGTGGGGTTGGCCTTCGTCAGCTTCGGCGCCAGCGAGACGGCCAGGAAGTCGCACGCCTCGGCCGGGCCGAACATCTCGTCGGGCACGCTGAACCAGCGGCGGTAGGCCCAGTCCTCCGGGAAGATGGGCTCCATCCCGAGGCGCCGGGCCATGCCGACCGTCGAGGCGATCTGCCACAGGCTATTCCCAAGTCTTCCCCACTTCCCGAGCATCGGGAACCCGATGGTCGTCATGTGAAGTTGAGCCGAGCGTGCGGCCCCCACACCAGAATCGCTTCGGCGTCGTACACCTTTGCGGCCTCCTCTTCGTCGTCGTATCGCCCGAGGTTCCGGCGGATGCCGTCGACCTTGATGCCTACGGTCCAGCGACCACGCGCCCGATCCCAACAGACGCCCTTGAACCGAGAGCTTCCACCGTGAGACTGCTGATTCGCCATGTTCAGGCGGTGCGGGACGGCCCGGAGATTGGCCCGGCGGTTGTCGAGCCCGTCGCCGTTGATGTGGTCGATCTCCTCCCCTTCGCAGATCAGACGATGAAGGTACTCACCCGTCGACGCCCGGACGTAGCAGCATCTGTCGGTCCTGGTCCTCTGGATGCGCCACGTGTAGGCCTCCAGGAGCCAGGCGTCCTGGGGGTCGACGAGGATCCTGCTCACTTCGGGTCCTCCTGGTGGTCGCGGATGTCGGACTTGAGGTCTTCCGTCGCCATGCGCAGATCGGCGAGGGCGGCGTCGAGGGCGGCCAGGGCCTCACGTGCGGCCCGCGTGGCCCGCTCGGCGCGGCAGGCCCCGCAGGCGCACTCAGGCAAGGACCCAGCGCCCGATGGTGCGGACGTTCGGGGCGTCCGGCGAGAGGATGCCCCACACGTCGACGGTCGGCTTGCCCTGGCAGTCGAGGAGGCGGTACTCGGGGTGGGCGGTCGCCACGAGCACGGCGTCGGCGCGGGCGATCGTCTCCTCGGCCGTGAGCAGCCGGGCGTTGTTCACGTCGGCCAGCGGGTCGTGCCAGAAGACCGTGGTGCCGTCGGACTGGAGGCGGCGGGCGACGGCCAGGCCGAGCGAGCCCTCGGTGATGGGCGTCCCCGGCTTGTAGGTCAGCCCGAGCACCGCCACCCGGTCGTAGGGCTTGAGCATCTCGGCGATCCGGGTCGCCTGGCGGTTGTTCACGTCCTCGGTGGCCCGGGCCAGGTCGGCAGGCACGCCGCACTCGGCGAACCACCGGCCGATCGCCACGGTGTCGCGCGGGAAGCACGGGCCGCCGTAGGGCCCGCCCGCCTGGAGGTAGTGGCGCCCCACCCGCCGGTCAGCGCCGACGGCCTGGAGCACCCGCTTCGCGTTCGCACCGGGGGTCGCCTCGCAGGCTTCGGCGATCGTGTTGGCGAAGCTGATCTTCATCGTCACGTAGGCGTTCACGGCCAGCTTGGCGATCTCGGCGTCAGCCAGGCTGAGCCGGGCGACGTAGGGGTAGGCGCGGTGAGCGTCGCCGTCGCGCCAGAGCGGGTCGAGCAGGCTCTCGACCCGGGCCGCCGCCCGGCGCGACTCGGAGCCGATCACCACCAGGTCGGGGTGGCGCAGGTCGCTGATGACCGAGCCGAGGGCGATGAACTGGGGGGCGTAGGCGATCTGGCGGTCCGGCCAGGCGGCGGCGAGGCGCCCCATGGTGCCGGGCTGGACGGTCGAGCACACGACGATCAGGTAGTTCTGGTGGGTGCAGGCGTGCACCTCGGCGACGGCCGCCTCGACGAAGCGGTCGCTGAAGCGCCCGGTCTCGTCCGAGGGGGTGGGCACGACGATGAAGGCGGCCTCGGTGTTCTCCAGGGCGGCGTAGTAGCTCTTGCCGACCACGAGCCGCTCGGTCGAGCGCAGGGAGGCGAGCAGGTCGCCCAGGCCGGGCTCGGCCACCGGGGCCTTCCCGGCCTTCAGCGCCTTGATGATGTCGGGGTTCGTGTCGATCCCCCGGACGTGGTGCCCGGCGGCCGCCATGCACGTGGCGAAGACCGAGCCCAGCTTGCCGAGACCGACGACAGCGATGGGGGCCACGGCGGGCGACTCTACCGCGCTAGCGCGTGCGCCACGTTCTCCCTGTCGTGATCTTGCTGACGGCCGCGAACTGAACGCCGAACTCCCGGGCAAGGGCGGCGCACGTCTCTCCGGAAGCACGGCGGCGGCGGATCTCTGCCACCTCTTCAGCCGTGAGCCGGGCATTCGGATTGCGAGCGCCATGAGTCGATCGACCCTTTGCTGCCATGTCAGCGAGGTTGTCGGCGTTCGTACCGAGGAAGAGATGAGTCGGCTCGCAGCACGGCGGATTGTCGCAGCGGTGCAGGACCTTCATCCCGGACGGGATCGGCCCGTAGGTGAACTCCCACGCCGCCCGGTGGGCACCAGTCTGGCGCTTGCCCATCTGGAACGCCCCGTAGCCGTCACCACGGCGCGCTCCGGTGAAGACTCGACAGCCACACTCATCAGGCGGACCGACCTTCACCCAGAACCGAGCAGCCAGCGCGGTCATGACGCTTCGGCCATCAGCGCCCTCATGGCAGCTACGTCGCCGCGCGCTGCCTCGTAGCGCTTCGCCAGGGCCTCTCGGTCCTTGATCCCGGGGCTTGCCCACTCCAGCCCACGTGGGTGGTGCAGATGGAATGCGTAGCCGTCAACACGGGCATGCGAACCGCTCATCGTGTCCATGGCCGCCACGAAGGCGTTGTCCTCGTGGCCCCAGTCGGTGAAGCGCTCGTCGAAGCCGATGAAGCGGTCGCGCCAGAAGCCGACCACGCCCGACCATGAGGTGATCCCGAGCGCGCTCGGCGGGTGGGGCGGCAGGCGCAGCTTCGGCGAGCGGTCGAGCAGGCGGGCGGTCCGCTCGGCGTCGAGCGCGTAGTAGGCCTCCTCGCTGTAGCCGATCACCCAGGGCGTGCCCTCCAGGGCCACGAAGAGGCCGATCACGTTGGAGACCACGGTGTCCGCGTCGGCGACGATCACGACGTTGCCCTGGGCGGCCGCGACGCCCCTGTTGATCGAGGCGGCGCGGTGGAACGGCTCGTGGCCGCTGTCAGCCCAGAGGAACTCCGAGCCCGGCAGGTGGGCGCCCCAGTAGGCCCGGCACCAGTGGAAGGCCTGCTCGCGTGGGCCGCCCTTGTCGCCCCGGAACGGGATGACGACCGAGATCATCCGAAGAGGACGCCCTGGGCGGGGCAGCGGTGGCGGTCCCACCACTTGCCGCACGGGAGGCCCCGGTCGTCGTGCATGGGCAGACCCTACCACGGTAGGGCGCTACTGGGGGCGGTCGACCGGCTCCAGGCGGAAGACGCTGTACTGGCGCCGGGCCAGGTAGCGCTCCTCGTAGGCGACGATCTCGTCGACGTCCGCGAAGAGGCGGTCGATGACCGTCGGGGCTGTCTCGGGGTCCAGGACGATGACGAACATGATCAGTCCTCGTAGTGCTCGTAGGCCTCGGGGACGCTGTCCTCGGGGGTCGGCTCGCTGAAGTCGGGGTCGAAGTCCATGCCCTATCTGTCGGCGGCCCAGGCCGGGACTTGAGCGGAACTTTCAGTCCCCGAAGATGATCCTCGCCGTCGTCGGGTGCTTCTTCACCCAGTGGGTGCGCCCGGCGGTGCAGCGCGCCACCCAGGTGAGGTTGTCCTCCCGGATGCGGCTGGTCTCGATGGCGCCGGGGATCTCGTGCAGCCACGCCTCCGAGCCCGTGGCGTCGGCCCAGCGGTGGTAGCCCGAGGTGAACCCGGCCTCGGCCATGCGCAGGGCGTGCTCGGCGTGCTCGTAGCAGTTGATGAAGCCCTCGTCGAGGTAGCCGCAGCGCTCGATGGCGCTGCGGTGGAAGCACGTCCAGGCGCCCGGCCCGGTCCACCAGTACGAGACGGCGCCGTCCTCCTCGACCAGGTCGTTCTCGCCGTGGCCGTGGAACATGAGGTGCCGCCAGCCCGACTCGGTGCAGGCCTCGATGTAGCCGAGCGTCGCCATCGGGCTCGTGACCACGACGTCGTCCTCGGCCAGGAAGAGCCACTCGCAGCCCGCAGCCATCATCTGGCGCAGCAGCAGGTTCTTCGCCGCCGCGACGCCCCGGTTGGTCGGCTTGAACCGCAGCGGCATGCCCCTCACGTCCGGGTAGGGCTCGACCTCAGGCCCGTCGTGCACCGCCCCGATCCACCTGGCGTGGCGCCAGAGGTGCTCGACGATGGCGGACGCCACCTCGGCGAAGTAGTCGGGGCGCCGGTAGGTCACGAGCCCGACGCCGATCATGGGCCCATCCATCCGCGTTACGCGCGCGTAACGCGATCAGGTCTCGGGCAGGAGGTCCCACGGCCTCCGCACGTTGTGGTGGCGGCAGAGCGGGGTGTGGAAGCAGGGCGCGACGTGCTCCGAGCGTAGGGCCCGGGCGAGCCGGACGTCGATCTTCCGCCAGGTCCAGGCGATGTCGCCGTCGTCGTCGAGCGACATGGCCTGCCAGGCGAGGTCCGGGTAGTGCCGGAGCAGCGAGCCCCGGAAGCGGACGCAGCCCATCCAGTCCAGGCCGGGGCGGCCCTCCGGTCCCCGGATGCACCAGGGCATGTCGCAGGCGTCGAACTCGGCCAGCCAGTTCTCAGGGGGCTCGACGTCCTGCTCGACCAGGGCGAAGTCCTCCTCCTCGGCCCAGAGGTCGGTCAGCAGCCGAGGGTAGGCGGTGTCGTCGGCGTAGTCGAGGAGCACGAAGCTGGCCCGGGGCGCCTCGGCCTGGACGGCGATGGTGGTGAGGACGTTGAGCATGCCCTCCACGTAGGGCACGGTGACGCTGGTCACCGGCTCAGTCGTAGGACGTCTCGACCACGTAGAAGGTGACGGACCCGACGCAGTAGATGGCGTCCTTGCCCGTCCAGGGCAGGGCGTTCTGCGACGTGGTGGGCACCACCATGCCGTTGCTCGTGGTCACGTTCGGGCCGCCGACGTAGCCGCCGGAGGCGGAGGCGTAGATCAGTGCCCGGGCGCGCATCTGGTTGGCCGGGAGCAGCACGGCCGCGGACCCGCTCCCCGCCACCTGGTGCGTGTTGGTCGGTCCGCCGTCACCCATTGACGGGAGCGTAGCGCCCGGACCCGTTGGCGACGATGACCGGGCCGAGGCGCTCAGGCTTGATGATCGGGCCGATCTCCCACCAGCCCCGGATCGGTAGCTGGACCGCCAGGAAGTCGGCCGCCGCGGC
>Ga0335069_10002522_pt1 | contig 28144 bp, 22 predicted proteins | sample Lox_Sample_11_FD_206714 | JGI IMG/M metagenome (GOLD analysis project Ga0335069, IMG submission 206714) | Soil microbial communities from Loxahatchee National Wildlife Refuge, Florida, United States - Lox_Sample_1.1 | ecosystem: Environmental > Terrestrial > Soil > Wetlands | place: USA...
GAGCCCGCTTCCCAGGCCGGTACCAATTGTCATCATTGCAAAGTTCTTCATACCCTTTGCCCCGCCGTAAATCATCTCACCCAGGGCAGCGGCATTGGCATCGTTCGTGAGCTTTACATATTTGATACCGGGAAAATTCTTCTGCACCATCGAGGCAAATTGCACAACACCCACGAACGGAAGGTTTGGTGCATATTCAATAGTACCGCTGTAATAGTTTGCATTCGGGGCTCCGATCCCGATACCCATCACCTCAATCTGTGGATTGATCTGTTTTACAGTCTCGATGGCTTTTTTAATCTCGACTGTCAGGTCGGAGATATATTTTGTCAGGATGGCATCAGATACCGCCTGCGTCATATTGGGATTCTCCTTTTTCTGCGGAGTTGGCATCTGCGGTTTTCTTTCATAAAGTACAACGCCTTCGCTGTCGACCACACCAATAGCGGTGTTTGTCCCGCCAATATCTATTCCTATAGCTACTTTTTTCATTTTCGGATTTATTACAGACTCTTACTTCCTGATCTTGCTTCCCTTAAGCGCAAAGAATATAATGTAAAGGTATGATACAAGCGGGACGATAATTGCAATACGAACGGTGGCATGATCCGTAAACCAGCCCATAACCAGCGGGATAACCGAACCGCCTACGATAAGTGTATTGATGATGCCGGAGGCCATAGGCATTTCATTCTTGTCAAGATCCCTCACACTGAGTGCAAAGATGCTCGGGAACATTATTGAGTTGAAGAACCCGATCGAAAGAAGTGCCCAGATTCCGACGTTGGCGCTGAGTACAGTTGCAGAAAAGACAAGTATTGCAGCAACCGAACCGAAGATTCCGAGAGCAACGTTCGTGCTTCCCCTGGAGAAATATATTGCAACGAAGTTGAGAAGGGCGATACCCAGGAAGATAAGACCGTTAACCGGCTGTGAGTTGAAGATGTATGCACCGTCCTTTATCTGCGAACTTGTTACGATCCAGCCTACAAAAAAGGCGAGAATGATCACTGCACCTGAATAGAGGAATTTTTTGTTGTTTTCCATCGCGCTCAGGTTGATCGAGCCCAGGAAACGGCCTACCATTGCACCGCCCCAGTACATTGCAGCGAGCTTTGCAGCTTCACCGATCATCATGCCTGTCTGTTTAAGGTAGGGAACTATTGCAGTTGATATACCGACTTCTGCTCCTACGTAGAAGAAAATTGCTATTGCACCAAGAAGAACGTGAACATGTTTCCAAATGCTCTTTCTTTCTCCCGCTTCCTCCTCGCTCATGATAGCTGGAAGTTTCAGGAAAGCAATGATGACAGCAATAAGAATAACAAGTCCGCCGATGATCAGGAATGGAACCTGTACTGCTTTTGGCCCGAGTGCTATTGCAGCCGGGGTCAGTACCACCAGCCCGACAATGAAAGGAGCAACAGTTGTGGCAAGTCCGTTCAGGGCCTGTGCAAGGTTGAGCCTTGAAGATGCTGTTTTTTCTTCACCAAGTGCAGCCACGTAAGGGTTAGCGGCTGTCTGAAGGAACACAACACCCGTTGCCATTACGAATACTGCAAGCAGGAAGAATGTATATGAAGGAATGGCGACTGCCGGGTAAAACAGGAAACATCCGAGGGCAATTGAAAGAAGGCCGAGGATCAGCCCCATCTTATATCCTGTTTTCTTTATGATTTTACCGCACAGGAAGGAAAATACGAAGTATGCAAAGAAGAAGACACCATTGACAAGGTTAGCCATAAAGTTGCTGAGATGGAATGTCGCCTGGACCTGGTCCTTCAATGCAATGTTGAAATTGGTGATGAACCCGAAAATGAAGAAGATCATCAGCATAAGGGTCATCCCCAGTTTTAAACTGCTATTCGATTGTGGTTTCATTTAGTGGATTTTAGGTTATGAATTGGACATTTGATTTGTAGTTTACATGAACAAATATAAAATTAATTGAATAATATTAACATGCTGCGTTTTCCTTTTGATAAAACAAAGATTCCTGTTAATGTTATTCTGATCCTTTCCAGGCCTGCCCTGGAGGGAAAGCATCAAAGCGACCCAAATAAGTTCAGGGAGTGTTTTAACCGAAATTATCAGATACCATCAGCTAAGACTGCGGAAACAGGAAGAGGCAGAATTTTCAGGCCGATCAGGCAGGTCAGCGCAGGTGGGCAATTGGAATAAACCGGCACCTGGCAGGCAGAGGGGCCTGAAAGCCGGATGCCTGCAACTGATAAAAAAAAGGTGGCCATTTACAGCCACCTCATTCATTATACAAATACTATAATTACAGGTTCAGTGTGAAACGTTTGAATGCAGTTACCGTGAGGGTTTTATCGACCGACTGCAGGTACTGCCTGATCGTCATCTTGTTATCCTTCACGAAATCCTGGTTAAGAAGGGTGCTTTCCTTGAAGAATTTTCCAAGCTTGCCCTGGGCGATCTTTTCGAGCATGTCCTCAGGCTTCCCTTCGCGGCGAGCCTGCTCCTTACCGATTTCGATCTCCTGTGCAATAGTTTCAGCCCTGACATCATCCTTGTCGATGGCGACCGGGTTCATCGCAGCAATCTGCATTGCAACATCCTTGTAAACCTGGATATCGAGCCCGTTTTTGCTGAAACCTGCCAGAGTGGCAAGTTTGTTACCTGGATGAATATATGCCTGCACATGCTGAGCTTCAATTTTCTCATAATATGAAAGCTCAATCTTTTCACCAATCACGCCTATATACTCAACAATCTTGTCGGCAATTTTGGTACCGTCGATCTTGAGAGCCTTAAGGTCGTCAAGCGAAGCCGGTTTGTTTGCCAGTGCAATATTCAGGATATTGTTAGCCAGTGAAAGGAATTCAGCATTCTTGGCAACGAAGTCGGTCTCACTGTTGAGAACGATCATTGCACCGAATTTTCCGGTCGGATCAACTTTTGAAAGGACCGCACCTTCGCCTGCTTCCCTGTCGGCACGCTTGTTGGCGACTGCCTGTCCTTTTTTACGTATTATTTCGATTGCCTTGTCAAAGTTGCCATCAGCCTCTTCGAGAGCCTTCTTGCAGTCCATCATGCCTGCAAGGGTAATCCTTCTGAGTTTTGCAACATCTGCAGCACTTATTGTAGCCATTGTAAATATGTTTTCTTGTAAATAATTCTGGAAATTCTATTCTTCTTCAGCTTCACCGGTCTCCTCTTCAGGTTCTTCTGCCGAGGTCTCCTCTTCAGATTCATCGACAAGCTCTTCTTCCGGTTCAACATCCTCTTCCTCGTCGACGATTGCCTCTATGAGTGAAGGAGGAAGGTCTTTGGTCTCAAGCTCTTTCCTGATCACCTTCTTGTCCTTGGCAGCCGGTTCCTTGTCTTTTTCGAGTTTCCTCTCGTTAAGACCCTCTTCGATTGCCTTGCACAGGAGATCAATTATGAGTGATATGGATTTTGAAGCATCGTCGTTTGCCGGGATCGGGAAATCGATGTCGGAAGGATCGGAGTTGGTATCAACCATCGCAAAAACCGGGATACCAAGTCTCTTTGCTTCACGAACTGCAATGTGTTCCTTGCTTACATCCACGATAAAAAGTGCGGATGGGAGCCTGGTAAGGTCGGCAATACTGCCAAGGGTCTTCTCAAGTTTTGCCCTCTGGCGGGTCACCTGCAGCTTCTCACGCTTTGAAAGGTTCGAGAAGGTACCGTCGGCAGCCATCTTGTCGATTGATGACATCTTCTTGATTGCCTTACGGATTGTGGGGAAGTTCGTTAACATTCCGCCCGGCCACCTTTCAGTAACATAAGGCATGTTAACCTGCTTTACCCTCTCAGCAACAATTTCTTTTGCCTGTTTCTTTGTTGCAACAAAGAGTATTTTTTTGCCAGACCTGGCGATGTGCTTCATCGCTGATGCAGCTTCCTCAATCTTGGTTGCGGTCTTTTCGAGGTCAATAATATGAATGCCGTTACGCTCCATGAAGATATAAGGAGCCATGGCCGGATTCCATTTTCTTTTCAGATGCCCGAAATGAACACCTGCTTCCAGTAATTCATTGAAATTTGTACGTGACATTTTATTTTATTTAAGTTTACCTTCTTTAAATCAATTGCAAAGTAGCCACGTTTCCGTGAGTCAATGCAATTTAGATACTAAACCTCATCAATCCGGGCCAGTGATCCCTATCGTTTACTGAACTGGAACCTTCTGCGTGCCTTCGGCTGTCCCGGTTTCTTCCTTTCAACCTCGCGAGGATCGCGGGTGATGAAGCCGTTGGCTTTGAGTGTGGGTTTATATTCTGCATCAGCCTTGATAAGGGCCCTGGTTATACCGAGGCGCAAAGCTTCGGCCTGGCCTTTTGAACCGCCGCCGTCAAGGTTGGCTTCAATATCATATTTTTCAGCAATATTCAGAAGTACCAGAGGCTGTGTAACAACATACTGCAGTGTCTCAGCACCAAAATATTCCTTGTAATCGCGATCGTTTACAGTAATCTTGCCTTTGCCATCCCTTAGATATACCCTGGCAACTGCAGCCTTCCTTCTTCCAATAGCGTTGATTGATTCCATGTTTGCTATCTGATTTTATAATTCAATTTTCTTAGGTTTCTGGGCTTCATGCGGATGCTCGGTTCCGGCATATACGTGCAGGTTCTTGAAGATGGCGTTTCCAAGCCTGGTCTTTGGAAGCATGCCTTTAACGGCGTGCTCAAGAATTGCAATCGGCTTCTTCTTCAGCATCTCGTCGGCCCTGGTGAACCTCTGTCCGCCCGGGTAACCCGTATGCCTGATATACTGTTTTTCGGTCCACTTGTAACCTGTGAAGTCAACCTTCTCGGCATTGATAACAATAACATTGTCACCACAATCGACATGAGGTGTATATTCAGTCTTGTGCTTACCTCTCAGCAATGTTGCAACAGTGGTGGCAAGTCTGCCAACTATCTGCCCCTCAGCGTCAATAATAACCCACTCCTTGTTCACAGTTGACTTGTTGGCCGAAACTGTCTTGTAGCTTAAAGTGTTCACCTTACTATATTTTTTAATTGATACACTTGTATTTATAAACCAAACCCGATATTTTCGGGACTGCAAAAATACAAACTATTTTGTAAAAAAAAAGAAATATAGTTGGTTTTTATTAATTATACCTTTATATCAATCAGCCCCTGATGAACAGGTTCAAACCACAAAGAGATTTCCTGATAGCTTCCCTCACCGGTGTGGCATTCTCATTGGCCCTGTCAGTCTGGCTGCTGTCGGCGTTTACAATTTTGTCGATCATCGCCTGGCTTACAGGCATGGAATGGCGAAACAAAAAGCCTTCAAAAGAGGATCTCAGGTGCCTCGCGGCCTTTGCCATTATTTACATGGTGTACATTTCGTGGATGGCCGGTACCTCCGATATTCATTCCGGGCTGATCGGGCTGCGGCTGAAGCTCCCCATTGTCATATTCCCCCTGATCTTTGCATATTCAGGACAGGCTGGTGACAAAGAGCGGAAAATAATTTTTACGGGATTTCTTTCAGGCATCATCATCTCCTCCGCATACGGATTATTTGCCGGGTGGGAAGCCGTATCGTCGGGACTGGCAGATTCGAGAACTCTTTCACCTCTGGTGTCGCATATCCGGCTTTCCCTTATGGCTGTCCTCGCGATATTTTCGGCAGGGTGGTATCTTTTCAGGGATAAGGAACGGAACATCTGGAAAATATTCCTTGCAGTGTCCGCTGCCTGGCTTACCATATTTATCTTCATCCTTTCTTCCTTTACAGGAATAGCCCTTCTGATTCTCCTGATTGGACTGACCCTGGCAAGGACTGCTCTTAAATCGGGGCGGAGATGGATCATTATCCTGTCCTTTTCGGTACTTTCAGCGTTTGCAGCTGCACTGCTGGTGTTTATCAGGATTGAGGTAAAGCTTTTCTATAAACCATCAGTTAACTCCATCGCGGTTATTCCTGAAAAAACCCTTTCGGGAAATTCCTATTTCAACGACCTTTCAAGAAAAGATCTGGAAAACGGGAACCCTGTCTGGATAATGATTTGCGAAAAAGAGCTGAGGAGAGAATGGAATAAAAGGAGTAAGATAGAATACGACAGCGCTGACCTGAAAGGACAGGCAATCAGGTACACACTCGTCAGGTACATGACCTCGGAAGGCCTTAGGAAAGATTCTGCCGGAATGGCGGCCCTTTCACCCACTGACATGAGTAACATCGAACATGGAATGACAAATCACCTGTTCAGTGAATGGAGCCCCCTCCGTAAAAAAATCTATGAATCGGTCTGGCAGGTCGACTATTACCTTAAAGGAGGCAACCCGTCGGGACATTCAATAACACAGCGGCTGGAATTCCTGAAGACAGGATGGCATATCTTCCTCTCAAACCCGTTCTTCGGTGTTGGCACCGGCGACCTGTCCGATGAATATTCGGCAGAATATGCCAGGGAAAAATCGGTGCTGGATTCAGGTTACAGGCTTCTCTGCCATAACCAGTTCCTGACCTTCCTGGTCTCATTCGGTATTACCGGCACAATCATTGTCGTTGCTTCCCTGTTATACCTGTTCTTCAGCCGCAGGCTTTACAAAAGATTCCTTCCGCTTCTGTTTTTCCTGCTTATCTTCTTTTCTATGCTTTCTGAAGATACTCTTGAAACACACGCCGGTGTGACATTCTTTGCCTTCTTCTCTTCATTATTCATTTTTACTTCCGGGGAAGATGATGAACAGCAGTAGACTTGGCCGAGATTTTTATATCCGGGATGTGCTCGAAGTGGCTCCCGGCCTTATAGGAAAATCGCTTGTGGTAAGGTTCCCAGGTGGAAGCTATGGAAAATTTTCAATAATTGAGGTTGAGGCATACAGGGGCGAGGAAGACAGGGCCTGCCATGCTTTCAAAGGGCGGACAAAGAGGACGGAAATAATGTATGCTGAAGGAGGTCATGTTTACGTCTATTTTGTTTACGGGATGTACTGGATGCTGAATATTGTAACATCGACGGTCAACGAACCTCAGGCAATTCTGATTAGGGGTGTCGACGGATTCACCGGACCGGGAAGGCTTACCCGCGGACTTGGGATCGATGGAGGGTTTTATGGTGAGGACCTTGCCAGTTCCGGGAGGATCTGGATCGAAAACACCGGAGAAAATCCCGGTTATATAACCACCCCCAGGATTGGAATTGCATATGCGGGAGCCCCCTGGACAGGCAAGCCCTGGAGATTCATTATAAAATAGTCCTACCTGAATTTGTGAATGGTAAACATCCTGTCGAACCTCAGGTGCAGGCTCAGTTCAGAATCGAGGTGCCCCCTGTTCAGATCATAGAATGTCTCACCACCGGCAAAGAACTCAAAATAATCACCCTGGTGAAGGACTATTCCGGCAGATGACATCCAGATGCTTCTGTCGTGAATAAATAATGCCGGGTCCCTCTGCGACCAGCTGCTGAAGACCGGGTTTCCTTCCGGGGAATAAAAATTCCTGCTTTTCCATAAACCTGATGTAATCATAAGGTGACCCTGCTCGAATATCAGCCTCAGTCTCGAAGCATTCCCCTGCCTTAATTCAAATGTGCCGTGAAGCGTGATGTACTGGTAACGGAACTGCTTGAATTCGATGCTTATGGTTCCCTTTTTATCTGTTCCCGGTTTATATCCCAGCTTTATCCCGGCGGAACCGTCGAAAAAGGTTTCGACATGTTCCGGATAATCGCTTATCTGGCCTCCTAAATGTTTGAAAGTTCCCTGGACAGGGATATCGAGATGGATTTTATTGTTTAATAACCAGGTGGAATAATTAAACGATTCTCCTGCAACGAAGACCTCCCTTGTGGTGTCGCCCCTGGAAATAAAATTCTCCCAGTTTACCCAGGTATCGTTAAATACATGGTCCTTCTCTGTTGCTATCCTCACGCCGCTTTCAGTATGAGCAGTGTATGTTCTTTCGGAATAGGATATCTGGTCGTCGAGCCTGTGCCTGTCGCAGCCGTCGAGAGAGCCGAGAGTAAGTGTCGTATGAGGAAATACCCTGAAACCTGTTGAAAAAACAAGGGCCGGTGATTTTATTTTATACGTTCCGGCATAGCTGAGAACCTGGGCTCCCAGGCTTATTTTTAACCGTTCGGAAGGAATATAAACAAGGGAAGGCTGGATAAGGAACCCGATAAGTGTATATCCTTCAGTGAGAGGGTTTGAGTACTCGTTATCGCGAAGGAAATTTATGTTCTTTATCCTGATGTTCAGCACTGCCGGGTCCTGCAAATCCTCCCCGGTCTGCGCAATCGTTGCACCGGCGGAAAACAATGAAAAAACCAGAGGAAGTATAAGCCTTTTCATAACAGGTTATTACGAGGCAAAAGTAACAAATTAGTAAAAGGTTAAATTGAAGTTAAAGAGAATAGTATTTGGCCTGATGTTATATTTTTTTGCGTTCTTTGCCTAAGCATACAAATTTTATCTTATGAATTCATACAGCACTTTCAGGCGCTGGAACAATATTACCGGCTGGGTGATATTTGTAATTTCCTCCCTTGTATATATTCTCACACTTGAGCCGACAGTCAGTTTCTGGGATTGCGGAGAGTTTATCCTCTCCGCTTTCAAGCTCCAGATCGGACACCCCCCGGGGGCGCCGCTCTTCCTGTTGCTCGGACGGGTCGCTTCACTCCTTGCTATGGGCAATACTTCAAAGGTGTCGGTTATTATCAATGGAATGAATGCCCTCTTCAGCGGGCTTACAATTATGTTCCTGTTCTGGACAATAACACATCTTATTAGGAGACTTTACAGGAGTGAGGCAGAACTCTCAACCCGGCGAATATTTGCTATACTGTGCAGCGGGGCTCTCGGTGCACTTGCATATACTTTTTCGGATACTTTCTGGTTTTCGGCTGTTGAAGGTGAAGTCTATGCCTTGTCGTCGTTTATTACAGGATTTGTATTCTGGGCAATGCTTAAATGGGAGGATGAGGCCGACAAGGCTTATTCGGGCAGATGGATTATCCTCATTGCATACATAATGGGTCTTGGTATCGGGGTACACCGGCTCTGTCTCCTCGTTATCCCTGCACTTGTCTTCATTTATTATTTCAGGAATTATGAAGTGAGCCTGAAAGGGGTGATTAAAGCAACTGTTGCTGCAGTATCAATACTCTGGCTGATGGTATTCGTCATCATGCCGGGAATACCAAAGGCAGCCGGCTGGTTTGAGCTGTTTTTTGTGAACGGGATGGGCCTGCCTTTTAACTCGGGGCTCTATTTCTACCTTGTACTGGTGATTGCAGTACTGGTTCTCGGAATCTGGCTTTCGGTAAAGAAGGAGAAGGCACTGCTGAATTTTGTTTTTACAATTCTTGCTGCTGTCTTCATCGGGTATTCATCCTATGCCATGATTATAATAAGGTCGAACGCACGTCCCCCTATGAACCAGAATAATCCTTCTGACGTATTCTCCTTCATATATTACATCAACATGGAGCAGTATGGCTCCCCCCCGAAGATTTACGGCAACTATTACAGCGTACCTGCAACAGGTGTAAAGCAGGTGATAGAGGGATACAACAAGATTAACGGGAGATACAAGCCTTATTACAGGCCCGAATATACTTACAGCTCAGGTCTTGAAACCTTGTTCCCCAGGATGTACAGCAGCGATCCCGATCATGAGAGCGCTTATAAATACTGGGGGAAAGTTTCAGGCAGAAAATATTCAGTCGAGACCGGCAACGGAAAAAAGAGCATCGTCGTACCTACTTTCGGGGAGAACATTAGATTCTTTTTCAATTACCAGATCGGCTTTATGTACTGGAGATACTTCATGTGGAATTTTGCAGGCAGGCAAAATGATATCCAGGGTAACGGCAACCCGCTTTACGGTAACTGGATTAGCGGGATAAAGTTCATTGATAAAATGAGACTTGGGGACCAGGATTCCCTTCCAAGGGAACTTCTCACTAACCCGGGGAGAAACACCTATTATTTTTTACCCCTGATCCTGGGATTAGCCGGGTTGTTCTGGCATTACCGGAGAGATAAAAACGGATTCTGGCTCATCACCATCCTTTTCATCATGACAGGTCTGGCTATAATTTTATTTCTCAACCAGACTCCAAATCAGCCACGGGAAAGGGATTACGCTTATGTCGGGTCATTTTATGCTTTCGCTGTATGGATCGGGATGGGTTTCATGCTGGTTGACGAAGCAGTAAGAAAGTATTTTAAGGGAAATTTTGCGGCTACGGTTGCGGCCTTTATCCTTCTCCTTTTTGCCGTACCTGTCCTCATGGGCGCCCAGAACTGGGATGATCACAGCAGGGCTGGCAGGTACACATGCAGGGATATCGGCTCAAATTACCTGAAGTCGGTCGACAAAAATGCTATCATTTTCACATACGGTGATAATGATTCATTCCCTTTATGGTACGTCCAGGATGTTGAAGGTGTAAGAACCGACGTAAGGGTTGCTAACCTGAGCTATATACAGGCCGGATGGTATATCGAAATGATGAGGCAGAAAGCCTATGGTTCAGATCCGCTTCCATTCACTCTGGGACCCGATAAGTACATAGAAGGGAAAAGAACCCAGATGCCTGTCGACGACAGGGTTGACAAACCAGTTCCGATCAGCCAGGTAATCGACTTTGCCGGCCTCGAGGAGAGAAAGGCCCAGGTCGATGTATCGGGGAATGGCGACTATACCAATTATATACCGGTCAACAAGCTGCAGATAGATGTCGACCGAAGCCAGGTTCTTGCAAACGGAACCGTAAAACCATACTTCGGCGACAGTATTATTTCGCCGATGGTTTGGAAGTACACCGATAATGAAGCTTTTAAAGGCGACCTGGCAATGATGGATCTCCTTTCAACGAATAAATGGAAGCGCCCCATATATATTTCAACAACTGTGCCCGGTTCCCAGTATAAGGGCCTGGAGAAATTCTTTATCCAGGAGGGCCTTGCCTACAGGATTGCACCGGTGAAAACCGGTACACCCGAACCCGGTGAGTTCGGGATGATCGACCCACAGGTGATGTACGACAACATGATGAACAAGTTCACATGGGGTAATGCAGATGCGCCTGGTGTTTACCTCGATGAAAACAACAGGAGGATGTTCAGTAATTTCCGCCGGTTGTTCGGGCTCCTCGGGAAAAAGCTCTATGAAACCGGCGATACCGCAAGGGCTTACCTGGCAGTCAAAAAAGGTCTTTCGATAGTACCGCCGGGCAAGATGCCTTACGATTTTTTTGCCATCAACCTGGCAGAGGTACTTTACCTTACAGGTCATAAGGATGATGGACTCGTCCTTCTCAGGGATATCCTGAAGTACTCCGAGTCGTATCTTTTATATATATCGAGGATACCCCCTGCCGAAAGGATAGGGCTCGATTATCCTATTGGCATCAACATGCAGTCGCTCATCGATATGTACAGGCTTGCGAACAGGCTTGGACTGAAGGATCTGTCGGCAACCCTTGAAGGTCAGCTGAATAAGTACTACGGGATGTTTTATTCGGTGGATAAATAAAGATGCGGTTCTACAGGCCGTTTTTTCCTGCCAGGATTTTTTATCCCGGCGGGATATTCAGGTTCGGGAGCGAAAGAAAGGCTCTTTGCATTACGTTTGACGACGGGCCCCATCCCGACTCCACCGGGAGGTTGCTGGAGGTTCTCAGGCGTTATGATGTTCCCGCCGTTTTCTTCTGCAACGGTAAGGCTGCAGAAAAGCATCCCAATATAATTGCGGAGATCAGGGCCGCGGGTCATGTAACGGGGAATCATGGTTATGAGCATATCGACGGGTTCCATAGCAATAAAAAAGCATATTTGGGAAATGCCGAAAAAGCAGAACCCTTTACTTCGCCCCGGATTTTCCGTCCTCCATTCGGCCGGCTCACTCCCTGTCAGTACAGGTCGCTGGCAAAAAAGTACGACCTGGTCTTCTGGGACATAATGCCATACGATTTCGACAAAAACATCAGTCCGGGAAAATCTTACCGGATACTCAGGCAAAATCTGCGGCCGGGTTCCGTTATTGTTTTCCACGACACTCCCTCCAGTCATGTGCATATTTACCTCGATGATTTTATCAGGCATGCTCTCGGCCTGGGATATGGCTTTGAGATCCCGCCGAAGTTAAAACAGTTGACCTGAGCCGACTTTTTTCTTCAGGAAATTGTACATTTGAGAAAAGTAAAATCCTCTCTATGAAAATTCTGATACTTGGATCGGGGGGAAGGGAGCATGCCCTGGCCTGGAAGCTTTCCCAAAGCCGTAAAGTTTCCTCGCTCTTTATTGCCCCGGGAAATGCGGGTACCGCATCCTGCGGCACAAACCTCAGCCTTGATCCCGAGAATTTTGAGGAGGTAAAAGCGGCAGTGATTTCCAACGCCGTGGATGTGGTTGTTGTTGGCCCGGAGGCTCCGCTTGTGAAAGGCATTCATGATTTCTTCCTGGCCGACGATCAGCTTAAAAACATAACGGTCATCGGACCGGTGAAAGCTGCGGCACAGCTTGAAGGAAGCAAGGATTTTGCGAAGGCTTTCATGAAGAGGCATAATATCCCTACCGCGGCCTACAGGACTTTCGACAGGGAATCCGTTTCAGAAGCTTATGCATTTCTTGCAACACTCGAGCCGCCGTACGTGCTAAAAGCCGACGGGCTGGCAGCGGGGAAGGGAGTGGTTATTCTCCACAATATTGACGAGGCAGCGCTTGAACTCTCTTCAATGCTCAACGGCAAATTCGGTGAAGCAGGCAAAAAGGTCGTCATCGAACAGTACCTGAAGGGAATCGAGATGTCAGCTTTTATAATTACAGATGGCAGGAGCTACAAGCTGCTGCCGGGCGCGAAAGATTACAAGAGGGTGGGAGAAGGGGATACCGGCCTTAACACCGGGGGTATGGGAGCAATCTCGCCTGTTTCACATGCTACTGACGCCTTTATGTACAAGGTTGAGAAGAGAATCATAAAGCCGACGATAGAAGGTCTTGTCGAAGATGGCATTGATTACAGGGGTTTTATATTCTTCGGTCTGATGAATGTCGACGGCGACCCCTATGTGATTGAATATAATGCCAGGCTTGGTGACCCGGAAACCGAGGTTATTATCCCCCGCATAAAGTCCGATTTTGCGGATCTTCTCGAAGGAGTGGCATACGGAAATCTGAAAAGCAGGAAGCTGAGGCTGGATGAAAGATATGTATCGACTGTAATGCTGGTTTCGGAAGGGTACCCGGGTAATTATGAAAAAGGAAAGACAATCTACGGGCTGAACCTCACCGGCGACTGCATGGTTTTTCATGCCGGGACGAAATTGGCTGATGGAGATGTGGTCACGAACGGAGGCCGCGTTCTTTCGGTCAGTGCATGGGGTAACACGCTCTTCGAAGCCCTTGAAATTTCCTACAGGAATGCGGGACTGATCTCGTGGGATGGGATGTATTACAGGACAGATATCGGATTTGATTTATTGCAATAATGTTTCTGAGACTTTTCAGGGGTACGGGCCCGGGTGTGGTTTTGCTGATTTTCCTTTCAGCCTGCTTCGTCTGGCTGAATGCATTCCTTGAACCGAAGCTCCCTGTTTCATTTCATTATGACATAAACCCTATGCCTCTCTACGCGCTGATCAGGAACCTTGCAATAAAAAGTGCAATCGGAGGGACGATCTTTTCTTTTATGATCATTTTGCTGATGACCTTCCTCCTGGTCAATTTCAACACGGCAATCTTTTTCATCAACGAGAGGACCTTCCTGCCTTCAATAATATACGTCCTGTTTTCGGGCCTTTTTCCTTCCTTCCAGGTTTTTAACCCTGTCCTGCCTGCAGCCTTCCTGCTTATGATTGCACTGAGGAGGATAATGGATGCGTACAGAAAAAACGGCACCGCGTATAATTTCTTTGATGCTTCTCTCATTATCAGTATAGGAAGCCTTATATATGCAAACCTTATCTGGTTCGGCCTACTTACCTTTGTGGGAATAGCACTTCTCCGTACCGTTAATTTAAAGGAGCTGCTTCTCGGTTTGCTGGGTCTGTGCACCCCCCCGGCCATTATCGCAGGAATATTCTATGTTTTGGGAAAGGACATGGGGAGCCTTATTGCAACCGCCAGGTTCAACCTGCTGGGAGAGTCGGAAAGCTATTATTTTTCGAGGGTGACTGTTGCGGGTATAGTAATCATTGGCCTGGCGATACTTGCGAGTACCTTTTACCTATTCTCGGTAATCAACAGTAAGAAAATAAGATCCAGAAAAACCTTCTGGCTCCTGATCTGGGTAATGATTATTTCATTCACTGTTTACTTTGCAGTTCCATCGGTATCAGTCGAAATGATATTTATCGCGGCAATACCGGCCAGCTATCTGCTTACTCATTATTTCGTCTTCAGCAAAAAGCAGTTATTGCCCGAAATATTCTTCACGGCATTGATAATAATTACTATAGCTATACAGGTGCTTTCTGTTATTTGACCAGTGAGACAACTCCCACCCCTGAACCCTGTGAAAAATTCAGGAAATCAAAATAGAGATGATAGGTTCCTGTCTTGTTACAGGTAAATTCAACTGACGGATAGGCTTTACCGGTTTTCTGGTCGTACGAGGCCAGTACCTGCCTGCCTGTTTCATCACTTATTTTCATTATAAGGGCACCCTTCGAATTATCGGCGCTGCAGAGGGTGAACTTATATTTCATGTTCTTGCTGAGGGGGAACACCTGCTTGTACCTGAATTCAGTCTGATGCCCGCCCGGGCCCAGCTGTACCCTGAAATCCTTAAGATAGGTCGTATTGGGACCTGCAGTCATGGCGCATTTGCTCACCAGGGCATCAGTCGATTGCGCGGATGCCAGCACCGTGAATGTCAGCAGCAGGGTTAAAAACAGGATAAACCTTTTCATACTAATTTCCGCTTACCAGTTTGTTTCTGATTTTTTCAGATGCTTCAATAATTATTTTCAGCTGATCAATTGTCATATCGACTTTACTCTGGTCGGTCTGAACCACAACAAGTGCACCATCCTTTTCCTTCATCACAGGCTCGCCGATTGTGTAGGTGATTTTAATGTCACGGTATTTTTCCTTCATCTCCTGCATGCTCTGGCAGAGATTTTTATATTCATCACTGCTTTTGCAATACGGGGAAAGAAGCATAAGCAGGTCATTCAGAATGATTTTTTGTTCGCCAACCCTGTTTTTGAGAAGGGTATCGGGATATTGCTTTACAACCTGTGTTGCCAGGTACTGCCCTTCCAGCCACACGCCGGTGAGCATCAGTGCCGACAACTGACCCCTTCCCTTTTCCCTTAGGAACTTGTCGATCTGGTTGTAAGATTTGTTCGACAGGAGGAATAGAGAGTCGATATTCGACCTGTTGAGAGAAAGCCTTTTAATTGTTTCAAAATCAAAGAACTGCCCTACATTTATTCCGTCGGCCAGCTTCTTGATTGATGTGAGCACATCGATTGATGTTCCTGTCTTTTCGTACATGTTAAGATAACCGAGGTCGGCACCAAGTATCCCCAGCTTCAAAGCTTTGTCGAAGCTCGTGCTTAACCGGCTCGCATCTATAGATGATGCCAGGTAGGTTGTCGAAAAAGGCACTGACATCCTGTGAAGTATATCGGCAATTTCTACAGGCGAGGAAATATTCCTCGTTATGTCGTCGAGTGCCTCGTCGCTTAATTTTTCGGCTTCAGACAAGGGAATAGAATCAGCATCCGGGAAGATGAACTCACCCTGCTTTTTCGACTGACCCCTGCATGAGAAGAGGAACATCGAAATAATCAGACTCAAAAAAATATAGCGTCCTGTCATTCAGGATTATTTACAAGACTTTAACAAATATACAAAAAATCAGAGAACAAAGTGCATGAGCTTCTATTTTCTGAACCTCAGGTTTTCAATTAAACGCACCAGCCTTGCAAGAAGTTCATAGTATAATGTGATGAACAGCACGATCGTGCTAAGGATCACCAGTGTTATATTAAAATAAAATGTGTCGATCAGGCTTCCGAAAAAATATTTTGAGGGAGCGAAAAAATGAGTCCTGAATCCGAGAGGACCCCTGTTCTGTGGATCGAGGTACACCGGATCATAGTTCTGAACATAAGAGTTCCGGTATTCAAGAAGCTTGTTCTTATCCCTTTCATAGAACTTTGTCACAATCTCCTGGAGCTTCAGGTTGCTGTAATCGTTCTCAAGCTGTTTTATTTCAGATTTGTTTTCGAGGTAAAACTCATCCCATTCATCATTAACCTTGTTCTCAATCCTGGTAAAGTTATTTTCCACGAAAGAGAGATATTTCTTGAGTCCCGAATAGACGGTTTCATTATATCTCTCAGGAGTGAGGGCATCAATGTTATTGAATTTCTCAAGTGTCGGAAACCTGCCGGCGAGGTGGATAAGCTCATTCTGAAGGAGGGTCAGTGAGCTGATGTTCCTGAGGTCATCAACCTTTGGGGCCTTGCCCGGGTTTTCCCTGATCCTCTGAACGTTCCTGTAAACTGAATCGGTTTTTTCAAGGGCAATTTCCAGCGCAGGCATCAGCTTTACCGAATAAAAGCTGGCAATGCTCTGATTTTTCTTGTATTCGTAAACTGTCTTGCCATACCTGGTATCGCTGAAGCGATTATACCTGTTGTCCTTGAACTGGGAAACCATAAGTGCTTCATAGGTCCACCTCGTCGGCATGAGCTCGGCAATAACCGGTACCTTATCAACGGTTCCGATCGCCCTGTTAAGCTTGTCGAACGAAAACATGGCCCCGCTCAGCACCATCATCGGGATAATCACGAGCGGTATGACAATATATATTGTAATCGCGGAATTGAAGCTGGCCGAGATGTTCAGACCCAGCATATTGGCACAAAAGGCAGTGGCAAAGAGCGCAAAGAAATATTTCAGGAACAAACCCTTCAATTCGAGAATAGGATTTGCGATAACGAGGAAAAGGAACACCTGGACCGCAGAGATAACTATCAGGATTGCCACCTTTGAGAAAAGATAACTTCCCCTGCTAAGGCTGAGGAATCGTTCCCTCTTGAGAATCTTCCTGTCGCGGAATATCTCCTCGGCACTTATCGTAAGACCAAGAAAGAGAGCGACTATCAGGCTCATGAAGATATAAATGGGAATATTCTCGTTTTCGAAAAATATATATTTATCAGAGGTGGGGTCGGGTATATATCTTATTATGAATGAAAGAATAAAGCCAAGAACGGGTGCTTCAAGCACTGTCAGAAGAACATACTGCCTGTTGGCAATCTTGCTCTTGAAATCCCTTTTAAGGTAAATCAGGAATTGTTTCAGGAGCGACGGCCTTTCAAGATTTTTGCGCGGCGGATCATTTACCTCGGCAACAGCGGTGAAAGGAAACCTTGATGAAAAGGCTGTCGCCCATTCCGAAGGCTTTGTTTTTCTCTTTTCGGTGTACCTCCCGAATTCATCAACCACCTGGATCTCCATGATGTTGAAGATGGTCTCGGGATTGACATTTCCGCATGAAGGGCATTCACCGATTGATGAATTTATCTGCGCATCGAGGGTCTTGAAATATATGACCGACTCCACCGGGTTCCCGAAGTAGGCCATATGCCCTCCCTGGTCGAGTATAATCACCTTGTCGAACATCTTGAACACCTCTGAGGATGGCTGGTGGATCACGGTAATTATAAGCTTCCCCTTAAGGGTGAGGTCCCTCAGGAGATCCATGAGATTTTCCGAGTCGCGCGACGAAAGCCCCGACGTGGGTTCATCAAGGAAAAGAACCGACGGTTCGCGGATCAGCTCGAGGGCAATATTGAGCCGTTTGCGCTGCCCGCCGCTTATTACCTTGTTAAGCGGTGATCCCACCTTGAGATCTTTCTTCTCGTACAGCCCGAGGTTAACCAGGGTGTGCTCCGTTATCCTTACAATCTCATCCTTTGTCTGGTTTCCGAAACACTGGCACGCGGCAAAGTAGAGATTCTCGAATACGGTGAGGTCCTCAATCAGCAGGTCATCCTGTGGAACATAGCCCAGCACTCCTTCCGTTGCCGGATGCTTATCAGCGATATTGATCCCGTTTATTTTAATTGTACCGGATGTCGGCTCCTGTATTCCGCTCATCAGGTTGAGAAGGGTGGTTTTTCCTGAACCGCTGGCACCCATAATTCCAATCAGGCTTCCCTCATCGACGGAGAAGCTTACATTGTTTACCGCTGTATTCCCGTCGCTGAACCTGTATGTAAGCTTTTCGACATTGAATGAGAGCTTGTCAGTTATTTTTTCCGCAAGAAAGGTCGAGGAGATATCGCTGTAATAAATAGGGTGACCATGGTGGGTTTTGATGGAGCTTCCTTTGGCGAAGGTGTAAACATGCCCGGCTCCAATAGGAAGGCCGTTGAGATACATCTGGTCCGGAGCCGAATACCTGATAAAATACAGGTCGACGCTAGCTACCCTCAGGATTACTATCGTCACATCGTTATATCCCGATACCATCCTGTTGCAGACCTCGCATGTCTCAAGACCCGGTTTAAGAACCAGGATGGATGGGTTTTTAAGTTCAACGGGGTCGTCAACCTTGATGAACTGTTCAATTGAAGCAACCTCCTCCTGCGAGATTCTGAATACCTCTGCAACAGTATTGATGATGTTCATCCTCTGTGGAGTAAACTGATGCCTTGAGTTTACAAGCTCGTAAAGCCTCATCAGAACCACCACTTTCTGTTCCTGGTTAAGGGTACGGTTAATTTTTTTACAGATGCCGAGAATCTTGACTGAATCCTTTACAGATGGAGATGTCAGTTCAGCCTTGCCCGGTTTGTCACTCAAAGGTCCCGTATGAAAATCGAAAAGCGCTATATACTCGTCCACCGACTCTTTTGTAAGTTGCTTTGCGAGGAATCCGTAGACATATTCACGTTCGTCGGCAAGCATCCCTGCATCCTGCTTCAGGATGAGGGCAAACAATTCCATGAGCGCCTTCAGGATCTCTTCACTCATTTAACAGAAATATCAGTGTCGTTGAACTTCACAAGGTAGGAATTCTAATTCTTTTTACCAACTCGACGCAACTTTTATCCCCCTCAGGATATGCTTTTAACGGTTCAGCTTGATGGAAAACCATCCCGGCGGCCACCTTTTACGGTTGGGACAATTTTATTTTCGCGGTGGCCGGCGACGCATTTATTTTGAGACTTATTAACCATCAGATATTATGAAAACAAATCTATTCAGAATTCCCGGGTGCCTTATCCTGGCGACTCTGTTATTTTCAGTTCCAATGGGAATGAACGCCCAGACGGGAAAGAGAATAAACAAAAAATACTTTGAAAATCTTCCGGATCTTGGACGGCTAGGTATGTCGAATGGCTCACACCTCAGAATGACTGCAATCTATGTCAGTATCGATCAGCTTGGGAATACCGGCGGGAAAATCATTATTAAAGGAGATTATTCACGCGATCCAGCAACAGGAAAATCATCATGGAACAACGTGACAATAAACAATTCACCTGGTGATAACGCCCCGGCCGGTCCCGAAAAGAAAATCGATTACATGGAGAATTTCACATATGTGTCGGGTCCTGAAATGCTCAATGAATCTGCCTTTAGGAGCTTTCCTGAAAGCGTTGAAGCCGTCTATGCGAAAAACCTGGTCTGGGATATGATGACCGTGGAGAGCTTTGCCTGGAACCACTGCGATTCGCTAAGGATGAACAAGCCCTATTACGTTGCAAAGAAGGCCTATGAATTTGATATGGCCGGTATTGGAGATTACAGCCATAAGAACATCCAGCTTGAATGGTCGGGTGTCTCATTGGCCGGGGGAAAACTATGTGCCGGCATTGAATACAGGGCACTTTACAATAAGGTTAACCTTAATATGCAGCAAATAAAGGCAAAAGGTTCTGAACAATACTGGGGAAATACAAGGGTCTCGCTTGAGACGGGTCAGGTGGTTTTTGGTGAGATGTACAGCTCAACAAGCATGGAGGCTGAAGTACCCGGATTCGACGGTAAGATGCCAATAAAGGCGGTGAGAGAGATAATTATTGAGGAAATCCGCTGAACTGAATTAAATTTGTGATTATGGAAAGCAAGGGCAGGAAAAGGATCATAAGCATGAGAAGCTGGAGGATGCACGCCATAATTGCGGCTTTTTCATTCGCCGTTGTTCTCTACGCGTATTTGACCGGCACGAGGACGTCAGTACCTGAAGATTTGCTTAGTACCTTTTTCCTGGTTGCGATGCAGATGGAGATCTTCATGGCGATTGCCATTAAGATCTTCAACGGGATTGAGCCGGGTAACGACAGGAAGAAAATCACGCGGATCATGCTTTCACGTTTTGCCCTGTTTATCGGTATCTGTTTCATGATAGCGTTCCTGGTCGTGACAGGGTTTATCATTCTCCGGAGCAGGATCCTTGGACTCGATACGGGCATGGAGATAGATGGATTCTTCGCCACGAAATTTGCCAACTGGCTCAAGGGAACACTTACCGGGCTGGCTTTCGGAGCCGTGGTTTTCATCTTCCTGGAATGGCAGGATGCACTCAGGCGCGAGCAAAAGCTTAGAGAGGAAAACCTTATCTTTCAGAATGAGACACTCAAAACCCAGATAAACCCCCATTTCCTGTTTAATAACCTCAATACCCTTTCGTCACTGATAAATAAAAGCAGCGATGACGCCGAAACTTTCATATCAAGGCTTTCTTCAATCTACAGGTACATTATCGAGAACAGCAGGAAGGACAGGGTGCCGCTTGCAGAAGAACTGTCCTTCATTGAGGATTATTTTTTCCTCTACAAGATACGCGACGGTGAGAAAATAAGCATGAGGACCGATATTGCAGGGAATTCTCTTTTTTACATCATTCCTGTTTCACTCCAGATACTCGTGGAAAATGCCATTAAGCACAATATGGCAACGCGCGAGGAGCCGCTTGTAATCTCTGTTTATCTTGAAGGGGAAAGTGTTGTTGTGAAAAACAAGGTACAAAAGCCGGGATCACAGGTCAGATCGACGGGAATCGGACTGAAAAACCTTTCAGAAAGGGTAAGGCTCATTTCCGGGGAAGTGCTAATTATAGATGAAAGTGGTAATTATTTCACCGTGAAAATACCCCTGATGAGATGAAACTGCTTATAGTTGAGAACGAGGTGCCTGCTGCCGACAGGCTCGTTTTACTGCTCAGAAAGATCGACAGGTCGGTAATGGTGACCGATGTGCTTGAAACGGTGCAGGACACAGTTACACTCCTGCAAAACGGGCCACAGCCCGACCTTATCCTCATGGATATTCAGCTTGACGATGGATTATGCTTTGAGATATTCGAAACCGTCCAGGTCGATACTCCGGTAATATTCACCACAGCCTTTGATGAATACACCCTTAAAGCATTCAAGGTAAACAGCATAGACTACCTCCTTAAACCGGTGGATGAATCGGCCCTAAGGGCAGCACTCAAAAAATACAGCAAGATTTTCGCCGACAAATCTCCTTTCAGGACCGACTTCAGGCAGCTGGTAAATGAATTCCATGAACAATATAAGGGCAGGTTCCTTGTTAAAATCGGAGACAAATACAGGTCACTGCAGCTGAAGGATATATCCTGCTTCCACATCACCGAAAAAAACGCCTTTATAAGAGACATCAATGGCAGGGACTATGGTGTGGATTACTCCCTCGACCATCTTGAAGGGATACTCGACCCTGCCAGGTTCTACAGGATAAACAGGGAATGTATCGTAAATATCGATTTCATATCTCACATGACCAGCTACTCATCAAGCAGGCTGCAGCTTTCTCTGAAGGACCAGGGGCAGAATGATCTCTTTGTGGTGAGCAGGGAAAGAGTTTCTGACTTTAAAAAGTGGCTCGACCGCTGAGCCGTCGTTTTATTGCTTTGACAGCATTGCCGATATGTTGTCAAACTCCAGGCTATTATCTTCCTTCTTTCACCTTTTTTTCTATCTTGTGCCAAATTTTTCTTTTTCATGACCCGACCCGTCCTTCTTATATCCTTCCTTGTTTATTTCATATTCTCACCGGTTCACCTTTTAAGCCAGACAAGGGGCGTGAACAGGGATAAGTATAAAATATCGATCAGCAAAACAGACAGGGACCTCAGGATCGACGGAATAATGGATGAGGAAGCCTGGCAAAAGGCTGACAGCGCAACTCACCTTCAGCGGGTACAGCCGACCGATACCGGTTATGCAAAAGCGCAGACTACAATCAAGCTTACCTACACGGCCAAAACACTTTACGTCGGCATAATATGCTACGATCCCACACCAGGCAAACGGCCGGTTGAATCGCTCAGACCCGATTTTACATTTGGGAAAAACGACAACTTCCTGCTTTTCATGGATACCTTCAACGATCAGACCAATGGGTTTTCTTTCGGCCTTTCGGCAGCCGGTTCACTCTGGGACGGGGTTCAGGCAAACGGTGGAACAGTAAACCTCAACTGGGACATTAAATGGAGATCCTCGGTTAAAAATTATTCTGATAAGTGGGTCGCAGAATTTGCTATTCCCTTCAGGAGCCTGCGATACCCGGCAAATGAAAAGGAATGGGGCATCAACTTCAGCAGGCTTGATCTCAAAACCAACGAAAAATCGAGCTGGGCACCCATGCCGAGGCAGTTTGCAACAGCCACACTCGCGTATGCAGGAACACTATCGTGGGATAAGCCGTTGCCAAAATCGGGAACAATGTTCTCGATAATTCCTTACGTGGAGGCAAAACTGACAAAAGACAATGCCGGCGGCAGTTCCGCGTCATTTACCCAGACAGCCGGGATGGATGCCAAGGTGATTCTTTCGACTGCAATGAACCTCGATGTCACAATTAACCCCGATTATTCACAGGTGGAGGTCGACAGGCAGCAGACCAACCTCGACAGGTTTGAACTGTTCTTCCCCGAGAAAAGGCAGTTTTACCTCGAAAACAGCGATCTTTTTGCCAACCTGGGAAGCGATAATGTAAGGCCGTTCTTCTCGCGCCGGATCGGTCTTGAAACCCCGGTTTACGGTGGTGTAAGGTTAAGCGGCAAGCTTGGCAGGGACTGGAGGATAGGGATTATGGATATCCAGACCGGCAGCAAGGATTCGATTGCAGCCTCGAACTTCGCTGTGGCGGCTATCCAGAAAAAGGTGTTCAACCATTCCTCCATCACAGCCTTCTTTATCAACAAGGAAAAAACCGGCACCCTCGCTGATCTCAGGAATAACGGAACTACATTTAACCGTGTTGCCGGCCTGGAATTCAACCTCGCCAACCGCGATAACAGATGGACAGGCAAGGCCTTTTATCACCATTCATTTTATGATAACGCCGGCGGAGGCTCGGGTGCAGCAGCTGCAAACATCATGTACTCGACACAGTTCCTCACTGTTACAATGAATAACGGGTGGGTCGGGGCAAACTATATCTCAGAAACAGGTTACATCAGGCGCAAAGGCTATTATGAAACCAACCCTTCAATCATTTACAGGTTTTACCCGAACGGTGGAGCTCTTATCGATCACGGACCCGGTATCAGGGCAGATCTCTATTTCGACAGCAATATGAAAATCTCGGACAGGGAGCTACAGCCATCTTACCAGTTTGATTTCAGGGACAAGAGCCAGCTTATTTTTGATGTGAAACAGGACTATATCAGGCTTCTTTCTCCGTACGACCCTACAAATACCGGAGGTGAAATGATGCAGGCAGGTTCGGAATATACCTGGACCGATGCCGGCATAACATATACTTCTGATATAAGGAGACCCTTGAATACCATTATCGGGGCCCGTTACGGCGACTATTTCAACGGGTCAAAATTTACACTGAATGCCGAGATTGACTACAGGTACCAGCCCTATGCAAGCATTTCTTTCGTAGGAGCTTATAACGACATAAGGCTTCCTTCACCTTATAATTCAGCCAGGCTTTATCTCATCGGGCCAAGGCTAGACTTCACATTTACAAACAAGATATTTTTTACAAGCTTTATCCAGTACAACAACCAGATCGACAACCTGAATTACAATTTCAGGTTCCAGTGGAGATATGCCCCGGTTTCGGATCTCTTCCTGGTCTATACCGAGAACGCGACTCCCGGCAATCTCAGGGTAAAAAACAGGGGCTTCATCGTAAAGCTTTCCTACTGGTTCAATTAGCATCCATGGCCCCGGTACCCCACACCACCTGCTCCACATCCTTTTAGTTAATGTATTGTTAATACTCTCTCCTGCTATTTGATATAATCCTTATTGTCACGACATTTAGTAATTATTAATAAACCCTATAGCCATGAATTACAAGCGACGCGAATTTGTCAAGCTGGGAGGCTTAACACTTGCAGGAACAGTGTTATTACCTCCTTTTCTCAAATCATGCACGGGTGTTGATGTATCGAAAGGACTTCAGGGATACCTGAATCATTTTGAGGTCGACCCCGGGCTGTTGAAGAAGATCATTGGTGAAGCGATGGGGAAAGGTGCTGATTATGCAGATCTTTTCTTTGAGCATACCATTGAGAATTACAGTACACTTGAGGATGGAAAAGTGAACCAGGCCTTCTCCAATATCGGCTTCGGTATCGGAATAAGAGTTCTGAAAGGTGATCAGACAGGTTACGCTTTCTCCGAGACTGTGACCCCTGACGCGATGCTTAAAGCTGCCAGGACAGCGGCCAACATTGCCAACAGCAGCGCCAAAACAGCATCTGTAAATGTCAGCGAGGTTATTTCGCCCGACTACTACCCTGTTAAGGTATCGTGGGAAAATACCTCCATCAAGGACAAAATTCCCTACCTGCAGAAAGTGAACGACAGGATCTTTTCCCTCGATAAGAGGGTGACCAAGGTTAATGCCACCATCGGCGATACCACTACCTATGTAATGTTTTTCAGTTCGGAGGGTAAGTTTGCCACAGACTGCCGTCCCATGGCTTACATGTACGTGACAAGTATCATGGAACAAAACGGCAGGGTGGAAAATTTCGGGGTATCCCGTTCGGCAAGACAGGGCTCGGAGTTTCTGACCGACCAGATGGTCGAATCGCTCGCTAAAGAGGCAGTTGAAAAAAATGCTATTCTCTTTGAGGCAGGCAAACCCAAGGCAGGAGAAATGGAGGTTGTGATGAGCGCCGGCGAATCGGGGATACTTCTTCATGAAGCAATTGGGCATGCCTTTGAAGCCGACTTCAACCGGAAAAAAACATCGATATTCTCAGATAAGATGGGCAAAAAGGTGGCTGAGAACTTCGTGACCATAGTTGACGACGGAACGCTGCCTTCTGACAGGGGAGCGCTTAACATCGACGACGAGGGAAATCCCACCGAGAAGACATTCCTTGTAACCAACGGCACACTTACAAGCTACCTGCACGACAGGATCAGCGCCGATTACTACAAGGTAAAACCGACCGGGAACGGCCGGAGGCAGGACTTCAGGAATATACCCATCCCCAGGATGAGATGCACAAGGATGGAAAACGGACCTCATAAAAAAGAGGAGATAATTGCCAGCGTGAAGAACGGGATATATGTCGATAATTTCAGCAACGGCCAGGTAAATATTGGTGCAGGCGACTTCACATTCTTCGTGAAAGCGGGATACCTGATTGAAAACGGGAAGCTGACAAAGCCGATTAAGGATATAAATATAATCGGAAACGGACCCCAGGCCCTCTCAGATATCGTGATGGCAGGTGATGACACGGTACTTTCAAAAAGCACATGGTACTGCGGTAAGGACGGGCAGAGCGTGCCTGTTTCGATGGGGCTTCCCACAATCAAGATTAAAAAGCTTACCGTAGGCGGCACCAATGCATAACCTTTAAACTGAATTATTATGACAAAAGAAGAAAAATATGCACTTGCTGTAATGGTAATCGACCATGCCCTGAAAAGCGGTGCACAGGAGGTTTCAGTCTCAATAGACGAGAACCGGAGCAACGAAATAGAGATCAGGGACAAGAAGATCGACAAGCTGCTGGAGTCAAACAGCTTGGGACTGACGGTCTCTCTCTATGTTGACAGGAAATACTCTTCACATTCGACAAACAGGATGAAAAAGGATGAACTCATCAGGTTTATTGAGGAAGCTGTTACAGGAACCCGCTTCCTGGCAGAAGATCAGTTCAGGAAATTGCCTGAACCGGAACTGTATTACAAGGGAGGTGGAACGGACCCTGGCAAACTCGATAAAACACTTGATACCATCGACACCAGGACCAAAATAGACATGGCAACGGCGGTCCACGATGAGGCGTTTGGCAAAGATGAAAGGATTATCTCCGTGAGCGCCTATTACTCTGACAACATATATAATAAGGTGCTGGTAACAAGCAACGGCTTCAAAGGCGACAGCGAAGGTGGTAATGTCTACCTCTCAGCCGGTGTATCGATGAAAGGAAAGACAAGCAGGCCCTCAGATTCATGGTCGGAGACTTCCATTTTCATAGACAAGCTGACGAAGAGCGGCATAGGATCAAAAGCCCTCCAGAGGACAATCAATAAGCTCGATCCTGTAAAGATAAAGTCGGGGAAATATCCCATGGTGGTCGAAAACAGGGTTGTTATGAACCTTCTTTCACCGGTGTACAACGCCCTTAGCGGTTACAGCATTTACCAGAAAGAGTCATTTCTTGCAGGCAAAATTGATAAGCCGGTCGGATCAAAGCTCTTGACCCTTGCCGACGATCCATCAATCCCTTCATCACCCGGATCCAGGCTTTTTGATGATGAAGGACTGGCAGCAACAAAGAGGAATATCTTTGAGGACGGGTTGCTAAGGAATTACTATATTGATACATATTATGGACGCAAGCTGAACATTAAACCCACTTCAGGAAGCGCTTCCAATGTCATAATGAACCTTGGAACCAGGGATGCGGCCGGGCTTGTTTCCACGCTGAAGAAAGGGATCTTCGTAACAGGCTTTAACGGGGGTAACTGTAACGGTTCAACAGGCGATTTCTCATATGGAATTGAAGGCTACTATGTTGAAAACGGTAAAATCATTCACCCGGTAAACGAAATGAACATCACCGGCAATATGAACCAGGTATTTTTCAACCTTGTTGAAACCGGCAATGATCCAAGGAAGGGAAGATCCTTCATGATACCATCCCTCCTTTTCGATAACATCGACTTTAGCGGAATATAGGATAACCTGTTTTCTTAGCCGCCGGGGACGCAGAGGCTTACAATTTATTTTTATCTCTGCGCCCCTGCGGTTAATTCTTCCATTTATACGCGATTAATTCTTCTGTGAGAATAATTTTCTAACTTTATTGGTGAACCAACCAGTATTGCCATGAAAAGGATCCTGCTTTTTCCTGTTACTCTCATTCTGCTTTTTCAGCTTTCATGTTCCACGGGTAATAATTCAGATGCGTGGATCAGTTACGCCTCGCCAGAAAGGGAGGGTCTTTCCAACGACAGCCTCATGAATATCGGCAAACTTTTAAAGGAGTTTACCGACAGCAGGAAATTACCCGGCGGCGCGGCACTCGTAGCCAAGAATGGTAAAATTGTTTACGAGGTCTCCTTCGGATTCAGGGATATTGAGAAAAAGATTCCTCTTGAAAAAACCGATCTTTTCAGGATCGCCAGCATGACAAAGCCGATCGTGACCGTAGCAGCAATGCAGCTTTATGAAAAAGGCAGGCTGAAGCTGACCGATCCTGTGTCGAAATACATTCCATCTTTCTCCAAACCGACCGTTCTGGTTACCTTTAATAAGAAGGATTCTTCTTATACCTCCAGGCCGGCATCCAGGGAAGTGACAATAACCGACCTCCTGACCCATACATCAGGAATAGGCTATTCATTTTCCGACTCGGCGTTATCGGCAATATATGCCAAGAATGGTATCCCAAGCATGTCCCTGCCGCTCGACCTTACAATAGAGAAAACCATGTCGGGGTTAGGAGAGCTGCCCCTTGCATTTGAACCCGGAACAAAATTTCTATACGGGCTTAATACAGATGTCCTGGGAAGGGTTGTGGAGGTTGCTTCGGGAATGAGCCTTTCCGATTATATTGAAAAAAACATTACGGGCCCTCTGAAAATGAATGATACCAGGTTTTATTTCGATTCGACCTTCACAAATCGCCTGACAACATTATATGCATCAAATCATAAGGACAGTTCGCTGGTTAAGTTTGAAAG
>Ga0335069_10002523_pt1 | contig 28139 bp, 25 predicted proteins | sample Lox_Sample_11_FD_206714 | JGI IMG/M metagenome (GOLD analysis project Ga0335069, IMG submission 206714) | Soil microbial communities from Loxahatchee National Wildlife Refuge, Florida, United States - Lox_Sample_1.1 | ecosystem: Environmental > Terrestrial > Soil > Wetlands | place: USA...
CTCCGCTCGCATCGTAATAACTGTACAACTTTTCGTGTGCCCGCACATACGCATCCACGGCCTTCACCTTCTCCGCATATTTTTTCTCTTCACCCTGCAACGGTACACCATTTTGCATGTCCTGAAGAATCTCTTCTGCACTTCGTCCCTTGGGTGGCGTCGGGTACATTCCCTGGAGAGCTGCTTTCAAATCCACATCCGGATAGCGTTTGCGCACATATTTTTCTTTCGCGTCCTTATCTGTTTCTAAACTCGTTTGCCGTGCGGGTTTTTTCTTTTCACTACTTTTTTGAGTTTGCCGCTCACTCATTCCTTGTTCTTTTGCCCGTTCCAAATATACACTGATCGGGATCTTATTTCCCAAGTCGCCAGTCTTTGCTTCTTCTATGCTAAATTTTCCTGTACTTGGATCGTAGTATTGCTCATATTTCGGAGCCGTTTCTCTCACTTGTTGTGGTTCCTGGTATGACGGATTTCCTACCGTCGTTGTGTTCGTCGTCGGGTCCGTCGTCACCGGAACTATTGAGCGCTGTGTTTTCATCAGCGTGGTCTTCGGCTGCCGTGCGGCATTCGCCTGCTGGATCAAATTAAATTCTCCCTGCATCTCCGGCGTTTCCCTCAGCATCTGGCCAATATTGAGTATGTCGTCATAACTCGCATTCGCCAGATTAAAAGGGCTTCGTCCCGCGCCGGATGCTGTGCTTGTCGAAGCACCATCCAGCATATCCCGAAACCTCTGCTCGTTTTCCTGAAGACGTTTCTGCTTATAGTGCTGCTGCACTAATCCCGCCAGATCGTTAATCGCCGGTGCGCTTCTCTGTAATGATTCATAAATTCCCATCGTTCACCTCAATTATTCGAATACTTCCGTAACATCTGCATTACGGTATCCAGCGTGCCTGCATCCGGACTGCTTAATTTTTTGAAAAGTCCATCCATATAATTTTGATTTTCCGGTGTGATGCCGTTCAATACATTCTTTCCTCCTCCGGTCAACATCGAAGCCCCGGTCGAAGCAGCACCGGCAACCGGATTGATGAACTTCGCCGCTGTCCCGGCAATGCCCAAAATGTCGTCGAACGTGCTTGCATTGCTTAGTGTATTCAGATATTGCTGCGTCGCGTCCATCCGGCCGTTCTTCATAAAGTTGGCAAGGAATTGTTCATCTCCCCGCTCCACGTCCAATCCCTTTTCCGCCGCATTGCTTTCTAAGTCTCCGAACGCCGTCGCATAACGGGAATCGATATCGCCGAACGTCGTCTCCGGCATCGCATTGCTCCCGCCCATTCTCATCGCAGCGCCGGACATGGAATTTGCCCGGCGTGTTGCAAGATTTCCACGCGCCGGGTCGAACGTCCTCGATACATCCCCAGCCGTTCGCCGCTTCAGCCCGTACGTGTTTTCCACATTCCCGATCGTGGAAAGACTATCCATAATATCCTTCCAGCTCGCCTGCCCTTCCCGCTCTCGCGGGCTTGTAAATATATCGCTCAAAAAACTCATACAAATTCCTTTCTTATTGCACACTCCAATGAACAACAAACATGCCTATTTTCTTACTCAATGTATTGTTCGGATTCAGAAAGAACCCAACTTGACTGGCGGACGATATAAAATCTGTGCTTGAAACGCTGTAAAACAAATTCCAATACCTGCCATCTACAGACCAGTAGCAATATCGTGTTCCACCCGTTGTTTTTATCCGTAACCAAAGGAAACTATTCACACCTAATATGATAGTAGCAGAGGTGTAGTCCGCAGACCAACTTGTCGGCGAATTCCATTTGTTGACAAACAGTTCGGTTCCTCCGGTTGTCCTCGTCGAGTACTCAAGTGCGATCATCTTTCCCGTCCACGCATTGCGCCAGAATAACCCTACACCATGATAATTCGTATAATACATCTGCGGCAATATTGCTGCAATTACATCGTGCGTGCTGCTATCTACGGTTTCCACGAATCCCGACACCGAGTCAACAGTTGTACTATTGTGCTCGATGTAAACACCGCCGTACGTTGTATCGACCGTCGCACTTCCTTGGTTAATCCAAGAAAATTTTGAAAATGATGGCTTCACCAACGTCGGCAGCCAGTACAACTGTGCACTCCCTCCGCCTCCGCCACTTCCGACTCTTGAACTAATCGCAGCAGCTGTATCTTTTAAGTTTTTCGGTGTTACATAACCCCACCCACTATCTGCTCTTGGAAGATATGTCGTGCTGTCACCCTTACCGAGTTTTCTTGTCTCAAGCGCGCTTGCCGTATCTTTTAAGTTTTTCGGCGTGCTCCACACAACTCCAGAATCGCTTCTAAATAAATAATTACCAATCGGTTGATATGTCTGTGCAGCATGGGAGCGCGTTTCTATCTTTGTCACCGTATCGATACTCATCGTATGCGTTGCAAAATAATACGGCGTAATAAACAACCAGCTGCTATCACCTCTACTCGCTTTCTTTGCCAGCGAATCACTCAGCCCCCTCACCATCCACCACGGCAACGGAGTACTCAACGTTGAGACATTATCGATTTCCATACTATCTCGCATCGGATATGGAATTCTCAAAACCTTGTGCGGCGCCGTCGGATCCACATACAGCCATTGCTGTCCCATTGCCGACACAGTAGCCATTATTATTAACGTCATCAAAAATATTTTTTTCATAAATTCTCCTTAATTATTGTATCAACACAATACATTGAGATGCACTCGTGGTATTGCCATTACATTCTCCAAACAAATTTATTTCCCATGTGTACCATGAGCCATCGGTTAGTTGAGAATGTACATCGGACCATTGTAGATTCATCGTGGCGGTCATTCCTACATAACTGGTTGAATTAGTTACGCCAGATTGCCATGATTCGTAATTGGTTATCTCTGCTATCGTTACCGATATATATGTTTCATAGGATGAGCTTTGAACCTTGACCAGTCCGATTGCAATGAGGTAAGTCATTCCTGTTTTATATAAAAATTTACCGCGCAGGATTTTATGCAAGGTACCGTCAGATACCGTATATACCGGAAAGTCTGGCGCGCCTACACTTGCATAAATTGGCAAACTATTCCAAATTGTTTGGCTGCTTGATGTTGGTAAATAGTACCCTGCTGCTATACTAATCGTTGGCGTTGTTCCACCGCTCGATGATAATCCCGTTCCCGCACCAACAGATGTTACTTGTGCGGTATTGGTCACATTTCCAAGGCCGACAGAAGAAGAGTTGAGTGTTTGCCATGTTTTATCTCCTCTCCAATATTGTGCAGTTGTTCCTGCTGTAATCGCTGGTTCTTTTTGACCAAGTAAATAATTTGCACGAACAGAATCCATCTTTGCGAACCACAATAAACTGTCGGCCACAAATCTTGAAACTATAAAATCCCACTGACTATGGTTATTCGTTGTTGTGTACCAAGAACTACTCGTATAAATTGGATCAGATTCGGTTTTTAAATATCCTTTTGCTATCAGCCCCGAAGGAGTAACATATCCTCCAGCGTAAACACCACTATCTGCTTTATTAACTTGAAGATTGTTTGATACATTACCAAGTCCTATCGCCGTTGAATTAAATGTTTGCCAAGATTTATCGCCTCTCCAATATTGCGCAGTAGTTCCATTGGCTATGGTGTTTTCCTTTCCCGCAAGCAATCCGTTCACACGCGTCGAATCCATCTTCCTTCCCACCACTCCAATCGTAGAGTCTATTCGAGCGTTGATTGTATCCGCCTTACTTTTTAAGCGCCGTTCATCCACTAATTTATTTTGAGCGAATAAAATTACCGGCAGCATCGATAATAAAAACACAAAATATAATCTTTTCATACCCACTCCGTTCCCGACCACCAATAGGGCCGTCCTTCATCTGTATCCAAAAATCCTATCACCGGACTTGTCGGTGTAAGCGTTGCTCCCAGCGCATTTCGTTGAGCAGTTGTTCCCTTGTTTATGGTGCAGGCAGCGATCTCAGCTTCCAACGCTGCCAACTTGCTATCGTCAAGATTCATCTCTACAGCGCTCTCTCTTACGAGAGCCCACTTTACGAGTAATCCTGCATCATCCGTTCCACCCGCCGAAGTAATTGTAAAACTGGTTTCCGGCGTTATGTTGCTGTATGAGATCTTTGCGCCACTTGTTCCTGCCGGTGGATCGAGCAGTACCATACTGTTCGCTTCTATGTCTTCGCTTTCTACATCTGCCGTTCCGTTTGCATCGAGCATCACGCTCCCGTGCGGCATAGTACTCTTCGCCTTCAAAAGCGTTAGCATATCCGGCGTAAAGAAAATATTGATCGTGCCTTCTTGAATGTCATCTAAAGTATCTGTGCTTTTATCGAAGGAATTTCCCGTTGCTTCATTGACAATTTTCGTGACTGTTGTTCGCGTAACGCTGCTTCCCTGCGTTTCCGTTATCGTGCTGAACTTCTGCTGCACATGCTCTTCGAACTTCGCCAGCACTTGCCTTAACGCTTCGGACGCTTTCGCCGGATCCGCCGGCAATTTCATATTTCTAAAATTTACAATCATTTTTTCTTTTCCCCTTTACCATCTACCTTTTACCTTCTAACTCCTCCCATCCATATCTCCGCCTGCGACCATCGGATCATAATACACATCCGCACTTTCAATCTTCACTTTCTGATTCGCCATCGTTGCTGCCGCATCGAACCGTATTCGGGATCCTTTGCACATGCTTCCTAACGGCGCATACAATTCCTTTATATTTTCCGTCGCCGGCAGTGTGTATGTTGCCGCGGCCGTTTCCGCATCATCGAGAAACATCGATACTGTAATCGGCACGTCTGTCTTATACTGGATCACCCAGCCGATCAACAAAACATCTAACGCGTTCCCGCCGCCGGCTTCTTTCAACGGCTCGATCTTGTTGCTCTCCCAGCTCATTGTATAACTTGCGCCGTCATGCAGTGTCGCGCCCGATTTATTCAGCGTGCACAGTTTGCCGTCCATCAACAGATCGATCGTACCGTCCATCGCTACCTTCATGAGTTTCGGCACATCCGCTAATTCCATCTGCATCCATCCGCCATTTTCAAGATCGTACGACCATTGCATTCCTGCCGCATTCACAATCAAAAGTTTATTCACACGATCGATTGCGCAGCTCGCCCCTTCCTTCTGCGCTGCCGTCAACGCTTTCCAGTCCTCAATCCACTCTGTGTTGATCGTCTTAAACTCTCGCGTGCTCAGCGAATGGATCCCGTTGTAATCGCACCAGTACACTTCGTCGTTAAAGAAGACCACGCTTCTTTGGCTGCATACGCCCACCGCTTGCGTCAACCGGTCCCGCTCGTATGTGGATCCGCTCGGCGTCAGCACAACAACACTTCGCTTCTTGCCGACGAACAAACTTTCTCCCATCGGCGCCAGCGCTACAATCTCATCGCCGTCCCCATACTCCACATCGATCGTGTGCGTTCCGTCGTAAGCAAAAATATCGACCTGCATCATCGCATCTCCGCTGGCCGCGCACACAAACACCGTGTTCGGATATTGATACGTTGTTCCTATCGCCGATCCGATCAGCACATTACCGATAAATGTTTTTGCACCGATCGTGCAGCCGGTCAAATATTTCACAATCCCCGTGGCATCGTACGCGCGTCCCATATCCGCATCGATCTCCGCTCCAATGCCTTGATACGCTACCTGATCGATGTTTGCCGCTACCGCGTCTCCCACCGTCCGGTAATCGCTTTCCCGGATCGATATTGTCGTTGTGCGATGGTAGAAATGTTTCGTCGCCGGATTGTAATACGGATCCGCTTCCCACGTTTCTTCCGTCACCACGCCCGTCGTATCGTTTGTCACCACACTTAAGTCACGTTGTAAGACTCGATAAAATCCCGATCCATCTTTTTCTATATATACATACGCATATCGGAGCCGCGGAGGAATTCCACCGGCACTCACTAACAACTTAAAATCAAGGCGCTGCGTCCCGTCCAAACTGATCGTAAAGACTGTCGGCGCCAGATCAATAATGAATCCGTCCCCGTATAACAGCGTTCCCGCCAGAAGAAGATTCAGCGTTGTGTTCGTTACCACAACTTGATATTGAGCATGTGTCGTATATGTCGTTCCATCGACATCTACATTTTTATAAACTACTTTCGTTGCAGCAAGCGTCACATGAGCATACAATTCCGCTCCATCCGTTCCTACGGCTGCGGCCGTTGCAGCGGCAATCGGCCACGATGAAACCAACGAAAGATCTGTAATGCTTCGCTTTTCTATCGTGTAACCACCGGAAGGGCAGGTGTCATATAAAAATCCGTTACAAACACAAACCGATGGATACTGTTGGATCGCACCCGTATCGAGCCAATTTGTTACGGCAAGTGTCGAGCAAAGTGCCTTGAAAATATACGACGTTCTGTCGTTACTGTGCGATGTTACGCCGTACAGATATCCACCGGCATAACAAAGGGAATCTATCTCTCGAATCCTGTCGGTGTTTGGTCCCTGGAACGTAATCGAATGGGCTAATTCTGCGACTGTCACATCATATTGCGCAATGCCTATGGGCGGATCCGCTATATCCAATGTTGTTGATGCTACATAAATATAGGTACCATCTGTAACGCAGAACGCTGTGCGGCAACTATATGCTCCCCAATACGTAATTTGGGGGCTACCATGTTCTGTGGTCGCAATATTTAAATGCGTCGTTACAATGACTGCAGTAAAATCGCTCAATGCAATTTTTGCAAGATACAGATAATGGTTCCCGTCATCGATCGTGTATAGCACCCACAAATATCCGCCCATTACGAGAATATCTCTAAACGTAAAGTTCGTTGCCGACGCAATCTGCAGCGCCTTCACAAACGTATAATCCTCTGCGGAATATTTATTGATCACGTTCGGAGTCGTTTTATCCGGCCGGTAAATGAATCCGCCGCTCAACGCAAATCGTTCGCCTGCAGAATCGACAGAATATTTCAGCGCTATTTCCTGCACCGCTCCGGCATGCGCTTCTACCGCCTGCCGTATCTGCCCGTCATCCGTGCCCAGCGCAACCTTCAACGCATAGCTGCCGGCAGCTAATGGACTCGATGCGTCCGTCTGTGCCGCACTCTCCAATCCATCCAACAGCACGGCATACCGCCACGGCGAGCCGCATGCCATATCAAGAATCATCCTATCCTGTGCAGCATCCGGAGTAGCCCACGAATACGTTTTCTTCCGGAATCCCACCATCCGGCTTACATCCTTGTCGGTGTTTCCTGTGGTCAATCGCACTTCGTTCAAATAATTCCAGATTGCGATATCCATTCGCCCAAGGTCAGGCAGCGTGTTCAGCAGATCATCAGCGCTGTACGCTGTTCCTTCATCGTTCGTCGCGTATGCACGTATGTGATACTGCGTTTCCGGCGCCAATCCGCTCAATATCGCAGTGAACAGATCATCTTCGTCTTCGCTCGTAAAGACGGTATCGCTTAACGTTGGGTTCGGATTTAAGCTCACCACCACGCCGCGTGCTGTAATCGCGCTCGCTCCCTCGTATGTGATATCGCAATCAATCGTTGCACCCGTTGGTGTCAATGCTTTCTGATCGACAATCTCCACTTCCGGCAATGGGTGTGTGTAAAAATCGATCTCGCTACCATAGCATACAGCATTTTGTAAAATCGCTCCTGCCGGTGGATCAGGTACAATGTAAGATCGCACATAATAATGTTCTTTATCGGATAGCCCTTCTACCGTAACACTCCACTCTCCAAGGGCATTACTATCTTTACAGACCACCGTATCGTCAAGCGTCGGATTCGGATGCGTTGCATAACAAAATCCTCGCCGCTTGATCGATAATTCCGTCTCAAGAACATGCATCGTCAATAATGCTGAACCGCCTGCCACATCTGTTACTGATACTGTTTTTAGAATTGCCAGCCATATCGGATTAATAATGGGATTCCCAAAATACGGATACCCGACACCCAAGACTGCCCATCCACCCGGCGATACTATGAAAAGAATTCCTTTCACTGTATCCATTCCTGCGCTTGGGAAATAGCCGGGATTTATATTCTCCATGCAATTCCCTGCTGCATTGGCTGTGCGGTATGAGAAGTTCATGACTAACGGCGGAGTCGTAGAGTGCACTATCTGTCCATAACCAAAAGTTTGATCTGGGTCCGGATATCCGGCGGCGCTCAAAACACAGCGCACATTATTTTCCTTGTCTACATCGCACCCTAAATTCGGCGTACGATTGACATAAGCTCCACTGCCACCATTCCAAGAAGGTAATTCCGTCAAATCTCCTCTGCCCATACCGTCATAGCCGGGAAATGCGCAACTTGTCTTGTACATTTTATCTTTTACCCATATCACACTTCCATCCTGGCCGCCATATATTGAAGTTCCCGGGCTACCGCCACCATGCGGCGTGCCCGTTTCAATTGCATAATATGTAGAATAAGCTGGCGTGTAAATATATCCGGGATTATTCAGCGGTTCCTGCGTATTTATTACTGTTTCGGGACTATATGATGCACCAAATGCATTTACAGCGTATGCTTTAATGGTGTAGCTCTGATTACCAAAGGGAAGTCCGCTTAACCACAGGTGATACGTAAAATCAGGAACCGTGTCAGTGTGCCATTCTTCCTCAATTGCATTTTTATATAAAAATCCTGTTTCCGTGATTGGTGCATCACCGGGGTCTACAATGATTCCCGAACAGTAGACATCATCGTCATCTTCACTGTACACTAAATCGGTTGTTACCGTCGGTGTCGGCGGTGCATACCCATTCGAAAGAAAATATCCTTTGCTACATGCACCGATCAAATTGTTTGCAATCGGATTATATACAACCATGCCGGAGCTGCCGGAGCTGTCTAAATTGGCGTCGTACGGCGGCGCGTACGCATTCAAAATTCCATTATACAATCGTAAAATCGGGTGCGCTCCCGATCCGATGAACGTGCTAATCCATACTCCACCTCCTCCATCGATGTCAATGCACTTCGGCGTGTACCCCACAATAACGCTGCTTTGGTCCGTTACAGCGTACGTTGCCGGATCGATAGCAACCAGCGTCGTTGCGGTCGCGTGTCCCACCAACAATATCCTATTCGTCAACGCATCATACGCCCCATGTCTGCCCACCCAATCTCCCGTGCTGGACAGCGTCGGCAGGCCGGCAGAAATTGTTGTCAACAGCGCACCGGCCGTTGAATACACTTTTATCTGTCCGTTGTAGCAATCACACACCCAGATTGTATTCGTACTATCGCAGTACAATGTATCACACACATTTCCATCAAACACCCTGTCTGTCGTACCAATTTGTGTTGTTTGTTGGTTCAGCAGTGAAAATTTGTAGAGATATCCATGGAAAACTCCCGGACTGTATAAAAATGCTCCTGACGCCCAATACACATCTGATCCGTGTATCCCGCAAGTTGTTGGTCGGCCGTTACTGTAGTTGGGCGCCGTTTGTCCTGGGAAATACGTGGTTGTTCCGTCATACGCGATCTTACACCAGCAATTTCCACCGCTGTATCCTGCGCCATACATATTCCCCAGAGTATCGGGAATCAACCAATGTTGGCTCAATCCGTTGCTGTTGCTGCCCGGCATCGAAGGAGTGTTGAATGTCATTTTCTTCAGCAATGTTCCGTTCGGGTCCGTAATCCAGATATTCATCCCGTCCGTGTACCATGCATTTCCGTTGGAATCGATCGCGGCATTCTGGCTCGTGTTGAAATCCGCATTGTAATATGGCGTCCATGTCAATGCCATTACAACGGTACCTCGTCATTCAAAAATGTTCTCGTCAAAATCATCTTCGCTCCTGCCACCCGTGCAATGTCGGAATTGCTGCCAAAGTACGTTACACTCCCGCCGGTCGATCCGGTAATGAGAAAATAATTATCAGTATCCTGCGCTTGGCTGTAATCTTCAAACACAACCGTAAAGTTTTTAAAATAATCATCGGCAAATCCGGTGTCCGCAAAATTCAACGTGCTCGGCGCCGTCAACGACGCGAGCTGCACGATCTGTATTTCCGTCAATTCCTGCCACGCGTCGATCCACACGCTGCCGTTCCAATACGGACGAATCCACAACCCCAGCCGGTCTATCGTTACGCCGGCATCATACCTGCTTGTCTTCCGGTACGTCGCCGCAAACAATGTGATATCCGCACCGTTATGTTCAGCAACATGAAAATTGTGTATATCCACCGGCGACAGATAGCTAATGCACTGCACAGTAGGATTGAGATAATTTGTTCCCGCTGGATTCGTGATTTGCGGATATCCGCCGTCCGTGTCATTGGCAAATTTCTTCGCATACCCATCCATCTGCTCCAACCATCCACGATGCCGGTACCGCACAAAGTTGATCGCTTCCCGCGCGCTTCCTACCGGCGGATTACCCAACGCTGTTACCAAGCCGCCAAAATTATTTATGAGCTTCGATGCCAATTCTTTTTCTTTCCCCCCTCATTTCTTATTCTTCCCTTTATCAAAGGGGAGATGTCCCGCCTTGCGGGACAGAGGGGTTACTTATTTTCCTTCTCTGCTTTCTTCTTTGCCTCTGCGTCCGCAGCAGCGTAAAAATCCTTCACGCTCTTTGCGACCTCAGGCGGTATCGCTTCCCTCTTGCCGCGGTCGATCATAAATCTCTGCACAATGTCGTTGATCAAGATTTGATTGTTCTCCGGAGGAATGTCGATCGCGTTATCGATCGTGTCATCCGTGTACAGCGCTGGCTTCCCTTTGATTTCTCCTGCAACGGTCCCCAGAACATTCGCCTCCGAACCACCTGAGAGCAGAATCGTATCGCCTCTTTGATACCATAACACTTCCTTCCGCATCTGGTAATCATTTCCATGATCATAAAAAACATTCGGATCCGTTGTTCCGACAAACATTCTATTTTTTTGTCCCGGCGTTGTCGTTCCCATGTCATCGCCGAGGTAATTGAACTCTTTAAAGGATAGGTTGCTTACATCGATGCTTGTTTCCGACAGCGACCGCGTCACCCATACCTTTGCATTATTCGCTCCCAGATCGATAGCCGTTCCGCTGATCAACGCAAATGTTGCCACGGCGCCGCCCTCTGTAATACGTGCGGTGAAATTCCCGGCAACGACTCCCGCCGCATCGAGCACGACATGAAGAATCGAACCCGCGATAAATTCTCCGCTTGATCTTGTGATTGTTAATTCCGTCGCATCGATCCCCGTAATTTCTGTTGTAAGAAATTCTTGATCCGCTGCTACGGTCAAGATCACCGGTTGATTGTAAAACGGATCGTCCAATCCGTCCAACACCCGGTACATATTCATCACCGCGTCATTGATGTACGCCTGCCGAATCGTATCGAATATATCCTGCCGTGTTATATTGCCGGCCAATCTCCGGCAGATCTCATCTAACTTTCCGTATGTCAATGAATTTTTCGGCATTTCCAATTCCTTCTATATTTCACTTATGAGCGCCGCTGATTGAGGATGACCTGCACATCGAAGGATCCTATAATCTCATGCCAACCGTCGTTTCCGCTCACTTTTACCACGTTCTACCGTCTAACTTCTTGCTTCTATCATTGTTTTACCGGCATCACATTCAACCTTGCATCCGTCAACGCCTGTTGATATGCGCGTGAAAGAATTTCGCCGTGCCAGTATTTTTTTAGTTTCAAGTCCGCAGCATCCGGATCCGTTTCCAGCACGATCACATTCAGTACACTGGCTGCTAAAATATTTCCCGTGGGCAAATTTTCTCCTGCCAGTACCACAGTGCTGTCATCCGTTCGTGATTCGATCCTTCCGCCGTACGTCGCAGTAGCCGTTCCAAAGGCAATCAACTTGTTCACATCGCCGTTTACAAAGGCACGACTCATTGTGGCCGTCAACGTTCTCGTTGCCGCAGTGTATGCTCCTGCCGCTGTGCTCCAGAATCCGGATCCCACTGCTGTCGTGATCGGAACAATATCCGTCGGCGTCGAGATATACCGAACGTACGCCGATCCACTGGCAATTCCCGCCGTTACGATTACGCCGTTCTCTTCCCAGAATACCGGCTTCGTAGCACTCGGAACGATCATCCTATTCGTTCCTGCTTTCACGTCTTCGATATCGTTCGGCGGCACGGGGTAAAAACTTACACTCGGCAGCCCGGCATTGCGTACGCCCAGCACAAGAAACGCATCCACCGGTTTGATCACCATTCCATTGTTCGTCAACGCGCCGCTTTCTTTGACGTATTCCGGAAACATCGTCTCGAATCGTTCCGGGCCGTATTCCAAAAACTTTTCTTTCAGAAAATCCCGTACCGCTTCGTTCACCTTCTGTGTAAGATACGCGCTCGTGTACGGCTGCACATCATCCGTCGCCAGGAGTCTCGGCGTTTTCAGCAGGCGCGCAAGATTCAAAACAATGATATTAAAATTCGTCGTTGCCATTAAAATCCTATCCTATCGCTCGAATGTTCATGCCGCAGAATCCCTGCGAACGTTTCTTTCCACGTTTCATACTTCGCCGTTTCTGCACGATCGAGATATTCTGCCTGGCGTTTTCCATCGCCTGTCAATCTCGCTAGTACTCCGACCATCATCACATAATCCCAGCGCTTATCTGTCACCGGATCCGCACCGAAGGCCAACGCTACCGTGGGATTGCCGTATGCAAGATATCCCAGCGTCGCATCTTCCACCGGTACCGGCCACACACTCAGCTGTCCCGCCCATGCATATCCTTTCAATGGCTGCGCCGACGGAACGATACGTGAACTGTACCGGTCCCATTCGTCCGGGTTCTCGATTATCTCCAGCGGCCTTCGCCATCCTTCCGGTGTGATGAATGCCCGGATCTTCGCAACACTGGCAGGAATCGCATACGTATTCGTCCCGGCCACCAGCGCTATCGTGCCTGAGACTTTATACGCTTTAAACACGTCGCTAATTTCTTCATAGATACTTTGCAATTCGTCCAGCACGCCGTTTCTGGTGAATGCATGTTCGCCCTTCTGCCCTACCTTAAACAGCACATCGGCAACGATCTTGTCTACACGGTTCGCCATGTCAGTTCGCCCACAGACGGCTTATAAAACCTGTTCCGCTCTTGGCCTTGCGATACACATATTTGGCATATTCGATCAGCTGCCAATGTTCGCCTTTATATACCGTCCGCCATGTCGTGTCATTGTTCGTACGGAACAGCAGCGTATCGCTGCCGGAACTTTCATTCGTAATCGTCAGCTGCACCACAGCATAATCACCGCTCACGGCAAGCGTGTCCGGTGTCGTGGTGATCTTCTTTTCACTCGTCACCTGAATGCTCAGAGGTTTCCAGTTCTGGCTGTAACAGACATCGGCACAGCTGGTCATCATCAACATTGCCGTGCCGATCAAGATCAATACAATTTTTTTCATACGTGCCTTTCTCCTTTGCTCTCCCCCTTTCTGGAGGGGGAGATACAGAGGGGGTTGCTGATTCATCACTTTTTCTGCGCCGGTTTCGGAGCAGCAGTCGCGGCAGGCGCGGCCGGTTTCGGAGCAGCAGTCGCGGCAGGCGCGGCCGGAGCTGCCGGAGCTGTTGGCGTTTCGACATCGCCGGTTTCTTCCGTCTCATTTTTTGCCCGTTTGGCAATCACGCCCTGGGCATACTCATACACGTCCACCAGCTCGTCTTCCGTCAACGTCTTCAACAGATCATGCACGGTTTGTGTCTGGAACGTTTTTTTGAATGCGTAGTCGTCCAGATTATCCTTTCCGTCCGACAGCTCATACAGGTTCGGATGGGTCCGCAATAACGCTTCTCCCAATCCCGCCGGCACGTCACACGACGGTTTGAATTCATACTTCGCGCCGCCTTTGCTAATCGTGTGCGGTAATTCCACGGTTCCCGGTTTTATCCGGAGCTTTATGGTGTCACCCATTGTCTTGTTTCCTTTCTCCCGGTACGATCAATCGACCGCACCGGGAAATAAAAGTTTCTTAATTCGTTACGATCCGATAGAGGTATAATTCCACGTCCCATCGGCGAGACCGGCCGTGCCGCTCTTTTTGTAGAGCTTCTGCGCACCAGTCGTGTCATCTTGGATCGTGCTTCCGTTAGGTGCTTTATCGAAACTTCCGGCACTAATCGCTGTCGACGGCGCAGGATAGATGATCCGGTGAATCGGCCCAATGTCATCCTGCAACACTTCCACTCGTGTTCCATCCGGATATCCAAAATCGGATATGTGAGCGTCCGGCACGCTGCGTAATACTGTTACACTCATACTATGTCCTTTCTCCGCTCTCGCAGAAATAATGTTTATCGTTTTCTGAAATACCGGTCAACCCGCAAATACACTTTGCTCGCTTTGGCCGTCAGCGTTGCATTGCCCGATGCACTTGCCGAGACACTCAATCCAAATTGATCGTATCCCTGCCAATATGCACCGGGCACCACGATGGAACTCATTTTCGCCGTCGCCGTGGTACTCGTGGGCGTATCGATCTGCACGCATGTTGCCTGGGACGGCAATGTCCAGCTGTCTTTCGCTTTCCAATACACGGTGAGTTTATACGTCGAATCCGCCGTCACATACCACGTCACTTTCACACTGTCCGGAAATGCGTTTTGCAAATCGGTCAATCGTGTTCCGTTGTACGTCAACGTGTAATACGTCAATCCATCCTTGTTCTGTGTCATCGTGCTGTCCACAGCGCTGTTCTTCAGCTGCAAACCTTTATACAATTCATCGGTGACGCGAAAGACTTGTGCTTGCACCGGTTGAACAACGAATGCCGTCAACATCGATATCATCAACATGAGGATTACAAAAATATTTTTTGTCTTCATACCGCTCTTCCTTTCTGTCCTTCATAGGACATTTGTTCTTTTTTCACTGGCCAACTTCCTATTCTCTTCTCGATTCAAAAACCGGGAGGCATGCACTTGCACACCTCCCTCTTGTTTAATTCGAGTACTTGAACTTATGCGGGCTGTAGCTCGCAATCACCATGCTGCTGGTGTTTTCCAGGAACGACCCGGCACTGAGGATGTTTCCATTCTCATCCGGGATGCCGCCGTCCTGATCAAAGATGTCGTTGCGAACAACGCTCTCGATCGTATCAATGCCGATACCCTGGACATTTTCATAATCCCGAACGTTTTCTTTCAGCTTCATCTTCTCACCCACGCAAACCGACAAGGCGCTCTTGCCCATCAAGATCGCGAGCTTCTTGTTGCTCGTGTCGAGCGTGTTGATCCAGTTGCCGACCTTGATGCCTGCACCGCGCAGCGCTGCGGTCGCAGCCGGTCCGTATTCCACCGTTCCATCGGTCACGTTGGAATCGTCCGCGTGCGATCGTACACCCCAGAGTTTCAAATCCGGGATGATTAATGCACCGCCCAGATACACTTCGGCAGCTTTTCCTAACGGATGCTTCTTCAGATCCTCCGGCATATTTTTGACCCAGTCAAGGTAATCCGGATCTTTGCGCAATTGCTTGATCTGCGCATCGCTGCAGAAGATCAGATGGAACGGCGTTCCGGCCAGCGTTACCAGCGGAGAAATTTTCCGTCGATATGCTTCCAGCACGGAGTTCTCGATCAGATCGGCGCTAAAATAATCGCTCGCCTGATCGGCCAAACCGTCGCACGCCGCAGCCACCGCTGCTTCATACGCGGTCGTATACGGACGCCCGTTCGTGTAGCTCACGAATCCGTCACCCGCCACTAAGAAGTTCGGATGGGATTTTATTCCCAGCCCGCGTCCACCGGCTCCGCCTGCAGCAACCAACAGGTCACGACTGTAGCCTGCCAGCGTTGCAAGAATGAAGTTGCCCGGATGGTAATCTTCACCGAACCATGTGGTGATCGAGTTACTGGCTTGCGTCACCAGATAATCTGCATAGCCTTTGGTGAGCTGCCGGCTCATACCGGTCGGCTTGGCCACGGCTTTGCGCGTGCGGTTAATACTGGCCGAACGCCACGCCAGCTTTTGATCCTCTTCCTGTCCTTCCAACGGCCGGTCGCCGTGTGTCGGCATGCCGGTCAATCGGACCATCACGGGGATCCGCATATCCATTTGCCCGTCCTTCACAAACTCTTCGAAGAGTTCGATCGGCGCACCGGTCAACGCAGGCGGTTCACCCGGATTGCGAACAGCGATATCCTTCCCAACCGATTTCACATAGTTGGGCGCCACACATTCTGCGAATTTATTACCCCACCACTGGCGGCGTTTTATCTTCTCGGATAAAATATCCACCTTCCCGTAGCTTGTGCTTTCAAAAACACTAAATCCCATAACACATTTCCTTTCTCACTTCTCCCGTTGTATTGCCGGGGAAGTTATTTCGGCATCAGCGCTTCCCGCTTCTCCGGATGCTTATCCAGCTCGTCCAATTCTGCATCGCTCAGCGATCCAAGAACTGCCGGATCTGTTAAGTCCAGAGTATCCGCTTTCTCGCGTCGTGCCGCCTGGTCTCCAGGCAACCCGGCGTTCGATATCGTTGACGGTTGTCGTTTGCCGTTTCGGTTAATATCATCGATTGCTTGCGTGCGTCCGTTCCGTTCCTTCACCAATCCTATCTGCTCCTCAATTTTTTCGCGGTTTGTCAGATACCATTGATCGAAAAAACTTCCCTCGCGTAAAAACTTGACACCGCTGCGCTGTTCAAAGGCATTGGCATTGGCGAGTTGCTTCGCGACAAACGCGTTCAGATCTTCGTCTTTCAACGGTAACTCGATCTTCTTCGCGTATGCTTTGATCTTCTCTACCTCTGCCGACTTGATACGGTCATTGTGCGTCACCGATTCTTTCTGTGCCGTCACATGATCCTGCGCTTCCTTCACCCGTCGCTGAAACAACTGCGGAATCTGTGTCTTCAGTTCAAAGTATGAAACGGAGTCTCTCCGCCGCAGATCTCGCATGAATTCCTCTGTCACCGTTTGGTCCAATAAGAATCCATCAGGGATCGTCACACCATCCGCCAGTAAATCACGGATCGTTTGTGTACTCATCACATCTTCTCGCGTCGCTTCAAACACGGCAGCCGCCATGCGTTGCTGCTCCTGCAATGCCGCCTCGTTAGAGTGTCCAGCGTTTCCCGTTTCCGGTGTCTGGCTTCCTGCCGCATTGCTCGGTGCACCTGATGCAATGGCTGCGTCGAGCTGTGTATAAATTTCATTGACTTTTGTCCAATCACCCGTCCGGCGCGCTTCATTGATCGCGCCCAGCGGATCCAACTCTTCCCATTTCCCTGAATACTTCAACGGCTTGCCGGTGTTGATCACACCCCATGCAAGCTCTTCCGTCGTCTTAAATTTATTCCCTCCGTACGGAAATTCTTTTTTCCGTGCCGCTTCTGCCGCCGCTGCCTGAGCCGCAGCATCATCACCGCCGCCTTCGCCTTCTTTCTTCGGTGCAGGCGGAACAACTCCCGTTTCCAGAATTTTCTTTCGTGTCGCTTCATCCGTGGCTTGTTCGGCTGCCGTCAACACTTCTTCGCTCAAAAGAGAGAGATCTATCGGACCTTCATCGGTCGTTGTTACCGGCGCCGGTGTTACAGGGGCAGCAGGAGCTGCTGGAGTTGCTGGAGTTGCTGGCTGTGTGGCCGCTGGAGGTGTCGTTGCTGGAGCTGCACCGCTTCCCGGCTCTTCATCAAAAAATCTTTTTACCTGTGTTTCGATTCTCATTGTCTCTTCTCCTTTTTGGGCTTCCGTTCCTCACGAGAGGTGTCCCGGTTATAGTTAATAAAAAAGCCGCTGTCCAATCCCTGCCGGGACTGAATCAGCGGCTCATCACCTACTGAATAAATTTCTCTATGTGTTATTCCTTTTGGCTATCGGCCTTTTTTCACAACTTTCCGTTCGCGTTCTTTCGTCACCAACGTTACCTGACTGTTTTCGATCTGCACTTCAAAGATCAACCGGCCGTTCTCGATCGGTACCTTCTCGCCATACTTCCAATCATTCAGCTGCTGATCGATCAGATCGTGAATATATTCGCGTTCAACGCTCACTTATTTTTCTTCCCGCCGGCAGCTTCCTCCAGCTCTTCATCCGTCATCTCGCTCGGATCTTTTCCCAGCGTGCGCTCGAACGAACATTGTTCGATCGAAAATTCAAAGCGCTTGCTTTCGCCATTATACGATTTATCTTTGTCCACACTGGTAATTTGATCCACGTTCACGATGGCCGTCATCAACAGCTTGTCACCGCTTTCCAATCCTTTGATATGCATCGGCACTTCCAGATCGTTCGCGTTGATCGTGGCAAACCGTTTCTTCTTTTCCTTCTTCGGTGATGCTCCCCCCACTTCCATTGTTTTGCCTTCATCTTCCTTCGGCCAGTATCCCGCTTCTGCTAATTGTTTCATAACGATCCTTTCTTAGGCTCCTACCCGTTTTTGCACTTGTTCTAAAATCGCATTTTTCTGGATGCCGTTCATCATCAACTGATTCTGTCCGACACTCTGTTTGATCGCACTCTGTGTTTGCAGCTCGCCCATTTTTGCTTTCATCACCTGCTCGGCGAACGCCTGCATCTTCGGTGCAATCGGGTTGTCCCATAGACGGAATGTTTCCGGCCAGTTCACAAACTCTGCGGGTACCATTTTGACAAACTGCATCATTTCTTCAAACTTGATCATGCGCATGGTTTGGTCTAACTGCATCGTGTCCGGGGTAAAGTCATACTCCCCCTGACGCACATCGTTCAACACGCCGTCCAACGTCCGGTAATTCACCTGCATCCAATACGCACCGATCTCTTTCTTGCCGACAATCACGCCCGGCATGCTTTGCATTTCATCGGAGGGTTCTGCCAGGATTCGTACAGCACGCTCACTCGTCAAATAGGTTTGGATCAATCCGTCCACATACGAATATGTCAGGCGCATGGCTTTGATCATGTGATTCATAAACAATGCCTGCATAATCTTCCCCTGCATCACACGGGCATTAAACAAGGTCGCCGGCTCGTTCGCGCTTTCTTTGCGGCCTTCCATATTCGCCGTAATGTTCAGAATCTTCTGCACCAGATCGCGGTCTTCTTCCGCGTAGCCGCTTAACAACGTCACGAGGTCGCTCGGCGGATACCGCTTCTCCGGAGGTTTTTCCCCTTTGAAAATCATCAACCTTCCGCGCACTTTACTCAGCCACGGTTCCTCGTCTTCGATCGCTCCCTTGTGCGCTTCAATCGGAGGATTCACCATATCCATAATCGCTTCCAGGGCAGTCATTCTTCGTTGATTGTACGAATCCTGTGCATCCATGCCCGGCATAATCAAACTCAACACTTTCGTTGCATCCGGATGCAAATCATGCGCGACTACAATCTGATGCTGCCATCCTTTGTTTTGTACTTCATACGGAGCTTCAAATAACAAATTCTCCGGCAGCAGTCCGGGTGCAGCAGCCATCCGCCAGTATTCTTTTCGCGTCACATTGTCCACCACCTGCCCGCGCGGATATTGCGCTAACAAATTTGCCACCGGCGCTTCATCGATGGCATTCGCTTCACCGGACGGCTGTTCAATGTTCGTCGATCCGGTTTCCGTTGTCTTTGTTACCGCTTCCGGCAGGTCAAAGGTTTGCCGGCTTTCCGGATCATAAAAAACTTTGGAGTGCACGACACGACGATCGTGGAATTCGATCACGCGATACATCCCGTTCGCCGCATCGATGAAATCCGTTTTATACGGATTCCCTTCCAGCGTCGCTTTGATGCCCAGCCAATCCATCGCACCGTTCCACACACGCGTCAACCAGCCCTGTGCTTTGCCGACATCCTTGTACGCCGCTTCCAACGTCTTCGCACGCTCTTTGATCAATGCCACTGTTTCCGGTTTCAGGTAACGGGAATAAATCGATATAATTTCATCGCTGGTATAAAATCCTGTCACTTCGTAATACCGGCGTTTCTCCGGATTGTTCAGCGGTGCGTCCGGATCCAACAAAATTGTCAGCGGATCGGCTGCTTCGGTTATCCCTACGCCTTCGATATCTTCGGAAAAATCCATCCGGTTATTGATCGCACCGATGCCGCAGATCGCTGCATCGATTCCCGCCTTGGCAATCTCGTCATACCCGTTGCAGTTCGGCATCCACCAATCTCCCACCAGCACATTGTGGAGCTCCGTTGCATCTTCATCGCCGGCACGTTTGGGTACCGCTTTCAACACGGTTTTATTTTGCGTCAGCGTTCCGCCGATATACAAAATGGCTCCCAGGAGCAAATTGAACACCTTCGCCGGCCGGTGCTCTTCGTCCAGGGCTTTGCGCACTTCCGCATCGATCTGGTTGCCGATGATATACTCATAACACTTGATCGCCATGATTCTCCACGCGCGCCATCGTTCCGCCAGAGAAATGTGCACGGCCGAGAGTTTTTCCACCTTGCTTTTTTGATCGTCTTCCATCACCGGCAATGCCGGCATCGACGTCTTCACCTTACTGCGAATCATTGTTTGTTCATCGTCCATGCTCTATCCCTGTCCTGGTCTCCAGGCCTTCCCAAATGATTTTTTCGGACCTGCTTCGTGTTTGTAGTCGCTCGGTGTGCGGCTTGCCGTGCTCTTCGGCGCCGGCGCTTTATACACCGCCATGCACTCATACCGCTGTTCGTCTAAGGCGTGGTCGCTTACTTCCGGATCGTTGCCGCGGCCTTTGATGTCGTTCGGGTTTAATTCGTCATGCTCGGCCGCAAGGATTTCATCAATCAACGCTTCGTTGGAATCCACGCGAAAATAAAACCACATCTTCCGGCGCATCATATCTTTCCAGACGCCCCAGCCGTTCACACGATCCGTCACGGCTTTCTCCAGCGTCAATCCCTGCGCTTCAAACAGATCGGCAAATGTTTTTTCTTCACCGATAATAGCCAGCTTGTCATGATGTGCCCATGCGTCGTGACCGCTCACCACCTGATCCGGCATCCGGCCTCGTGTGTATTTGTTCGTGCGGATGAACGTCATTACATTGTCGACATTCTCGGACATGCCCGCGTTGGCTTTGTAGTATGTTCCGATACGGTACGATTTTCCTGTCAGATCGATGGCATGCAATCCGAAACTACAAGCACTCGTCCAGCCCGGATCGAAACTCCCGACAATTCTCCAGCGGTCCGGAATCGTAAATGGTTCCACTAACTGTCCGCCTTGTTCTTCCGGTGTCCCGCTAAACTCATCAAAGAAATCTCCGCTGAATGCATCCCAATCGTTCTGCAGCAAGGCACGCTCATGTTTTTTCCCCTGCGCTTTCACGCGTCCGGCATAACCGGGATCGCGCTGCATCAAAATCGGATTATCCGTCAACCGTGCGGGAATATACGCCCGGCTCATCATATCGCGTAATTCTTGCGGCGTGGCCTGCCTGTCGGTGACCCGCTGGGTAATATCGATACCGCATGGATTGCGCACAGGATCTTCTGAAGGAAGCAGGTACCGAATTTTAAACGGCTCGGTGTCCTTCACGAATCTTGACCGCACCCATTTCAATCCTGCACCGATCGGATTGGCCGTGCCTCTGTATCGCACGAATAAATTTGGAATCACCGTCCGGCCTCTGCCCAGCAAATGCAAATATTGCGTCAGCGTAAATTGCTCCAGCTGATCGAATCCGATGAACTGATATTCCATCGAGTCATGATCAAATTTATTTTTCTCGGATTCCAGATGGCAGATAAAAATTCTGGCACCGCTCGGAAATGTCCAGCTCGGTCCGGGATCGCCGCGCCGTCCCAATAATGGTTTGCCGCCATAAAACTTGTAGTAATTATTTGTCTCTTCAATCAGCTTCGTGAACTCCGTGGATTTTCTCCGGAACAACACGCCGCGATAATTCGGAACGTCGATCGCTTTTTTGCCGAGCGCCGTTTGTTCAAATTGCAATCCCAGCGCATCGATGCACAGCTCCCAGGTTTTCCCGCCGCCGACTCCGCCGCCGTACAGCAGTTCATCGGCGGCACATTGCAACGCCGCCGTTTGCGGGCCATCTTGCGGTTTGATCACCACCATCGCACTACTCGGCGCTGCTGGGCAAACGCACAACATTCCCGTCAAAAGCAGGAACCACAAATGTCGGTGCTTCAATTTTCTCTCCTCCGCTGGTCACATCCACTTTTCGTTTCCAATTCTCCGGGTCGCGATTCGCTAAATAAAATTCAAGGCACTCCGGATCCGCCGCGATTTGTTTCACCACGGTCTTCGTTACATGCAGCTCCTCGGAAAGCATCTGCGTGATCTTCTCGCCCTTGACTTGCCGCATCACCATCACCGGCTCCATCGTTACTTCGGCAAAGTTGTATCCGCACGCGCGTCTGAAGAGACTGTTTTCGACCGCAAGAAGTGCTTTTTTTCGTCCCTGTTGTACCACTGCCTTAAATTTTGAGTTCTGTTTGTAACGATTGAGCGTGCGCTCACTTACACCACATGCGTATGCTACCTGCTTATCCAAAAGCCCCGCGCCGTAGAGATTCAGAATTGCATCGCAATTCATCCGCTCGTGCACCTTTTCTACCGGTATACGAGACGATCTTTTTTTCTTTTTCTTGGGGATTTTTTTCGACTTTTGTTTCATCGCTTCGAAGCCTTTTCCTTTAGGGATGGAGCCGCTGCCGTTATCCGACATCACGGCTCCTTAGGATGTTGGCTATACCAACATAATCTTTTTGTCAACCCCGTTCCACTACTTGTTGTGCACATCCATGACACACGTAGTATCCAGCCCGAAATACTTTCTTGCATCCACCAATTCTTCACGCGCTCCATCTATCGAGCACTTTATAGCTTCTTTTCCCTCTACGAGTCTTTCATCGGCAAATCTAAAGACTCCAAATCTCGACCGCCTGCCTGATCTTATTATTCGTAAAAATGGCCGGAAAGTGCGCGTATTCTTCACAAATTGAAACGCCTCGTCTTCTTTCATGTTTAAAACCGTTACCTGGATAATGTAACTCATTTTCCACTCCCTTCCCTCAAGTCAACCGGCGCTGTGAGAATCGCTTGTGCCTCTGCCTCCTCTTTTCCTGTGTCATCCTCAAGTTTCGTTTTCTCCCGTGTTCGCCACCGCACGATCTTTTCTCCGGATACCCGTTCCATATAAAACGGCGCACTCCTGCTGAGCGCGCTGCACAGCGGCCGCAGCCAATCCTCCGCCGTTTTGATCGTTATGGAGAGTTCTGTTCCGTTGTCAAACTTCTCTTTGGCATCCTGCACCCCGGCATCGATCAGGTCGCTCCACTTCGCTTCCTTCTCCCGCTTCATCACTTTCCGGACGACCTTCTCAAACTTTGGCTTCAGGATAATACTTTTCAGCTGCTCCATACTGCGGACTATTGGAGGTTCTCCACCATTGTCAAAGATAATTTCTCCTTTGCTTCGTCTTCCCCCCTCTCCCTCTCCCCCTCTCCCTGTGTACTGTTCTGACTCATTGTCGCGCAAGAACTTATGTCGTCGCGTACGGTCGGAAGGCGGGTCGCATTTGATGTTGTGGCATCGGCAAAGTGGCTCATGATTGCTGCCGTCGATCGGATTATTTTCAGGATTATTATCGATATGATGCAGCACCATGTTCGCCGAACAGTCGCCCGTTGCCCACAATTCGCCGTTTCTATTACGCTGTGCTAAATATTCGTCATCGCCCAGGTCGCGTGCTTGCTGCACGGCACACACCGGCCCGGGCCATACTTTGCCCGCTGCTTCGTAAATACGTTGCTGTTCGGAATAACATCGTTGTAACGCCTTTTTTCGTTGTGAAATGGTCAGCCTACTCATCGTTTTTTATCATCTTTCTATCGTGTACTTTGTCATCGTTGCACCAACATTCCGTCGCCTTTTTCTTATGCAGGTCTAAACTCCCTCTCAATAGTTGCTTTCGTTCCATAGACTTTTTTTATATAACTTTCTGCGCTTTTATATGAGTAGAACTCTTTGATGTTTCATCATTTTCCCTTTCTTTTCACCTTCCGGTCCCACGATCTTTCCCGGCTCATCATTTAATAAAATTATTTTCCGCTCTGGCTCTGTTATTGTATTTGCTCCCGGATAATATACAGCGGTACAATCCCCAGCAAAAACCAGCCGGTATACCGATACACGATCCTTCCACCTCCTGTTTGTGTCCGCCATGTTCTCTTAAAAATCATTGTGCACCTCGTTTTTCTTTCCTCTTCGTCATATGCAATTCTCCATAAAATCTAAAATATCGTGCAGGCATCCATTGTTGAAAACGCAATTCTCTCGTGAGCTAAAGACGTATTGTCTCCATGGTCTGTAAAAAGAAAGCATCCCGATCTCTTTTCCGGACCTATTGTTAAAGATCCTATACACCGGATGTCGTTCAAACAATTCATCATTCACCTGCCTAATTGTGATGAACTTATATTCCTTTTCATTCGTCATTTCGGATACTCTCCCCACACCTTCCCATCCAGCTCCGGCATTTTCACAACCTGGCCATCGATTTCCATTTGCTTCAAGAAAAACGGTACTTTCGCAATTACACACTGATCACGCAGCGATCGAAACCATTCCACCTCCGCCGGCCGTCTCTTCGGCCCGCTTTCACATCCGGCAATCACCCAATGAATATCCCCATAGATTCTTATTGCTCCTCCGCCATCAAATTCTTCATATAAATATTTTTTTAAATCTATTTTTTCCAGTAATGGTTCACAGCTCACAAATCGTATGGTAGCAGGAGTTTGTAATAATATCGGTATTCGCTCATCTGCGAATTGATCAGGCGCCGCAGGATACCCGCACCGTCCTGCCAGCCGTTTCGCCATACGCTCGGCATAACAATGCTTGCACCCTGGCGATATTTTATCGCAGCCCGTCACCGGGTTCCACGTCTCGTCGCACCATTCGATGTTCGTCATATCTCTTTTTCCTCGCTTGTCACCATCGCATCATCTCGCGTGTTTGTTCTGCACGCCGCTCCTGCTCGTCCTCGCGCAGCTCTTCGATACTCTGCCGGCCCAGAAACAAATTGCACTCCACATCCCCGCCGCCTTTGTCCCATTTCGGAGTGGTGGCAAAATACCGTTGATTCTTTTCCGGCGGATCGGTTGCCCGCCGGCATTGTTTGGCCAGCGGGCATGTCGTGTCCCTACAATTCGTCTCGGCCATTTAGCACTTCCCCAACGTTTTCGGCAGAGGGATAAGAGCATCGTACCGCTCCAGCACCGTATCGATGGCATCCATCGTGGCCTTCAGCGATTCCCGCTCCTTCACCAACTGCTCCAGCCACGCCGGCGTCACCGCTTCTTTTTTTTGCGTTCCGCTTGGTAAAGTCGTTGATCGTCGTTTCAATCCGCTTCTGCCTTGGCATTTCTTCGCTGCTCGGCGCCACGCCCGGCAATTTTCCGTTTTTCTTCATCACGCGTTTCAAATAGTATACATCCTGGTCGCTGCACTGATCCGCTAAGACAACCATAATTTCCTTGATGGTCTTTCCTTGTTTCAGCAGATCTTCTGCCGTTACTTTCGCTTCTACATTTTGCCACATACTATGCTCCTTGTGTTATTACATGATATTGTTGATTGATCGTTCAAAAATATCGCGCTGCCGATTCTTACGGATGGAGAAAAATGCACACCCTGTGTTTTTTCGCCATTTCCCAGCTTACGTGCTTTCTATATTCGTTCCCGGGAAAAGAACAAGCGTGCTTTGACCCACGCTCAGCGCGATATACTTACATCACTTCTTACTTTTCTTTCCCTTGGTTTTTCTCACCTTCGTTTTAGAGACTGGCTTATCTGTCTTGTTGGGCTTCTTTGTCAACTCCGCCAATTCCGCAGCATGCTGTTGTTCCACTTCTGCACGGACAGCGTTCTCAACCTGCTTCGTGTCGATACCCAGACTCTTTGCTTTCTTCTCCAGGTACACCACCGCATCTGCATCGTCGCCGTTCATGAAGTCATCCACTTGATACAGAATCGCTTTCATATTCAACAGCTGTATAGCGACGGCCAGCTTTTGATTTTCAATCTTCCCTTTGATGCCGAGCAATTTCTCTGCACTGTAACTACTGTAGAAAGCATTATCCAGCACGGAGTACAGCTCTTCGATAGTCGTTTTATCCAACACCTTTGGCACGCGCCGGGCAATCAATTCCAGCAGGCGATTGCATAAAGTTCTGACTATCTCAATGGCGATGTCTCGCTTGACGTTCTCGATCTTTTCTTTCTTTTCATCCTTTTCCTGTTTGGCCGCTTGCTGTTCCGGATCTGCCTTCGGTGTTTCCTTCGGCATCTTCTTGGGCTTCACGGTGAGAATTTGCCCGCGCTGGTCGCCGTCCCACACCATCGCCTTCACCGTTCCCGGATCGCCTTCTTTTGCTTTGCTCCAATCGCTGCGCTGCAGCACGTCGCTCTTGCGGGTATAGGGCTCTTTGGTGATCAATACAAACGGGTCACCGCTTCGTTGCAACATCCGGTGCTGCCGTTCGCGGTATGCCTTCATCTTTGCCTTCACGCATTGAATGTCCGTGCAGATCACACTCTTGCCCAGGTCGCCGAACAAGTTCAAATTATTCGCGGAACATTTCGGGCATAGTTCACAGGAGCCGGCAGATTTCACCAGTAACGGATCGGTCTTGTCAAAAGCATACTTGTCCAGCTGGCAATGAAACATCGCTTCGATGTCTTTTAAAAATTCCTTCGTATCCGGCTGGCCTGTTCCCAGATTATACCGGTACCGTCGCATCGTCAAAAATTCTTCCTGCTGTGCGTGCGTCATGCGCGCAATAGCCATGGCTTCCGTAAAGTTGATGTGGTTCTCCACAAAATACTTTTTCCATGCCGACGTCAGGTTCAGCAGCACCATCGTTTTCGCAACACGTTCCGGCGTGCGGCTGCATTTCTTCGCAATCGCCGGCACATCGTAGTTTAGTTTTGCCCACCGGCCATACAGCTCCGCCTCTTCCATCGGCTTCAAATTCTCGCGCACAAAACTGATCATCTGGTATTCCTGAGCTTCTTCGTCCGTCATGTCGCAGATCTCTGCCGGAACTTCTTCCAATCCCACAGCCATCGCCGCTCTCCACCGGCGTTCGCCGTCCACCAGTTCATACTTTGCCTGCTGGCCATTGGTGTTGGGATGTTCGCGCACAAGGAGTGCTTCTATGACACCTTTTTCTTGTATGCTCGCCGCTAATTCTTTATCGGCGGGTGAATCGAATTCACGGCGCGGGTTCGTTGTACTGGGAACGATGAGCGTCGTAAAAATAAGTTTGTGTTTCATACTTACCTCGTTATTGATTGATTGTGTAATGTTGATTGATGATGCAGCAGAAGTTCCACCTGGTCGATCGTGCACAGCATCGTTCCTCGCTCGATCTCCTTCAAGATCTTCCGCGTGTCCCATGCTACTCCGCATACTTTTCCGCATCCGGGACCGGGACAGATCAGGTATTCCATCGAAGGATGTTTATGCAAATCATCTGCGCGTACAACTGTTTCGTGGCCGCACGCGCAGTGCACTACCGTATACCGTGCATCGAGCACCAAAGTGTCATCCTCTCCACATCCGGATCGTGTCCGTCTTGCCGATCACCGATTCGATGGTATCGAGTATCTCCTGGCCGTCGCCAATCGTCAGCTCGTTGCCCGGATAAATCGATTTCGCAATCGCCACATAACACTGCTCCAGCAATTCAAAAATTTTATCCGCCACCGCACTCGCCGCCTGCCGGTTCTTTTGTGCATCTTCTGCTTTTTTGTTTAATGATGGATCATCAGCTGGCGCCGCCATTCCACATGCATCAGTTACCGGATCAATTTCCTGTTTCCCGTGCACACCGTCCACCAGCGTCACTTCTCCGGCGCCAGGGATCGGTGTCTTTTCCGGTATTGGTTCCACATGCGATGCAATCATTCCTGCACCTGTCGGCAAAACCGTGTTTGTTTCTTCCTGTTCCATACATCCTCCATTGGTTGTTGTGATTGTTTTGTTAGTTGTTTTGTTAGTTGATACATGCAGTTTACACCCGAATTTTTCCGCTGTGAGCAATTCCGCCTTGTATTCCGAGCCGTCCATTACGGTCGCGCCATCTTCATCCGGTCGTTGGTAAAAAACTATCTTGGGATTTTTACAATACCTTACTCTATATCCGTACACATTTATTTGTTCCTCTTCAGTCTCAATGCGTTTATAT
>Ga0335069_10002524_pt1 | contig 28123 bp, 19 predicted proteins | sample Lox_Sample_11_FD_206714 | JGI IMG/M metagenome (GOLD analysis project Ga0335069, IMG submission 206714) | Soil microbial communities from Loxahatchee National Wildlife Refuge, Florida, United States - Lox_Sample_1.1 | ecosystem: Environmental > Terrestrial > Soil > Wetlands | place: USA...
CTGATGGCCTGGGCAGCACACCAGCAGGAACCCGAATACGATTTCAGCGCCAAGGAACTGCGGGAGTTGGGATTGAAGAATTGCACGGTCTTCATGGGCGACCTGCACACCTACAGCGATTACCACGATCCGGTCGCCGACAATTGGTTTATCTATAGTGGTTCGACCGAAATGACCGAAATCTCGGAAGGGAACGTCATCAGCGATCGTTTCGGCCCACGCTACGACACGGTCAAGAAATGCCTCCGTTTCTATCCGGCCCGGGAGCATGGCCGGAACTGGGAGGTTATGGACCTGCCAAGCCGGCCTTTCCTGAAACGCATCATTGGGCCGGAGGAGGACCCCGATTTGGCGGTTCAGTCCGTCAACCAGTGGGTCGAGTCGCACCCGGATGGTATCCTGGCCCTGCATTACCCGCAAAAGCTGCGGGCCGCCCTCAAACCGCACCTGGGCCCTTGGCGCCAGAAGCTGCTCGTCTTCTTTGAAGTGCCCCTCTCCGAGGGCATGGCCAGACCTTTGCAGGAGATGAAGGAAACCGATATTCTGGAAATAGCCCAGAAAGAACTCACGGCCCGGCAGCTCCAAATACTCACTCTCGTCCTGACCCAGGAGCCCGTCGATAAGCCCCTGGCCGACCTGATGAAAGTCCCTGCAACAGCCATATGAGACTTCTCCGACTGGAACTGAAGAACTGGTGCCAGCATTCCGAATTGGACGTCGTCTTTCCGAACGAACCACTCATTCACTTGAGCGGTCCCAATAATGGCGGCAAGAGCAACCTCGTTCGGGCTATCGGCCGTGCTGTTGCCCAGGGGCGCAGTGATTTCGGCGATGCCTCCGATATTCAGTTCGGCGCCAAGCAGGCATCCATCCGGTTGACTGCCCTAACCCATGAGCGCGTCCAATTCACGCTCTCGCGGACCATCAAGGAGCGCCAATCCAAGGCCGCGTTGGAGTTTGAGGACAAAGTGCTGACCAGCGCCGAGGAGATCCAGCGGCAATTGCAGGAATGGTTCGGCCGACAGGAGACTCTGTTGGAACTGCTCATCGCCCCGCAAGGCCAGATCGCCAGCCTGATTAGGGAACGCGGTCGCGACCGGCTGACCAAATTCATAGAGATTTGCGGCTTCAAAGGCTTTCTCCAGAAACAGGTGGCTTTGAACAAATTCCAGCGAGGCTATCCCACTATCAGTGATCCCAGTCCACTCATGCTGGATGTCGAGAGCAAACTCGGCCAGGCGGAGCAACAGGCCGCAGAAAAAAAAGGCGCGCTGCAGGCCCACCCAGATCGGAACACACTCCAGGCAGAATTAGCCGGACTTCAGCAGACCAAAACACTGCGCGAGAGCACAGAAAGCGAACTCGCCGCGAAGCGCGAAGCTCTTGCCAAGGCACAAGCCAGAACAGGCAAAGAACTGCCGAATATGGAGGAATTACAGAAACAGATCCAGAGCATCCGCGGTGTGCTGGTTCAATGCCAGCTCGCATCACGATATCAAAAAGCACAGAAGACCCGCCACGAATTGCAGCGGGTTGAAAATGAACTCGCCGCGTTGCCGGAAGACGGCACCAATTACGGCCAGCGACTCCAGGAGACCAGCGATGCGCTCCAAACGATGCTAAAGCAACGGAGCGACATAGCCAGAGCGCGCACGGCTCTGGAGCAGCTTCGCAAGGAACTGGAGGCGCTGGATCGAATCATCGCTCAGAACCAAAAGACCGTTGCGAACCTCCAGCACAGCCGCAATTGGTACCAGCTGTCCCTGGAGCAAATCCTGCAACTCCAGACCGCCAGCCAGCACCTGCAAGCCCTGGAGCAGGCTCTCAATCGGCTTAAGGAAAAGCTCGCCCGGTTCGAAAGGGTGCCCCGTCCGTCCGCCGAAACGCTGAAAGCCTGCCAGGCCAACGAAGCCAAATTGCAGGAAATCACCAGTCTCCATCGTCATGCCGCCGGCGCCACCGACATTTGTCCGCTCTGCCGGAGGGCCTGGGAAACAACCGCCCTCGGCCGGCGCCGCAGCGAACTCGATGCGCAAGCCAAGGAGCTGCAGCATGACCTGACCAGGTCTCAACAAGCGACCGCCGAGTATCGGGATTGGACCCAGTCCCAGGCGGAGATTCCCAAGTTGCACGAGCAAATCCTCCGAGAAGAAAGCAACTGTGCTGAAAAGCGCCGCGAATTGGCTACGCAAATGGGAGCATTCGAACTGCCCGAAGCCGAAATCGCGCAGGTCGGAGCGGTGATTGCAGGCTACCAGAAGGTGCGGGAAGCTATGAATCCGCCGGTGCAGGAGGCCGAGACGTTGCGCCAGAGGATTGCCGCTGAGGCGACAGCGGATCAGGAGCGGGTCGTGGAAGACGACCGGCTGGCCCGGGATGTGGACACGGCAAACCTTCGTATCCGGGAACTATTGCAGCAACAGACCGAAGCCGGAAACCGCGCCAACAAGCGCGCCCGATTGAAGCAGCAGACTGAGACGCTTCAGAGCCAGCTTGCCGGGATTCAGAGTGACCTTGGCGCCCAGCCCCCGGGTTACAAGCCGGAGGCGGACTACCCGCAACTCTGCCAGGCTCAAGAACACGAACTAACGGAGGCCCAGGAGGCGTTCCAAAAGGCCAGCCGCGATTGGACCGAAAGGTTCGATCAACTCCGAAGCGCTGAGGCCCTGAAGAGCGAGATTGCCTCGGCTGAGCAAAGGATCCGGGCGCTTACGTGGGGGAAGGACCAGGAAGAAAGGGTGGCCCAGCTTCAGCAAACGATCGCCCAGGTCCAGCAACTCAACTCGGAAATCAACCTGCTTCAGCAACAGGCTGACAAACTGCGCGGGCAGATGAAAGAATTGGCGAGGGAAAAGGAGCGGTTCGATCAGCAGGGCCGCAACCTCGCGGACATGGAGGCTGTCAGCGCCTTCCTGTCTTACGATAACGGCCCGCAAAAATTCCTGACGAGTTTCTTCGAGGAGGTCCTGAATCAAACCAATCTGCTCCTGAGCGAGATGGGGCTGCCGATCAAGCTTCACATGGGAACGGATTTGGAGATCATGGTGGAGGATCGCAACGCCCAGGAAAGCTCGGCACTGGCCTTGGGCGGCGGTTATTCCAACCTGGTGGGCATTGCCTTCCGCATTGCGCTCCAGCGCATGATACTGCCTCGGGTCCATGTGCTCATCCTGGATGAACCCAGCACGCATATTGATGAAACGAACATGGAATTGCTGATTCCGTTCTTCCAGAAACTCAAGGACAACCTCAATCACTACGGCATCGAACAATGCTTGATCATTGATCACCACCCAAATTGGCGGAACACGACCACGGCGATCATCAACGTGGGAGGCAACAACTCTATTCATCAAGAGTGAACGGGAGACACTGACGATCTTGAAAATGCGATCCCATTTCTTCGAAGTGCAGTGATTTGTAAATAACATTACAGCGGTGGATGCCTTGAAACCAGGGCGTCCGGTTTTAAGCCCGGGCGCGCACCTGGAAAGGATCCGGCCGGAGACATTACGAGGGCGACTCTCGAATTGTGGAATTGTTCGAGCGGCAGGAGAGGTAGTGATTAGGTCACGCGGCACCAAAAGCTCGCGAGGCCGGCAACAAGCAGAAGCAGGCCGCATAGGGTGGTGCGGGGCCGGCCGAAAATGGTTCCAATGAGAGCGCCCACACTACCGGAAAGGAGGCAGGAGGCTCGGGCGAGGCCGAGATAACGTTCGGGGGCTGCCGCGCCGACTGCCAGGCTGACCCAAAGGAGGAGCGCGGCCAGGATACTGCCGGCGGCGACAACGAGGATGAGTTTCACGATCTTCATTGGCTCAGATGTCAATCGGGGGTTGAGGGTGAGGCTGTGCTCTGCGCCGCTTCCGTAGGAGGAGGACACCGGCGAGAACCAGGAGCACGCCGAGAATCGAGGCGACTAGGAGTTTGCGGCCGTGTTTCATAGGGCAGGCGGTTTGGTGTTCGGGGTGGTCTGACCGGCGAAGTAGCCGGCGCGGGTGCGCGCCGTGAGCGGCGGGCGATCAGTGGAGGGATGCACGACAACCTGGATCGAGCGCCAGCCTTGGTCGGTTTGGGGCCTGGTGGGGTAGTAACCGATGGTGTAGCGCGGAGCGCCGAGGTCGGACACAATTGATTGAGCTATCCGGGCCAGATCGGCCGCTTTGGGCGGGTAGAACACGCGCCCGCCGCTGCTGGCGTTGGCGAGTGTGTCGAGGAGGTTCCTGGCAAGCGCTTCGGTGGGTTGAGACTTAGCCGGGGCGTGGCCGCGCGAGTCCGGTGATGGCGCTCGGTCCAGACCTTCGGGGAAACCCACGGCGTAGAATTGTACGTTGCCCCGTTGGAGAAGGGGAACTACGTCGGCGCGGGTGGAATGACTGTCCGCCTCGCCGCCGTCGGTGATGAGCACGATGCCCTTGCGCTCGTGCCTGGCCGTTTGGCTGGTATGTTCGAGGGCAAACTTGAGGGCGTCCAAGAGGGCGGTTTGGCCTCCGGCCTTTAGGGCGGCCAGGGCGCGGTCGGCGGATGCGGCATCGCTTGTGAAGTCCTGGACCACGGCCACGTTCGCCTTGAACTCGACCAGACAGAATTCGTCCTGCTCGCCGGCCCGGTGAATGATGGTTGAGGCGGCGGCCCGAATCCTATCGAGCTTCGAGGCGATGGAGCCGGAGGTGTCGAGCAAGAGAACGAGGCTTATGGGTGCCCGCTCAGTGCTGAAATAGGCGATGTCCTGCGCGTGGCCGTCCTCGAGGACGGTGAAATCGGTCTTTGACAAGCCTGCGGTGGGCGTGCCAGCGGGGTCGGTTACGCCGACGTCCAGTGTGACCCGGACTGGTGGCAGCACGACGACGGGCTTTGGCTGGGGGGCTGGCTGCGGGGGTTGGGCAGAAGATTCTGCGCGAGGTGGGGGCGCTACCACTGTTTTTGTGGGAAGCACTGGGGGCGGGATGACTGCGGGCTGCGGAGCTACCTCCGCGACCGGCGCGGGTTTGGGTTGGGGAACCTGAACCGAGATGCCGCGTTCCCTGGCTACGTGCATCACGAGAGCGTTGTCAGTGGGGTCCACGGCGAAATCGCCAACCGGGGTGAGGGCGGCACTGAGCGAGCGGGAGAGAATTTGGGCGGCGTCGCTGCTGAAGCCAGCGAGCATGGCATTGGGGCCTTGGCTGGAAACGTATAAGCACCACCAGCGCGAAACGCAGCGGCGGTGGTACTGGGATGCGAACAGGTCTTCCGAGGAATAGGCCCAAAGGACAGCGGTTTGCGCCAGGTGGCCGTGCTGGTCGGCGGTGCCATAGATGGAGTCGGCGGTTGTGCGGCCCAGGTGGGCGTCGCTGGGGAAGCGGGTTTGGACCATCGAGAAGGTTGGCTCGTCGGGCACGAGGCAGAATGGGGAGGCCAGAATGACAACCGTACGGCGTCCGGTGGCGGGTGTGGCGGCCACAGCCTCAAGCCACTGAGGCGTCCTGATGGCGGCCGAGTCCTTGAGGTTGGCTGGTAATGGGCTGGTGCCAATGCCGGCTGACCAGCGGCCGAGGGCGGCGAGCGCGGACGCAAGGCGCGGGGCGCGTGCCGCCGGGGAGTCATAATTAAGGTGGAACGGTTGGATGTCGGAAACCACTTGGAGCTGCCAGGCATCCCAGATGACGACGCGGGTGCTGGTCGGGCACTGGCTGAGCAGGAACCGCTGGAGGAGGTACTGCTGGTTGGTGCGTTCCGCAGCGGGCTGGAGGGGGGATAGCCCGATAACGATTTCGCGGGGGGCCTCCGGCGTGGCAGGCAGGGCCGGGGAGGTGGCGAGAGCGACGATGAAGAGGGCGGCTGTGATTTTCATGGTGATTGCTTGGAATGGGGTTTTGGTCATTGGTTGAAGGTGTCGAGCAGGCGTTGGTTTGTATCGCGCTGGTGCTGGAGTTCGGAGAGGAATGCGGCGTCAGCGGCGTGGAGGCGCAGAATACTGAGTCCTTCTTCGATGAAAGAGGCCCGGGAGTTGTTCCACTCGCGTAGGTTTCCTTCGGGCTTTTCTAATTCCTTGATGACGGCGCCGAGTTCGGCGTTCACGCGCGCCCACACCGTGTTGAGTGCGGAGATGTGGTCGGAAATGCGGGTCCGGTTCTCGTTGGGGATGGTCAGGCGCGGGTAGGTGAGCAGTTTGAGCATACCGGTCAGGAGCAGGAAGCTCACCGCGAGTTCACAGAGCAGTTGGCCAGCAACCGCCCAACGGCGGTCGGGGAGGAGTATGTTTCTGGTGTTGAGGTCGGCCAGAGTGAGTGGAGCGGCGAGGGGGAACAGACCGGACAGCCAGAGGATGATGCCGAGGGTCAGAACGGAAACTGCGACCAGCAGGGCAAGTGTCACCTTGGAACTTTCGGACCTGAGGGTGAGCAGAAGAAAGATCTCCGCTGCCACAGAGGCGAGAACCCAGGGCGAGGCGGCAATGGAGGCGAAGAGCCAGGACTGCATGGACGGGAGGTAGAGGTTCGCGATTTGAACGAGCGCAGCGCCGGAGGACAGCCCGAGCAGAAAAAAACAAACGAGGAAGCCCCACCACTTGGCGGTGAACCAGGCCGGGAAGCGGGGTTCGGCCTGTGCCTGTTCGACGACCGCCGGGATGTCGGCGAGGGCGGCGGTGGCGGCCTCGCTATCCCTCTGGACGCGGGCTTTTTCGGCGCTCAAGCGCTCAACTTCGAGGCGGCCGGCTGCCAGTTCGTGTTCGAACTTGGCGGCCTCGGCGCCGTAGGTAGCGTCAAAAATCTGGCCGCCGATGCGCTGGACTTCGGAGACTTCCTTACCGTCAATGGGGACGCTGCGGGACATGACGTGGAAGCGGTGGCGCTCCTTTTGGTGGACCTCGAAGGCGCGCGGGGGCAGTTGGGCGCCGGGGACCAGTATCCACTGGCTGTCACCGTTGGTCGGCTTGTCGGTGCGATGGAAGCCGTTGCCGTTGCGGCTGGTGGGCGTAGCGGTGAAGCGGTTGTTGGGTGCCAACGCGTCGCTCGCTTGCGCGAGCAGGGGCTTGAGGGGGTTGCGGTCGTTGGTTGGGATTGTGTTCATATTCGTTTGGTTGCTTTATCCAAGCGGCGTGACCGAAAGTGGCGTGGCCGTGACAGACCGTGACTTCCGCAATTCGTCCAGTTGCGGCTGGACTGAGGCATGGGTTTCGGGAGACATGCGGTCCATGAAGAGGACGCCGCGCAGGTGATCCCATTCGTGCTGAATCACGCGAGGGAGCAAGCCGGCACAGACGAACTGCAAGGTTTCCCCGTTGTGGTTCATGGCGGTGACTCTGGTAGCGGCAGGCCGCTCGATTTGGACGCGGACGCCGGGAACGATGCCGCAACCTTCGAAACCCAGGTCGCGGATTTTCTCGTGGGGGGAGATGTCGGTATTGAAGAGGATCAATGGCATTAGGGACTCAGCGGCCACATCCCGGCCTCCGAGGAACAGCCGCGAGGCGCGGTTCGACTGCGCGATATCAACAACCATTAGGTCGGCATTCGCGCCGACTTGAGGCGCGGCGATGCCCACAAGCCCTGACGCTCGGAGGGTGGCGAGCATGTCAAATCCGAGCGTGAGGAGTTCGGCAGTGATTGCCGTTGCGGGCGGGGTGGGTTTGTGCAGGAGAGGGTCCGGTTACTTGGGGATCGGCAATATGCTTGCCGTTTGGGGCGGGGGCGGCGCACTGAGATTGAGGAGTGTGTTCAACATGTGTTCAGTCTTTATGGTCAACGGTGGCGCGTGAGTTGGTGGTTGGTTTGAAGGGCGTGAACAGAGCACACTGGTCCTATTCAAGCGGGGCCGCACACGAGGGGGCACCCTTCAGACCATGATGACGGGCGACTGCCGGCATCGGTCAACCGCGGAGCCTGGTGGACCTGACTATCGAGTCGCCCGCGTCGAGGCGGGCGATCAGGATGGCGTTTTCCACGTTGCTACCGTGGCCGACGTTCCGCTTCGAGCCGAAGAAGCCCTCGATGCGGTAAACGTCGAAGCCCTGACTCGTGGGCGACAGGGTGTAGGTTTTGGTGCCTTTGGTGGTTTCTACGGTGAGGGTTTTGGTTGTCATGCATGCAAGGCGTGACGGAGGACGGTACTTCCGTGACAGATCGTGTCTCAGGAATCGCAAGACAACCGGCAGGAGCTACGCGGCGGCCGGTATCGCTGCAAGAGGGTTTGGGGGCGGGTCAGGTGGGCTTATGCCACTGTTTCGGCGCGAGACGCCGTTCAACCGCTTTGGCCAGGGCTTGCATTTGGGCTTCGCTTAGCGTTTGCAGGGTGGAATGCATTTCGACGGCGGCTGTGCGGTCGTCAAGGCTTTGAAGCATCTGCTGGACATCGGCGATGAGCGCCGCCGCCGTGGGAGTCCAGGCCCCGTCCTTTTCCCTTAGCAGCGGGGTGCGGCGTGTCACTTCGCGAGCCCAGCCGTCGAGCAGCCAGTTCCATTTCCTCGCGAAGGCTTCCGGGTTGGCTTGGGCCAGTTCAGACAAGTAGTGGGTCCGCAATTGCTTACGCCGCTGGCGACGCGCCTGGGACCTTGTAATGGTAGGCGGCTTGCCGTGCGAAGTGTGTGGGTTCATCGTGTTCCAAACACTGGCAGGCATATTAGCGACTGCCAGACAAAGCGCGAGACGGAATTTCGCCAGAATTTTGCCAGTTCGCCAGATGCTTACTTCTTGGCAGAATCGCCGCCCATAGTTCTGGCCCAACCCCGGCGTTCGGCAATGGCAGCCTCGACCTCGGCGATGGAGCAAGTGTTCGCTCGCTCACGCAGTTGCCAGACAACGGGATTGACTCGCTTTTGGCGGCGGAGCCAGGTGGCGGGGAGCGTGGCAAAAACAAATGGGCGTGTCGGGCCGCGACTAGTCATGATTCGGGCGACGGCGTGGTAGTTGGGCAAGCCTTGCAACTCCAGCGCGCCAAATTCAGGCTCGGTGTAGAGGCGGAGTCTGTCCGCATCGGGAGCGCCAACGCGGAAGGAAATGAGGCTGCCGACGTTGCCGAGGACTGCCTCCAGAACGTTCTGCCGCCCGGTGCTGGCCGCGAGTTGGCTGAGGTTTTGGTTCGCCAGGGTCAAGTGAAGGCCGTACTTGCGGGCTTCAGCGAGCATGAAGGAGGCGTTGTCGTTGACGAAGTTCTGGAATTCGTCCACATAGAGATGAAACGCGCGGCGTTTGTGGTCCGGAATATCGGCGCGGCTCATAGCAACCGCAAAGAGCCGGGAAAGAATGAAGGAACCCAGGAGCTGCGCATCTGATTCGCCCAACAACCCTTTCGGAAGCTTAATGAGCAAAACCATCTGCCGGTCCATGATGCTCCGGAAATCCATGGTGTTGCGGGCCTGGCCGATAATGGGGCGGATTACGGCGTTGTAGGTAAATGAGTTGAGTTTGCAGGTGATGTAGGGGGCGATGTTAGAAAGGGCAGACTCGCCGCCGGCCTTTTCAGCGATTTCCTTCCAAAAGCCGGTGACAATAGGGTTCTTGCAGCGCCCAAGCAGGAACTGCCGATATGCCTTGTGCTCGAAGACCAGGGAAAGTTCCATCAAGGTCACAGCGGGCAAGTCGCTCTCCATAAGTAGCAACAGGGCGTTGCGGAAGTACGTCTCGAACATGGGGCCGAAAGCCTCGGGCAGATCGTACATTCGTGTCAGGGTCTTGAGCAGTTCATTGATCGCGAAGCTCACTTGCCGGCTGCGGCTGGGCCCGGTGCATTCAAGAATGTTCAATCCGGGGGCGCAATCCGGCAGGCTGGGATTGAACAACACGACATCTTTGGCGCGGCTTAGCGGCAGCGACTGAACCACCTCGTCGTAGAGATCGCCGTGAGGGTCAATAAGGCAGACCCCACGGCCCTCGCGAATGTCCTGGTGAATCATGTTGGCCAGCAGCGTGGACTTTCCCGTCCCCGTCGCGCCGAGAACGTAAACGTGGCGATTGCGCGCTGCGTGATCGAGGTGAACACTTTGGGGGCCGGTTTCGGTGATTGATCCGAGAAGCAGGCCGTTGGTATCCAGATCGGGAGAGTGGACGTTGTAATGGCGGCGGACTTGAACCCGGAGGAAGGTCGTTGCGGGAGGAAATATCTGCGGCAGGGAGGCTCCAACGGGCAGGCAGCCCTCAAGGGCCAGCGTGCCGGAATGTTCGGCGCAGCCTGAGCGGTTGCGACTTTCCGGTTCGATCGGGCTGGCTGGGCTGACTACGTTTACAGCGCAACCGAGGACTTCCGAGCCTATCACTCGAAGCAGGGACTCCGTTACCTCGCTGTCAGAGAGAGCCTGGCAGCGCAGTTTTACGCCTTGTGGTGACTCGATCCAACGCTTGAGCGTGGCCTCAATGATCCCGCTGGCCGACGAGTCCAAGCGCTGTTCCGCCAACTGCTTGTGGAAAGCGAGCGAACTTCGTCTTATCCACGTCAGGGCATCTGTCAACCGTTCTAGCAGGTCCGGAGTGAGATCGAATCGGCGCATACTGACTGAGAGTTGGACGGGAACCGGACTTTCGGCGACGAGTTCAGCCACGGAGCTGAACGAGCGGATTATTTTAGAGGGCCGTGGGAGCCGGACCGAGAGAGCCTGGGACCTTATGGCCGAAGGGGCGAACCCCAGGGGAGCGCTCTGCGGCACATTCAGGCAAAGCGGCTTTGGCTCGAAGGAAACGCTGTGGAGAAAGACCGGTTCGGAAGGTGGTTGCTCGCCAGCATTGGTGTTGGCAAATCGGAAAGCTGGATCGCTGGCCAGGAGGAGAAGGAGGCCCTGGCGCAGTGCTTGGGCCTGATGAGCCGCTTCGTCCTCGGAGCCGGCATCATGAATCCGACCGTGTATTCCCCAGGAGAATTCGCGACGGCCGCCACCAGCGAAGACGGACTCGATGGAGGTATTGTTGGCTGTCTCCTGGAAGAGTTTGGCAAGCAGGCGGGTGGCACACAGCGATGTGTCCGCGGGATGCCGATTGAGGACGCTGCATCCGTTGACGGCAACCCCGGACAGGCTGAAGGAGGTGATCGCGTTGAATCGTCGGGTTTCCGGATTCTCAGCGACTAGAAACCCCTCATATCGTCTGCGGACGATTGAATCGGGTTTATCCTCGTAGGTAGGGGTGGGAAGGGTTTCTCGGTGCGCGGAGGTGTCGGGCGTGGGTCTGGGCATCAATTCGGTCATGGTTGTCATGGTTGAGAATGGCGCGGGTAGTTTGAAGGGCGTGAACAGGGCATACCGCACCTGTTCAAACGGGGCCACACGCCGGGGGGCGCCCTTCAAACTTTGATAGACCGGCAACTGCCGGCATCGGTCAACCGCGGAGCCCAGTGGACCTGACTATCGAGTCGCCCGCGTCGAGGCGGGCGATCAGGATGGCGTTTTCCACGTTGCTACCGTGGCCGACGTTCCGCTTGGAGCCGAAGAAGCCCTCGACGCGGTAAACGTCGAAGCCCTGGCTGGCGGGCGAGAGCGTGTAGGTTTTGGTGCCTTTGGTGGTTTCTACGGTGAGGGTTTTGGTTGTCATGCAAGCAGGGCGTGACGGTGGACGAGCCGTCCGTGACAACTTTGAGGGGCGTGTGACGCATCTGAACACGCCAAGCCGGGTTCGCCGAAAGGGGCGTTGCCCGGCGAAATGGGGAAAGGGGGAGGGGCGAGGGTGCCACGGAGCCGTCAGACCGCGAGCAGGTTGGAACTTGTTAGTGGAGAGTCCACTCTATGTTGGGAGGCGGATTGTAGCTCCAGTTGGCGCCGGTGGACATAACGTAAGCCTCAACGTGTTTGGCGAAGTCGGCGAAACCGTTCTCGCGCAGGCAGTCGCAGACACGCTTCTTTCGGCCGCGGAAGCGCATGGCCTCGGGCGAGTCTTCTCCGCGGCCACCTTCTCGGCGGTCGTAATTGCCGGCGGGCGCATAGAGGCCCTCCTGGGCAAGCGCGCCTAAGGCAGGCTGGTCTGCGGCGACCGGACTGTCGTTTTTCGGATTCATGCGCTGATAGGCCGCCTCGGCCAGGTCGGCCAGCGGGCCGAATTCCCGCTTGATGCGGGCCAGATCGTCGCCCTCCTCGGGGGAAATGTCGCCTTCGTCCTCAAAGCCTCGGAGCTCAATGTAGCGTTTCAGGCGGAGAGAGAGGGCGGCGCGGATGATTTCGTCCTGCCGCTGCGCGGGGAGGGTTTCCCACTCGATGCCTTGCGCCTTGAAATACTCGGCGATGGGATTGCCAGCGGGAGTGGACGAATCCGGAACTGAGCCTGGTTCGTTGCGTGGCTCGATCATGACGGCCGCTTCGGGGGTTAGCGATTGGTCGGGCTCCAGGGAGAGCAAGTGATGGAGCGTCTTGAAGCCGGCTTTGTCCGGGAGGGTGCGGATGTCGCCGCAGTTGAAGCGGATTTGCCAGTGCAGCGAGGTGGTTTCGATGAACTTGCGTTTTGGCTTATTCGGGGTTGACGCTTTCGGTCCGGGCACGCGTTCGAGGCTGACTACCTCGATGGGGCGAAAGATGTACCGGAGACGGCTCACTTCTTGATAAACCGCAGCAATCTGCCTAAGCCGGTTGGCTAGCAGTTTGTCGGCCTCGGGGGCGGGAATGGTGTCGCTTGGCTTCTCGACGACGAGCAGGCGTTCGGCGGGGAAGCGTGCGTACGCGTCTCGACGGAGTTGTTTGCGGAGGGCATCGCCGCGTGTCTTGCCCATCGTCCGGTCCACGGTCGCGTCGGTTTCGACCCCGGTAAGAAGAGCGACCATCCAAGCCGATTGGAAGCGGTTGAGAGTTTCGAGGACGTTGAGGCCGGTCATCGCCGGGTCGCCCAAGATAACGTCCAGGGAAACGAGGTCGTAAGGGTTGGTTTTGGCTCCCTTGGCGAGACGCCGGGCCTCCTCAACGGTCTCGGCTTTTTCGATGGTGACCTGGAAATCGCAGTTTTCGAGGATAGAGCGGTAGTGCGCCTCCAGGGTCTGGAGGAGTTTCTTGTCATCCTCGACGATTAGAATGCGAATGGTCTTCATGGGTATCGGTGTCTTCACGCCAGCCATTCAGTCAGGTGTTGCTTGCTGATGGCCCACCAGTCCGGCGTGACAGGGGTGGTCACGGCAGTATTGAGCCAGGCTCGCAAGAGGTTCCCATGCGGGTGCCTGGGTGGGCGGCAGAACTGATCGAGGTGGTATTCGTGTCCCGAAAAGGCGGCGAGGACCTGACGCGCGGCTTCCTTGGCCGTGGACGGGTCGTCCTGGACAACGGCTGCGCGCAGTTTTGCCAAGGCGCCGTATGTGGTGTCGCTGGCCTGGCGAGCGCGCAGAGGCGGAAGGTCCATGCGGCAGGTGGAGGCTGCCAGGCTGAGCAATTCGGAGAGGGAAGCAGAGCGGCGGCAGACCGCGTGGCCGGTCGTGGCCGGGTTGATTTCGGGGACCGCCAAGCCGAGGGCGAGGCTGTCTTCATAGCTCCGGGGAGCATCCGGCGGGAGGACAAAGATAAATGCAAGATCGTGCTGCTCTCCGGCGGATGAGAGCTTTTCTACGAGGCCCCAGATGAGGCGGTGGCAGTTTAGGGCGTCGGCGGATGGCATGTCATCGGGAACCACGAGGAATACGCGCGCTAAGTCGTCGAGCACGCGCGTGTGGCCGCCCTGGTCGTTGGGTCGGGGCAGCGCTTTGAGAAGGGCGAGGGGAACGGAGGCAGTTCCGAGGATGGCTGCCAAGGCGGCGGTGTAGGGTCCGTCGCCGACCACGAGCGCTTGCGGTGGGGTGGTTCGCCAGTCGTCTGGGAGTGATCCGGGTATCACAGTGGAGGACTGAAGATGGTGGGTGGGGTCATGGCCAAACTAGACCACCGAGTGCCGGGTTGGCTTTTTCGAGGCGGATGTTGACGGCTATTGGGGAGCTCCCCGGATTACGGTCACGGGCCGCGACGAAGCTCGCTTCGTCCCCAGAGGTCAGGCTGCAGCCCGGCGCAAAATACTTGCGGCCGTCACCTGTTACTATGAAGCGAGAATTGGGCGCGTTTGGAGGACCGTTTGCGATGGTGCCCCTGAGCGTTGGAGCTTGAAGGGTCGAGGGCAGGTTCGCGCCAAGGCCGGCTTCCGCCAGTTCTCGGTATTCGGCTCCGCGCAGGGCGTTGGCTGCTTGGCCAACTTCGTTCCAGACGAGCAGGTGAAGACTGCTCGTCGGGGCCTGGGTGACAATCCTGGCAACACTTTGCAGCGCTGCGGTGCGGTCGTCCGCGAGAATGAAGCGGTTGAAGTCGAGCAGCGCTTCCATAATAATTCCGTACTGGCCGGACGTTTGGGCCAACCCTGGCGGGAGACAGGTGGGATCGGGGAGGGCATCCGTGAGAAAATGGAGGATAGGGACTTCCCTGGCGTCCTTGCTGGCGTGCGAGTTTAGCGAGAAGGCTCGGACAAGATCGGCAGTCGGGCAGAATGAAGAGTCACGGTAAAGCTTCATGATCTCCTCGACTATCGGGCGCGGGCCATCGGGGTTGAAGTAACGGAGCCCTCTATCTGGCTGGTTTGGCTCCATTGTCTTGAGCAGTTCGGGAATCTTGATCACCTCCCGCCACGGTGCAGCAAAACTGGGATTGTATGTGTATTCATCATTCATCGCGAGAATTGCTTCAAAGAGCCTGGCGCGCGGTCCAAGGTACTCGCACGGCACGCCCCAGCGGTTCCAGACCGCCTTCTCCTGCTTTGGATTCTGTGGTGGAATGGTTCTGGTGGGGGCGCGGACTGAAAATGCTTCGATGCGATCTCCTGGGGAAAGCAGTGATCGTGCGACTACGTAGAGAGACGCTTCGATTGTCTGACGGAGCATTTGCCGCCAGAGGTTGTCGCCGACATTCTCATCATGAAGCTCGTCGTCCTTGGCCAAGCTGGTGTGGAAAAAGGAAGTCTTATCGGCGAAAAGGTGGACGAGAGTTAGTTTCGGACCGTTCGTGCCGGCCGGCATCTTCCCCAGGACGTCGGCAGCGTTGGCTCTGAGCCACTTCTTGCCTGTGCTTGTGCGGACGTTGACGCCGAACTGTGATGTTAGTGTCTTTTCGCAGTCCCCTTCTGAGTGTGAGGCGGTGTAGAGAGCGACTAGGGCGACGAAGGTAAGGTTCGGGGATGAGCCGGTCTCGTCCATATAGATGACAGCCTTGTAGGTCTGGCCTGGCTGCTGACCGGATTGTTTGCTGTTGACCGAATTGCATGCGAGGGAAAGCCACGCTCTTGGCTGAAGCCATTTTCTCGCCAGCGTGATCTGGCTCCGAAGTTCTGAGGCCACGTCCCAAGGCCTTTGGGCTGCTTCTGTATCGCCGGGTTTCGGTTTCTCGAACGCCGTGATGATATTGCCGTAGTCTGCGAGACGCTTGAGGAGCATTCTTCGACCAGTGGAACTGAACAGGACAATGGGCAGGGACATGTCGGCCAGCGCGAGGATTCGGGGGAGCCAGGTGAGCGCCTCGTGGTGCTCTGGGGACTCCAAGCGTAGCTTCCTTTGGCTAATGGCTTTGATGGCGGCGGTAAGTTGCGGGTCGGTAGAGGAAAAGGCCGGCCAAGCAAGGTCGTCTCGGTCTTTAAAGCGATCTATGAGTGGAAAAAGAGATTCGTAAAACTTCAGTTCTTCCGAGGGCTTGCCAGAAAAGAGGCGGAGGTCGAGAAGCAGGACGGGGTGTTTGGACTCGTCCATTCCGGGGAGTTTGAGACGAAAGCGGAGGTCTCTTGTGCTGGCGGCGTTGAGTTGGCGGGTCAGGTCCGACACCAGCGCACCGGGGTCGGTGACCGGCGGAACGGGTGCTGCTTTGGGCAGGCAGTCGTTGACCCAGGCGGCCCAGCCGTGCTGGGCCTGATCGTCGAGGAGTAGGAGGTGGAGGCCGGCCCCGGTCTCGCCCGTGCTTTCCACCAATTGCGGGCCGGGTGTGGAAAGCCTCGCCGAGACTGTCGGCCCGGGAGTGCCCTGGCGGGATTCGGCTTGTGCGGTTCGGGTCGACGCCTCTGGTGCCTGGGCATGGCTCTCAGGCTTATCTGGCAGTTTGGACGGGGCGGTGAGGCCGGTGGCGCGGAGCACACGTTGCAAGGCCCCCGAATGAAGGGTCGGCTTGGCTTTGTCGCCAAGGAGGGTGAGCGGCGCGATGATATTGGCGATGGCGTGACGATCGGCTTGGGCCGCTGGGCCGCCTTCTGAAAGCGTCATGCGGGCATCGCGCAGCAAGGAGGCGTGGGCTTGGCGCTGGTCTGGGCCGATTGTTGGAGGGTCTGCACTTAAGCACTTAATAATGTGCTGGAGCAAGATGTCCTTGGCCTGGAGAACCTGAAGCCAGGGAAAAAGGTCCGGACGCATCTCGAGGAACCGGCGGTAAAGGGGCGCACTTCGGTTGAAGTCAGGTTGTAGGTCGAGAACAAGGATTTTGGGCCACGTTTTATGGGCGGCAGCGTAGGCAACCGCCCAGTCAATGGGGGACAAGTTGTTTTGGCATCGAACAGGATCGAGGTCTGGGTCCGGCGGAGTCTCGGTCCAGACGATGACGACAGGACCGGAGCATGGTTGCATGGTCCACAGGCATGCGAAGTCATCGGGGAGATGGTAGGCGAAGACTTCCGGGCGAAGATCCTGGAGGCATGCGCTGAGAACGGCCTTGAGGGGTGAAGTGAGCATTTAGGTGACCTTGCTGGTGGGGTTAAGCGCCGATGCCCAGGAGAGAATTCAAGGCTGAAAGACACTTGCCAACGTCGTCCGGGTCCTTCGGATAGCCTTCCTGGTTCATGCGCTTCAGGAACGAGGTCATTTCCTCTGGCGCCTGACCGGCCGTGCTCAGTTCGGAAGCGTCCTTCGAGAGCGTGGAAATTATGGCGTCGGCGGTGAGGTCTGGTCCAAGGAGCTTAAACCAGTCATCGGGGATGTCCTGCTTGCGGTCGGAGTTCACGAGACCATCGCAGAGCAGGCGCAAGGCCCAAAGGGATTCGGTGGGAGTGGGCTGCAGGAGGGTTGGATCGAACCGCTGGCTTGCGAGCCCATTCACAAGGTCACGGGCTTTCTTAATGGTTTTGGTCAGAAGCTCGTGTGGGGTCCACCAGCAAGAAAAGACGCGGTTTGGGAGGTCGGCTCGTGATGGGCCTACTCTTCCGCCTGATGCAATCAAGATCAAGCGACGGTTGGGGTTGTTATTGGTCCACGCACGAGCCGAGTTCTCCGTTTCCGTTCTGCGTGAATGGAGGAACAGGAGATGCAATTCTTCGCCGGCGTCATGGACCGGCTCGCCGTCGTTATCAGCGTCGTTACAGCCTAGTGGCTTTAGGACATTATCCCAGTTACTTGTATCCAGACTATGATCGCGCAGTGTGATTTTCATTGCCATTCTATTGTGAGACGACCTTGTTGGGTAGGCTGGTCCTGCATCCTGATGTTGAACTTCTGCTTCAACGAGTTTTCCAGTGAAAGAATCATGTCTTTCTCGATGGTGTCCGTTGCAGCGCACCAGCAGCCCGCCGGGATCGCCGACGGGGGCGTCGGGCGTTCTACGATTCCCAGAAGCCGATTTGACATCTCTACAAAGGGAGCTTGCCAGTTGCCGAGAGCGGAGCCGTGAAGCCTCCATTCGCGCAAACCGGCCAAAACAGGGGCGGTCAAGTTGCGAAGACGTTCGATAGCTTTTTCGTCGGCATTAAACGATTCTGAAAAAGTTACAATGATCGTATATTGCTTTTTGTCCTTCTCGCCCTTGGAGCAGACGAGGCATTGAACGGGTTTCCGAGATGACTTGGAGGAGGAGAGTTTAATGAGGAAGTCCAACAACGCTGAGTAAGGGAGCGGCGACCTTCCCGCGAATTTTGAAAATTGCACAACGCCGGAGGCAGCCGCCTCACCTTCGTGATAGGTCGGGGTGACCTTCCAAGGGCGCAAGACGAGTTCAATTGCCCGCGGGTGCCATGATTCGGCGTCCACCTTGAAAGGCGTGAACGCCACGTCTTTCAGGTTTTCGAGGAACACCTTCAGGTGCTTGTCCCAATCGAAGTCCGGGAATTCGACGATATCGTCACGATCGCCCTTGCCTGCCAGCCAAAGGACGTCTTTAGTGAGCTCCTCGAAAGCAGGCAATTTGGCCTTCTTGAGGGCTATTTTAGCCAGGAGGCGAAGCTCTTGGAGATCATGCGCGGCGCGCAGGTTGCGCTCGATGCCAAAGATTCTACAAACCGCCTCGATGGCGCAGATCATTCCAGCTTCCGTACTCAGTTCAACTTCTTGTTTCCGGTCTTGCGTAAATCGTTTGTGCTTGACCGAGTATCGCAGCGGCTCGTGCGCTGTGATAAATCTAATCGAAGGCGACACCTCGATTACAGACTGCTCATCAAACAGTTCGCGGAGCACGAAGGAACTAGCGAAGATGGTCTGAGCCGGGTCGTACAGGACCGCTCGAAGTTCCTGGGTCTCGCTTTGCATGGTGCCAATGCTGCGTGAAAGCTCTGCGAGTGGTGATTGTAGTAGCTGGAGCATCTGCTCGTATTTGCGCAACCGGGAGGATTCCGCCATCTGAAAGAGCGCTGAGATGGCCCTATAAACTCTCCTGACTCGGTGTGCTAACCGCTTGATCGCAAAGTCAAATACCGGATCGGTCTGCGGCGGTAAGATGGTAATTTCCTTGGGCTTGAGGACAATGATGTCGTTAGAACCCAATTCGCCAATCTGAACGTGGAGCGCGCTGTCTTTCCACCTGGCAAACGACGTATTGTCAAGCTCGCCAGATGTATCCTTGCAGACTTCCCAACCCGAGAGGCGCGAGATCGCGTTTGGCAGTTCATCACGTGGAGGCTTATCAGCATGATAGTGGCCGAAGTAATCTGATATCTCCCCTTCGATCAGCTCGGCAGCAAATTGATCCAACAACGGCCAAAGTGCTTTCAAAGTCGCGGCGTCGCTATCTGGAGTACTGCCCTTTGCTCGCAACGCGTAAATCCAGCCAAGGAAGGTTCCGTAGCTCGGCTTGTCCCATTCATGAATTGTGTGCAGCGGGACGGCAAGAAGGTCAAGTTCGGGGTAGTTCGGTTGCGTCTGATGCAGGGTCACGACCGGAAGGAGTTTGGACATGAGAGGTCCATCCGCTTTGGAGAGCGGGCCGTCACCATCAGGCTCTTGAGGCTGGTCTTCGAACGCATTTGTGGCTTTCCCGAAATTTGCGGTCACATTTCCGAAAGTCTTTCCTGAGGCGGCTTTTGCAACCCGCAGTGTGTACCAGGAAGGGCGGGATTCGGGAGCGGCATTGAAATAATGGTCGCAGAGGAGTTTGTGGATGTAGCCCCGCATTGGAATGCGAGTGACGAGACCCACGACACGGTCGAAGCGCCGCCGAAGGAGCGGTTCGTCACTGGCTGAGCTTTCAAAATCCTGCTTGGCTCTGGAGAGCCAGTCCGAACCGAATATCGAGCTGATAGGCTCGCTGTTATCGGTGAGGAATTTCTTTACGTCACCCAGAAACGCTCCGCTCTTGAGTATTTCAGCGCATGAAGGCGCTTTATCATACGGCAGAATTATGGTGGTATTGTGGGCCGTTTTTGGGTTGTCGTGGAGGACTGCGGCTTCGAACAGCAGGACCGGAGGGTTCTTGGTGCTCAGCAAAGAACTTAACTGCTGGCGAGTTGTCCTCAGGGCGCGGTCCACACGGTATGCCCTGTGGGTACCGAACCAGTCGAGTGGCCAATCATAAATGTCGTTGCCGTTTTCGCTCACAGTGCTGCGGGTATCAGTTTGCGGAGGTATGATGCGACAAAATGGGCTGTTACCACAAGGATGAGGAGGACGAGGAGTGGGGCGGAGGGGAGCCACCATCCGGCCTGGGCCTGGTTAAGCCCGTCGTAGATCATGCGCCCGAGCGACGGCGTTGGGGGCTGGGCACCCAGCCCGAACAGGGAGAGGCCGGCGTCCACGGTGAGAAGTTCGGGCAGGAGGAGAAGAAGCCAGATGGCCGGCGGGAGAGCCAGGGTAGGAAGGAAGGCGGTGCGGAAAAGGAGCATGGGGGGGTGTCCAAGGGCGACCTGAGCGGTGACGTGGCGGGCGGAGCGAACGCGCCGCAGTTCGGCGCTCACAAGGCGGGCTGGCGCGGCGCTGGCGACAACTCCCATCAGCAGCGCTATGCCAAGCAGGTTTGGGCGGAAGACGGCTGCCAGGGAAACTGCGAGCACGATGAACGGGATCGTTTGGAGGAGTTCGATAATGTAGTTTATGGTGCCCGACAGGGGGGTGCCCGGGCGCCAGGCGGCGAGAGAGCCAAACAGGACGGCCAGGCTCCATGCCGACAGGACTGCGCCTACCGCAACGGCCAAAGACAGGCCGCCCGCCATCAGGGCACGTCCGAGGAGGTCGCGTCCCAGTTCGTCGGAGCCCAGCGGGGCCGCCCACGAGGGGCAGGCGTAGGCGAGGTGGCGGGCCAATTCAAGCGGGGCGCGTGGAAGCGACAGGAAATGGAGAGAGACAGGTAGCGCGACCAGAAGGATGAAGACGGCCACCAACGCCTTCAAAACCTTGCGGGGCATGAGCGGCGGCGGGGCGGCTGTGGCTGTTGAGTCTTCTTGTTTCATGCGGGGTTGGACGGAGGCGCAAGGTTTCGCTGGCGAGGATCGAGGATGCCGGCGAGCCAGGATGAGCCGGATTGTAGGAACAAGAAGACGGCACCGTTGAGGAGGAGAACGGCTTGGAGGACGGGGAGGTCACGTTGCTGGACGGCGTTGGCGAGGAGGTTGCCTCCGCCGTCAATCGTGAGGACCAGTTCAAGGACCATGGCGGTGAACACGGCCTGGCTGAGTTGGGTAGTCCAAGCGGTGATCCAGGGGACGGAGACCGGGGAGAAGAGGGCGCGATGGAAGGCTGCGATGGGGCTGAATCCGAAAGAGCGGGAAAGGAGCCAAGGACGCGGCGGGGGTTCCACTGCGGTTGCGGAGTGTAGAAGCAGGGTCAGGCTGGCGGTAGGGAACAGGGCGAGAAGGAGGCACGGAGCCCACTTCCCTGAGTCGGAGGAAAGGCGAATGCCAGCCAAGCTGAGGAGCAGCAAGCCTCCCACCGCGATTACGAAGGAGGGCAGGATTGCCAGGCTGCGAGCAGGGAGAAGGATGTAAGCTCGCTGGCTTGTCCAGACGGATGCGGCCAGCGCGAGTCCGTAGCTGAGGAGCAGGGCTGGAATGAGACCTCCAAGCACCAAGAGAAACGTGCGTCGCAGTTTCTCCGCGGCCAGAGGCAACGCTGAACGTTCGGAGCGGAAGGAGTGTCCAAGATCGCCTCGGACGGCGTGTCCGAAAAAGTCGGCGAACTGAACTAGAATCGGGCGGTCGAGGCCGAGGTCGGCGCGCTCGCGAGCGACCGAGGCCTCGGAGGCCATGGGGCCAAGTTTGAGCCGGGCGGGGTCAACCTTTCCCAGGTGGAAAAGGAGAAAGGTCAGGAGGAGGAGGCCCAGCAGCTTGGCTAGAATCCCAACTATCCACGAGGCCCACCGGAGTTGAGTTCTGCTGGACATGAGAGTCATTCATCGGGAGGAGGCTCACTTGATCTTGATCGCCCACAGCATAGGAACGCTGTGTCCGTTGACGGGAACCTCGCCCAGCCTGCCGGCGGCGATGATAGGTGTGAGCGTTTGGTAGAGGTAAACGGCGGGGGGATCGCTTTGAATCATGCCGACGATTTTCGCGGCGAGCTGATTGCCGGCCTCCACGGTGGTCGCGTGTTGGAACTCCTTGAGCGCCGCGTCAACTTCGGGGTTCCGGTAACGCCAGAAGTTCGGGCTGGGTATGCGCTTGGAGTTGAGCAATCCCTCCAGAATGGGCATGGGAGTGGAATAGACGTACTCGAAAGACATGAGAAACGCGTCGTAATCGCCGGCCGCCATGCGCTGTAGGACGGCTCCGTATTCCAGCTTGGTGAGGCGGACATCTAGACCGGCGGCCTTGAACTGGGCCTGGAGCAGTTGTCCCACTTGCTCGCTGGCCTCCTTGTCGTGGACGAGGATTTCGATGGGCATTCGCGCGCGGTTGGTGGACACCTCGAAGCTCTGCTTGGCTCCCGAGATGTCGGGCGGACGGGCGGCGTCAGCGGGTTCTTTGTAGCCGGCGAGGGCGAGCGGCACAGGGCCGAGGGAGGGGAGAACTGTGCCGGGGAGGAATACCTTTGTGAGCGCCTGGCGATCCACGGCCTGATTCAGAGCGCGGCGGAGTGGAGCGTCGAGGCGGTCGCAATTCAAGCCGAGAAACGTGCTGTTGAGGGTGCGGTGGACTTCGAGGCGCGCGTCTTTCCACCCCTCCTTCAGGCGCGCACCGTTTGCGTCGGCTTCGGCGACTGTTGGTGCGAGAAGCAAGGGGACGTAGGCCAGGTCAACTTCGCCGTTGCGGGCGGCGGCGAGGCGGAGCGCGTCGTTCTTAATGACCTTGATCTCGACCTCATCAGCGTTGCCGGCCACGGGCCGCCAATAGGCTTGGTTCCTGGCGAGCTCGACGGCGGTGTCGGTTCGCGACACTACGCGAAAAGGTCCAGTGCCTGAAATAACGTCTTTCCCAAACACTTTCCCGCCGGTCAGGGTAGCGGCTTCGCGGGGCAGAACGCCGAGAATGACGGAAGTCAATCGTCTTGGGAATAGGGGGTCGGGGGCCAGGAGGTCAAAAGCGATCTCTTTTGGGCTGAGAGGTTGGATGCCAGAAATCTTCTTGGCCTCACCCTTCGCAAAGGCGGCCGCCCCCTCCAATACTCCATCAATGGCGTACCCAGAGGTTGCGCCGGGGCCCAAGAGCCGGGTGAAGCTGAATTCGACATCCTGGGAGTCAACCGCTCGGGTTCCGGCGGGGCCGAAGATTGGGTCGGGATGAAATGAGACCCCGTCGCGGAGCGTGAATATCCAGCGCTTGCCGTCTTGCTCGGAGCGCCACTTCTCGGCCAAGCAGGGAATGACTTCGTTCTTTTCGTCGAGGGTGACCAAGCCTTCAAAAATCTGGCCCATCACGCGGCTGGCGTAGGCGTCGGTGATGCGGGAGGGGTCGAGGGTGGTGGTTTCAACCTCGAAGGCGTAGCGGAGGGTTTTTGAGGAGGTTGTCGGGGCGGTCTGTTTCCAGGGTTTCCAGATGAGCAGGCCAGCCGCGATCACCAGCAGAACTACCAGGACGCGTAGTGCTTTGGACATGGTTACCTTGTGGAGGTGGTTTGGGTGTTTTCCTGCTGAAGTGATACGGACGGCGCGGACTCGTCAATGGCGCCGCTTTCCAGCAGTGAAAGGCGCAGGCGGGGCCATTCGCGTTTGGCGTAGTTCGCCCAGACCAACTGCAAGCGAGGGTGATGGCAGGCTGCTTGGTGCAAGGCGAGAATGTCGCCGGAAAATTCGCGGATACTGCCGAGGGAGGCTAGCGGGTATAGGCGAGTGTTGAGGGTGTCCTCAGCCGCGAGGTATAGTCCTTCCGGCGTGAGGCGAGCCGAGCGGGAAATCAGCGACGGCCAGAAGTCTAATCGGAACTGGCAGGTGAGGCCATTGGCAAAGCGAAGTTCCTGAATGAGATCGCGGCGGGAGTCTTCAAACACAGCTGCGGGGTCAAACCAGCCCGAACGCAGAAACGCCTGCTGTGCCTGGAAGTTCGTAAGGTCGAGTTCCATCAGGAGAGTAACCGGGCGGTCAAGCGGAGCTGATGCAAGTGCCTGGAGGGTTGAGAAGAATCGCTCGAAGTCCTGAGCTGCGAGTGTCAGCGCCGGGTCGGTGTAAGGCTGGGGTTGGTAGAAGCCAACGCCAATGGTCGAAAAGCCGAGACCGCTGAGCTTGCGAAAAGCGCGATCCAAGGCCGGAAGATTCTGCTTTTGGAGAGTCAGGTTGGCGAACAGGCGATCGCCAAAGCGTTCTTTGAGCGGGGGCACGTTGCGGGCCATAGCGGCGAATGCGCCTTGGCCCCGGTTTGCATCGTGCTCTGGTTCGTCGCCGTCAATGCTGATGTCGAAATAGTCGAGTTCGAGGGAAAAAATCCGGTCGAGCCAGCGGTGTGCGAGTGTGGCATTGCTGATCAGTCCAAGCCTGGGAGCGTTGGAGGCGGCTTGGAAGGTTGTGGAAAGGGTTTCCAAGATACTGATTCCCTTTTCGCCCAGGAACACTTCCTTGCCAGTGACGCTAACGGCGTCGGTGTCTGTGGCCGAGGCCATGCGGTGCGCGACAAGACCCCATTCCTCCAACGACAGTTCGGTGTCGGTGAGTTTGTCAACCTGGAGGTAGCAGTGGCGGCACGCCAAATTGCAGCGGTTGTTGATTACAAGCGTCAACGTGCGCGGCGAAGTGCTGGGCAGCCGCCTGCCGAGCGGGTCAATGCGCTCTGCGTTGATGAGGCTGTGCCAGAAGTCGCTGGAGCGGACGACATTCGTCCGCCGGCCAACGCCGCCTCTTAGACCTGTTACTGCGAAACCCATAATTAGTAGTTCCTGCTATGGTTTTATCTTAGGTATTAGTTGTTGGCGGGGTCAACCTTGGAAAGGGGTGTCAGGTTGGCTGCCGCCAGCAACCGCCGGGTGTATGGTGATTTTGGCATTTCAAAAATAGATTGCGTGACGTTTTCCTCAACGACCGTGCCAGCCTGAATCACGGCGATGCGAGAGGCGAGGCGCCGGGCCATTCCGAGGTCGTGGGTAATAATCAACATGCTCATGCCGGTCTGACGATGGATGGACTCCAATAATTCGACGATCTCGCTTTGAACGACGCGGTCGAGAGCACTAGTGGGTTCGTCAGTGATGATCAGGGCGGGCTCACAGGCGAGGGCGAGGGCAATCATGACGCGCTGGCACATTCCGCCGCTCAATTGGTGAGGATATGTGTCGAGAATCCGGCCGGTATCAGGTAACTGGACTGCCCGCAATAGGCGGCAGGTCTCGTCGTGGGCCTGGGTAGCCGTCATTTGCCTGTGAAGTTTCAGCAGCCAGCGGAATTGGGTCTGGATCGTGAAAACGGGATTCAGGGATGCTTGGGCGTCCTGAAAGACCATTGCGATTTGGCGGCCCCGAATTTGTCGCATCTGCGGTTCCTCAAGGCCCAAAAGGTCCTGCCCCCTCCAAGAGACTCTGCCGGCCGTCACGCTCCCGTTCTTGGGCAAAAGGCCCAGAGTCGTATGGGCCAAGACCGTCTTGCCGGAGCCTGACTCTCCAACCAGGCCAACGACCTCGCCCTTCTCGATGGAAAGGCTGAGATTGTTCAGGGCACGATGCGCCGTGGGCTTACCGACGTCGAAATCGAGCGTCAGGCCCTCAATCTGTAACAGGCTGCCGGCATTTACTGACATAACGGTGACGAGCTGGCTCGCACCAATAGTTCTGCGTGACAGGATCTGTCACAGGTTTTGGAACGTTTGGCCGGTGGGCGGGTGCATGCGTAAGACACGGTGTGTTAGTGACTTATGACGTGCAGCATGAAATGCGCGAATGTGCGAACCCGGCCGGTAGAGCATCTCGCGCCCCCTGGCGAGACGCAAGGCTCTGGGAGCAAACTATAATGGGAGAAAACCATGATGGAAACCGAAGCGGTCGCGACAGACCAGGGGACACGACTGATTGCAACCCCAGGATTACAGCAAATACTCGACCGGTTCGCTCAGGAATACTGCCTCCGCTTTGAGGAGCCTGTTTTGAACCTATTCGAGTTTCTGACCTCGAACACCATCCGATCCGGCGATGAAAGCTTCCTTGGAGAGGAAGATTTGACCGCCTTCATTGCTGAGACTCTCGAGTTGCCGTTACTGACCAACAGCCATATCGGTGCTGTGTCGGCGCTCTTCGCGCGGTGCCAGGCGACGGGGTTCCAAAGGGCGTCCCACGGGCACGTCCCAGTCCTGACGCATGGGCCCGGCCTACTCCTGACGCATTACGACCCTTACGTTCCGTTGCCGGATTGTCTTGCCTCGGAAAACGCTCAGGTGGTTCTCTGCACCTGGAGCACCTTTCAGAAGTTGGCTGAGCTGTGGGAACAGCGCTCCCCCGGGCCGTCGAGAGATACTGGCGTTGCTGGGGGCAACCCGCTCCCACCAACACCACGGGAATGGGCGGAGTGGCAATTGGCGCACAGCGCGCTGGCGGAGGACGAGAGGATAATCCTGCAGAAAATCAAGGAATCAGACAGTTTCACCGGAGTCGCGCCGGAGTGGGAATACTGGTTTTCCCGCAAAACCAAGGGGCAACCTTGCATCTCCCTGGACATCGTGGACGTGCCGCAGGAATCCAAACGGGTCTCCTCCGCTGCCCTGAAGGCCGTTGAAGCCGTCATCTTGTTTGAAAACCACCGATTGATGCAACTGGGTTACGTGCTCAACTGGGATAATTTCAACAGCGTTGAAACCGTTGCCGAACAGGTCCGTCGGCAAGGGGTGACGGTCCAGCTGTTCCCAATTCTTCAACGGGATTACAATCATTTCCTCGAAGAACAGGTCAACAAGACGATTCAACTGTCCAAGTACATCAAGCACGAGGATGAGCTTCCTGACAGCGCGGTGGACAGCATTGATCCGGCGCAGTTCACCGACGAGGACCTGGATCCGCAAACGGTGAAGATCAAGACCATTGCAGAAGCCGCCCTTTTCGCCGCCTACAAGCGTGGCGCCTCCGATATCCTGATCGAGCCCCAGACCAGCGAATACCGAATCCGGTTCACGATTGACGGGATCAATACCACATTCTTCGAAGGAATGCCCAAGCAGTATGGCTCCAACATCGTACTGCATCTCAAGGTGCGCGCCGGCATGAACATTACGGAGAAGCGGTTGCCGCAGGATGGCAAGATCACACTCAATATCCGCGGAACGCCGGTTGAAATCCGCGCCGCCACCATGCCGGTCCTGGATAGCCAGGAAGAGAAAATCACCCTGCGCCTGCTGAGTTCCACCATCCGCTTCCCCAATCTCGACAAGCTAGGCATGCGCCATGGTCACTTGCAGTTGATGCGGCGGGCGCTCGGCATGGCCAACGGGATCATCATCGTCACAGGGCCCACCGGTTCCGGCAAGACGACTACCCTTTACTCCGCCGTCCAGGAGATGGACAGGGAACGACTGAGCATCGTGAGCTTGGAAGATCCAATTGAAATTTTCGTGCCTGGCATCAGCCAGACCCAGGTTAACGACGCCATCGGCCTCACGTTCGCCCGGGGGTTGCGCGCTCTGTTGCGGCAGGCGCCCCAGGTCATTTTGTTAGGAGAAATCCGCGACCGGGAGGTGGCAAGTATCGCAGTGCAGGCAGCGAATACAGGGCATTTGGTTTTAACGACCTTGCACACCAATTCCGCGATTGGCACTTTTGACCGGCTGCAGGCGCTTGGGGTGGAAGCGCACCAGTTTGCCGACGCGGTCCGTCTGATTCTGGCGCAGCGCCTCATCCCGCGCCTGTGCCCGGTTTGCCGCAAGAGCCGGAAACCTACCGAACTGGAGATCTTGCGCATCTGCAAACAGAGCAGCGTGCAGCTGAATGCCGCCATCTACCACGCTAACACTCTTGGGTGCCGGAATTGTCACAAGGGTTACACCGGCCGGCGCATCATCACCGAGGTGATCCCGGTGGACGCTGGGATGCGGGAGCTCCTGCTCAAAGGCCAGACGCACTCCGAAATCGCGCGGCACGCGCAAAAAGCATTCGCTTTTCGCCCTATCCTGTCGCAGGCCATGGAGCTGGTGAACGAAGGGCAGGTTGATTTGAAAGATGCGCAGAAGCTGTTTTTGGATTTTGAGCAGGATGACCGCCAATAGAACCGGCATGAACCCATCAGGAAAGCCCTACAATGGAGGAATGACCAGATTTCTCATGGCCGCCAGTGCAAGAAGGATGCTCTCGTTCTATGTGTGCCTGGCAGGCACCGCATTGTGGGCACAACCCGCCAGTGTAACCCGGCCGGATTTCGACAAGACGACCGCCATGGACATGACGCCGGCCGCCCCGGGTGCATCGGCCAAACCGAAACTGCCTTTCACAACCGACACACAGGTGCGAGTGATGGGGCTGTACGACCCTGTCCCGGCCAACGATTCAACTCCCGTGGGGCCGGATGCTTCCGAAAGCAAGGAAGCGCCTTACCTCGCCATCGAAAGCGTTCCCCTCCGCTCGGTGTTCAGGCTGCTGGCGCGCCGGTCCGGGCTCAACTATCTCGAGCCGCAAGAAGACCAACTCCCGGAGGAGGAAATCTCGCTGCAAATGGCCGAACCCAAGC
>Ga0335069_10002525_pt1 | contig 28114 bp, 27 predicted proteins | sample Lox_Sample_11_FD_206714 | JGI IMG/M metagenome (GOLD analysis project Ga0335069, IMG submission 206714) | Soil microbial communities from Loxahatchee National Wildlife Refuge, Florida, United States - Lox_Sample_1.1 | ecosystem: Environmental > Terrestrial > Soil > Wetlands | place: USA...
ATCTTCCGCGCGCGACGCGCCCCGATCCGATCGTCAGACAAAATCTGATCGTCGGGATTCACGAACGAATCGACGCGAAGGGCGAGATTCTGCTTGCGCTTCATTCTGACGACGTTCGCAGCAAAGTACGCAAGCTCGTCGACCAGGGAGCACAGGGCTTCGTGGTGGCACTGGTCAATTCGGTGGTAAATCCGGCGCACGAGGAGCTGATCGAAGAGATTATCCGTGACGAGTATCCGTCCAATCTGTTCGGCTCGTTCCCCGTCATACTGAGCCACCGAATCTCGCAACGAAAATCCGAGTATGCGCGCCTGATGGCGTCGGTCATATGCGGATTTCTTCACGAGCAGATGTTCTACTCGCTCGGAAATCTCGAAGAGGCGTTGCGCGAGCGCGAGTATCGCAAGCCGGTCCTGCTGATTCACAACACGGGCGGGATGGCGTCGCTGGAATCGACGCACGCGCTACAGACGATTCATTCCGGGCCGGTCGCGGGGCTGGGCGCGGCGCAGCGCGTCGCGCAGGAATACGAATTCCCGCTGATCGTCGCGACCGACATGGGCGGAACTTCGTTCGACGTTGGAATCGCGCAGGCCGAAGGAAGCTGGCTCTACGATTTCAATCCCGTCATCGACCGATGGCTCGTGTCGACGCCGATGGTCTATCTGCGCACTCTGGGCGCAGGCGGCGGATCGATTGCGCGGTACGATCGTCTATGGCGCACCATTCAGGTGGGTCCCGATTCCGCAGGCTCGGATCCCGGCCCCGCGTCGTATGGTCGCGGCGGCACGGAACCCACTGTCAGCGACGCCGATCTCGTCCTCGGATACCTCTCGCCCGACTACTACGCCAACGGAACTCTGACGCTCGACCTTTCGCTTGCGGAGCTTGTGATCGAGGAGAACATCACCAGCCAGATGGGCGGCTCGATTATCGACGCTGCCCTGCTCGTCAAGCAGAAGGTCGACGCCAACATGGCCGACGCGGTCTTCATGGAACTCGCGACACGCGGCTATGACCCGCGCAAGATCGTCCTGACTTCATACGGCGGCGCAGGCCCGGTCCATTGCTGCGGTTTCGCGAAAGCGCTCGGCGTCGATCGCGTGATGATTCCTCCGTTCAGCGCCGTGTTCTCGGCGTTTGGAGCGGCGAATCTGCGCCAGCTTCATATCCATGAGCGCTCCGTTTACATGACCGTCTACAATCCGCTCACCCGCGAGATGACGGTCAACCTCGACGAGGTAAACGCGATCTGCGATGAGCTTGAGGCGCAAGGGCGCGACGATCTCGTTCGCCAGGGATTCGAGCCGTCCATCGTTAAGCATCAGGTCGAATTCGAGATGCGCTACGGGAACCAACTCGTGCAACTCAGCGTTCCCGCAGCAACCGGCAGGCTAGCCGACGTCGACGATGTGCTGGGCCTGATAGAGGCGTTTCGCGTCAATTATTCCTCACGGTTCGGCGAGACCGCGGCGGCGCCGGAGGCCGGAATTAAGATCGTGGCGGTGCGGCTGGTGTCATGGGTTCCGGGAGAATCGGTCGCGGTCAAACTTGAGGGTCATCCGTCGCAGTCGATTCCCGAGCCGTCGAGCAAGCGCAAGTGTTATTTTCTGGACGCGCGCGACGGCGTCGACACGAACGTTTATCGCTTCGAGAATCTTACGGCGGGCGCCCTTATCGAGGGCCCGGCGATCGTTGAGGCTCCCCATACGACCTATGTCGTGGAACCGGGATGGCGGTTTACTCTGGGCGCCTCGAACGAAGCATGGGTGACGCGCGACGGCGCTCATTCGTAATCATGCCTGCGGAGGATTGACTATGGCGGCCGCATCGAAAGGCGGGCTCGAAAAGTTTCTCGAAGAAACCGTCGTCTTTTACGGGCCGGATCGCGACCTTCTCGCGGATCACAGACTTGCGCCACGCACCGCGCTGGAAGAGCGCTCGATGGCGGGTCATCACGACCCGCACATGATAAGCCTGCTGCGCGGCAAGCTCGAAGTCACTGCGGAAGAAGCCTTCTATCAACTCGAGCAGACCGGCGCCGCGCCCGGAGCCAAGTGGGGCGATCTGATCGCGGGAATCTTCACGGCGTCGGGCGATCTCGCGGTAGCGAGCACCGGCGGCGTTTTACTGTTTTCCGTCGTTTGTCAGCCCGTTCTCCGTTACGTGATGAAGTACTGGGTCAAAGAGCCGACCGTCGGCGTCAAGCCAGGCGACGTCTTCATGAGCACCGACCCGCGCTTCGGCAACATCCACACGCCCGACCAGAACATGTTCATTCCCATTTTCACGGACGATGGCGAACTCGCGCTCTGGGTCATGGTGATCGTGCACGAAGGCGAAAATGGATCGGTCGAGCCGGGCGGGATGCCGTCGGCTGCCGAGTCGCCATACATGGAAGGCATCAGAATGCCTCCGGTGAAAGTCGGCGAGAACTTCACGCTGCGGCGCGACGTTGTCACGTGGCTGCAGAACAGCGTGCGCGATCCGATGCTCCAGATTCAGGACATGAAAATCCGCCTGAGCGGATGCCTCAAGATCAAGGAGCGGATCGAATCGATCGCCAGCGAGTATTCGTGGCCGGAGCTGATCGCGGCGCTGCGATGGACCCTCGAAGACACAGAAACGGAAGTCCGCCGCCGCCTCGCGGCGTGGCCCGACGGCACGGTGCGTTCGATGGCCTTTGCGGACAGCACGCTGCGCGAGAACGTTTTGATCAAAATCGCAATCGAAGCGCGCAAGCGGGGCGATCAGCTCGAACTCGATTTCCGCGGCACGAGTCCGCAGTTTACAAATCGATCGAATAACACCGTCCTGCACGCACTCAAGGGAATGCTCGCGCAGGAGTTTCTCACTTTCGTCTGGCCTGACCTGCCGCGCAATCAGGCGGTGTTCGCGCCCATGAAGGTAATCACCGACTATGGATCGGCGCTCGATTGCACGCCGGAAGCGCCCAACGCACAAAGCATGATGACTTTCTTCCCGGCGTTCACGGCTCTTCAGATGGTGCTGCCGAAATTTCTTCACGCATGTACGACGCGCTACACGAAAATAATCGCACCCTGGTACAACATGATCACCACTTTCATCTACGGTGGTATCAACCAGTACGGCGAAACCGTTGGAAACCTGTGCGCCGATCTCAACGGGATGAGCGGCGGCGCGCGCGAGGACGCCGACGGCGAAAACTCGATCGCTCCGATTTTCGCAGCGATGACCGATCTCGGCGAGCAGGAAATCCTTGAAGAGGAAACTCCGATCGTCAAGATTGTCCCGCATCGCCTGATGACCGACAATGCCGGATTCGGGAAATATCGCGGCGGCACGGGATATCAAGTGATCGCGACCGTGCGGCGCTCCGACGCATTCGGCTTTATGACGACCTGCGTGGGATCGAAGTTTCCTTCTACATACGGGTTGTTTGGTGGTTACGGTGCGCCGACCTATCCTCTATGCAAGGTCAAAGGCATCAACGCTTTCGAAAAATTGCGCGACCTGCCCGAGGCCGAATGGACCGCCGCGAAGATCATGAACTCGCGGCCGTTCGAGGGCGCGAAGTATTCGACCCATCACATGGGTATGCAATACGAGGTCGTCAAGCAGGGCGAGCTATACATGATCGTTCAGGGTGCGGGCGGAGGATACGGCGATCCGCTGGAGCGCGAACCCGAGCAGGTTATGCGCGACGTGCGCGAGCAGATGATCTCCGAGGGAACCGCACGCGAAATCTTCAAGGTCGCATTCGACAGCCGCACTCTGCTCGTCGATTCCGAGCAGACCAACTCATTGCGATCGGCCGAGCGCGAGGCTCGCAAACGTCGCGGACGACCGTTCGACGAGTTCACGAAGGACTGGGTGAAATCCACGCCGCCGCCGAATCTCCCGTATTACGGCGCGTGGGAAAATCGAGACATTATCTTCCTCGGTTCTCCCGACAACGCCGCGGCGCGCGGCGCCACGCAGGGCGTGACGATGCCTGACCCGCGCGACGTGCGAATCGCGGAACTCGAAGACAGGCTGCGCAAGGCGGGAGTCGCGCTCCAGGAATAGGACGCAATAACTCGCGATGCTCGCGTTCGAAAAGACAATCTGGGTCGCACTGACGCACGGGATCTCCAGCGTTTCCGGAATCGGCGAGTCCGTATGGTCGGATCCCGCGATGGTGCGCAAGGCGCTCGGCGAGATTCTAGGCGTGCTTGCGGCCACGCACGGAGAAATCGATCTCGGCGCGATGATTGGCTCCGGACAATCGCACGCCGATTCATGGAAAGCTGCGCTGGAAGGAAAATCGGAGGCTCGGCTTCGCGAGATCGCGGATGCTATTCGCGACGCGTTCCGCGCTCCGCGCATCTGGGGAATCAGCGTGCCGGCTCCGAAGGCGCTAGCCGCACTTCTTGGCGACGACAGCGATCGCGCCGCTCTCAAAGCCGGGATGCAACTCGCGTCGTGCCTGCGGGCGCTCCGCGAATCGGGCGTGGGATTTCTGACAATCGATTTTCGCGGCGTGCCGTACGCCTCTCCTGACAAGCCGTCGGGCCCCGTTATGCGCAACGCTGAGATGTACGGTTGGAAGCGCGCGCTGCGTTTCGACGCGCTCGATAGAGGCTTGTCCGCGCGAGCCGATGCAGATGCAATACTTGTAAGCGGCGCCGGAATCGACGAATTGGTACCGTCGTGGAGCAGCGGCGGCGCAATCGGCGGCGGACTTACGGATCAATTCTGGAAAGGCGAGGCGGCAATTTCCTCACTTCCCGGACGATTTCTCCTCTTCGGCGAGATCCCTGAAAACACATCGGCTGCGGCAATCGTCGAAGCGGGAAGGGCGCTCGCCGCATTGATCTAGACTTGGAGCGCCTACCCGCGATCGTGTCTGACTCATAAATGGATCGCGCGAGTCCATTTTCCTATCAATGCAATCAGTGCGGGTTGTGCTGTCGCAACAAGGTCATCACGCTCTCTCCCTATGATGTTCTGAGAATCGCGCGCGCAGCCGGAGTCTCGACGGGCGAAGCCGTCAAGCGATACACGATTCGACGCGGATCGATCCTGCGCTTCGACAAAAGCGGCGCCTGCGTCGCTCTCGACGGCGCTCGATGCACCATCCATAGCGGACGGCCGCTTGCCTGCCGTCTTTATCCGCTTGGAATCGAACGTGACGGGAATGGCGAGCGTCTTGTGCAACTGCGTCCCGAGCCCGGTTCGCTGGGAGTCTACGGCGACGGCGGCACGGCCGGCGATTTTCTCGATGCGCAGGGAACGCGGCCCTATCTCGACGCGCTCGATCAGTATCGCGCGCTGGTCGTTGAGTTTCGCGGGCGAGTCGCCGCGACGGTCGATTTCGAGCGAATCGAGCCGCGTGAGTTCTGGCGACACGCAGTTGCCGAAGCCTTGATGGAGGCGAATTACGACCCGAACCCGCTCATCGACGCGATCTTCGATCCCGATTCGCTCGGATGTCCACGCAACGACGAGCAAGCCACGATAACGGCGCACATAGATAGATTACGCAAGATGGCCGCGACGGCAACCGACCCCGATCTCATGGGCGCCGCGGCTGTGATGCTCGCGGTGAGTGTCGGGTTTTCGCCGGGCGAAGTAATAAGCAGCTAATTCTCGTCTTGTGCGGGAGTGGGCGCGGCAGCAGCGGTTGGCGCCGGCGCTGTCGTGTTCGCGCCGAGATCGGACAATATCTGCGACGCGTGCACGGACGGATCGACGCTCGGATAAACCTTCGCGATTCGGCCGTCCTCGCCAATCACGTAGGTAATTCGTTTGTCGAGCCCGAGAATCGGGATTCCGTTCGCAGCCCCGTAAGCCGTCGCGATTTTCTTGTCAGGATCGAGAAGCAACGGAAACGGGATGTTGTATTTCTTGATAAACGAGCGATGCGAGTCGGCCGTATCGATACTGCATCCGACGAGCGTCAACCCCGCCTGGTGGAAACGCGAGTATCCGTCGCGGAACGCGCACGCCTCTTTCGTGCATCCTGGCGTATCGTCTTTGGGATAGAAATAAAGGATGACCTTGCGGCCGCGATATTCGGCGAGAGAAAACGGCGCGATTTGATCGCCGACGATCATTTTCGTCGAGATCATCGGCGCGAGGTCGCCCTGCTTTAGCGTGTCGGCTTGGGCCATCAACGGGCGCAGCACAAAGCCTGCGACGATGATTGCTCCGATTGCGGCGGCGTAAAACAGCATCCCGATGGACCTCCCGGCTCGAGGGTTTTTCGGACGGTAACGGTGCATCGCCCATAGACGGTCGAAATGCCACGGTGTCTGAAAAAAGGCCCGCGACCTATCGCCGCCCGCCGCCGACCAGCTCATACGTAGTAGAGCCACTTGCGATAGCGCGCGTCCTGACCGTGGAGCGCAGCTTCGAAGATTTCCTGCACCTTGCGTGTGATGGGTCCCGGCTTTCCCGGACCGATCGTGCGATCGTCGAGCGAGCGAACTGGAGTAACCTCGGCAGCCGTGCCTGTCATGAACGCCTCGTCCGCGATATAGAGCGCGTCGCGCGGAAAGCGCTGTTCGAGAACCGTCACGCCGAGGTCCGCCATGATCTTCATCACCGCGTCCCGCGTAATTCCCGGGAGAATTGAGCTCAGCGGCGGGGTGCGCACGATATCGTCGCGAATGGCGAAGATATTCTCGCCGCTGCCCTCGGCGACAAATCCTTCAGTGTCGAGCAACAGCGCTTCATCGTAGCCGCATCGACGCGCCTCGTACGCGGCGAGGATCGAATTGACGTAGTGACCGGAAGCCTTCGCCGCCGGCATCATCGAATTGTGATGGAATCGAACGAACGAAGAGGTCTTCAGCCTGACGCCTTTTTCGAGACTCTCCTTGCCGAGATAGGCTCCCCATGGCCACGCGGCGACCGCTACGCGGGTCTTGTTTCCTCGCGCGCCGAGCCCCATCTCGCCCTCGCCGTAAAACGCGATAGGGCGCAGGTAGCATTCCTCGAAGCGGTTTGCGCGAACTACGTCGGCGCTCGCCTTGAGCAATTCCTCCTGGCTGTACGGCACCGGCATCTCGACGATGTGGGCGGATTCGAGAAGGCGGCGGATATGCTCGGGGCCGCGAAAAATCGCGGAGCGGCCGCCGTCGGCCTTGTAGCATCGCATCCCTTCGAAAACCGCCAGCCCGTAATGAAGGCTGTGCGTCAGGACATGCACGTGGGCCTTATCGTACGGGAGCAGTTCGCCATCGAGCCAGATTTTCTCGGAAATCACGCTGCCGGTCGCCAATGTAAACCCCTATCGCGAGATTGGGCCGTCGTGCGCAAGAAGCACGGAAATTCCGGCCCGAAAAGCAAAGTTATTCTATGGACATGACGCGGACAAGGACGAATTCCCGGGTCTGATAGCCAGACTCCGACTAAAACGGGATGCGACCGGTTATCACCCACGAATTGTGGTACTGGTTGAACTTCGTGACCGCCACCTGGAACCCAGCTCCGGCGACCAGCTTAAAACGATCGTAAAGCGGAAATCGCCCGAGAATCAGCCCAGGGGTGAGAAAAACCTGGTTCTTGCCGGCATTGTTTCCGTCGGGCCACCAAGTGTAGTTCACTTCGAGCTCCGGCCACAAAACCTTAAACAGGTGGTATTGAAGGGCCGTGTTGTACGCGAGCGGCATCCCGAGGCGGTCAAGACCGCCGTTGGGAAACGCGACGCTCACCGTGCTTTGGAAATCAAAGTCGCCCCATCCTTTGCCGAACGCAATCGTCGGCGTGAAAATCGCGTGGCCTGAACTGTTGGGAGACTGTCCTGTTGGAGCGCTGAAACCCATGAACAGGGTAAGGATGTAGTTGCCGTGCTCTTCGTTTGCGGACAAAAGCCGATACTTAATTAGCGCGGTCCAGTCTGCGAAGCCGTCCGCGCCTCGGGTGGCTTTGCCTTTCTTGCCGGGATATTCGTGCGAAACGTAGTTGGAAATGCCGAGTATCACCTCGACGGCGTCCCACGGAATGAGTTCGATGCCTTTGCCGCTGCCGTAGTTGGTCGTCTCCTGTCCATATTGTGCGGACTGGAAACTCTGATCGTAGCGGACCTCCTGCTCGAGCCGCGGCGTAACCGTTATTACCGGCGTCATCCAGTGAGGCTGCGTAGCCTTGGCGCGATCGGACCGCACGAACCAGTTGCTGAAATAGTCTCCGATCGAACCAAGGAGGCCGAATCCTCCCGACGACCCGGAAGTTGTTTGCGCAAACGAGATCGCGGGCGCGGCGAACAATACGGCGAAACAAAGAACCTTCAACAATCGAAAAGATGCCTTTTGCATGCCATAATAATGGCGTCTCGACAAGCATCATGGCCAGACCTGAATTTAAAAGAATCGACCGAATGGCCCGTACAGGTTCCGAATCTATGATTTTGTGATGCTCGTTCGATCGGGCCAGGCGGCGGATTGCTCGCGACGCGGTTCCATCTCGCGCGCAACGCCCCCGACGCGCCCATCCGACGAGGTCGCGCTGATCAACGCCGGCGACGCAACTGATGACGGTTGAGTACCCTGGTTAACCAGATGTGAGCGATCCGTCGGCCGAGCACGTCGGCGGCGACGGCGGCGTCGGCTGTGACGGCCGGGAATGCGAGGAGCAATTCCACCTTGGGCGGCGAGGTAGGAATCGGGATTTGCGATGAAGCTCGCGAGCCGCGAGGTATCGCAATCATAGCCGGGCGCCATCATCTCGAAAAATCGCCGCAGCCTTTCGAATTGCGGACGCCGAATGATCCGCCGGGTGCGGCGTGACGGTTCAGCCAGCAGAGGATAGGTCTCCAGCAGTACCCGCATATTCTCTACGTCGGCCTTGGCGAAACCGCGCATCCGAAGCTCGCCGATGAGATTCGGCCGTTCGCAACCGTGATCAACGGCGGCGCCCGCGAGATGGACGTCGAGAAAAATGGCAGCCAAAACCTCCTCGTGACCGAGTTGGGCGTTGTTTGAGATCGCCTCTCCCAAAGCCGCCAGATTGCGCGAGGTGTGACAGTTTTCGAGCGGGTGCGGACCCGCCCTCAAATGCGAAGCGAGAAACGGGAAAAGCAGTTCGAGCAGACCGAACTCTTCCATCAGCGCGATAGCGCGTGATGCTCCCGTCTGGCCGATCGTGCGATAGGTTTCCTCGACCAGACGTGGGATCGAGGCTTTGAGCAGGTCTGCACGATGGCGATCGATCGCGGCGCGCGTCGAGCTCTCTATCTGAAAGCCAAGTTTTGCGGCGAAGCGCACCGCGCGCATCATGCGAACGGGATCTTCGCGCATCCGAAGCTCCGGATCGCCGATCGTCCGTATCAGCCGCGCGCGCAAGTCCGCGACGCCGCCCGCGTAATCGATCACGCGGAAAGTCTGAGGATCGTAAAAGAGCGCGTTCACGGTGAAATCGCGTCGAAACGCATCTTCTTCGGGTGTGCCGAAAGTGTTGTCGCTGCGGATCAGTGGATCGTTTTCGGAGGCTTCCTCGCTGCGGCGGCGAAAGGTCGCGACCTCGATATTCTTGGGGCCGAAGAAAACGTGAACCAGTCTGAATCGCCGTCCGATAAGGCGGGAATTGCGAAATAAGTCACGCACCTGCTGCGGATGAGCATCGGTTGCGACGTCGAAATCCTTGGGGCGGCGTCCAAGCATCAGATCGCGCACCCCGCCGCCGACCAGATAGGCGATATGCCCGGCTTTGATCAGGCGATAGAGTACCTTGAGAACGTCGGGATCTATGTCGTGGCGCGAGATCGGATGCTCAGCGCGCTCAAGAATATGCGGCTCCAATTCAGCTCGTCCACCTCGCGCCGACGTGCTTCGATCGGAAGCCGCACGGCGAGTAAGTCATAGCATACGCCTGCCACAAGCTAGCACGGCTTGGGTCCGGCTTCATCGTCTGAAGCGACGATTTCAGGGCGAATCAAATCTGGTTTTGCGACCCCCGAATCGCGCGATAAGCGGCGACCCGTTCTCCGATCGCCACGATATAAAAGACCGCGATCAGCGGCGCCGCCACGCCGATCACCGCGCCGGGCGCAGCCGGCGATGGCGCGATCGACAGTGCAATCGCGAGTGCATAGTTGAGAATCCCACCCCAATGCCCGAGTCGGCTGTGAATCGGTGCGGCGCCAAAGCCGCTGACAATTGAAGAATCGATCGCATACTGCGCAAACGAAATCGCAATTAGCGCCGGGATGTATATTGGAATCTGGCCCGCGCCGGCTTCGCATCCCAGTGCGCCCAGAACAAAGGTGATGTCCGCGATATTGTCGAGCCATCGCCCCGCACCGCTGGCGACACCAAGCCGCCGCGCGATACGTCCGTCGACGTAATCGGTGCCGGCCGCGACGACTGCGATCGCGCCGAGCGTCATCGGGCGCTGTCCCGCGAACGCAAACACGCCGTACCATGCAACTGCAAGAAAAATCCGCAGTCCGCTAAGAAGGTTAGCCATATTGGCGACGACCAACGACGACTCCCGCCGCGAGCCGCGCGCCTCGGTGCATGAAGCGTTCAGCATCGCGCGCCGATTTCCCGTACAATCGCGACTCGATGGCGAAATCGCGGGTAATTCAGGTTGTCAGCCATGGACCGTCGTGTCTGGACGGTGTAGTCGCGGCTGCTGTCGTCGCGAGATTTTTCGACGGCGAACGCGTGCTGACGACGCTGGCTTCTAACAGCGAAACCGACAGGGTGATCCAAAGCCTCGAAGTTCGCAGCAACAAGGACGAAATCTGGATCACCGATCTCTCGTGGACTTCGCTCGCGACGGCCGGGCATCTGCGGGGGCTCACCGACCAGGGAGCGCGCGTCTTCTGGATCGACCACCATCGTTCAGCAGTCTCGCGCGCAGGTGCGCCAGAGTTCAAGGCGCCTTTCGCAGGCAAGGTGCTTTCGGAAAAGCGCTCGGCGGCTCTGCTGACCTATCAATACCTGACGCGGCGCGAAAAGGAGTTGACCGTCGCACAGCGCAAGAATTTCGAGGCGTTCGAACCGATGGCGGAAATCGCCGACGATCACGATCGATGGATCCACAAGATCGATCATTCCGAGGATTGGGCGCTAGCCGTCCAGACGTTGGGCGGGATGGCGGCGTATCGCGAGCTCAAGAAGCTGACCGAACCCAGAATGACGCGGCGGCTGAGAGAGGCGTTCGAATCGGGGCGCGACGCGATGCATCGCAGCCGCGAACTGGCGGATTCAACGCGCGTCGATCGCGTGCTCGCCGACGGAGTGACGATTCGAACTGCATGTTGCTTTGGATATTCGAGCGAGGTTGCTGCGCACCTCTATAACAACACGCGTCGGACGGTCGTCGCGTTGTTCGATTTGCGCAGCCAAGGCGTCAGCTTGCGTCGAAGTCCCGACTGCGACGTCGACCTGGCCAGACTGGCGGAGTCGTTCGGCGGCGGCGGTCACGTGGCGGCATCCGGTTTCATGCTCCCCGACCTGAAGCGAATCCCCGCCGAAAAACTATCGGATATCCTCGCCGCCAAGTTGTCCCCGGCGCCGCAAGAGCCACTTTAGATTTCGACCGGGGCGAAACGTCGCCAGCAGAAAGCTAGGATAGAAGAATCCGTCTTACGTAGTCGGTGTCTGAATACTCGCGTGCCTGCGCAATCTTGTCGCCGGAGAAGCGGAAGTAATAGTGATAGCGATTGCTGTAGCGCTTGCCGTTGAAAGCAACGGTTTCCGATTCCGCCTGAAGAGCAACCTGCGGCCCCTCCGCCACACTCGTCAAGAAGGAAAAGGCGATACCGTTTGGGAACATCTGCCTGCCGAAAGCAGCCGCCGTATCAACAAAGGCCTGCTTTCCTCGGATCACAGTATTTCCCTGCTCGCGGGCCATCATCTCGAACTCGAAATCGTCGGATAACAGCTCCGCCATCGCCTCGGGACTCTTGCCGTCCAGACACCGGACAAATTGCATCGCGCGATCTTTTTGCAGTTCGGGCGTCATCGTTTGAACCTCAATTTGCGGATTGTTTCTCTCCGACCACAGTGTTTGCGGCCGGGTTCAGATTCTTGTTTGCCAACTGTTTGGCCAGCACGAGTACCGCTTGATGCAGGTATTCGAAGAATTTCTCCATGTCGCAGCTCTCAGGATCGACCTGAAACGTCACGAAGTAACCCTGCATGAAGGACATGATGAAGTCAGAGAGATCTTCTCTCTGAGCGGCGGTCAGATTCTCATCGAGCGCAAGCTGCAACATGTCGCTCATCTCCTTGCGGATTTTCGCGTGCGCTCGGCGCAGTATATTCAGCGCCTCGCGGTCCATTTTCCGTTCCAGTGCGAATTGCAGCATCAGACGCAGAAACTGAGGCTTCAGTCGGTATGCTTTTGCGCAGTTGTTGAGCCGTTCGCCGAGATCCGGCCTTTTCCCTTCAACGAGGCGATCGCTATGAGGCAGCTGGCGCTCCCACTCAAACAGGTTTTGTTCGAATACGGCAGCAAGAAGCCTCTGCTTGCTACCGAAATGCCAGTAGATGGAGCTGGCCGGGAGACCGCACGCCTTCGCTATTGCCGCGATGGTGGTTGCAGTGCCGGACCTCGTCGCCATCAGTTTTGCGGTCGCTTCAAGAATCGCGCGCTTCGAGCGCTCGCCCTGAACCAGTCGCAGATTTGGTTTTGTCGATCGCATATGCTTTCTGCCTCAATGGAATTTGGGCAGGACCTCTTTGACGAAAAGCTCAATCGATTTTGTCGATGTTGCGATATCCATTCCGGGAAAGTGGCCGGTTAGATCCCTAACGGTTTCGTTTGCGGAACTGCCAGAAGTCGGGCTTGCGCTTTTGTAGAAAAGCTTCCGTTGCCTCTTTGATGTCCGGGCCTTCGACGAAATCGGGCGCGATCAGGCGGGCAAACCTTCCCGCTGAGCCGGCCATATAGTCAATGTCGCTGTTGAAGCTCGCCTTGAGCACTTCAAGGGAGGTGGGGTTTAGGGCGAGAAGTTCCTCGCACCATCGGTCGACCTCTTCTTCGAGTTTGGCAAGTGGAACAACCGCGTTTATCAGTCCCATCTCCAGCGCCTGTTGCGCACTATATCGGCGGCAAAGCATCCACATTTCCCGTGCTCTCTTGGCGCCGATCACGCGGGTCAGATACGCGACCAGATGGCCATCGGCCAGACTGGCTACGCGCGGACCGTTTTGGCCAAAGATGGCATTGTCGGCCGCGATGGTGAAATCGCAGAAGTAGGCGAGATGATTGCCTGCGCCGACCGCATAGCCCTTGACTGCAGCGATGACCGGTTTGCGGCACATCAGCACACGATCATCCGGCACCTGCATTGTGCGGAACTGGCGCCGAAGCGCACCAGGATTTGAATTTACCTCGTGCCCCCACCGCAGATCGCCACCGGCGGAAAAAGCCTTGTCTCCCGCGCCGGTCAGCACCACGACACCGATTCCCCGGTCGCGGCTGGCGCGGTCAAGGGCTTCGCCGATTTCACTCATGGTGTCAGCGCTCAGGGCATTGAGGCGGCTGGGGCGATTGATCGTGATGCGAGCGACGCCGCCCCCGCGCTCGTGAAACTTCTGTTCAAAGATAATGTGGCTGAAGTTGAACCCGGCGACTTTTCGTCCTTCCGTCCAAGTCATATTCTTGTATCCGGCTCGCCCACTACCCTTCGGCTCAGCCTCGTCCATCTAAAGATGTTCCCGCGCCGACCATCAGGGACGCGCGAGTACCACTTGCATTCCGGCAAGGCCAAGAATGTCGTCGGCGCGGTATAAACCATACTTGCCCGTGACAAACGTCGACACGCCTCAACAGTTCACTGTTTGTTGGCATCGGAGGGCGGGACAAAATTGAACTTGGGCACAATGTCGAGCGCCTTGTGCAGGAACTCAAGTTCCTGCTGCCGATATTCGAGCGGAGCGGGCGCCTGAATCATTCCGTCGCGCTTGAGCTCTTCGACCACCTTCGGGTCGCGTTCGAACGGTTTGCCGTGCTCATCGATGAAGTACAGGCTCTCGAAGGGGAGTTTGGGGCGCTGTCCCCCCGCCTCGCGCTGCTCAAGCGGGTAGCCGACTGCCATCAAAACCAGCAGGCGAGCGGATTCGGGCAGCTTGAAAAGCTTGCGCATCTTCTTCTCGCGCGGACCGAAAATCGCGCCCGTCCCGATGCAACAGGTGCCAAGCCCTTCCTCGTAAGCGACCAGCGTCGCCTGCGCGATGCCCTGTCCGCAGTCCATGTCGGTGAGGCCGGTCTGCATGATTCCGTCGTAATTCTGTTTGAAGTACGGGATCAGAACGGTGTCGAGGAATTGATGCTCCGCCTTTTTGTCAACGCCCATCACACGCGCTTCGATCAATTCGTGCAGGCGGTCGCCCTGAGTCGCATAGCCTGTCTTGCGGTCGTAAATCGCCTCTTCAACCCAGTACCAAAGGATCACGACAGGGGCGTGCTTGACTTGTTCGGTGCCCAGCGGAGCAACAAGTGCGTCCAAGACCTCGGGCGACGACGAGTCGCGAAACAGCACGATCGCGCGCAACGCCTGCACGTTGCCCCAAAACGACGCGAGCCGAGCCGCCTCGAGCATTTTCTGAATCTTTTCGCGCTCGACTTTTACATAGGGGTTGAAAAACCGGATCGTACGGCGTACTCCGATAGCTTCTTTCAATTCCATGACTTCTCCTTTTTAGCGGGCGCTGGTCGGCGTTATCGCTGCCGATTTTTTTGCGATCCCGCGTACTTGGTGTGATTCTCGACGGCGACCGTCATGTTGTCCTCGCTTCGAGGGTTCCCTATCGCGTGTACTCAAACGATCGATTCCCTTGGTTGGCGTGCTCACTTTTTCTTCGAAGCGATTTCGATGAAGCGGGTTTTGTGCGTGCTGCGCTCGAGATGGTTGGGCTCAAGCCAGACTACTTCAGGCGTGAACTTGAGCCGCTCCTTGAGGGTCTTCACGACTTCCTTTTCAAGCTCGCCGACAGCCGATTTCGGAGTTTCGACGCCGCGTTCGATGCGAAGTTTCAGCGGCGGCACGACGCGGGGCGGCGGCTCATCCAGCGCGATGCGAAATTCGCCGGTGACGCGAGGAATGAAGCTCGAGATTACGCTGTCGATCGCCGCCGGATAGACGATAACTCCCTTGACCTTGAGCATGTCGTCGGAGCGCCCAACGATCTTGTAGCGGAATCCGGTCCTTCCACAGGGACACGGAGAGACCGTCACCCGATGAATGTCGCCGAGCGACAGCCGCGTCCATCCCGAGCCGCCGCCGATCGCAGTGAAGACCGCCTCCCCCTCCGCGCCATCGACCATCCCGATTGGCTCGTGGGTACCAGGATCGACGAGTTCGTAGACGGACAGATCGTCTCCGACCCAGTGCATCCCCTGGTACTCGGGCCAATCGCACGAGACGCCGAGCCCCGCGCCGAGGTCGTACAATTTCGCGTTGTAGGTCGATTCGATGCGCTTGCGGACCTCGGGAATACCCGCGCCGGGCTCGCCGCCGCAGAGCAGAGTCTTGATGCCGAGCGAAGAGATGGGAGCGCCGAGCGTTTCCGGCGCGCGCTCGATCAGATGCTCGGCCAACGACGGCGTGCAGGTCAAAACGTTGCCGCCGAAGAAACGCGCCATTTTGAGGATTCGCACCGCTCCTGATTCTGCACCGACAGGTATCGTCATTACGCCGGCCTGACCCCAGCACTGCAGCGTCGCGGCGCCAGCAAAAAACATCGACATTGCAAACGCGTGAATTAAGCGATCTCCCGGACGCACTCCGGCGCGCCATCGCGCGCGCAGGATGTACTCGCCCCAGGCGTCCAAGTCGCTCTGCGTTGTCGGGTAAGGCTGCGGATCGCCGGTGGTGCCCGACGTCGCCGCCATACAAACCAAGTCGCTCAGCGGTACGGGGAGCGTCTCGTCGAGCATGCGGTAAACGTCGCCGCCGCACTCCTCCATCAGCGCGCGATAGCTCGCCTTGGTGAACACCGGAACCGCCCGCGACCAGTCCTCCAGGCTTCGGATATCGTGAGGCTTGATGCCGTTCGCCTCCATCTGACGACGGAAATATGGCGCGTGCTGAAAGAGGCGTTCAGCTCGCTCTCGCAGTCGCTCAACCTGGATCTCTCGCATCTGGTCGGAGCCAAGTATCGACTCCATCTCCATGTTCCAGTAGCGACGGTCAGTACTCATAGCGATACCCTTTCGAAAAGCGCACGCGTGAGGGCGTCTCGCAAGCCAAGATTTCAATAACGCCGTAATAGCGTTTTTCTAGTTTGACCACGGTCTCCGATGTTCTCCATGCTGCAACGCTCGGGATCGATCCGACCGCACGCCTTTGCGATTGCCGCGATAGTGGTCGCGGCGCCGGAGCTCGTCGCCATCAGTTTTGCGGTCGCTTCAAGAATCGCACGCTTCGAGCGCTCGCCCTGAACCAGTCGCAGATTTGGTTTTGTCGATCGCATGCGCTTTCTGCCTCAATGGAATTTGGGCAGGACTTCTTTTGCGAAAAGCTCGATCGACCTGGTCGACGTCGCGACATCCATTCCGGGAAAGTGGCCGGTTAGAACCAGATTGGTAAAGGAGAAACGTTTGGTGAGCGCCTCGATTTTCTTTATGACGTCATCGGGCGTGCCTACGAGAAAGCCGTTTGCATATCTGGATGTACGCAGCTCGCGCGGATCGGTCAGATTCCAAATGGCGTCGTCTCCGGGAAGATCTTTGCCGCCGCCGCTCATCCATTTGCGATAGTGGATCATCGTGTAATGGATGTGCTCTTGGGTTGCGTCCCACGCCTCATCGCGATTTCCCGCGACAAACATCAAACCCGCCTGCGCGATGGAGAAATCCGCCGGGTTTCGGCCGTTTTCTTTCAGCGCAGCGATGTAAGTGGGGGCAGGATCCGGTCCGATCGTGGCCATTAGGTTGTAGCCGCGCCGGGCCGCTCGCTTGATTGCTTTTTCGGTTCGAGCGCCAATCCAAATCGGCGGTCGCGGTTTCTGAACCGGTCGCGGGCTGATGGTGACTTCTTTGCAGCGCGAGAATTGCCCCTCGAAGCTTACGCTCTCCTCCGTCCACAACCGCTCGAGCAGTTCCAGGCTTTCCGAAAATCTCGCCGAGCGCTCTTCGCGCGGGATGCAAAACTTTTCGAATTCCTCCGCTCGATAGCCCTGGCCGACTCCAAGCTCAAGCCGTCCGTTGGACCAGTTGTCAACGAAAGCTGTGTCTTCTGCGTAGCGGGCAGGATTCTGAAACGGGAGCAGAGTAATAAAGGTTCCGATCCGGATTCGCTCGGTTCGGGCTGCGATCGCGGCAAGCGCGGTCATCGGTGACGAATTGTACTCATCCTCGACGAAGTGATGTTCCGTGACCCAGATGTTGTCGTATCCGAGGCGATCTGCGGTCGCGATTTGATCGAGGAGGTCGTGAAGCAACTGCGGATAGGGCCTCCACCACCTGCCGCGCGGATTTCGCAAATCGTACGAGAGGCCGATTTTGATCTTCATGGAATTCCCTCCAGCGCTGGCTTGTCTGTAACGTCTATTACAGATTCTCTATATGAATTATTACAGGTCTGTGTCAAACTGATCGAAGTCGTGCACCTTCGCTGAGTTTCGCACCGTTCGGCGCCCTTGCCTCGTTTTTGCGTTTGTGGCCAGACTGACTGTACGTTCAGTTGACTGGACGCTCATGTCAATGACCCGCGAAGAAGTAATTAAAGAATATCGAGTACGCGAAATCCTAACGGCGGCGCGCAAAGTCATCGGAAGGCACGGTTTCGAAGGCACGACCATCGACCGTGTCGCCGAGGAAGCGAAAGTCGCCAAGGGCACTATCTATCTCTATTTCACCAACAAGGACGACCTGCTCCATGCCGCGATAATCGATGGCCTGCGCACAATGATCGCCGAAATTAAGCGTCCCGATGCGCTGCCGGCCGAACCTTCGCAGCGCCTCCACGCTTTGATTCGCAAAATGTTCAGTGTCGGGCTGGAGAACATGGACTTCATCAAAGCCTTCCTGCTCGACAGCAATTTCGTTCGTATCGAGCCCGGCAATGAGCGCGGCGCGGCCGTGCGCGAGTTGTACCTGGGAATGGTCGACTTCATCGCGGGCGTTATCGCTGAAGCGATACAGGGGGGCGTGGTTCGGCCGGTCGATCCCCAGTTTTGCGCCTTCATGCTCAACGAGATGGCAATGGCCACGCTGGCGCGCCGACTTTTCGGCTTCACTTCGTCGCCTCCGGAGGCGGATGCGGAGCCTCTCATTGACTTGTTCCTCCACGGCGTGGCATGCGCACCCGCGGGCAACGGTGCAGGCCGATGAAACGTCGGTATCCGGGCATCGCTGCCGCGGTTCTGCTTCTGGCGTTTCCGCTTTCAGCTTGCAGCGGACCGAATGCTGCCGGTGCGTCGAATCAACCGGCAACGCAGGAGAAGATCGTAGTATCGGTCGCAACCGCTCGGGAATACGACCTCGAACGTAAGGCGCAGGTTCAAGGAGCTTTGTATCCACGCGAGAAGGCGGTCCTTGCCGCCGAAGTGACTGGATCGGTGTCGGAAGTCAGCGCCGATTTGGGCGATCACGTGCAGAAGGGACAGGTTCTGCTGCGAATCGACCCGCGGGAATACACGCTGAGGGCCGAATCTGCGCAGGCGGCTTACGATCAGGCGGTCGCCCAGGAGAATAACGCCCAATCAAACTTCAATCGCACCGAGGAACTCAACCGTGAGCATCTGATCGCCGCCCAGCAGTACGATCAGTCCGCGGCCGCGCTGCGGGTGGCCCAAGCCGACGCCGACGCGGCATTGAAGCAGCTCGGAATCGAAAAGAAGCACCTGGCCGATACATATATCCGCGCGCCGTTCGACGGATCGGTACAGAAGCGAATGGTCGCGCTTGGCGAGCATGTCGCGGCGGGAGCGCCGCTTTACGAGGTAATCGCGACCGATCCGATCAAAGCGCGTGCCGCGATTCCCGAACGTTATGTGCCGCTCGTCACGCTCGGGCTCAATATCACCCTCACAATCGACGCCTCACCGGGCAGAACTTTCCAGGGCGTCGTCACCCGCGTCGCACCCGCGCTCGACGACTCAAGCCGCACCCTGCTGGTCGAGGCCGAGGTTCCCAATCCTGACGGCAGTATGCGGCCGGGATACTTCGCGCACGTCACCGTCGATCTCGGCCATGCCCGCGCGCTCTTCGTTCCGCAGTCGGCGATTTTGCGTTACGCAGGCGTCGCCCGCGTGTTCGTCGTGAAGGACGGCGTTGTCCGTGCGCGCGAAGTGACCACTGGCGTTATCGAAGGAGACCGTATCGAAGTCGTCAAAGGCGTTAACGATGGCGAGAAGGTTGTTACTTCCGATATCGATCGCCTTGCCGACGGACTCGCGGTCGAAACCAAAGAGCAGTCGTGATTCTTGCCGATCTATGCGTCCGGCGTCCGGTCTTCGCCACGATGTTCGTGGGCGTTCTGGTTGTGCTCGGATGGTTTTCGTACCAGCGCCTGGGCGTCGATTTATTCCCAAAAGTAGAAGTGCCCACGGTGATGGTGACGACGCTTCTTCCCGGCGCTGCTCCCGAGGAGACTGAGGCGCGCGTCACCAAGCCGATCGAGGAAGCAGTCAACACCGTCAGCGGAATAGATGATCTGCGGTCGGCGACGCTCGAAGGCGTCTCGCGCGTCATCATCGAATTCAAAATCGATCGCGACCTCGATTCCGGAATTCAGGACGTGCGCGACAAGGTCTCGAGCGTCCTTGATCAGCTACCGGAGGGAACCAAGGCGCCGATCATCGAGAAGTTCGACCTCGACGCGATTCCCGTCATCACCTATACGATCACCGGGTATCAGAGCATCAAGGAGCTGACCGAGATCGCGCGCCGGCGAATCAAGGAGCCGCTCGAATCGGTGGACGGAGTTGGCGCAATCGACATCGTCGGCGGGCGCGAGCGCGAGATCCACGTATCGGTTGACGCCGAAAAGATGCGCGCGACAGGAACCGCGATTCAGCAGGTCGCGGGCGCACTGCAACGTCAGAACGTCGAGTATCCCGGGGGCAGACTCAAGCAGGGCATGTCCGAAGAGGTGCTGCGCACTTTGGGACGCATCACGGACGTGTCCGATTTCTCGCGCGTAATCGTAAGCGAGTTCGAGGGCCGTCCGGTCACAATCGGCGACATCGGAGTCGTCGAGGACAGCGTCAAGGAGCCGCGATCGGTGTCGCGATGGGACGGCGCCAACGCCGTGTCGCTGATCGTGCGCAAACAATCAGGTCAGAACACGATCGCAGTAGTCGATCGCGTACGCGCGCGCTTGGCCGGTATCACGCCGACGTTGCCGCCCGGCGTGCAGGTGATTGTTTCGCGTGATTCGTCGCAATTCATCCGCGATTCGGTTCACACTGTGCAGGAGCATCTGATCCTGGGCGGCATCTGCGCTGCCATCGTCGTTTTTTTCTTTCTCGGCTCGCTGCGCTCGACGTTGATTGCCGCGATCGCGATTCCAGTTTCGATCGTCTCGACCTACTCGCTGCTGCTGTGGGTTGGATTCACGCTAAACACAATGACGCTGCTGGCGTTGACGTTAGCGGTGGGAATCGTGATTGACGACGCAATCGTCGTTCTCGAGAACATCTTTCGATTTATCGAGGAAAAGGGGATGTCGCCGATCGAGGCGGCAAAAGCCGCGACCGCCGAGGTCGGCCTCGCGGTCAGCGCGACGACGCTGTCGCTGGTCGTTATCTTCGTTCCCGTCGCGTTTATCCACGGCGTGATGGGCCGTTTTCTGAATTCGTTCGGGCTCACGATGGCGTTTTCGATCATGGTGTCGCTGTTGGTCGCGTTCACGCTGACCCCGATGCTGTGCTCGCGGTTTCTGCCCAAGCCGTCAGAGTTGAAGCGTCGAACGCGTGAATCGAAAATTTTTGGACCAATCGAAAGGTTTTATGGCCGCGCCCTCGAATGGTCGCTTGACCACCGATGGATCATCGTCACGATTTCCGTGGCGCTCGTGGCTGCCATTCCGGTGTTGGCTAAGGTCGTCGGTGCGACATTTATGCCAGACGACGACATGAGCGAGTACGCGGTGAACATCCGTACTCCTCCGGGCTATTCGCTGCTGCATACCAACGAGGTTGTCGCCCAGATCGAGAAGCGTTTGCGCACACTGCCTGAAGTGCGCCACCTCTTCGCAACCGTTGGCGATACCGAAGGCGACGGTCGTGTAACTGTCGCGCAGATTGTCGTGAAGACGTCGTCTATCAAGGAGCGGCGGCGCTCGCAGGCGGAAATCATGGCGGCAACGCGCGAACTGGTGAAGGATTTCCCCGCGCTGCGCATCAGCGTCGACGCGATCAAACCGTGGGAGCAGGGCGGCTTTCGCGATGTCGACGTCGAGTATGACGTTCGTGGCCCTGACCTCGACAAGCTGCAGGGTCTGGCTGGTGAGATTCGCGGCGAAATCCAGAAAATTCCGGGCGTCGTCGACCTCGATTCCAGTTACGAAGGCGGTTTACCGGAGCTGCAGGTGAATATCGATCGCCAGAAGGCGGCCGACCTCGGTGTATCGGTTGCCGATATCGCGTCTACAGTGCGCACTATGGTGCAGGGCGACATCGTAACCCGCTATCGCGAAGGTCAGGACACCTACGATGTTCGGCTCCAACTCAATGAAAAGGACAAGAACGACCCCGACACGGTCGCGTCTATGACCGTGCTGTCGTCAACTGTAGGACAGGTTCGTCTCGATAACGTCGCGCGGCTCGTCCATGGAATCGGGCCGGTGCAGATCGATCGGCAGCAACGCCAGCGTCAGATCGCGCTTCTGTTCAACATCGCGCCGGGCTTCGCGATGAACAAGGTCATCAAGGAACTTAATGAGCGAGTGGCGAAAGTCCACATCCCGAGCGGCTACCTCGCGACGTTCGGTGGCTACAGTCAGAGCAAGGTTTTCGGGGAGATGATCGAAGGCTTCACGATCGCGATCGCGCTCTCAATCATCTTCATGTACATGATCCTGGCCGCGCAGTTCGAAAGCTTTGTTCATCCGATAACCATTATGCTTTCGCTGCCGTTATCGATTCCATTTGCGCTGATCGCACTGCTGATCCTGCGCGAGCAAATGATGCTGTATTCGCTGCTGGGCGTGCTGCTGCTGTTCGGAATCGTCAAGAAGAACTCGATTCTTCAGATCGACCAAACGATCAATCTGCGCAATCAGGGGATGGAACGTCGCGCCGCTATCATCGAGGCGAATCGCGAGCGTCTGCGCCCGATTCTGATGACCACGGCGGCTCTCGTCGCGGGCATGATTCCGGTCGCGTTTGGGACTGGCGCCGGCGCCGGCTCTCATCGCGCGCTGGCTATCGTCGTAATCGGAGGACAAACGCTGTGCCTCGCGATCACACTTCTAATCACGCCGGTCGCGTACTCACTGTTTGACGACCTCGAGGGATGGTGGGCCCGAGCGACGGGGCGTCGAACTCGCCGCGTACGGCGTACAGCCCGCAGACCGAAGACGCGCATGCCTGCTCCCGCCCCCATCCACTTCGGCATCGACTAGTGCAGGCCGACGCCTTTCAATTCTCAGCGGCGCTCGACCTCTCCGGATGGCGCTCCGGGAGCATGCACAAGTTGTCGCTCCCGACTTGAAAGACGCGGTTGAATCGGGCGCGCATGTTTTCAAGCGCAATTTGAGCAGACAACTCGACTATCTCCCGATCGCTGAAGTGCTTTCGCACAGCTTCGAACACTTCATCAGAAACTTCCACAGTTCGCTCGCACATCGCCTCGGCCAGCCTGAGGGCGGCGCGTTCCGCATCGGTAAACAACGGACTGTGCTCGAAGGTTGCTATGGCCGCGAGCTTCGCCTCATCGATTCCTTTTTGCCTGCCCACGGCAGACCCGATGTCAATTCAGAAAGGGCATCCGATGACCTGTGCGGCGCGGATGCTCACGAGCGATCTGATCCTGGTATCCAGTCCTTTGGACAACTCGATCGCGCCCATCGCGATCGTCAAGCCCAGCAGCAGCCGCGGACGATATGCCCAGATTTTGTAGGGGGTCAGTTCCTTGCCGAATGTGCGCTTTAGATAGGAATAGAGAGGACGCACTATCCGACTGGCTTCGTTGCGTTCCAGCAGCTTTATCCTCATGGCGATTCTCCTACTTCCCGGAATGTGCGTGTCCGCTCGTTTGCCTTAGAGATACGGCGATCACGATGAGCACAACGGTTGGAGCATAAATCCCGAACGTCTCCGTAGGCATATGATCGAGTGAGAGTGCACCATCAGCGTGCGACACCAGGTGAAGCCCCGCGTGAAGCGCTCCAGCCACGGCTGCAACCACGATCGCCGACACATGGCGAACGGGATCCCCGGTCGCAATCAGCAATCCAACACCGATGGCGATAAAAAAGGTTCCGGCATCCGCCACGAGGTGGCCGTTGAAAGGCCCGGTCTCGGGTACGCCCGGCACGAGATGAAAGAACCACAGTGGCGGGTCAAACAACATTGTCGCGCCCATCACAATGTAGATCGTACCGATTGCGAAAAGCGTGATGCGCATCGGCTTGGATGGGCCGGCGGTATGTACGTCTGCGATTGGAAACATGGACTAAATGCCGTTTAATAATTTCGGATATTTTGTATCCAAAATATCCCGAATGCTATCTATTTGCAATGAGGTTCGGTGAAGGAGTCGAATGGGCTGTCCATGCATGCGCGCTTTTGGCGGTTGCTCCGGCTGATCGTGGGTTGTCAGCCAAAGCTCTCGCTGAGTTTCATGACCTGCCTCCCGCCTATCTGGCCAAGCATCTTCAAGCGCTCGCCAGGGCCGGCCTTCTGACGACCTCGCGCGGCCCGCGGGGCGGATATCGGCTGGCGCGGCCCGCCGGGGAAATCAGCCTTTGGGAGGTAGCCGAGGCAATTGAGGGCTCGGGAGCTGCCTTTCGATGCACCGAGATTCGTCAGCGCGGACCATGCGCCGCCTCGGCGAAAGCCTGCATTCGCCCCTGCGGAATCGCCGCGGCATTTGGCGCGGCAGAGAAAGCTCTAAGGAACGTTCTTGAGAAAACCACGATCGCGGACGCCGCTTTGCAAGCGGCAGCGGCGGCGGATTCAAAGCAGCTGTCTGCGTTCAGAGCCTGGCTTGTGCGCGCGGCCACTTGATCGTCGTCGTCGCGATGCCTTTTGCTAGCGCGAGGCGCGATGGTACGCTGCAAGCGCTTTTGTTCTGATAATCAACGAACTCACGAACACGGATGGGGGAACGATGGTCTCTTACGCGATCATTCTCGCGATCGGGCTTCTGGCGGGTATCTTGTCCGGTTTCTTTGGCGTCGGCGGGGGGGTTCTGATGGTTCCCGCTATGGTGCTCCTGCTCGGTGTCGAGCAGCATACTGCTGTCGGAACATCGCTTGCCGCCCTGCTGCCTCCGGTCGGATTGCTCGGAGCCATCGAGTATTATCGCCACGGTCACGTCAATATCGGCTACGCGGCTCTCCTCGGCGCGGGTCTCCTCGTAGGCCCGTATCTCGGTGCGGGAATTGCGGTAAAGATGTCGGGACTCGCGCTGCGTCGAGCGTTCGCTGTATTTCTCGGTCTGACCGCAGTTCGCCTTTTCATGAACTAGACCATTTGCGCAGGCCGACAGCTTGCCCGATCTCTGCACGCTCATTACATTCGCGACCGTGGAAAAGGCCCTTGCCGATATCCTCAATCTGCTGCTCGAATCCGAGCGTGCCGGCGTGGTGGCGCTTGAAGCGCTCGCTCTCGAAGTGACCAACGAAGAACTGCGTCGATTTATCGTCGCCGAACGCGACGAGGAATCGCGCAACGTTCAACGCCTCGAAGAGTTGATCCGTGCCGCAAGTATCACGCCCTCGACCAAGGTTGGGCCGTTCGCTGCGAAAGTCGCTGCTCGCGAAACGCTCCGCGAGCGCCTCAACTTCATGTCGCGGGGACAGGAATGGGTGGCGCGCAAAATCGAAGAAGCGATCCAGATAGCGCCCGCTGAAGGCCCACTGCACGATTTTCTGCAATCGATGGCGAATCGCCATCGCGCCGAAGTCGAATGGGGTCGCGCCGAGGTTATCCGCCTTCTCGGCTCGGAAAAGTAGCCATCGGCTCCGGTTAATTGCCAGGTTTTTCGCCGATTATCAGGCCCCGTCCCATCAAACCCTTCTCATCCCACGTCGCACTGAGACCGGCGCCAGCGAAACTGGCGAGGTATTCGTCGCGCGTGAAAAGAAAAAGCTCGTGTCTTTCGGTAAACGTGTCGATCTGGTCCCGCGTGCCGACCATGTAGTGCATGTCGAACACAGAGCGGCGATTCTGGACGCGATGGATGTTCATCCGTGCAATCTTCAGGTCCGGCTTGTCGACGATCATTGAATGGACTCCGCCCGGCTCGAAGGTATCCGGCAGCAACCATGGCTCGACGATCAGAACGCCGCCCGGTCGCAGATGGTGCGTCATGTTGGCTACCGCTCTATTGAGGCGCTCGGGCGTGTGCACATAGCCGATCGCGCTGAACAGGCACGTCACGACGTCGAATTCGCGGCCGAGGTCGAAGGTCAGCATATCTCCCTGATGGAACTCGATAGCAGGACACTTTGCGCGGGCGATCGCGAGAAGATTGTGGTCGAGATCGATACCTTGAACGTCGAAATGAAGCTGTAGGTAGACAAGGTGCGCACCCGTCCCGCACGCCACATCCAGCAGTCGCCTTCCGTCGGACCGCTGATGCCGCGCGATTAGAGCGCGCAGATAGCTGGCTTCCGCCTCGTAGTTCTTGAACGAATAGATGGCGTCGTAGAACGCCGCTGACTTCGTGAACACGCGAGTCTCACCACGCCTAGCCTTTTTGCGAGGGCGCGGGAATCTCCTTCATGCGAGCGGTCGTATCGTTATCGTATTCGAGGTGCAGCCCGCGCACGATCATCCCGTGCATCCGCCACAGCCCGATCACATAGAACAGTTCCATAATCTGCGGATCGTCTAGATGTTTCTTAAGCTCCGCAAATGTCTCGTCTTCGACAAGATTGCGGCCCACCAGCTCGTCGGTCGCGGCCATCACGGCGCGCTCGGCAGGATTGAATTTGTCGCTCGTCGCCCATCCTTTGATTGCACGGACCTTTTCCTCAGATACACCTACCATCCGGGCAACCTTGCTGTGCTGCGAAAACTCGAAGCGCGAGTCGCCGACGATTCCCGTGCGGATGATGGCGAGCTCGCGCAGTTTCGGATCGAGAACGCGCCCGGGCTGCATCAGCGCCATAAGGCTGTTGCGGGCCTGGAACAGCAAATCAGGGACGAGCGCGAATGTCGTCCAGTAGTCGCCGGGCGTTCCCGTCGCGGTGCCGGGCCGCGCGACCGGGTCGCGATCTCCAAAGAATTGCGTGTAAAGCTCCTGGATTTCCGGAGATGCTTCGGCCTTGCCGACCTGACGAAGACGCCCTGCCATCGTTGTACTCCTTTTTTTCTCGCGATTGATGCGGTGAGCAAACGATCATCGATTACGAGGCGCGCGTCAATTGCGAGATGAATCAACGAGGAGCGAACGATTCCAGAGAGAATCCGTCTGCGCCCTTGCGAGCGAGTGGATATGACGCGATAATTCGTGATCCGGCGGACGCATAGCTCAGCCCGGTTAGAGCGCTTGCCTCACATGCAAGAGGTCCCTGGTTCGAGTCCAGGTGCGTCCACCAGAAATTCTCCAGCAAGTACCGAGCTTTTGCCTCGTCTCGGTTAAGAATCGGTTTTCGCGTCCTCGACCGGCTGTCGCGGACGCCAAGCCGAGATGAAGCGACCTGCCCCTCAAGATTGGGGAAGGTGGTGCGCCGCGACCCACGGAAGGCTTCGGTCGTCACGAACACGAAAGAGAGGCGCGCGTCGGTCGCCGGGCGCAAGGATTCTTGCGTCATGTTCATTGTTGGAGCACCTTGAAGCGGGCGGAACCCAGGTTACGCCAGTTCGCATTTCGCATCGGTTGAGAAGGTCTTCGGCGAGGAGATCTAGCAATAGGGCGCACTCATGAAGAACCGCGATGCCGTGGCAATGCGCAGCTCGGTGCGAAGTGCGCCCCGATCGGACGATCTCGCCCGGCAAACCAGCCCGGAACCAGTAAATCCTACCCAGCGCCGTGAAGAAGACCTCTTATCAACTGCGTTTTAGCAGTCGAGCGACGGTCGCCCTGTTTTTCGTCGCCCTTGCGGCACTGGCTGCGACCGGTTGCAACCCATCGAGACCTAACGCCAGCGAGACCCTGACGTCCAACCCAATTTGTCCGCTCGGCTCGGATTACTGGAAGAATCACCCTGACAATTGGCCGGTCAGTTCGCTGGTATTGGGCAGTGAGACCTACAACAAGGATGAGCTTGAGGCATTGCTGAACAATCCGGGCGGGGGCGACGCCAGCACAGTACTCGCATACCAACTCATCGCAGCGAAACTCAACGCGGCCGCGCGAGCTCAGCTGCCGCAAAATGTCGCGGCGACCATCGAAGATGCCGATTCGCTGCTTTCTGGCTTCAGCGGTAAGCTACCTTACAGTGTCAATCCGTCGAGCACGATTGGCTCGGAAATGGTCGCCGATGCGAATCTTCTGTCCGAATACAACGGTGGTGGTTTGACCTCCGTGCGCTGCCCGACGCCGACGCCCACGCGAACAAAGACCCCAACGCCGACCCGCACGCCCACCCTTACGCCAACGGCTACGAGAACCCCTTCGCCAACGGCGACCAAAACGGCAACACCAACGCCAACACTAACGGCGACACCGACTGCAACTGCGACGCCGACCCCTACACGAACGGCGACCAGGACCCCAACACCGACGCCAACGCCGACTTCAACGGCAACCAAAACCGCGACACCAACTCCCACGCTGACGACGACACCGACTGCCACTGCAACAGCGACACCTACACAAACGGCGACCAAAACCCCAACGCCGACAGCCACCCCAACGCTCACAGCCACCGCGACGCCAACCTCTACGCCAACTCCGACACAAACCGCGACCGCGACACCAACGCCAACATCGACATCGACGGCTACGGCCACATCGACCCCAACGGTCACCGTGACGCCGACTCAAACGCCGACAACCACGGCCACCCCAACGCCCACGACGACCGCGACGCCAACCTCTACGCCAACTCCGACACAAACCGCGACCG